>SXGT01730115.1_pt1 | contig 11973 bp, 10 predicted proteins | sample 3176221 | NCBI WGS metagenome assembly SXGT01 (sample SAMN11356862, study PRJNA531348) | freshwater metagenome | isolation source: freshwater sample F1-120 | place: China: Fuxian Lake, Yuxi | collected 2017-12-25
CCCTCGCGCGGCGGTTGGGATTTCGGTTTCTTGATACGGGCGCGATGTACCGGGCGGTGGCGTACGCGGCGTTGCGGCGCGGGATTGGTTGGGAGAATCCGACGAAGCTGGTGGAGCTGGCGCGGCGATTGAAGCTTGACGTCAGCGAAGATCGCGTGCTGATCGACGGCGAGGATGCCACGGACGCGATTCGCTCGCAGGAAGTAACCGCCGCCACGCACTACGCGGCCAACAATCCGGGCGTCCGTGGTGTCATGGTCGACGAGCAGCGTGCCATGGTCGGCGACGACGATCTGGTCAGCGAAGGCCGCGACCAGGGAACGCTGGTGTTTCCGCACGCCGAGTGCAAGATTTTTCTCACGGCTAGCGCCGAGGACCGTGCCCGACGACGCGCTGCCGAGATGGCCCATCGCGGCGAATCGGTCTCGGTCGAGAAAGTTCTGGCCGATCAGGAACGTCGCGATCTGAGTGATTCGACGCGTGCCGTCGGTCCGCTGGCCGCGGCGAATGATGCCATCGAGTTTATCACCGATGGTTTGACGCGCGACCAGGTCGTTGATGGTTTAGAGCAACTTGTACGCCAACGGATGGCTGTTCTGACGGCGGGCCGCGGTGCTCCGCTCGCTCGCTAATCATGGCCCAGCGATCTCTCGGCAAACATCTGTGGTATGAGGTCTTGCACGTCATTTGCCGCTTGGGGGCGGTCGTGCTGTTTCGCACGCGCGTTGCCGGGCGGCAGCATCTGCCCACCACTGGCGGCGCCTTGGTGCTGGCGAACCATCAATCGCAGTTGGATCCCGTGCTTGTGGGTCTTGCGTCGGACCGGCGGCTCAACTATCTGGCCCGGCAGACCCTGTTTCGCTTCGCGCCGTTTCGCTGGCTGATCCAATCTTTTGACGCAATTCCGATCGACCGCGAAGGGATTGGCCTGGGGGGACTCAAGGAAACGCTCAAGCGGCTCAAGCGGGGAGAGCTGGTGCTGATTTTTCCCGAGGGGACACGAACCTGCGATGGCGAGGTTGCGCCGCTCAAGCCTGGATTTATAGCGCTGGCACGTCGCGGTGGGGCGCCCCTGGTGCCGGTTGGCATTGACGGCGCTTTTCAGGCCTGGCCCCGCAGCCAGGCATTGCCGTGCCAGGCGGTGATTCATCTTGTTTTCGGCCCACCGTTGGCGCAGGCGGAGATGGCCCGGTTGGACGACAATGCCCTCCTGGCGGAAGTGGAGTCGCGGATTCGCGCGTGTCACGCGCTGGCGCGGCTGGGCCGCGCACGGTCGGCGGGTTCCTAGGGAGAGACACCTCTCTCAACTTCGCGGTGAAAATGAGGTCGTCCCCGGCCCGCTTCCGTCCCCGCGCTCTACGTAATCAACTTGGGGGTCACGAACCACAACAACGTGCCTTTGCCTGGCGCGAATTCCGCCCCGAATTCAACCGCGGCAATGGCCCCCTTGGCGAAATGCAGCGATTCGTCGGCCGCCCCTAACAGTGCGGCGGCAATGCTATTCACGTCGGGTGCATGACCGACGAAGGCGAGGTCCTGCGCCGCGAATTGCCGGGCCCACGCAAGTACATCACTCAGCTGGCAACCCGGAGCAAAGGTCTCGACCAGTTGCCGGTCGCTGCAATTTTCCAGTCGCTCAACCAGCACGTCGGCCGTTTGCACGCATCGCAGGTAAGGGCTCGTGCCAATTACTTTCGGTGCAACCTCGCACTTCCTGAGCGATTTGACAAGCTGGTCGAACTGCTTGCGGCCCTTCTTGGTCACGGGGCGCAGCGAGTCGTGGGAATAGCGCTCGTCCCCCGGCTCTCCGGCAAATGCATGTCGTACGATGTAAAGCAGCATGGTAACTTCTATTTTGCTCGCCAAAGGATGCGGTCGGAAACTCCCAGCGATTGCTGGGCGAGAGCGATGTCTTTCTTGAAGCGTCGTGCGTCGCCGGGATAACCGGCCGTGGGCTTCAGGTTCGCGACTTGCCGTTGCCAGTATCCGTTGAAAGCGTGCATCGCCAGCTCGCGCAGGTACTTGGCGGTCATCGAAGCCAGGGCCGCCGGCAGAAAAGATTCACCGGCTGCCCGAAAACACATTTCAAAGCGCGCCGACGCGGGCCCCCAGCGATAGACGCTTTCCAGCAAGCCTTCGCGGACGACCTCAATCAGGGGATCGGGAAACTCTGCTTGCAGCAGCCGCTGATATTTGCCCCGGCCGCCGTGCTTGTCGCAAACGACCAGTGTTGGCTCGGCATCGCATTGCTCCAGCGCGCGGCCGAGCAATTGCAACGTGGCGCGAGAGAGCGCTTCGCCCTTACTGCCGTATTGACCCACCAGCGCATTGAACCGCGCCGGAAAAATGGCGGATGCCGCGATCGCCACCAACCGCACGCCGGCTCGTTGCAAGTGGGTTGCCACCCGTTCGCCGAGCCCAGCGACTTCGGCCGCATCGGCTTCCAGGGGCAATACGGCGGCATGACCATCGTGCCACGGCAGTGAATCGAATTGCTCCCACGCCCAAGGATCGAGCGTATCCCAAAGCGCGCGCGATGTGGCCGGATTGAGTTTCATCGCGGCGATCGTCGCTAGTACGTTCCGCTCAAGCGGCGCCAATCCGTGCCCCGCCTTGTAAAGGATCTTCGAATCGGCGATCGCCAGACGCTTTGCTCCGACGTCGTGTGTGGACCGAGTCACCACCCCCCGCAAAAGCTCGTACAGATCGCACTCGCGCGGATCGCACGGCACATGCCAGACACTTGTGGCAATGACCAGCGGGCCCAGGTTCGGGCCATACCCAGCTTCGTCGGCGCCGATCAGATAGGGCATTGCGACCGCAGTCCTTTGCCGGCGAAGAAAAGTCGGAGGCCTGAAAGTGGCATGGAAACGCTCACGCAAAAAGTGATGATAACGTGTTCTCGATCGTAATCGCTTGTCCTGGGGAACCGCAAGCGCTACTTGAGTTCAATCTTGCGATAGATCGGCAAATGGCGGTAGTAGACCTCCAGCGTGCAGACCGCCAGCGACGTCATGTACAATCGCCCCCCAACTTGCGTGTCATGATTGCCGATCGCGCCGCCCGCCGGCGACCAACTGCCGGCCATGTGTCCTTGCGTTTCCTGCATGCCGACCAGCGTATCGCGCATCGCCTGGTTCCAGGTTTCCCAGCGACGGCCTCCCAGGTGGTGCATCACTTGCGTGGCGTAATACCAGTAATAGATGTTGGGTTGATCCGAACGCGGCAGCCAATTGCGAATCAGGAAACGACTTCCGGCCCTCATGCCGGGATGATTCTGAGGCCACCCCAGATACTGGCGGCAGAGCAGCCCTTCCGCCGTCATCGTGGCGGATGGACCGGCGCCAGGTTGATATGCGTACGTGCCTCCGAGCGGTTCTCCTTGAGCGCGGTCGAGATACTGGCCTGCACGCCCAAAAACATCCTCGGGCACGTCCAGCAGCGCCATCTTCGCACTTCGTAAGGCCATTAACTGCCAGCCCACGACGCTCGTGTCGCCCGGTTCCCCCGGCGAGTAACGCCAGCCCCCCTCCGGATGTTGCGCTTTGACGATGTAATCCACCCCCTTCTGAGCCGCGTCGTGCAGTTGCTCGTCGCCGGTGAGCGCGAATGCCTCGCAGAGCACGATCGTCGCCAGGCCGTGAGCGTACATCCGCCCAATGCCGCTGCCGCGCAAGTCGCCGTCCTGCCCCTGGCGAGCGAGCAGATACTTAAGCCCACCCGCAACCTGTCTTGTGTACCGCCCCTGCAAGTGCGTTTGCCCCGCGCCAAGCATCGGTAAGATCGCCATCGCCGTGGCGGCCGTATCGGCCTCGTGCCCCTGGCCGTTGCACTGGCCGTTACAATCTTTGCTGGAGTGAAAGTTGTGCAGGCTCCAACTGCCGTCGTCGTGCTGATGCCTGGCGATCCACCGCAAACCCCTGGCGACAGCCGCTTCGGTAAACGTGGTGCCCCCCTCGCTGTAGACCACCGTGGCGCGCACCCGCGGATCGCGGCCTTCAAACATCCGCTCGCGGCCAGGCGCTTCAAGTGCCGAGATCAACTGCGACAAATCCGGCATCGCTTCCACCTCGGCCGGATTGGGTTGCAGCTCGGCGGCATCCAGTTCGGCCGCGGCCTGTTGCATTTCCCCGAGTGTTGGCGGCGGCTCGGGCTGGCCCGGATCGGCGATCTCGACTTCGTCGACTTGCGGATCGAGTTTTCCGCGCTCCCCTTCCTCGTGACGAAATCCCATGACCGCCGAGAGCACAATCCTGGGCTCGGTCGTCTGCTGCCCTGGCACCCAGAGTGCCAGCAGGATGATCAGCACCATGTGGACGACCAGACTCATCAACCAGGCTGGCAAGTCTTGCCACAAGTCGCGCCATCCAAACACCTTCGCGACGACCACAAAGGATCGCGCCGCCGGCTCTTGCGGACGCATCGCTGGCTCGGCGGGGCGCGCCGGCAAAGCAGGAGGCGAGGGCTTCCGATTTCGGATTTCGGATTTCGGGGCGCGATTTTCCGGTGACGGCGGTGAAGCCGCTTGCGGCTTTGCAAGGGACCCCTGGTCTCTCTCGTCCAGCAACCGTCGCGCCTCGCGCTCTTGCTCTTCCGTTAATTCGAAGCTGGCGCCGCAGTGCAGACAGTCACCCAGCATCAACCAGACACGAATCGACACCGGAGATTTGCACTCGGGACACTGGCAGCCAAGCACGTCGCCATTAAGCCAGATCGCGGCCTTGCTTCGGACGGCCGGAGAGGACGGGTTCTGCGGGGGCCTGGCCGCCGAGCGGAACAGCTTCAAACCCGAATCGTGGTCGACCGTGCCCATGCGGTAATCGAAAAAAAGAAAGGCTCGCCCGAACCACCCGTGGCGACGCCCATGCTTTCGAATATATCTGCCAGGGAGTGATGCTTCAATTTGCAGGCGGCGCGGCGGGCACTCGCCTGGCCCTAGACACTTCGCCCCCTGCTTCCGTACCTTGGCATGCAGGACTCCTGGCTCGCGTGGCCTCGAGCGCGGGCCAATCGTGTCAACTTCCCCTGACTCGCAATGAAAATCGGTCTCGTTGGTTATCAAGGCTCTGGCAAAAGCACCCTGTTTGAGTGGCTGACCGGCATCCGGCCCGATCCGGCGCTGGCGCACGCAGCGCAAAGTGCCATGGCGGCCGTGCCGGACGCGCGCGTCGAGCCGCTTTGCCGGATCTATCAGCCCAAGAAGGTCACCCTGGCTTCGCTGGAACTGGTGGATACGGCGGGCCTCAGCCGCACGCACGAAGGCAACGCCGTGAAGTTAGGCCTGATCCGCGAAGCCGGGGCGCTGGTGGTCGTCGTGAATGCGTTTTCTGCGCAAGCCAACCCCATCGCCGATCTGAACACGTTTGAAGAAGACCTGCTCTTGGCTGATCTGTCGATCGTCTCCGGCCGTGTCGATAAACTGAAGGACAGCACGAGAAAGCCTCGGCCCAATCGGGACCAGGAATTGGCCGAACTGGCGGCGCTCGAACCCTTGTCGGCCGTGCTCGAATCGGGCCAGCCGCTCACCAGCATCCAGATGAGCGATGATCAAATGAAAGCCACTCGCAGCTTTCGTTTGCTCACCGAGAAACCAAAACTCATCATCCTGAACATCGCCGACGACAACACAACTCCCGATGACCTGCTGAAAAAGGTCCCCGCAGGTTCGCGCGCTGTCGCCGTTCCGGTTGGTCTGGAACTGGAACTTGAACGGATGAAAGCCGACGAGCGCGCCGCCTTTAAGGCCGAGATGGGCATCGCAGCTTTCGACCGCGATGGATTACTGCGCACGATCCTCGAAGTCTCCGACCAGATGCTGTACTTCACCGCGGGCGAGAAAGAAGTGCGCACCTGGATGCTGCGCAAGGGTGGCACGGCGCTCGAAGCCGCGGCGAACGTTCACTCCGATTTGGCGCGCGGTTTTATCCGTGCCGAAACCATGAGCTGCCCCGACCTGATTCGCCTGGGCAGTGAACGCGAGATCAAGGCCGCCGGCCTGATGCGCCAGGAACCGAAGGACTACATCCTTCGGGATGGCGACATCCTGAACATCAAGTTCAGTGTCTAGGATTGAGACGATACGTGGAAGTGATGCAAGGGCCGGGGACGGGCTCATTTCACCGGCCAAACTGCCTAATTGACAGGTGCGGGCTAAATAGCCAATCTTTTGCTGCTTTGCCATTTTGTCTTTCTGCCGATCCCGAATTATGCTACAAGCTTCGGCCTCGTATTGGTTTAAGTCTCCTTGGCGCAATGGTTTCTGCCTGTCGACCAGAATTTGGTATTAGAATTGCGTTGAAGTCAGTTGCCTCGGTAGGTCTGCCCCCCTCACTCTCGGCCCCTCTCCCGCGACGGAGAGAGGGGAGACGAATTCACAACAAGTACATCCGGCCGCACAACCGATCACGACGATGTTTGCCCCTTCGATTCTCATTACTGACGACGACTTTGATTTTCGTGAGACGCTGCGTGGGGTGTTTGAGCCGCGTGGGTTTCGGGCGATCCTGGCGGGCGATGGCGAAGAGGCGATTCGTGTGGTGCTGACGCAGGAAGTGCATTTGGTGCTGATGGATATGCACATGCCCAAGCTGACGGGGCTTGACGCGATTCGCAAGGTGAAGCGGTTTCGCGCTGAATTGCCCTGTATTCTCCTCTCGGCGGCGCTGGATGAGTCGATCGTGCGCGAAGCGGAGCGAGTTCACGCGTTCTCAGTGCTGCCCAAACCCGTGACTCGGCAGCAGATTACCAACGTGGTCGACGACGCGCTGCGTCGCGTGTACAATTGGAGGAACGAACGATCAGGACTCAAGGATGAATGATGATTGAATCCTTGATTCCTCGTTTTTAAACTCTCATCCTTCAGTGCACACGGCCGCCATGGAACGGGAATTGTTAGATCGTGCCGAGAAGGTCCACGCCAGGCTCGCCCAGTTGCGAGACTCTCTTTGACTGCGCTGCCAAACAATCGCGGATCGCGGCGATCGAGCACGACATGGCCCAGCCGGGTTTTTGGGACAGACAAGAATCCGCCCAGTCGACTGTGGCGGAACTCAAAGCCCTGAACGGGTTTGTCAAACCGTTCGACGAAGCTGTCCGCGCCATCGCCGACATTCAGGCGATGATCGAAATGGCGGAGGAAGATCCGTCGTTCGCCGCCGAAGTGCCCGCCGAGCTGGAACACGTTGAAAAGTTGGTGGCCGGGTTGGAGTTGAAGGGCTTGCTCAATGGCGCTCACGATGCGTCGGGAGCGATTGTGACCATCAATGCCCGCGATGGAGGCACCGACGCAAATGACTGGGCCGAGATGTTGCTCAGGATGTATATCCAGTGGGCAGGCAGGAATGAGTATTCCGTCGAATTGCTCGATCGTCAGGACAATGAGGCGGCGGGCATCAACAGCGCGGCGCTAGCCGTTCGCGGGCCGATGGCGTACGGCTATTTGAAGGGGGAAACCGGCATGCACCGGCTGGTGCGGATCAGCCCCTATAACGCGGAAGGCAAGCGGCAAACCAGCTTTGCGGCGATCGACGTTTCGCCGGAAATAAACGACAGCGTCCCCCTTGAACTCAAGGACGAAGACATCCGCGAAGACGTGTTCCGCGCCAGCGGCGCCGGCGGCCAGCATGTGAACAAGACGTCCAGCGCGATTCGGCTTACGCACTTTCCCACCGGCATCGTCGTGCAGTGCCAGAACGAGCGGAGCCAGCATAAGAACCGCGCCACCGCGCTCAAGATGCTCCGAGCGCGAATCGCCCGTGCGGAAGAAGAGAAGCGCGAAGCGGAGGACGCGGCCAGGTATCAATCGAAAGCCAAGACCGGCTTCGGGTCGCAGATACGCAACTATTTCTTGCATCCCGACCAGCGCGTGAAAGATTCCCGCACCGGCTATTATGTGGGCAGCTTTCATAGCGTCATGGACGGCAATCTCCAGGGCTTTCTGGATGCATTTTTGCGCTGGCGCGTGGGGCAGGAAGTGGCGACGGAGGATGACAAGTAGGGTTTCAGAGTTCGGGGTGCAGGGTTCAGCACTTGATTGCCGGAGGTTCTCGGCAGCGCATGAAACGTGAAAGCTTCCGATCTCCAAGTCTTCGAATCAGGCGAGCTGCGCGTTGAGTTTTCGCGGATCAGCGATCGGTGGAAACACACGATCGGTATAGTCAGCGATGGCCAATTCATCCCGCTGCTTGAATCGGACGAAAGTCCTCCTGATGACGATCCGTCGCTCACCCCAGCGCTGCAGGAGCTTCACCTGGAAGGCCGTGGCGCGCGAATCGTGGCCATGCTCGTTGGTATGTCGGGAGAATCGCACTGGTCGTTGAGTGCCGAGTTTGCACCGGATCACGGCCGTGCATTCTTCGACGTTGCCTGTCGACGGCGCGGTCACAATGCAATTCTGGGAAGCTCCTATTCCGCGAAAGCCAACTGTGTTGTTTCGTTAAACGAGCGATCGGGCATCGAGGTCCGCAACAACGCCCTACAACCTTGGCTGATCGTGGAAAGTCCTTACCCAACCGGTATCACGGGTGGGTATACGGTTGATACTGACCAAGGGTCGGTCAGCGAAGCATCTCCAGGCTTGATGATAGGTCCTGGGGAGCCCGATGGTGGAGCATCTCAAACCTTGCGGTGGCATTACACGGTTACCGTGTTGCAGAGGTAGGCGAAGTGTCGGCGGTCGGCTGACTTTCGTCGTCGAAATCCTGGGCCGACCAGTTTTCCCATCGTTGGCTCCACGCGCTGCTGGGTAAATTCAACCGTCGAATTGGCCTGCTGGTCTGCCATGGAACGCAAGGCATTTTCGCACGGCAGGCCGCCTCTTTTGGCCCGATCGACGCTCGGGTGTCACCGAAAATGCCTGGCCCGCATTTCTCACCAACCCGAAGCGTCTGCGAGGGAAACGGTTAGATTCGCTCGCAGTGGAGTAGCAGCCACACTCCGTGTGCCGTCGTAGGGCCGGCTTTGCCGGCCGCTGGCCGGCACAGCCGGCCCTACGACGGACAACGGATCGGCCCTGTTCTTGGAGCCAGAACACTGGGAAAAGGCCGGCGAATGGCATAGGATGCTCGCGATTTCGCGATCAGGCCCGCCCAGGAATGGGCGACAAATAATTCAACCCCCGGGAGTCACCGTATGTTCCAGCAACTGATTTCAACCTTGCTCTTGCTGCTCTTCTGCAGCGCTTTATTCACCAGCACTCCCGCCGTGGCGGGCCAAGGGCGCGCCCTTAAGAAGTACGTCCGCTTTCAGGCAGGCACGACGATCGCTCATGGAATCGTGGAGGGTGATCGCGTTCGGCAAATCAAGGGCGATCTGTTCGGCGCCTACGAAGCCACCAACACGACCTATCCTCTCGAAAGTCTCAAACTGCTGGCCCCCGTCAAACCAACCCAGGTGATCGCGATGGCGGGCAACTACCGAAGCCATTTGGCCGGTGAGGAGATTTCGGCGAAGTTCAAGATTCCGCAGGCATTTTTCAAGAGCGCTTCATGCGTGATCGGAACGGGCGAAAATATCGTCATTCCGCGCGATGCCGAAGACGTGCACTTTGAGGGCGAGCTGGTCATCGTGATCGGCCGCGAAGCGCGTGATGTGCCCGAGGAGCAAGCGCTCGATTACGTGTTTGGCGTCACGTGCGGCAATGACGTGAGCGAGCGCAAGTGGCAAAAGTCCGACGTGCAGTGGTGGCGGGCCAAGGGGAGCGACACGTTTGGGCCGATCGGCCCGGTGATCGTGTCCGGCATCAACTATGACGACCTGCAGTTGACGCTGCGGGCGAATGGTGAAGTTAAACAACAGCAGCGCACCAGCGACTTGATCCACAGCGTGCCGGCAACCGTAAGCTTCATCAGCCGCTACGTGACACTGCACCAGGGCGATCTGATCTTTACCGGCACTCCGGGCACGACCTCCGCCATCAAGCCGGGCGACACCATCGAGGTCGAGATCGAAGGCGTGGGCACGCTGACAAACGGTGTTGTGGCCGAAAAATAGTTGGCAGGCAATGCGGCTCGGCGATGCATGATCATCGGATGGAGGCAACGCGAGGGGTAAAGGCGTATCTTCCCGGGAAACACGTTCGACCACCATCCAACAGGACGACACACCAGGGCCAACCAGTTATCCGCTGTAGGGCCGGCTATGCCGGCCGGATTCGCGCGACTTTCCCATCCACGGCCGGCAAAGCCGGCCCTACCAGGTTGCCGAATGTAAAACACGGATCGGCCGAGGACGACACACCTCTCGCGATTTCGCCTGGGAAAATGAGCCGGCCCCCGGCCCTTGAAGGGTTGCCACTCCCCCCATTCTCGGGAATTGGTGGAGATCGCGGAATCTCCCCTTGACGGGGGCTGGGTGGATGCTACGATAGGGTTATTCAGTAGGTGCGAGAACGGCGTGCGACAAACGGCGTGCCGTGTTCATTCAGCTCTCAAGTAGCGGCCGCCGGAACGAGCTAACGACCCGTCAGCTCCCCCCGGCATCTTGCTTCCGACCGCGATTGACCTCTTGCTCCTTGGCACGCGTATGCGGCCCCACTTGTTGTTGGGCTGCGCTGCAACTTGGCTCTTAGCGAGCCGGCATCGTTCGCGTGCTTTTGTCGAGCGCCGACAAGCTGCCCCTCACCCTCAACCCCTCTCCCCTGCTGCAGGGGCGATGGGAGACCGTGGCGGCGGACCGTCGGCAGACACTTGTTTAGGAAAGTGACTCATGCGTTTTGAAGAACTCGGCCTGACCGAGCCCCTGCTCCGCGCGGTGCGCGCGGAGGGTTACGAAATTGCCACCCCGATTCAGTCGCAAGCGATTCCGCTGATTGCCGCTGGCCGCGACCTGGTGGGCTGTGCCCAAACCGGCACCGGCAAGACGGCGGCGTTTGCGCTGCCCACGTTGCAACGGCGGGCGGAAGACCGCTCACGCGGCAACGACCGTGGCCGGCCAATCCGCGCTCTGGTGCTGTGCCCCACCCGCGAACTCGCGCTGCAAATCGGCGAGAGCTTTGCCACGTACGGCCGCCACGCCGGGCTGCGGCATGCCGTGGTGTTTGGCGGCGTCGGGCAGGCGCCGCAAGTGCGTGCCATTAAAGCCGGCCTCGATATTCTCGTGGCCACGCCTGGCCGGCTGCTGGACTTGATGAATCAGCGGTTCATCCAACTCTCGTGCATTGAAATCTTGATTCTCGATGAGTCCGATCGAATGCTCGACATGGGCTTCATCCACGATCTGAAGCGGATTGTATCGCACACGCCCCGCGATCGGCAGACACTGCTGTTCTCGGCCACGATGCCCGAAAGCATTCGGGATTTGGCCCGGCAATGGCTGCGCAATCCGGCCGACGTGCGGGTGACGCCCGTGGCATCGACGGTCGAGACGATCCAGCAATCGGTGGTATTTGTTCCGCAAAAACAAAAGGGCGTGCTGTTGGCCGAGTGGCTGAACAAGACGGCCTGCGTGCGCACGCTGGTCTTCACGCGGACCAAGCACGGGGCGGATAAGGTCGTCAAGCAGCTTGTGAAGGCGGGGATCGCGGCCGACGCGATTCACGGCAACAAGAGCCAGACGGCGCGGCAGCAGGCGCTGGCGCGGTTCAAGTCGAACCGGCCCGTGGTGCTGGTGGCGACCGACATCGCGGCCCGTGGGCTGGACGTGGACGACATCTCGCACGTGGTGAATTTTGACATGCCGCTCGATCCCGAGACGTATGTGCATCGGATTGGCCGCACGGGTCGGGCGGGAGCGGCTGGCAAGGCGCTGTCGTTTTGCGACTCGGCGGAGAAGTCGAAGTTGAAGGCGATCGAGCAGTTGACGCGCCAAAGGATCACCTCGGAAGCGATGCGAATCGACAATCCCGTGGCGGAGACGGCGACGAAGCAAGATCGGCCCGAGAACAGGCCGTCGGGCTTTAATAGCCGCAGAAAGTTTCGCCGCAAGGTGGGCAGCCGGTGACGTACGATCAGGGCAACGTGGACACCTTTGACCCAG
>SXGT01184957.1_pt1 | contig 11972 bp, 12 predicted proteins | sample 3176221 | NCBI WGS metagenome assembly SXGT01 (sample SAMN11356862, study PRJNA531348) | freshwater metagenome | isolation source: freshwater sample F1-120 | place: China: Fuxian Lake, Yuxi | collected 2017-12-25
CATCACCACGACATGGTGCTCACCGAGCTCACCGCCGAGGAACAGGCCGAACTCGATCGGCAGATCGCGCTCACGAAGGAGGTCGCCGAGCAGTACCCGACCCTCGGCGTCGCGATCGACGCGGGGGCGTACCGGGCCGGGCCGTTCGCTCCGGGGCTCGGCATCCACTACAGCAACCCGACCGCAGGCGTCGCCGGGATCAACCCTGACGGCGAGATGAGCGACGACGACCTGCGCAAACCGATGATGCTGATCTTCGACGGCACCGACCGCGACGCGAAGCTCGCGGGCTTCATGTTCTATTCGGCGTCGAAGGACGAGCCGGTCGGCTTCGCGGGGACGAACGACTTCTGGCACTACCACACCAACATCTGCAATCAGCCCGCCGAGGACGGCATCAACGCTCCACTCGGTGCCGATGACAAAGACGTCACGAAGGAAGCGTGTGAAGCGGTCGGCGGATCGCACATGGCCGAGACGCAGTGGATGGTCCATGTCTGGAGCGTCGACGGCTACGAGGTGAGCGAGGAGGACGGCGGCATGTTCGCCGAGGTCAATCCCGCCATCAAGTGCGCCGACGGCACCTACTTCTTGATGCCCGAATCCGAGTATCCGAACCATCCGAAGAACGCGTGTCGGTCCGAGTTGGAGAACCGGACGTCGTGACCATCGACGTGACGCGGTCCCGAACAAGCCCGTTCAACCGATGACCCACCCGAACCGAGGAGGATCCATGCGCGCACGCGCGATGGCAGCGGCGTTTGCCGCCGTGTTGGTGTTCGCTGCCTGTGGCGGCGACGACGAAAACGATCCGGCCGAGGAGGCGCCGACGACCGAGGCCGCCGACGACACCACGACGACCGCGATGGACCACTCCGAAGGTGAGATGGAACACGGCGAACACGGTCACGAGGAAGGCGACGACCACGGCGACGCCAGTGCGGCCGATGTCGAGAGCGGCTTCGCATCCCTCGTGAACGGACACCACGCGGCGATCGAGCCGACGCCGCTCGACGCGGCCACCCAGGCCGAACTCGACGCCCAGCTCGAGATCACCCGCGAGGTCGCCGACATGTACCCGACGGTCGCCGACGCGACGGCGGCGGGTTACCGGCGCGCGGGCCCGTACTCGCCCGGACTCGGCACGCACTACACGCGGACGTCGGCCGCCGGACTCAACGCCGACGGCGTGATGGACGAAGAAGATCTGCGCAGCCCGCTGTCGATCATCTACTCGGGTTCCGACCCCGACGACCACATCGTGGGCTTCATGTACTACGCGATGACGAGTGATGTGCCCGAAGGGTTCGTCGGCGACAACGACTTCTGGCACCACCACACCAATGTCTGCATCAAGATGGCCGAGGACGGGATCGACGCGCCGTTCGGTGCCGACACCGAGGTGCCGCCGGAACTGTGCGAGAAGGCTGGTGGCACGGTGTTGGAGCAGACGCAGTACATGGTGCACGTGTGGACCGTTCCCGGCTACGAAGTCGCCGAAGCCGACGGCGGCGTGTTCGGTGAGGTCAACCGTGAGCTGGCCTGCGACGACGGCACGTACCACATGCTTCCCATGGAAGACTGGATCGACTACCCGCTCAACGTCTGCGTGAGCAACCCCGCGTAGCACGTCGAGCCGATCGCGCGCCCCGGGCTTGCGACGTTCGACGCGTCGCAAGCCCGTACGCTGCGCCCGATGCTTGCCGAACTGCTCGCCACGCCGGGCGTGGTCGAGCACTGCGAGTTGCGGTCTCGGGTCGGGTTCATGGCGTTGCACGGCGGTCTCGAAGCCATGACGTTCGAGATCGCGTCCCTCGCGGCCGACCGGTCGAACGCTTCGCTGTACGCGGTCGTGCAACCCGACGACCTCAACTGGCACATTCCGTCGTATCGCTACGCGCTCGACGGATCAGCCCGACTCGCGGCGTTCTGCGCGCACGTCGACGTCGCCATCTCGATCCACGGCTATGGCGGTGTGCGCACGAGTGACCACCGCTGGCTGACGATCGTGGTCGGCGGCGGTGGACGGGAGCAGGCCGCGGTGGTCGGCGCGGCGCTTCGCGACGAACTTCCCGCGTACACGATCGTCGACGACCTCGAAGCGATTCCGCGGGAGTACCGCGGCGTGCATCCCGACAACCCGGTGAATCGCGTGCGAATCGGGGGCGTACAAGTCGAACTGCCGCCCCGAGTCCGCGGATCGAGTCCGGTGTGGTCGGACCATGACTTCTCGGCGGAACCCCTCGTACCTCACACCGTGGCGCTCGTCGACGCGCTGGTCGACGCGGCAACGTCGCTGGCCGTGGTCTGACGGGTCTTGGCGAGCACGTACAGCGCGCACGGCAGGATCACGAAGTTGGGGTACACGATGAGCCAGTTGTCGTCGAGTACACCGAACAGGGACCAACCCGACGTCAGCGCGACGACCATCATGTAGGTCGGGCGCGACACGCCGTCGTGTTCGTGGGCCGCGAAGGTCCGGCGGACCTGGGGAAGAATTCCGGTCGCGCCGACAGCGATCGCGGCCCAACCGAGCAACGCCGCGGACGACGTTGCCTGCACGACGGTCAGTGCGGCGAGCAACCCCACGAGCGCGGTCGCGCGCCGGGGAGCCACCGCGCCTTTACGCACCGCATTCGCGAGCACGCAACTGAACCCGATACCCGCGCTCGCGTTGGCGAGTACGAGTGGCAGCGTCTCGATTCGTGCGCCGTAGATGACCCACAACCACGACCCGACGATGCTCTGGGCGATCGACGCGAGCGAGAGCCCTTCGACCGAGCGGAAACTGCGCGCCACTTGTGGCCACACGAACGCGACCGACAGCGTCACCAAGCCTGGAGACAGGATGGCCTTGACGAACTCGGCGGTCACAGGAGATGGGTGATGTCGTTGTAGCGGCGGAGAATGTGGCGCCCTTGATCGACCACGATCTCGCTGATCGACGCGTTGTCGGCGCCGGAGAACGCGAACCGTTCGCTGTTGGTCGCGTGGTGGAGCAGTTGACCGATCACGCCCCCGTGGGTGAACACCGCGACTCGTTGGTCGGGGTGCGCGGCCGCGATCCGGGCGAGCCCGGCTTGGGTTCGAGCGTGAAACACCTCGAGCGGCTCGGCGTTCGGGATGACATCCCAACGTTGTTGCACGAAGATCTGGTGGAATGCGGGGTCGTTCGCGGCCGCACGTTCGCGCAACAGACCACCCTCCCAGTCGCCGAGGAACACTTCTCGCAGGTCCGGTTCGACGTTGATCTCGAGCCCGAGTTTCGACGCGAGCGGCGCGGCAGTCTGATGGGTGCGGATCAGCGTCGTGACGTAGATCGCGTCAACCCCTTCGGCGGCGAGTCGTTCGCCGACTCGTACGGCTTGGTGCTCGCCCTCGGGGTGGAGCGCGGGATCGCCGTGTCCGTCGGCGAGCGGGAACGGCTTTCCCGGAACCGCCGGTGCGGACTCGCCGTGGCGCACGAGCAGCACGGTCGTCGCGCCGGGAGGTGAAGTGAAGCGATACTGGCGGAATCCCTCGGGAATCTCGGTGGTGCCCGTGTGGTCGTCGGTCGTCATGGAGTGTCCACGGTACGTTGCCGGTGTGTCGATTCCCGGTATCGAATTCGTCGAACCTGCGAACTCCGGGCGAATCTTTCGCAGTTCGGCGCGAGCCCGTTTGGGCGACGTCGCGCCGAACGGACGGATGCGGCTCGACGCGATCGCGCGCGTGCTGCAGGACCTCTCGTCCGACGACACCGCCGATGCCGCCGGCACGACCTCGGACGCGAACGACGGGAGGGTGTGGGTGTTGCGGCGGCTCGCGTTGCGAGGCGATCGATTGCCCAGGTACCGCGACGATCTCGCGCTGACGACGTGGTGCTCGGGAGTCGGGCCGCGATGGGCCGAGCGTCGCTCCGACATCGAGTGGGGCGACGGTCGACGGATCGAGGCGACGGCCCTGTGGGCCTGCACCGACATCGCCACCGGCGCGCCGGTCGCGCTCGGCAAAGCGTTCGAGTCGACCTTCGGTGTCAGTGCCGGCCACCGTCGGGTGTCGGCGCGACTCACGCTCCCTGGCCCACCGAGCGCCGACGGACGATCGTGGTCGCTGCGAGCTACCGACTTCGACGTGCTCGGGCACCTGAACAACGCCAACTACTGGGCGCCGGTCGAGGAGTCGCTCGCCGCGGAGCGTCCGTGTCGAGCGTCGGCTCCGATCGAGTTCGCGGTCATCGAGTTTCGCGGTGGGGTCGACCCGGGTGACGAGGTCGTGATCGTCGAGCGACGAACGCACGAGACGATCGAGCAGTGGTGGCTCGTCGATGACGATCTGCGCGCCTCGACCCTCGTAGCGTTGGCAACGTGAACACGACTGCAGACGGCGCCCCGTTCGAACTGACCGACGAGGAAGCCCGGGTCCTCGGCTGCCTCGTCGAGAAGTCGATCACCACTCCTGATGCGTATCCGCTGTCGGTGAACTCGATCCGGTTGGCGTGCAATCAGACGACCAACCGCGATCCCATCACGCACTACGACGACGACATCATCGAGACTGCCCTCGAAGGACTCCGTTCGAAACAACTCGCACGCCGACTGAAGAACCCCGGTGAACGCGCGATCAAGCATCGACACGTCGTCCCCGAGGCCTGGTCGCTCGACGATGGTCAGGTCGCGATCCTGACCGTCCTGCTGCTGCGGGGCGCCCAGACGCCGGGGGAGCTCAAGCAACGAACCGAGCGACTGCACGGATTCGCCTCGCTCGGCGATCTCGAAGCGACCTTGGCGACGTTGGCGACCCGCGACCTGGTGGCGCAGCTCGAGCGACGACCAGGCCAGAAGGAATCTCGCTGGATGCAGCTGGCGACCCCGCGCGGCGAACGACCACCGCCGATCGACGACGACATCGTCGTGAGCGAAGCCGAGGCGCCCGCCGAGGTCACCCTCGACGCCCGAGATCGCGAGAGCGGCGAAGTGATCCGAAGTCTTGCCATCGACACCGAACGCGAGGTCGAAGCCAAACTCGATCGGGCCCGACGAGCGCAGTCGTCGTGGTCGTCGCGACCGTTCGCGGAGCGCCGGGCCGTGATCGACATCGCGATCGACCGAGTCGCGGCCAACGCCGAGTCGATCGCGTCGGTGGCCGCCCGCCAATTCGACGGCGACGCTGATGCGATCGCGCTCGTGCTGCTCGATTCGGTCGACGCGGCCCGACGGGCACTCGGCGAAGGCGACCAACGATCCCGAGACGGTTCTCCGGCGGAACGGCCCGATGTTGTCGCGTTCGTCGTCGATGCCCGCGCTTCGCTCGACATCGCCGAGATGGTCGTAGCGCTGGTCCGTGGGTCAGCAGCGCTCGTGAAACCCGCGGCGAGCAATGTGTTGGCGGGCCTTGCGATCGTCGACGAGTTCCACGCGGCGGGCGTTCCGGTCGATGTCGTGCAGTGCGTCGTCGGTGCCGGGCCGACGGCGAGCGCACTCGTCCACGCCGGTGCCGACATCGTCCGTTTCTTCGGTGGCCACGAGGCGGGTTGGCGGGCAGCTCGCACCGCCGGTGAGCGAGCGGTGCCGATCGACCTCAGGTTGCGATGATCACCGTCGGCGCCTCGCCGTCGGGGACACCGACGTCGGGTTGCGCAACGTCCGACGGCGGCGAATCCTGAACGATCGGCGGAGCCGTCGTCGTCGGTGGCGGCGAGGGTTCGCTCGCCGGAACCGTGGGCGGCGCCTCGACCTCGATCGGTTCGCCCGGCAGGGTCGTTGCCTCGCCGTCGGCCTCGGGTGGTGACGTGACCGCGCCGGTGTCCGGCGCGGGCGTGTCGTCGAGCAGTGTCGTGGTCGCCGCCGCCAGAGTGGTCGTGGCCTCGAACGGAACACCGGGCAGCGCCGGTGTGGGTTCGAGTGCTTCGGTCGGTCGCTCCTGGAATTCGCCCAACGTCGGGCGGTCACCCGACGCGGCGGCGGCTGGTCCCCAGACGATCGCCGATCCGACGGCCAGCATCGCGACCGGTCGCAGCAGTCGACGCCGCACCAGCTCGCGGTGGACTCGCTTCGCTTCGGCGGTCGTGCACCCGAGCAACGATCGGATGCGCGCCTCGACGTCGTGACCGTCGGCGCCGACCGCGGTTGCCAACACCTCGAGATCCGCAGTTCGCAGCGCGACTTCGCCGCCCGGGCGCGCATCGCGAACAGCACGCAGTACTGCCGCGTAGCTCGCCAGGAGGTCGCCGCGATCGGCGCTGTTGCCACCGAACGACACCTTGGTGCCGTCGACCGTCAGATCGGACCCGCGCCGACGCTCGTTGTGATGCCCGGTGTCTCCCGCCTCGCTCACGGGGAGTTCTTCGACCGATCGAAGGTGCTCCTAGAGAGTGGTTTCGTGCTCCCAGTACTTGCGGACGTCGCCATCGGGATCGTCGACGAGCTCCCAGGTCGCGTCGATCTGCATCGTGGCGCGCCGATCGAGTTCGTAGGCCGGCCACGACGGGATTCCCGGATGCGACGGATCGCCCGTGCGGGCGAACGCGATCCAGGCCGCGTGCATGCCGTCGGCGATCGACTGTCGTTCGGCTCCGTCGCCGGTGAACATCTCCACGCCCGGCTGATCGAGGTTGTCGAAGACGAACGGGATCTCGAGTGCGTGCGTGCTCTTCAACATCCCGCCGAACGCCGGCGTCGCCCAGGTGAACAGGTACATCCACGCCGGCCCGTGCTGTAGATGCGCCTCGACCAGTCGAATCGCCGGGATCCGGAACACGCCGTCGGAGGCCATCGCGATCCAGATGTCTTGCGTCGACGCGCCGGACTTGTGATCGCGGTAGGTGCGAAGCAACGACGGTGCATCGAGCGTCGGATCGAAACCAGCGAGGCGTCCGGCGACCGCGGCATCGTCCATCGTCGCGAGGGTCGGGTCGACGATCGAGAAGAGGGTCATCTCGTCGGCGTTCGTGCCGCACAGCATCGCGACACCCGCGCTCGACCCCGCGGCGATGGCATCGAGCGGCGCGTTGGGCAGCACGACGCCATCGTGAACCGGGGCGTACGGCAGACCGTCGCTGCCGACCTCGGTTCCGAGCGCGGCACTCGCCTCGACGAGCGCCTCGGTCGGCACAGCCATCAGCGCGGCGCGATCGCCTGGCGCGATGCCCAATGCGTCGAGCACGACGCGCGACTTGTTCGTGGCCCTCTCGGGGGTCAGGCCCCACGATGCCGCGCCGCTCTGCAACACGGCCCGGTGGAACAAGCCCTGCGCCGACGGCGTGCCGAGCAGGGTGCCGACACTGCCGGCGCCGGCCGACTCGCCGAAGATCGTCACGTCGTTCGGGTCACCGCCGAAGTTCGAAATGTTGTCGCGCACCCATTCGAGCGCGGCGACCTGGTCGGCGATTCCCAAGTTGCCACTGCCGGAAAACCCCTCGAACAGTTCGTCGAGGTACATGAACCCGAGCGGTCCGAGCCGGTAGTTGATCGTCACGACGACGACATCGCCGTGCTGCACGAACCGTGACCCGTCGTACCAGGGGGTCGATCCGCTGCCGAACTGGAACGCGCCGCCGTGGATCCAGACCATGACGGGTCGAGCCCCGTCGGTGGCCGGCGTCCAAACGTTGAGGAACAGACAGTCCTCGGATTGCTCGGGCGATTCGCCACCCATGAGCTGTTCGAGGATCATCTGGCCTTGGGCCGCGATGGCGCCGAAGGTGGTCGCCTCGCGGATGCCGTCCCATGGCGCTTCGCGTTGGGGGAGTTGCCAGCGCAACTCGCCGACCGGCGCCGCGGCATAGGGGATTCCTCGAAAGACGAGGACGTCGTCGTGGGCAGTGCCGCGGACCTGGCCGCTGCGGGTCGTGGTGATCATCGAACGCCTCCGGATCGCGAATCCCGCAGGTTACGAGGCGTTTCGTGGGCTCGCCAGGACACCGGTTGCATCGCTTGACTACCGTGGCCCCTCGTCGCAGGGCGCTCGTTCTGCCTCCCAGTCAACTTTTGCCCCATTGGTGTCGATGAACTCCTCCGTGCGTCCCCGATTGCGTCCTGTATTCGGCCTCGGCGCGGTCGTGCTCGCGTTGCTGTTCGCCGGTGGTGCCTCCGCGCAGCGCCCGACTGGCCGTCAATACCCGTCGGTCGGAGACACGGTGCTGCCCCCGGCCGACCCCCGCACGGTTCCCGGGTACGGCCATCACCCATTGAGCCTGCTCGGAGCGTCTCGGCTGAGCGCGCAGCAACTCGCTGCGTTCGTCGCCGCGGATCACACGCCGCGCACCACGGTGAGCATCGACGCGCTCGCGCAGATCTACATCGAGGAGGGCGCGGCCTGGGGTGTGCGGGCGGACCTGGCCTGGACGCAAGCGATCGTCGAGACGGGTTGGTTCACGTACCCCGACGGCGGTCTCGTGAAGCCGTACAACAACAACTTCGCGGGGATGGGCGCGTGCGACTCGTGTTCCGACGGGAACCACTACGCCGACGCGCGAACCGGCGTTCGCGCTCAGATGCAACAGTTGCGCGGCTACGCCGACCCGAACGGCCTTCCGAATCCGATCAACAAGCCGCCGGACTCCTATCTCGGTTCGGCGCCGACCTGGTTCGAGATGGGGAACGGTCACTGGGCGACCTCGACGCGCTACGCGACGACGATCGTCGGGATCTACTCGCGCATGCTCGACCACTACGGCGTGTCGCTCGAGTTCGAGGCGCCGTCGCCGTTCTCGCGAGCTGCCGAACCGGTGGTCGAAGCGCGCCTCGGCGACGGGCTGTATCTGGCCGGCATCGACGGCATGGTCTACGACGTCGGGGACGCACGCTTCTGGGGTGCGCCGCTCGACGGTGACCTGCGCAATCCGATCGCGGCGGTGGTTCCCACGCCGACGGCGGAGGGCTACTGGGTCATCACGAACCGAGGGCGAGTGTTCCGCTACGGCGACGCGGTGCTGCGGGGTGCGAAGCCGGCTCCGATGACGAGCGTCGTGGCCGCGGCCGCCGCCACGCCGCGCGGCGTCGGGTTCTGGATGGTGTCGCGGACCGGCGAGGTACGCGCGGTTGGCGATGCCGCGTCGATCGAACCCGCGCCCGGTGCTGTCTCGCCCGACGCTCGCGTCGTGGGGATCGCGCCGACCCCGACGGGACTCGGCTACTGGCTCGCCGACTCGTCGGGACGTGTCGTCGCGGTCGGCGATGCCGCCGACTTCGGATCATTGGCCGCAGCGGTGCCGACCGACCCGGTCGTCGCCATCGCGGCCACGCCGACCGGCGACGGCTACTGGCTCGCGACGTCGCGCGGACGAGTACATCGCTTCGGAGCTGCGAAGCGCTTCGGTGGGCTGTTCCAGGAGTTCGACGCGCAACTGACCATCAACGACTACGAGACCTTTGCGGCGATGCGTGCCGAGGCGCGCCGCCGCGCCGCCCAACACCCGGTGATCGCGATCGCGTCGACTCCGACGGGCGGCGGGTACTGGCTCGTCAGCACCGACGGCTCGATCATCGGGCGCGGCGACGCGGCCGACTTCGGCGACGCGACGCCGCCCGGCGAGGCGGTCGTGTTCGCCGTGTCACGGCGTCTCTGACCGACGGAAGGCTCGAGGGCCACGACGCTCGGAACCGCGGCGCGCGCAGCGCGCGGGCGTAGCATCGAGGCGAGATGGGACACGCGCTCCGCTATCGACTGTTCAAAGTGGGTCGCATGCCGCCCACGCTCCGCGACGCGGCGTCGGGCGCGTTGTTCAGCGCCGAGGGAGTCTCGCTCAAGATTCGTGGGCGATCGGTGAAGTTGCCGGCCCTGCGCTCCGGCCGTTCGGTCAAGCTGTCTGCCGGCTCGCTCGTGCTGAGGCCGGATCGGATGCTCGCCAGTGTGGGGAAGTACGTGCTCGTCGACTCCGAACTCGTTTCGGGCGAGGGGCCGTACCGCGTCGGTTTCGCAGCCGATGGGGTCACGCTCAGCGTGGACATTGCCGCGTTGTTCCCCGACGGCGCGGGAAGTGCCGAGTACCACTGGGACGTCGAACTGGATCCGAAGATTCTCGCCGCGTCGCCGTCCGAACCGACGTCGGTGCACCTGCCGGAGCAGACTGCCGCGCTCGTGCGCAACACGCTCGGCTAGAGGCCAGCGGATCCGAGGGCGGTTCGCTCAGATGTGGTCCCACACGGTCGCCGGCTCGCGTGCTGCGATCTCGGTCCCGACGATCGCATCGAGGATCTCGACCGGGCTGCGTTTGTTGATGTGGCCGATCAGGCCGTTGTAGACCGAGTAACCGACCAGCTCGCGCAAGCGCGGCGAGAATCCCGCGGCGACGCGCGACGGGATACCGAGTTGTTGGTTCTCCTGTTGGCGAACCCACCCCGCGCAGTAGTTCATGGCGATGCCGACGCGTCGTTCGCCGGTCGAATTGGCGCCGCCGCCGTGCCACAGGCTGCCGTTCCAGACGAGCACGCTGCCCTTCGGCATCTCCGCCGGAATCGAGTCGTAGTGCTCGCCGTAGTTGGGGTGACCATCGGCGAGGTGGCTGCCGGGAATCACGCGAGTTGCGCCGTTCGCCTCGGTGAAGTCGGAGAGCGCCCACATCGTGTTGCACACCGTCGGCACGTGCGGTTTGGGGAGCGGTATGAGCTGGTCGTCGGCGTGGATCGGCTGCGCGGACTCGCCCGGCAGGATCGAGATCGAACTGAGACTGCTGACGAGGCAACCCCGGTCGAGGACGCCTTCGACGATCGGGAGAATCTCGGTGTGTACCGGAATCGCCTCGTAGCGAGCGCCGAACGCGAGCAGGTTGTAGATGCGAATCGTGCTGTGCCCCTCGAAGCTGTTGGGCGCGGGGTGCACGTCGTACTCGCGCTCGAGCCGCAACAAGTCGGCGTGCAGGTCGTCGACGACGCCGGGCGCGATCACACCTTCGAGGATCGTGTAGCCCCGTTCGGCGATCTCGTCGAGGTGCGGGCGAACGTCAGCCATGACGAACCTGACGGTAGCGTCTCGCCCCCATGACGATCTATGCGCTGGGTGACCGGGAGCCCGAAATTCACCCCGACGCCTTCGTGCACCCCGAATCGGTCGTCATCGGCCGAGTCGTGATCGGTGCGGGTTCGTCGATCTGGCCGGGCGCGGTGCTCCGCGGCGACGGGGCCGGCATCGTCGTGGGCGCGCGCACGTCGATCCAAGACGGTGCCGTGATCCACTGCACGCGCTCGCGCGAGACGATCGTCGGCGACGACTGCGTCATCGGCCACCTCGCGCACCTCGAGGCGTGCACGATCGAGAACGGTTCGCTCGTCGGTACCGGCTCGATCGTGTTGCACCGCGCGGTCGTACGATCCGGATCGCTCGTCGGCGCCGGCGCCGTCATCCCCAACGACATGGAAGTCCCGTCCGGCGCGATGGCGCTCGGGGTCCCCGCGAAGTTGCGGCCCGACACCGTCAACGCGGCCGACATCATCGAACAGGCCGCCGGCTACGTCGCCAACGCCGCCCACCACCGCGCCAACACCAGGTGCGTCGATAGACCCTGAAAATTCGGGTCTATCGACGCATCAGAGGGTGGTGCCGACGAGCTTGCCGATCGCGAAGGTGACGGCCATCGCGAGGCTGCTCCACAGCAGCACCCGGCCGGCGGCTCGCGCCGCGGGCGCGCCGCCGGCTCGGGCACCGAGCACGCCGAGGACGGCGAGCGACATGATGGCCACAATCACGGTCGACGCGATGCGAGAACCCTTCGGGGCGACGATTGCGGCGAGCAACGGCAACGCGGCACCCGCGATGAACGCCAGCGCCGATGTCCACGCGGCTTGGATCGGACGCGCGGTTGCGATGTCGGTGATCCCCAGCTCGTCGCGCACATGGGATGCGAACGCGTCGTGATCGTGCAGTTCCTTGGCGACCCGTGCTGCCGTGTCGGCCGTCAGACCGCGTGCCTCGTAGATACGAGCGAGTTCGCGCAGTTCCGCCTCGGGGTGATCGAGCAGCGCCTGGCGTTCGATCTCGAGGTCCGCGCGCTCGAC
>SXGT01632359.1_pt1 | contig 11972 bp, 9 predicted proteins | sample 3176221 | NCBI WGS metagenome assembly SXGT01 (sample SAMN11356862, study PRJNA531348) | freshwater metagenome | isolation source: freshwater sample F1-120 | place: China: Fuxian Lake, Yuxi | collected 2017-12-25
CAAATTGCGACTTGCGAGTAAACTTCTTCATGGTGGTTGACCTTTCTTGGTTTCAGGTTGAGGATGTCGAGAACCCGCATTCTGGGCCCACGACTGCTTCAACCACCAACTCAACCTTCAACTATTGACGGGACATCCTCTCGAGCGCTGGGCAGCGATCGTCAAGAACAGCGGAACAGGTGTGGAGCAGGACGGGCTCGGCGCTCCCCCGGATCCTGATCAGATCCGACCGGAGAGCGTCAGCCATAGTGGAGAATCCGAAGATGTCCGGGAACAAGTCTGTTTTACTCAGCACCGCGAGATGGGCACTCGCGGTACTTTTGGCGTTTCCAGGCGCATGGTCAGTGGCGCAGGACCGCTTTCCCGCGAAGCCGATCACGCTGGTGGTCCCCTGGCCGGCGGGATCCGGAGCGGACGTGGTGCATCGCGGAGCGGCCCGGATCGCCGAACGTCATCTGGGCAAGCCGATCGTCGTGGTGAACCGCCCCGGTGCCGCAGGAACCATCGGCGCCCGCCTCGTGGAGGAGGCATTGCCGGACGGTTACACGCTCGGCGGAGTGGCCTCTACCGTCGTGATCACGCAGTACACGTCGGCCAATCCGACCAACTGGGCGCGCTATGAGTCCGTCGCCACGCTGACCTACGATCCGGCGGTGGTCGCGGTACGCGCCGACTCGAACTGGAAGACGCTGCGCGACATGATCGCGTTCGCAAGATCCAACCCGGGGCAGGTCAGGATAGGCAACGCGGGAACCGGCGGAGCACATCACCTGTTTGCGGCGATGCTGGAGAGCGCTGCCGGGATGAAGCTCGAGCACGTTCCTTACAAGGGATCGTCGGAGGTTGTCGCCGGCGTCCTCGGCGGCCAGGTCCAGCTGGTCAGCGGAGACACCAGCGCGGTGTTTTCGCAAATCCAATCCGGGCAGCTGCGGATTCTCGGCATGGCCACCGACGCGCGTCACCCGGACTTCCCGACCGTCACGACGTATCGCGACGATGGGGTGGATATGGTAGTGGGAATGCGCAGGCTGGTGGTCGCGCCGCGGGGCGTCCCGCGACCGATCATCGCGACCTTGGAAGACGCCTATCTGAAGGCAGTTCGGGATCCGGATTTCACTAAAGTGAAGGGCGGCTGGCAGCCGGTCGGCCTGAATGCGGCCGATACGGCCCGCGTCATGGGAGAAGACGACCGGATGGTCAGGCGGCTGGTCGAAGAACTCAAGCTGGAGCGGCAGTAGGCTCCGCCCTACGCTCGCCCGGAATTCCACCATGCCCAGCGCGAACATCCAGGGGCTTGAGGTCTCCTTTCTTCTCAAGGGCTCCGGACCGCCGCTCCTGATGTTGTCGCCGGGCGGTTTCGACGCGACGATCGAGGCATGGAATATCCGCGGCGTATGGAGTTCCCTCAAGCCGCTCGACAATCTCGCTGAACACTTCACGCTCATCGCGTACGACCGGCGCGAGTGCGGCGCCTCTGGTGGCCGAGTGGAAGAACTGACCTGGGCGCTCTACGCCGATCAGGCGAAGGCCTTGCTGGATCATCTCGAAATTCCCGGCGCCTTGATTCTCGCGGGCTGCATGGGTTGTCCAGTCGCGATCGCGTTCGCCAACCGCTATCCGGCGGCAGCCCGCGCCCTGATGCTGCACTGGCCTGTGGGCGGCTATCGATGGCGCGCTCGCGGGTACGACCGTTTCGGACGCCACCTTGCATTCGCCCGAGCGAACGGCCTGCCTGGCGTGGTCGCGCGAGCCCGGGCAGCGGGATCGTTCTGGCAGGATGCCGAAGCCGGACCCTGGGCCTCGTGCATCGCGGGCAGCCCCGCCTTTGCCGATGCGTTCCTCCGGCAGGACCCCGCGCGCTACATCGCACTGGTCGCTGCGACCAATCGATTCCTCCACGACCGGTATATGACGCCCGGCGCGGAGCCCGAGCAACTCATGGCGATGAATATGCCCACGCTGGTGATTCCCGGCGACGATCCAGCGCACGCGACCTCGGTGGCGCACCATCTGCGCGAGCTCCTCCCGGATGCGCGTTTCTGCGAGACGATGCCGCCCGGCCAGTCGCCTGAACTGGTTCGCAGGCTGATATTGGATTTCGCCGCTGGTCGATGAAGGCCGCTGCCGCGGCAGGGAGGAAACATGCTGTATGCGAAGAGAGACGCCAAGGAGTTCGCCAGCACCCGCCTGAAGGGCGTGTGGGGATCGACCGTGACGCCGTTCACGCAGGACCTCGCCCTGGATGAGAACGGGTTCCGCGAAAACCTCCGCGTGTGCGTGGAAGATCTGAAGTTCCCGGGCATCTTGGTGACCGGCAAGCACGGCGAGTTCTTTTCCATGACGGTAGAGGAACGCAAGCGCACGTTCGAACTGGCCATGGAGGTGATGCGCGGCAAGTCGGCGGCGGCGATGTCCTGCTGGGACATGAACCTGGACACCACAATCGAACTCCTGAGGCATGCCCAGAGGGTCGGCGCCGAATTCGCCACCGTTCTGAATCCGGTGATGTACTTCGGTTCGAATACCGACGAGGCCGTCTACGAGTACTTCCGCCACCTGTCGGAGCAGGTCGACATTGGCATCATCCTCTGGAACAACGATGGGCAGGGCTACAGCATGAGCCTGAATGTCTGTCAGCGCCTTGCGCAACTTCCCAACATCGTGGGCATCAAGGACGCCGTCGACAAGGAACACTACACGCAACTCACACACGCGATTGGAGAAAGATTCCCGGTGAGCCACCCATCGGAGAAGAACTGGCTGGAAAACATGGACACGCTGGATTGGAAGCTTCATTACGCATCCGTGGAGGCCGTGGCAATGCAGACGCCAGGCGATTGCCGCGTGATGGAGTACACGGATCTGTTCATGGCGGGAGACACCGTCCGCGCCCGGCGGATACGCGATAGTCTCGAACCGGTCCGCGAAGCGCTCCGCAGTTCGCGTGTCGCCGGAAAATTGACGGCTCACTACAAATACTGGTTCGAGTTGTCAGGCCTCGCCGGAGGCCCCGTGCGTCGACCGCTGCTGCCACTGACGGAGCAGGAAAAGGCGAAGATCCGCGAGGCCTATACGACTTGCGGGCTGGGAAAGCCGGTCAGCCTGGCCGCGTGATGCGGTTCGCGTAGCGAGGGCTGCGCTAGCCGCTCGCAGCCGCGATTCGCACGAGCGCGTCCACTCCGATCCCCCGCTCGCCGCGCTCCACCGCACGCAAGAGGTCCGCGACCAGGCGGTTGGCGGGCGCCGCGAGGCCGAGCCGTTCGGCTTCGCGCGCCACGAAACCATTGAGGAACTCCACTTCGCTCGGCCGGTTCTTCCTCAGGTCCTGCAGCGTGCCGGACATGCCGCCCTCCACCATCGACTCCGCCACCCTAGCGAGCGCGGAGAGGACTTCGTGCACGGCGTCCGCAGCGCCTTCCGAGGCCTCGCGCCAGCGCGCCGCCGCCAGGCCGAAGAGCACCGGCACCTCGAAGCCCATCGCGGCGCCGACGACGAGCGCTTCGGCTGCGAGGCGAATCGCAAGGCGGCGCGTGTCGTCGCGCACATAGACCTCGCGAAGGCTCAGGCCTGAGAGCCCCGAGAGGCCGGTGGTCATCGCGTTGGCGCAGAGCTTCTCCCAGCGCTGCGTCCACAGGTCGGTCGTAACGGCGGCACGGTCCACGAGGTTCAACAGGGCGGCGATGTGCTCTGCGCGCGGCGTGCGGCGCCCGTGCATCTCGCCGACCTTGAAAACGGGCGATGCCGTGGCGCCACGTTTGCGCGATCGCTGCACCGCGCCCGGCCCGCGAAGCAAGACGTCGAGACCACCGCCGATGCAGCCGAGCACGCGTCCCCGGCCGACAACACCCGCGACGATGTCCTCGACCAACGCGTTCTGCAGCGTCACCACGGGCACGGCGGCCGGCAACCACAGCGCGAGCAGCGCCGACGCCCATTGCGTGTCGTAAAGCTTGACCGTGAGGAATGCGGCGACCGGCGCGAGGCGGCGCAGCCGGTGCGCGTCTCCCAGGTGCCAGGCGTCGGGACGCGCGAGGATGTCACCCTCGGGCGTGGCGATGGTGAGCCCGCGCGAGCGGACGGCGTCGACATGCTCTGGCCAGCCGTCGATGAGGATCACCTCGACCCCCGCGTCGGCGAGCATGCCGCCCGCATAGCTGCCGACCGCACCGCCGCCGAGGAAAACGACGCAGTCGCGGGCGGCGCCGCTCATTGCGGCGTGATCCCGGCGCGCTTGACGACGTCGGCGAGCCGCACGAAATCGTCGGCGATACGTTTCGCGAACGCTTCGTTCATCACCGTGCTGGGCACGATGCCCTGCGCGGCGAACTGCTCGCGGAACTCCTTCGAGTCGAGGATCGGACGCACGGCGTCCGCCGCCTTGCGCGCGATCGCATCCGGCATCGTCGCCTGTCCCACCAGGCCCCACCACGCGCCCATGTCGAACCCGGGATAGCCGCTCTCCGCGACAGTGGGCAGGTTGGGCAGCAACGGCGAACGCTCCAGGCTGGACACCGCCAGCGCGCGCAAGGCGCCGGCCTGGATGTGCGGGTACGTCGGCGCGATCGACATGAAACCGCCGTCGACGCGACCCGCAACGAGGTCGACCAGCGCATCGGCGTCGCCACGATAGGGCACGTGGTTGATGTTGATCCCCGCCACCGCCATGAACAGGCTCGACGTGAGGTGCGGGCCGGCGCCCGGGCCGGAAGACGCGTAGTTCATCGCACCGGGTTTCGACTTCGCCAGTGCGACGAACTCGGCGATGCTCTTCGCCGGCACGCCCGGATGCACAGTGAGGAAATACGCGGAGGACGCGCACAGCGCGATTGCCTTGAAGTCCTTCACCGGATCGTAGTTGACGTTCTTGCGCACGCTGGGCGCGAGCACCTGCGCGCTGGAGGTCATGAAGAGCGTGTAGCCGTCGGGCGCGGCCTTGACCGCGAGATCGGCGGCGATGGTCCCGGCCGCGCCGGAACGGTTCTCGACGACAAAAGGCTGCTTCAGGGAATCGCTCAGGCGCGCCGACACCGCGCGCGCCACGAGGTCGTTGGCGCCGCCGGCCGGGAAGCCCACCAGCACGCGCACCGCTCGCGTCGGCCAGTCGGTGGCCTGCGCAAATGCGTAACCGGGGATCGCTATCAGCAGGCTCGCCGCCAACAGCGAAAGGCGGCGGGTTCGCAGGATGCTCGTTGATTGTCGCGCAGGCATGATTCTGGCTCCCGTTGTTCGATGGATCTGCAGTTGCTGTCAATCCAGCTTGATGTTCGCCGCGGTGATGATCGCACCCCACTTTTTTCGCTCGGAACGAATCAGCCGGTCGAAATCCTGCGGCGTGGAGGCGGCGACATCGGCGCCCATCGCCGCGAAGCGCTGCTGGAACTCGGCGCCGCCGAGGATCTTCACCAGCGCGGCATTCAGGCGGGCGATCGCCGGTTCCGGCGTGCCGGAGGGCGCGAGCAATCCGAACCACGCTGACGCTTCGACTCCATTCACGCCCGCTTCCTCGAAGGTGGGAACGTCGGGCAGCGCGGCAAGCCGTTTCTTTCCCGCGACGGCGAGCGCCCACAGGCGCCCCGACTGCACATGGCTCACCACCGTGGGCGGATTGGTGAAGATGCCGTCGACTTGGCCGCCAAGCGCATCCTGCATCGCTGGGCCCGCCCCCTTGTACGGCACGTGCAGCAGCTTCAGCTTCGACGTCTGCATGAACAGCTCCAGCGCAAGGTGCGCGACCGAGCCGTTGCCGGCCGAGCCGATCGACAGGGCGCCGGGCCGCTCGCGCGCTGCGGCAAGGAACTCGGCGAGCGTCGCCGCGCGCTTCGGATGCACCACCAGGATCTGCGACATATCCGCGAGCCGCGAGATCGGCGCGAACGCCTCTGCCGGATTGAAGGGCATGCTGCGATAGAGGAACTCGTTGATCGCGAGCGGGCTCGCCGAGGACATCAGCAGCACCTGGCCGTTGGGCGCCGCCTTGGCCACGACCTCCGCGCCCAGGTTGCCGCCAGCGCCGGCGCGGTTCTCGACGATCACCTGCTGGCCGAGATGCTTCGCCAGTTCCTCCGAAAGGGATCGCGCCAGCAGGTCGGTGATGCCGCCCGGCGGAAACGGCGCCACGATGCGCACCGGGCCTGATGCGGCTTGCCCCATCGCGCTCGCGGGGAACACGGCAACGCACAAGAGCAGCAGCAGCCGAGCGATGCGATTCATGACGTTCCTCCCCTTGCCAGGTCCGGAGATCGCCTGCGCATGGCGCGTCAGGAAACCGGCCAGAGTGGCTTGATCTGCTGGTCGAGCCCGGAGTCGCGGGCGATGCGGCGTCCCCGCACTGCCGCCTCGAGCAACGCGCGTTTCTCGCCGATGCTGAGCACGACGCCCTCCTCCATCAGCACGCGCCCGTTGCAGATCACGGTGTCGGCGCCGCCGCGCGTGGCATGCACCAGGTTCGCGATCGGGTTCAGCACCGGCTGCCAGTCGGGCCGCTCGGTATCGAAAAGCGCGAGGTCGGCCTTGCGGCCGACGGTGATGGCGCCGATCTCGTCCTGCCAGAGCGTGGCGCGCGCGCCGTTCAGCGTCGCCATCTCGAGGACCGTCTCCGGGCGCATCACCGTGGGATCGAGCCGCTGCGAGCGCGCGCCGCCGGAGGCAAGGTACATCTGCCGCACGATATCGACGAAGTTGCTCGACATCGCGCCGTCGGAACCCAGCGCGACGGCGACGCCCATCTCGAGCATCTCCGGAAAGCGGCCGAACTCGATGCTGCCCATGCCAAGGCGGTATCCGGTCGACGGCGTGCAGGACACCTTGAGGTCGTGGCGCACGCAGAGCGCGAACTCCTTCGGGCTTGCCCAGCCCATGTGGATCAGCAGCACGTTCGGGCCGAGCGCGCCGATTTTCTCCATGCGCTCGACGTCCGGCATGCCGAACTTGACGCGCGAAGCGACGACTTCGTCGCGCGCTTCCGACGTGTGCAGCACCAGGCCGACGCCGAGTTCATCGGCCTTGCGCTTGGCGCCGAGAATGAGCGCATCCGAACACACCGCCGGAATGCGCAGGCCGAACCAGGCCCGCAGCCGCCCGTCGTGCGCGCCGTTCAGGCGCCGGACCGCGTCCTCCGCGCGTCCCAGGGCCTGCTCGGTGGTTTCCCTGGGCACGTGCGACGGCACGTCGCCGATGGAGGTGCTGTGCACGTCGAAGGCGATGCGGGCGATCACGCCGCGCAGCCCGCTCTCGCCGAGCGCGCGCGCCATCTCGTCCGGGAAATAGTTGCCCGGATCGACAAAGCAGGTGGTCCCCGCGCGGATCATTTCGAGATGGCAGTTGATCGCCGCCCAGTACGCGTCCTCGGCGGTGAGCTGCGCCTCGTAGCCGTAGAGACGCTGGAACAGGTGCACCGGCAGGTCGCAGCAGTCTGCGAGGCCGCGCCCGAGCTGCTGCGAGTTGTGCACGTGGGTATCGATGAGCCCGGGGAGCACGAGTCTGCCGCGCGCATCGATGGTCTTCTCGGAACGGAAGCGCGAGGCGACCTCCGCGGTCTTGCCGACCTCGACGATGCGGTCGCCCTCGATCGCCACGGCGCCGTCGCTGATGATGCGGCGCTCGCCGTCCATCGTGACGAGCCAGTCCGCGTGCGCGACCAGCAGGCTACCCGGCGCGCCTCGCGGCGTGGACACGTTCGCCGCCATGACGCAGCCTAGTTGTTGAACTTCAGGTCGAGACGCTTGGCGAGGTCGCGAAAGCTCGATACGTCTGCGCTGATGCGCTTCGCAAACTCCGCCGGCGCGCCACCGCCCGGCGTCATGCCGACGCCAGCCAGGCGGTCCATGACATCCTTCTGCCCCAGCACGCTATTGATCGCGACCAGAACCCGCTTGACCATGGCGTCCGGCGTGCCTGCCGGGAACGCGAGCCCGTGCCAGCCGACGCGATCGAAACCGTTGAAACCGAGTTCCAGCGCCGTCGGAAGATCCGGCAGCATCGGCACCCGGGCCGGCGCATTGGTGACGAGCGCCTTCAGCCGCCCCGAGCGGATGTCCTCGAGGACGCCGAAATCCGTGAACAGCGCATCGACGCGTCCGGCAAGGATGTCCAGCTTGGCCTGCGCGCCGCCCTTGTACGGAACATGCAGCAGGCTGATCCCCGCGAGACCGGCGAAAAGCTCGGTGGTCAGGTGCGGCGTGCTTCCCGGCCCATAGCTCGCATACGTCACCTTCCCCGGATTCTTCTTCGCGTGCTCGATGAACTCCCGCAGGTTCGCCGCGGGAAAGGCCGGCGGCGCAATGAGCACTGCGGGCACGAGCGCGATCGGCGCGAGCAGTGAAAAGCTCGTCACCGGATCGAATCCCACCGCGGGATCCGTGACCGGCAGGGCGACGTTGGTGCTCGAGTTGATGAGGATCATCGTGTAGCCATCCGGCGGACTCTGCAGTCCGGCGCGAACGCCGATCCGGCCGCCAGCGCCACCGCGGTTGTCGATGATGATGTTCGTCTTCAACTCGGCACCGAGCCGTTCTGCGACGATGCGCCCGGCCGAATCGCTGGACCCGCCGGCGGGCCACGGCACGATCATGCGCACCGGCTTGGAGGGGTATTCATCGGCCCAAGCCGATGCAAAGCCGGCGCAAACCGCGGCGCACGCGACCGCAAGGCGCAACAGTCGGCGACGCGCTGCATTTCCGGCCCGAATCGCGAAGTCACCGTTCTCAAAAGTCATGACGATTCCTTTTCGAATGAAAGCAAGTTCGTACGGTTTCGATGCACCAATAATGCTGTTTAGAGCTTCTCTTTCGTCACCGGAGGGCCGGCAGACGCCGGTGGCATCGTGATCACTTCGCCAAGCGTCGTGTAGCGCGGGCCTCCGAGTCGGCCCAGCGGCGACAGGGCGACGGAATCGATCTTGCCGTCGCGATACAGGTCGTCGCGAACGTGGAACCGCAGCACTTCGCCGATGAGCAGTTGCGAGCGTTGCGCGCCGAACTCGATGATGCGGTCAAACCGGCACTCCATCGACACGGGGGCGATGGCGATGCGCGGCGTGCGAACCGCGATGGAAGGGATCGTCTCGAGGCCGAGAAGTTCGGCCTCGCTCACGTCCGACGGGTATTCCGCCGAGGACTGGTGCAGCGGCCCGACCTGTGAAGCATCGGCCACGTTCACCACGAAGTCTCCGCCATCGCGTGCATTGCGAGCGGTATCCTTCAGCTCCCCCCGCAGCCTGCCGACGCTGATGGCAAGCATCGGCGGCGCGCTCGAAACGAAGGTGTAGAGCTGAACGGCGCGGCGTTGACCTTGCCGAGACGGTTGAGGGTCGTCACCCACGCGATCGGCCGAGGCACCACCGCGCCGATCAGCAGCTTGTAGGCCTCGTCCCTGTCGATGGTCGCGGCGTCGATGATCACGTTGCTCTCCCCTGCAGGGCGGACCAGACGCGGTCCGGCGTTGCCGGGATGCGCTGCAGTCGCACGCCCGTCGCATGATGGATCGCATTCAGGATCGCAGGCGCGGTCGGGATCAGCGCCGGCTCGCCGATCCCTTTGGCGCCGTGAGGCCCGAGCGGCTCAGGCTTCTCGACCAGGATGATATCGATTTTCGGGATGTCGCCGAAGGTAGGGATCAGGTAGTCGTGCAGGTTCTCGGTGCGGCCCGGCAGGTGCTCTTCCATCAGCGCGAGCCCGATGCCCTGCGCGATGCCGCCGTGGATCTGCCCCTCCACCTGCGTCGGATTGATCGCGCGGCCGACGTCGTGCGCAGCCACCATGCGCTTCACCGACACCGTGCCCAGCGTGAGGTGTACCTCCACGACCGCGATCTGCGCCGCAAACGCATACGTCGCGTACGGTACGCCTGCCCCGTTCTCGTCGAGCGGCGTGGTCGGCGGATCGAAATGACCGTTGCCGACCATCACCAGATCGCCCTCCTCGGCCAGCATATCGCCGAGCGCTAGCCGGAACCGGCCGGCGCCTTCCTCGAACACGAGCGCATCGCCGTCCAGGCACATGCTCGCGGCGTCACCCGCTTCCGCGTAGCGCAGGAGCTTACGGCGCAGGTCCATGGCTGCAAGGCGCACGGCATTGCCGGAAATGAAAGCCTGGCGCGAAGCGGAACTCTTACCCGCATCGAGCGTGAGGTCGGTGTCGCCGCAGACGAGGTCGATGTCGGCCACCGGCACCCCCAGCGCCTCTGCGCAGACCTGCATCAGGATCGTGCTCGCCCCCTGCCCGATATCCACCGCACCGCTGAAAAGCACGAAGCGTCCCGGTCGCGCCAGCGCCACGCGCATGCTCGACGGATTCGGCTGCGAGGTGTTGCCGATGCCGTACCACATGCAACCTATGCCGACGCCACGGCGTTGCACACCGCCCTTCGCGTTGAACGCAGCGCAATCCGCGAGCGCCGCCTGCCAGTGCGGGCGCAGGGCCTCGAGGCATTCGCGCATCCCGACGCTTTCGCCGAGCTGCTGGCGGGTTGCGGTTCGATCGCCCGGCCTGAGCGCATTGTGATGCCGGAACTCCAGCCGGTCGATGCCGGCGCGGTCGGCAAGTTCGTCCATCAGCGCCTCGTGAACGATCGCCGCCTGCGGCACGCCGAATCCGCGGAACGCACCGGCAATCGAGTCGTTGGTGTACACGGCCCGCGTCGTGCAATGCACGGCCGGCACTCGGTACGGGCCCATGGCGTGGATCGGCACCCGATTCGCCACGATCGAGCCGCAGGACGCGTACGGACCGGTGTTGAAATCAGCATGGAACTCGAAACCCTGCAACGTGCCGGCCGCGTCGCATCCGAGGCGCGCCCGCATCCGCGCCGGATGCCGCTTCACGGTAGCGGCGATGCTCTCGCCCCGCGTGAACACGCAGCGCACGGGCTTGCCCAGCGCCCAGGCTGCGACGGCCACGAGCTGTTGCACGGCCATGTCGATCTTGCCGCCGAAACCGCCGCCGATCGCCGACGGAATAATGCGCACCTGCTCCGGCCTGATGCCCAGGACCCAGGCCACTTCGCCGCGGTCCATGTACGGCGTCTGCGTCGAAACGAAGATCTCGATCCGCTCGCCCTTGCGCTCGGCGTAGCCCGCTTCGGGTTCGATGTATGCGTGCTCGACGAATCCGGTCTCGAATTCGCTGCCCGCGACATGGACGCATGCCGACAACGCCGCGGCGGCGTCTCCGCTCATCTGCCGGCCTCGGACGAGTACGTTGCCGGGCGCCCGTTCGTGCAGTTGCGCCGCCCCGGGAGCCAGCGCCGCGTCGATGCCGGACAATGGCTCCAGAAGCATCCACTCGAGCGGCAGGTCGCCGTCGGCAATCGCGTCCACGAGGCGAGCGGGCCCGACGAGCGCCGCCACCGCCTCGCCGCGGTAGCGAACGTACCCATCCGCCAGCACCGGCTGGTCGCGGTGGTTGGGAAACACGCCGAAGGAATTGTTTCCCGGCACGTCCGCAGCAACGAACACCCGCACGCCGGGATGCGCGAGCCCGAACGCGGCAAGGTCGCCGAAACGGAACCGGGCGTGCGCGTACGGCGAGCGCACCGCGCGCAACTCCAGGCATCCGTCGGGAGCGAGATCAGCGCCGAATTTCTCCGAGCCATCGACCTTGCGCTGGCCGTCGACCTTCACCAGCCGTTCGCCCACCCAGCCCTTGTCCGCCTGGACCGGACCGGCGTCGAGGAAGGCCGCGTGGCCGAGCACCGCCTCGACGATCTTCACGTAGCCCGTGCAACGACACAGCACGCCGCCCAACGCATCCTCGACCTCGGCCCTGGTGGGGCTCACGTTGCGCTCGACGAGGTCGGTCGCTGCGATCAGCATGCCGGGGGTGCAGATTCCGCACTGGGCCGCGCCGTGCGCGAGGAACGCCCTCTGCAGGGCGGCGGAACGCGGCCGCGACTGCAAGCCTTCCACCGTGGTCACCTTGTGGCCCTCGACCTGCGCCGCCAGTACCAGGCAGGCACAGACCTGCTCGCCATCCAGC
>SXGT01822433.1_pt1 | contig 11968 bp, 11 predicted proteins | sample 3176221 | NCBI WGS metagenome assembly SXGT01 (sample SAMN11356862, study PRJNA531348) | freshwater metagenome | isolation source: freshwater sample F1-120 | place: China: Fuxian Lake, Yuxi | collected 2017-12-25
ATGCCGACGGCGAGGCCGCCGGCACCGTTGACGAGCAGATTGGGAAACCGGCTCGGCAGCACCACCGGCTCGGTGTTGCGCTCGTCATACGACGGCACGTAGTCGACCGTGTCGAGATCGAGATCGGCGAGCATCAGCGCCGCGATCGGCGAGAGCCGGGCCTCCGTGTATCGCATCGCGGCGGCGGGCAGGCCGGCGATCGACCCGAAGTTGCCCTGCTTGTCGACCAGCACGTGCCGCATGTTCCATTCCTGGGCCATGCGGACGAGGGTCGGGTAGATCACGCTCTCGCCGTGCGGGTGGTAGTTGCCGCTGGTATCGCCGGAGATCTTCGCGCACTTCACCCGGGACGCGCCGGGCGAGAGGTTGAGATCGTTCATCGCGACGAGGATGCGGCGTTGCGAAGGCTTGAGGCCGTCGCGGACGTCGGGCAGGGCCCGAGCCACGATCACGCTCATCGCGTAGGTCAGGTAGCTGTCCTTCAGCTCCTGCTCGATGGGCAACTCGACGAGCCGCCCCCCGGAGATGTCTCGCAATCCATCCGCTGCGGGAAGGTCGTCGGGCTGTTTCTCGCCATCTGCCGCGGGGTTCTGTTCGTCTGCCAAGAAACGTGCCTCCAGCCGCGATCGGACCCTGACTGTCCGTGGACAAAGTCATCCATGAACTTCGTCCACCTAGGGTCGATCGGTGAAAAACCGGCGGTTTCCCACGATCGACGATCTTCGCATCCTGCTCGGGCAGACCTGTTCCACAGTCTGCTAAGTCCCGGCCAACCTGGAGGGCCTCCGGCGATGCTTGAACATACCCGTCCCCGGGGGTCGGTCAACCGGCCCTGAACGCGGGAAAATCGCTTGTTTTTCCGATCACGCTCACGGCTTGACCCGCGCCCGGGCCGCCTCCTACTCTCCCGCCCCCTTCCGGCCGCGGCGGCACGGGGACTTTCCAGAGGTTCGCACCCCCGGCTTTCGGGCCTTCGCCATGTCGATCACCAGTCGTTCGGGCCTGATCGTCGCCCTCGTGGCGGCCCTCGTGCTGCTGCCGAATCTCGGCGGACCGCCGCTCTGGGACGACGACGAACCGCGCAACGCCGCCTGCTCGCTCGCCATGCACACGACCGGCGACTGGATCGTGCCGACCTTCAACGGCCGGCTGCGGGTCGAGAAGCCGGTCCTCGTCAACTGGCTCCACCTCGCCGGTTTCGCCGTGGCCGGCGTCAACGAGACGGGCGCCCGCATCGCGTCGGCCCTGCTCACGATCGGCACCTGCCTGCTCACCCTGCGCATCGGCCAGGCCCTGTTCCGACCCGACGTCGGGCTCTGGGCCGGGCTCGTGATGGCGACCTGCCTCTGGACCGGCGTGGCCGGGCGGGCGGCAACGCCCGACGCCCCGCTCGCATTTTGCACGACGCTGGCCCTCTGGTTCTTCATCCGCGGCGGCCGAATCCCCCCGAACGATGGCACCGGCTGGCGAAACGCCGCGGTGCAGCTCCCGGCCGGCGCGGCGCTCGGTGTCGGCGTCGCCTGCGGCCTCGCCGTGCTGGCCAAGGGACCGGTCGGGCTGCTCCTTCCCCTCGTCGGCCTGGGGGGCTTTTGCTGGTGGCAGGCAGCCGTCGATCCGGGCCGCGGAGGCGGCCGGTTCTTCCGCCTCGCGTCCGCTTTCATCGCCGCTTGCCGGGGCATGCGGCTGCACGTCGTGATGGCATCCGCGGCGGTGGTGTCGCTGCCTTGGTACGTGCTCGTCACATTTCGCACCGACGGCGCGTGGCTCCACGACTTTCTGCTCGTCCACAACGTGGGCCGCTTCGCCACGCCCATGGAAGGGCATTCCGGCTCCGCATTCCTCTACTATCCCGTGGTGGTGCTGGTCGGAATGTTTCCCTGGTCGATGGCTTCGGCCCTGATCGCAGCGCACGGCGGGCGAACCGTCCGGTCCGGTGCCGACTCGCCAGACACCGTCGGGATGCGGCTGCTGGCCTGCTGGATGGCCGCCTGGATCATCCCGTTTTCCCTTGCCGGCACGAAACTGCCGGGCTACATCTGGCCCGCTTATCCCGCGATCGCCGCCACGGCCGGACTGTTCCTCGCCGACTGGATCCGCCGGCCCAGCCTGGTGACCGACGGCTGGATGCGCTGGGCGTGGTCTTTCCTCGCGATCTCGGGCATCGCGATCGGAGTCGGCCTGCCACTCGTCACCCGCCGCATCGCGCCGGGGGCCGAGTGGCTGGGGCTCGTCGGCCTCGCGCCCGTGGTCGGAGCCGTGGTCGCATGGGCCTGCCAGTCGCTCTCGTCGCGGCGGGCCGCGGTCACGGCCTGGGCGGTCACGGCCTGCTGCACCGTCGGGATTCTGCTGGCCGTCGGCCCCGCCTGCGTGGGCCATGTCGGCGGCACGCGACAACTGCTTGCCGCGATCCCTGTCGATCGAGCCGCGCCCCTGCCGATCGCGTCGTTCGGCGCGCCGGCCAGCGCCGTGTTCTACGCGGGCCGCGTCACTCCCGCCGGCACGGTGCCGCAACTCGATCACCCGACCGAGGCGGCCGCCTTCGTCGCAGATCATCCGGGCGGCCACATCGTGGTCCACGCCCAGTTCGCCGACCAGGTCACCGCCGTGTTGCCCGACACCTACGGCGTGCTTCGTTCCGCCAGTTCGTTCCCCACGTTTCACGAGGTGCTCCTCATCGGCCCGAAGTCTGCCGAACGGCCGGCCCGGCTCGCCATCGAAGACGCCGGACGCCCGCTCGGTCGCTGACCCGCCCGCTCACCCAGGAAGTCCCGACATGCCTTGGAATCGCCCCGTGCTCGTCGTCCTCCTCGCCTCGATCGCGGCCCTCGCGATCGGCACCGCCCCGACGCCCCTCTGGGACGAGGACGAGGCCCGATTCGCCGCCGTCGCCCGTGCGATGGTCGAGACGAACGACTGGATCGTGCCCACCTTCAACGGCGCGCTCGCCGTCGACAAGCCGGTGCTCATGCACTGGTGCATGGCCGCGTGCATGCGGGTGTTCGGGGTCAATGAGTTCGCGGCGCGGCTGCCGTCCGTGATCGCCACGCTGCTCACTGCCCTGGCCCTGCTGCGGGCGGGCCGGCGCTGGTTTGACGACGCGACCGGCGTGGTGGCGGCGCTGGCCTACGTCGGCTGTCTGCTCGTCTCGATCGAGGCCCATGCGGCGACCCCCGACGCGATTCTCACGGCGCTCACCGCGTGGGCCACGCTCCTGGCCGCCGAGGCACTGATGCCGGCCCGTGATGGACGACTCGCGCGGCTCGACCTCTCCCGGGCCTTCGGCATCGGCATGCTGCTGGGGCTGGCGGTGGTCTGCAAGGGACCGATCGGCTTCGTCGGCCCGCTCGCCGTGCTCGGACCATGGGCCTGGTGGCTCGCCGTCGAACGGCGGCTCGGCGACGACGTGACGGGCAAGACGGCCGTCGCCCGGATCGCACGGGCGACGCTGCCGGCCATCGGTGACGTGCTCGCAACCATCCGACCGCTCACGATCACGGCCGGTGCGATCGCCGCCGCCGCCCCCTGGTACGTCGCGGTGACCCTCCGGACCGACGGCGCCTGGACCACGGGCTTCTTCTTCGTCCACAACGTCGGCCGCTTCATGGCGCCGATGGAGAAACACGGCGGCAGCGCGTTCTTCCATCCCCTGGCGATGCTCGTCGGCTTCTATCCGTGGTCGTGCTTCCTGCCCTTCGCCATCGTCGTGGCCGTCTGGCGGGCCTGGAAGCGAACGGCGGGGGCTGGAGTCTCCAACCACGCCTTGCTGCTCTTGCTGGCGTGGCTCGCGGTCTGGGTCGGCGGATTCTCCGCCGCCGCAACCAAACTTCCCAACTACGTCCTGCCGGCCTACCCAGCCGCCGCCTTTCTCGTGGCCGTGATCGGCGTCGATGCGGCCCGCCGCGCGACGGCCGGCTCGTGGCCCCATCCGCGCTGGATGGCGACAGGCCTGGCGGCGCTCGCCTTCGGGGGCATCGCCACCGCGGCGACGATCTGCGTCGCGGCGCAGTATGGCCTGCCGGGCGGCGAGCCGGCGGCGCTCGTGGGCATCGTGCCGCTGGTGGGGGCGATCGCCTGCGGCCTGCTTGCGACCCGACAGCCGATGGACGCCGTCACCGCGTTCGCGGCCACGGGCCTCGTCTATGCGGCGCTGGCGGTCGGGCCGGCCCAGTCACGACTGGCCCAGGCCAACACGATCCCCCCGTTCGTCAGGCAGTTGCATGCCCGCACCGACGCGGCGCCGCGGCTGGGCACCTACCTGCTGGCGAGCCCCAACATCGTCTTCTATGCCGACAAGGCCGTGACACAGATCGGCGACAAACAAGCCGCCGCTGCGGCCACGTTTCTCGGGTCCGATCCGGAGGCGGTGCTGCTCGTTCCCGAACAGCACTTTGGCGACCTCGAACGGCTGCTGCCGGAGGGCTACGGCGTGGTGGCCCGCACGAGGCCCGTCTTCCGCCGGCAGGACGTGCTCGCGATCGGACGCACGCCCCCGACGACCCCGCGAACGGCCGGAAACACGGAGGTGACCCGATGACCGACATCCATTCCGCAAGGACGGGCCATGGCCTCCTCTCGATCGTCATTCCCTGCCACAACGAAGTCGAGGTCATTGATGACACGCACGCCCGACTCGTGAACGTCCTGCCCGCGACGGGCATGGATTTCGAGATCGTCTATGTCGATGACGGCAGCCGCGACGCGACGCTCGAGCGGCTGGAGGCGATCGCCGGCCGCGACGCCCGCGTGCAGGTGATCGAGCTGGCCCGCAACTTCGGCCAACAGGCGGCGATGTCGGCCGGCCTGGCCGCAGCCCGCGGCGACGCGATCGTGATCACCGACGCCGACCTTCAGGACCCTCCCGAGGTCATCACCGAAATGGTGCGGATGTGGCGATCGGGCGTCGACGTGGCCTACGGTCGGCGACGGACCCGCGACGGCGAGACACGCTTCAAACTCGTCACCGCCAGCCTCTTCCACCGGTTCTTTGCCCGACTCATCCCCTATCCCATGCCGGTCGACACCGGCGACTTCAAGCTCATCGACCGGGCCGTCGCCAACGCCGTGATCGCGTTGCCGGAAAAGCGCCGCTACCTGCGGAGCCTCGTACCGTGGGCGGGCTTCCGCCACGAACCGGTCTGGTATGACCGTCACGCCCGGGTCGCCGGCGTGACGAAATATTCCCCGTGGAAGCTCCTCAAACTCGCCGGCGATGCGCTCGTGCTCTCGTCAGACGCACCGGTGCGGTTCACCTGGGTCGCGTCCGCGGCGCTCGGCATCATCGGCATCACGTCCGCCGCGGTGGCCACGCTGTCGTCGCTCACCGCGGCCGACCCACAGCCCGGCGTGTCGCTCGCGGCCATCACCGCCGTCGCCACGCTCGTGGCCGGGGTGCAGACGGCGGCCGTGGCCATCGTCGGTGAATACGTCGTCAGGGCCTACCGCGAGGCGCAGGGTCGGCCGACCTGGGTCGTCCGCCGCACGATCGGCCCCGGCCGCGCTCAGACCCGCACCTCGTCGAAGGCGGCATGATCGGCCGTCGCGTGGGAAGCGGGGGGCGATCCCGCCTGCGGCGGCCTATTTGGCCAGCGCCGCTTCGACGGCCGCGATGAGTTCCGCATCAACGGGGCCGACGCCTGAACGATAGCGACCGACGATCGTGCCGTCCTTGCCGATCAGAAACTTCTCGAAATTCCACTTCACGTCGCCGGCAGGCTCGGCCGTTTCGGTGAGCGACTTGTAGAGCGGGGAGATGCCGGTCCCCTTGACCACGATCTTGGAAAACATCGGGAAGGTCACACCGTATTTCGACGAGCAGAACTGGGCGATCTCGGCATCGCTGCCCGGCTCCTGCCCCCCAAACTCGTTGGCCGGGAAGCCGAGGACGACGAGGCCCTTGTCCTTGTAGGTGTCGTAGAGTTTCTGCAGGCCGGCATACTGCCCGGTGTAACCGCAGCGGCTGGCGACGTTCACGATCACCACGACCTTGCCCTTGTACGACGCGAGATCCACGGCCTTGCCGTCGATCGACTTCACCTCTCCGGTCAGCGGCGATTCGGCCCGGGCTGCGGAGACGACACCGACGGCCATCGTGAAGGCGACGAACAGGATGCAGATTTTGTCGAGCGACATCGGGAAACCTCCTGAAAGCGGGCGGACGACACCAGCTCATTAAAGTCGGTCAGTCGAGACGCGTCCACTTGTCGAACGTGGCCGCCTGGCCCCGATGGATTCCCCGGCCGTCGGCGAGATTCCAGACGACGGCCTCCTCGATGCGAAACCGTCGCCCGGTGCGCGAGATGCGCACGCCGGCATAGTCGTCCACAAACCCGTCGCGGCGGGTCCGTTCGAGGAGTCGGGTCCGTTCGTCGCGGTGCACGGGCTCGGCGGTCAGCCGCGACGGGGTCCGCGTCAGCGCATCGGCGTCCATCTCCCAGAGAGCGAGGGCGGCGGCGTTGCCGTAGTTGAGGATGGGATCCTCTTCGGTGCCGTGAGAGACGACGACGAACGGGGCCCGGTAGAGCCGTTCGGCCTGGGCCAGGACGGAACCCTCGCGGGCCACGAGTTCCCGGCCGAGCCTCTGCCGAAACGAGTCGAGCAGGAGCCCGGCATGGGCGACCCATTCCGGCCGGCTCCAAGGTTCTGGGCTGGTCGCCACGGGAATCTTCCTCCGGGAACTGCTGCCGAACCCGCCGCAGGCGCGGCCGCGTCACGAGTCTAACTTCGACTTTTTCAGTGTGTGAGGAGTGTCCGCTTCATGACTGAATCCGGTCACGGGAGGGGTGCCCATGCCCCGGGAGCCGGCGTTGGCGGCAAGCGAAGGCAGGATGCCGGGAGCGCGGCCGGCATCGAGCGAGCGGATGCCCCGATGGCATCCGCGAACGTCCGGCGACGGGGCGTGGGCACCCCCGACCTACGCGACTGGTGACTTCCACGACACTCCGAAAAACTGCAAACTTCGAAGCTGAGTGTCCGTGGCCACTGTCATCCATGACCTTTGTCCACTCGATCGACCGGTGGAAACGCCGAGGGTTTCCACGGTCGATGATCCTCGCATCCTCACTCGGGCAGACTTCTTCCACAGTCTGCGAACTGTCCGTTGCCAAAGTCATCCCGCCGCGGCGGCTCGTTCAACGGGTTGCCAGCCAGAGGGCGACGCCCGCGATCGTGAGGCCGAGACCTGCGAACCCGGCCGCCCACGGACTCGAACGCACTTGAATCACGCGGATGGACCGCCGCAGCCTGCGGCTGAACTCCGACCACGCCTCGGCCGACGCCCTGCCGCCGACGGCGATGATGCTCACCGTCCGCGCGGGCCCGCGGTCGTCGAGATGCAGTTGCAGCCCCCGGGTCGGCAGCGCGGCCGTTTCACCCGCCCACCTCGCCGACGCATCGAGGCCCGCCACGAGCTCCGCCACGACCGGCCGCAGCTGGTCGATGCCGACGTTGTAGACGACGAGCCGCGGGCGGACGGCCAGCATCCCGAAGGCGACCGCCAGCACGAAGCCGACGAGCAGCGCGACGGCCGTCCAAGGCGAGGTGCCCACCGCGGGCTGCAGGATGGCCAGGGGCCCGGCGAGCACCAGCCCGCACACGGCCGCCGCGAGGAGGGCCGCGTCGAATGGGCCGGAGAGGGCCACGGGCCGGCGGCGGGCATGGAGCCCGGCCAGCAGGAGCAGGTACGCCGCCAACGGCAGCAGGGCGATCCACAGGGGAATCTCCGTCAGGGCGCTGTTCATCGGAAATCAGCCGGTGCGGCCCTCATGGCGACGACCTCCCGCCTGCCGATGCCTCGATCCATCAACGCCACGCCATCCACGCCAGCACCGCCAGCCATGCGATCTCCACGACTGCCGCGATGGTGAACCACCACCCCGGCACGCCGGCCTCGTTGGACGTCCACGGCGGCGGCTCCATCGGACTCCCCGTCAGATCGGGTCGGGCACCACGAACGAAAGGTCGCGGGAAAATGCCTCTTCGAAACAGTAGACGTCGTGGAAGTCCTCGCGCTTGTCGGCGCGGGTCTTCCGCATCTGCCCGATCTCGATCATGTTGAACACGATCTCGCCGATGTCAGCCGTGCGCCGCAGACCCCAGGTCGCCAGGACCGTGGGGGCGAGGTAGCCGTACTGCTGCAAGCCGTAGAGGCGGGCCGCCTCACAGAGCTGCTGCCCGGAAACGTGACGCTCGACCGCCCGGCGACGGCGGCGGCCGGAGCGCGGCCGCGGGTCCCCGGCCGATTCGCCCTCGCCCCTGGGGAGCGGCTCCAACTCCTCGGCTGCGGGCTCCTGCCCCATCCCCAGGGATTCCTGCGCGAAGGAGAGCGACTCGAGCACGAACAAGTAGGCGTCGAGCGTGTACCGCCGATCCCGTTGCAGCAACTGAAAGAGCGGATGGGCGGGATCGACGAGCGGCATCGCGGGTCCTTCGGGGGGGCCGGAGCGGGGGGGCCGGAGAGCGGGGGGGGCCGAAGATTCGCGAGTATATCCCGGCGGGCCACTCCGACGAGCGGACGACCTGGAACCCGGGCTCCGCCGGCGGCCTGCCCGGCCCGATCAGCGAAGTTGTGCCGCCGGGGGGGTCGCCGCGGCCTGTGTCGTCAGGTCGTCGAGGACGTACTTGTAGCCGAAGGGGGTCATCGGCTTGGCGAAGTCGCGGATCATGTCGAGCCCCTTGTCGATCAGGTTGGTGCGGGGATCGAACTGGTAGACGTCGCGATCCTGCCCTCCCGGCTTGTAGATCTGGATCGCGAAGGGCATCAGGTCACTGGCCTGGAGAATCAGTTCCACCTTGGAGAAGTTGGAGGCGTCGGCCTGGAACCGCGGCAGGGATTCCAGCCAGATCTGATCGCGAACGCCGGGAGGCGTGACGAGCCGCATCCAATACCTCTTCTTCAGCGTGTCGGCCTTCGCCCCGAAAACGAAGGGCAGCGGGCCGTCGCTGATCGCCTTGCCGCGCATCTCCGGTGGCAACTTCGTCTCCCGCAGTTGCCGTTCCGAGTGCCGAAACTCGTAGATGCTCTCGCCGTTGCACACCCAGTGTTCCCCGGTGTCGCCTCCGCGGACCTCGTACCGCCGCGATTCCGGGTTCCACTGCTTGGTCTCCTTGACACGAAACAGGCCCTTGTCGGGTGCCGCGTATTTCAGTTCACCGCTGCTCTCGGCAAAGGCCAACCGCTCACCGGCGGGATCGACGGGGCTCCAGGCGTTGTATTCCCACTTGTGAAACGTGCACGACCAGGTGCGGACGGCGGCGTTGCGGGTCTCCCAGGCCGCGAGCAGCTGGTCGAGCGCGGCCTGCTGCTCGGGCGTGAGCGCGGCGGGCTGCTGCGGTGCCGGGGGGGCGACGGCCGCAGCCCGCTGTGGCTGGGCCTGCTGGGCCGCGGGCGGAGGTGCCGTCACCTGGGCCCATGCCGTGGTGCCAAGGGGGACCGCGGCGAGAACAGCGACCATGGCCGCAGCGCGGCGAAACGTCATCGTCGGGCGACGGGTCATGAAACAACTCCGCGTGGCAGTCCGGGCAGGCGGCGGACTTTAGCAGGCCCGTTTGAGCCGGGCGAGGCCGTTTTCACCGCTTGTTTTCCCACAAAGCCCCCGGGGCTCGCGCAGACCGCATTTCATTCCGCGGCATGATCCGCCCGGGCCGTCACAACGTGTGCCGCGTAACGGCCGTGGATCACGACTCCGACACCGCCTGCTCGCGGAGCTCCGCGAGTTCACGGGCGAAGCCACCCGAGAGGATCGGAAACCGGCACCAGGTCTTGGGATCGAGGTTCTGGTCGTCGAGATGGAAGGATGGCGCGTATCGCTCCCGCTTCCATTGGTTGCGGCTCCAGAGCGTGAAGAAGCGTTCCGTCCAGACGGCGAGTTGCCGCGAGCCGTACCCGGGAAACTCCCGCCGCAGCCTGTGCCAGGCCTCCAGCGGCGTCTGCTTGTCGCGGATGGCGGCCCGTTCGATCAGGTCGAGCACGTCGTAGGGCATGAGGTCGGCCTCGTCGGTCTGGCCTTGCGTGGCGGGACGCAGTTCCGCCGTCGGCTCCTGCACGTTGACCGCGGCGAGGGAGGGAATCGGTCCGATTTCCTCCGGCCCCGTCCGCTCCAGCCACCGCAGCCACCGCCGCAGGTAGGCCTTGTCGATCCCGGCGATCGGCGCGATGCCACCGGAGGTGTCGCCATCCATGGTGGCGTAGCCGACGGCGGCCTCGGAGCGGTTGCTCGTCGAAACCAAGAGGGCTCCGGTGATGTTGGCGAGCATCCACACGCCGGGAGAGCGGACCCGGGCCTGGATGTTCTGCAGGGCGACGTCGTCCTGCTGCCACGTGAGCGGACGCCCGACGGCGCCGGCGACGATCGTCTCGTAGCCACGAACGAGCGGCTCCACGTCAAACTCATGAAAGACCGCCCCGAGTGCAGCCGCCAGGCTCCGGGCCGCGTGTCGCGTGACGGCGCCCGAGTTGGCCGTGGACTGGTAGACGCAGGTGAGCGCTGCTCCCACGAGCGACCGCACCGCATCGGCACCGGCCCCCGCGGCGGGCCGCAGACCGAGGCGGGCCGCCGCGGCCGGGAGGGACAGTTCGGCGACGGCCAGGCGGACGGCGATCGCCACAAGGCAGGCAACGGCCGAAGAATCCGCTCCTCCGCTCGCCGAGACGACAAAGCCCCGCGAGCGACTTTTTCGCATGTAGTCGAAGAGCCCGAGCGACACGGCCCGGGCAAACTCCTCCTCCTTGAGGCTCTCGCCATGCTCCCAGCCGCCCCGGGCATCGTGCCCTGACGCGTCGGTGGACACCGACACCGCGGGAGGCGTGAACGCAACCGGGACACGGTCGCCCTCGATCGCGTCCGGCACGGGCTCCACCGTGAGCCTTCCCTGCGCGAGCCTCAGGCCGTCGAGATCGACGACGGCCGTGGTGAGTGCATGGTCGGCGAACGAAAAGCGGCGGCCCGAGGAGAGCATCCTGCCCGCCGCCGCGATCATCACGCCGCCGTCGTAGACGGCGCGACCAGCCTCGTTGCCCACGAGATTCGCATAGATGTAGGCCGACGCGAAGGCACGGGATCCCTCCACGACAAACCTCCGGCGGATCTCATCCTTGCCGAAGGCGAAGTGGCTCGCGGACGGATTGAGGATCAGGTCGATCCCACGGGCCGTGAGCACGGCTCCCGGCCGGTCCGCCACCCAGGCATCCTCGCAGATCTCGAATCCGATGCGGACACCTCCGCAGTCGAACCGCAGGTCGCCGACGGGCACGTCGCTTCCGCCGAGCGACAGCATCCCGCGGCGGCCACGAGGCCAGGGGCGGAACCACCGTGGCTCGTAATGGATGCCGTCGCCCGCGAGATTCTGCTTGCAGGCGAGCCCGGCGATCCGGCCGTCGGCCACCACGGCCGCGGCATCGTAAAGACCGCTCTCGAACCGCACCGGCAGCCCCACCGCCAGGACCATGCCGGACGTGTGAGGCACGATCTCCCCGAGCACGTCGATCGCGAGCCGCTGGACGCCGGGAGATTGAAACGCATCCTCGCAGCCGTAGCCGGTGATGCAGAGCTCGGGCAGGCAGAGCACGGACACGCCGGCGTCACGGGCCGCGCGGATGGCCGCGATGATCCGGTCGCGGTTGCCGTCCCAGTCAAGCGGCGTTTGATTGAGGGCCGCGCCGCCGACGCGAATCAGGTGCATGGGAGTTGGGCCGTCACCCCTGCGACGGTTCCTCGAGATAGGTGTAGCCCCCCAGCCCCTCCTCGTAGAACTTGAGGAACCGGCCGGCCTGACCGTCGCAGATGCGGCCCTCGCGGACCGCCTGCTCGATCGAGTCGCGGAGCCGCTGGACGAGCTGGTTGGAGTCGAACTCGACGTAATCAAGCACCTCGCGGACGGTGTCTCCCTTGATCACGGCATCGACCACCACCTCGCCCCGCTCGTCGGTGCTCACGTGCACCGCGTGGGTGTCGCCGAAAAGGTTGTGCAGGTC
>SXGT01736780.1_pt1 | contig 11967 bp, 13 predicted proteins | sample 3176221 | NCBI WGS metagenome assembly SXGT01 (sample SAMN11356862, study PRJNA531348) | freshwater metagenome | isolation source: freshwater sample F1-120 | place: China: Fuxian Lake, Yuxi | collected 2017-12-25
ACGCGGCAAAAACGCAGAATAAGCAATACCCTCGCCTCGAGCAGCAGGAGTACAAATATGATTTGTAATCCTGCTTTGTTCATCTCTTCTTTGCCACGCCTTAAGCATTCATATTTTTACGAATTGCCTTTAAAGCATAATCGGAAAGCGTACAAATGAAATGCTGCCATCAACAGTCATCATCACTTATAAGTGCTACTAAGACTGAGACTTTTTCAAAAAACCCCTAAAGCCCATACAGACTTTGAATCAGATACTGAGCCATACAAAAACCCAGTTATCTTTGAATGTCCTGAGACAGACTATCCGGCTTATCACCGTTTTGCTGATGCCAATATGACCCACCTACGACAAATATCATGACTAATAAATAAATCACGGCGGCAATGTTTTTCACTTGCTTGCTGCCATCATGATCGCTGTTGTTCATATTTTTCTCCTGCTAACACTATATTTTTCTCATTAAAAATTTCCTAACCCCTTGGTGACTTAGTCACTGATAACACGAATCTCGATCTTTATAGTGAAGCCACCCTGAGCAATCAACGGGCCGATTTCGGCAACGCCAGGGCTTATTCAATAATAAAAAAGGTAGGATCATATGTTGGATTTAATTTTTAGCTTTGCCTCGGGTATTTTACAGATGAATCTGAGAGATCCCCATGATATTCCATTTGCATTGCCGCTGGTGTTTGCAGCGGTATTGGGATTCATACTGGGTTTTATTTTGCTGCAATTTATTGGCAATGAACGAAAACAACAACGAGATGAACAGGATTAGCCATTGTCTGGTCCTGCAGCCACCTTGCGTAATGCATCGACCTGGATAATTTCGATGCATCCACGACTGAGGGCTAACCAACCCCAACTTTCAAAACGTTTCAAGTGCCGGGACACCACTTCGCGAACTGAGCCCATTTCCTGAGCCAGTTCGTGATGGGTTTTGTAAATGCGCGGGTTTTGTTCACTCAACAAGGCTTTGGCCAGTTTCTGATCGATACTATCAAAACTCAGTGCTTCCATCCGCCTGATGACATCGGTCAGTCGCTTGGAAAAACTTTTAAACACAAATTCACGAAAGAAAGCCGACTGTTCCAGGGTGCGATGAAATATCGGAGCGGGTATGGCGAAAGCTGTAATAGCGGTTTCAGTGTACCCCTCAGCGGGATATTCGTTACTCCCCAGCAAACAGGAAGTGGTCAACACGCAAGAATCGCCAGGGCGAACATGATAAAGCAACACTTCCCTGCCATCGGCTGACATAATCTGGGCTTTGACACTGCCAGCCAACATCAGTAAATAATTTTCACAAACTTTGCCGGGATAAAAGACTTGTTGACCGGCAGGCATAGTGACCAGACTAGCAGCTGCCATTAATGCTGACAAGGCAGCATCTTCGGTTGCGGCAAAATCCGGAAAATGTTGCTGCCAAAGTTCAAAGCTCATTGAGCGGTCAAACAGCTATGACAATAAAGCCCGCAACACATCTACCCGGCTGATCATGCCCACCAAAGCGTCATTCTGAAACACAGGGAAGCTTCGGATGGGTGTATTTTGAAATTTGGCGGCCACATCCACCAGACTTTCTTCGGGCCCCACCGTGGTCGGGTTTTGCGTCATAAAATCGCTCACTTTGCCCGCCATGCTCTGATTATAAGCAGCCTCAACCACAACCTTCATACCATCTTTTTCAGAAAAGATTCCCAGCAGTTTTCCACGTTCATCCACCACAGGCACGCTGGTTACCTTATGCTCCAGCATTGTTTTGATGGCTGCAGAGACATCGGTTTCCGGTTTGACCGTGACAGGATGTTTACTCATATAATCGGCAACAGCAATTTTAGCTAGCATAATAATTCCTCGTTTAGTCGTTATTATTGTTGGAAGGACCGTCCACCAGGGATTCAATCCTATCCAGTCCTTGGTTGAAGCCTGATTATTATCAATATCTGCTTGAGCCGCCAGCATTAATCTCATTTTGCAGAAATTTAATCCGAACCCCTGATCTTGAAATTGTCAATTTTGGCTTTGGTCGTTGCTTGACGTCGTGATTCGTCTAAAATGGCTGGGATTTTTCACAAATACCGGATTTTGATTATGCCCACACAAATGAACCAATTGTTCGATAGCATCCATAAGTTGCCTCAAGTTCCTGAAGTGGTGCAGGCCATTATCAATCAGCTTAATAACCCTCATGCTGAGATGCAGGATATCGCCAAGAATGTGGCCAAAGAACAAGTCATCACCTTAAAAATATTACGTCTAGTCAACTCGGCTCATTTTGGCCTATCCAGGAAGGTTTCTTCGATTGAAGAAGCGACCTCCATGTTGGGCATGGATCAATTAAAAATTCTGGTGGTTGCTTCAGGCCTTGTTAGCTCTATCCCAAAAATCAATGATTTCGATATACGCAAATTCTGGGATAACTGTTTTAGAACATCCGCTTACGCCAAATGGCTGGGTGAACAGGCCAAATTATCCGGAGATATAGCCTACACAGCGGGTTTGTTGGTTAATTTGGGCACCCTGATGATACGCATGGCTTACCCTAGCGAAGCCAACGAAATCGAACAACATGCCAAGGCCGGAAACACACCCCGCGAGGACATCGAAATAAACCGCATGGGGTTTACGAATCAGGAAGTGGGTGCGGAGTTATGTCGACGCTGGAAATTCGCGGATGATTTGATTTTAGCCATTCAACAGTCCGGCCAACCATTAAAATTTGAACAGCCCTCCCCTTATGCCTGTATCCTGCATCTGGCGCAATATATCAGCAATTTAGTGGATAAAGAAAAAACCGCCGAAGAGATTTTGTCCAGCTTTCCTTTTGCAGTCGCTGAAAAAATCGGCTTGTCTGAGGCCTTTATAAACGCAAAAATAGCCGAGATTTTAAGCATAGAATCCAAATTGTCAGGATTGGCAGACTAGGTTTCTTAATAAGCAACTTAAATCGAGCGGTTTGTACCGATAGCTGGGTATTAAAGCTAAGCCTTTAGGACAAAACCAATGCTGTAAAAGCTTTTAGGACGGATCAAACAGTATCTTTATAATTCGCAAACACGACTTTCAGCAGGATACTTAACGTGTTGCCAACAATTTTATCGGATTGATTATGTGTTTTAGTGCAAATATGTCGTTAGGCTTGGGCATAATTGGCCTGGCTGCCTCAAGCATCACTTTCATGGATAAAGATGAGGCTTTTTGGGTGCGTGTCGCCCGTGCTTACGCCATTTTCCATTTTTCGTTGATGGAACTCATTCAATATTTTGCCTACCCAGTAGCGGATCAATGCGGTTACGGCACGAATTTATTCTTGAGCCAATTATCCACATACCATATCGCCCTACAGGCATTTGCGATCATGCCGGCACTAGCTACTTACTCAAGAGATAAACTGGCACTCAAAAAAGCCACTTTATTGGGAGTTGGCCTAAGTTCTTTTTTTCTGATCTGTACCCAGCTTCCAAAAGAATGGCAATTATTCGGCCTGCAACCCAACTTCATTGGCAACATGGTCGCTTGCCTTTACATGGGCATTTATCACATCGGCTACGCCATACCCGCTGCATTTGGCACCTTGGTGACGCATGGCTCACTCTTCGCGCTGGCGTTGAGCGGTTTTGTCTGGAAAAACAATTGGAAAATTGCCTCCTATCACTGTGTTATGGCCTTGATGACCTTGTTCATGCCACAGTGGCTATTAGGTGTTAGCACCGGTGAAGCAGCGGCAATTTATTGCTTTTATTCGATCCCTATTACTGCCAGCTTTATGCCCTACTTTAAAAACTTCTTCAGCTTGCAAGTAGAGCAAACCCAAACCGCATAAGCTCCCATGGACAATGTTTTTGCTTTTAACGTTATCGATATCAACGGTCAGAACGTGGCCCTGGAGAGCTTTCGGGGCAATATTCTACTGATTGTGAACACGGCCAGTCGTTGCGGCTTCACCCCGCAATATGAAGGGCTGGAGAATTTACAGCAAAAGTTCAAAGCCAAGGGATTTGCCGTACTGGGTTTTCCATGCAATCAATTCGGCCAGCAAGAACCCGGCAATAGCGGAGAAATTGCCGAATTTTGCGATTTGAATTACCACATCAGCTTTCCACTGTTCGAAAAAATCGAAGTCAACGGCCCGAAAAACCATCCGCTGTATCAATATCTTAAAACTCAAGCTCCAGGTTTATTAGGTAGCCAAGCCATCAATTGGAATTTCACCAAATTCCTGATTGGCCGTGACGGCAAAGTCATCAAGCGTTATTCGCCATTTACAACACCCGCATCAATTAGCACTCAGATTGAAAAGTTGTTGTAATTCATAGCTATGGTCTGAATCAGGCAGTTGATGGCTGATTGATTTTCAAACGAAACACCCAGCATTTGCCAATTACAAAAATCGAGCGTTACAATGCCCTGCCGTTAATTGGCAACCCAAGGCCCTTGGCATCCAATGCTTTCGGCCAAGCAACATCAAGCTGAAGATAATACAAGATAAAAACAATAAACTTCAGCCTCACCATAAGCTAAGCAACTTAGGAGAACTTTATGAAAAAAATATTCATTCTGGCTGGTTTGGCCCTGATTTTTTCAGGCGCAGCAAGTGCAAATGATGTATTCGATAAAAACTGCGCTTCTTGCCATAAAGCCGGTGGCAATCTGATGAATCCTGCCAAGGATTTGACGAAAGATAATCTGGCTAAAAATGGCGTCGCCACATTGGATGCGATCAAAGCCATCGTTTCTAATGGCAAAGCCCCAATGCCTGCTTTCAAAGCATCGCTGGATGAAAAACAAATCGACAGCGTATCGGCTTATGTCCTGGAACAAGCCGAAAAAGGCTGGAAATAAAATCACACGCCCGACTCAGGCAAAACGCCCTGCGCTTGTTATGCAATCGCAGGGCTATCTTATAAACCCATCCTTGCAAATACCTCAAAATTCATTGCAATCCCCCCACCGCATAATACCCCTTGCAGGCTCAAACTAAGGCAAATTCACCGTTATCACGTTAAAATATCCTTATATATCCGATCACAGACCTGTTTTTGTGCTTGATTGGATTGGATGCCGATATTGACTACCCTATCTGGCGTATGACGCAATCAAACCTATTGATATACGTTAAGTCCGGGGCATTTATAACCAGACAATATATTTGTTCGGCCTCTTGAGTTTTTAAAAGCTTTTTTAAAATTACGCTTCTCGCGTGGAGATTTGCATGTCAGACATAGAAATTGCGCAACAGGCCAAAATGCGCCCGATTATTGACCTAGCTGGGGAAAAATTTTCCATTCCTGCCGAGCATCTCGACCCTTACGGTCATTACAAAGCCAAAGTGTCTCTGGAATATATCAACAGCCTGACCGACAAAACCGATGGCAAACTGATTTTAGTCACCGCTATCAGCCCAACGCCCGCTGGTGAAGGAAAAACCACCACCACGGTAGGTTTGGGCGATGCACTCAACCGATTGGGTAAAAAAACCATCATGTGTCTGCGCGAACCCTCTTTAGGCCCTTGTTTTGGCGTTAAAGGCGGCGCGGCAGGCGGCGGTTACTCGCAAGTTGTGCCGATGGAAGACATCAATCTGCATTTCACCGGCGATTTTCACGCCATCGGGGTCGCGCACAATTTACTGTCGGCGTTGATAGACAACCACATCAATCATGGTAATGCGCTGGATATTGATCCACGTCGGATTCAATGGAAACGCGTCATTGATATGAACGACCGTGCCCTGCGCAAAATCACCATAGGCCAAGGCGGACCTGCCAATGGCTATTTACGTGAAGATGGTTTTGATATCGTGGTGGCATCCGAAGTCATGGCTATTCTGTGTCTGGCCACCAGCCGTGCCGATTTGAAAGAAAGATTGGGACGTATCGTCATCGGCTACAAATCCGACAAGATCACCCCGGTTTATGCTCGTGATCTGAAAGCCCACGGCGCTATGGCGGCTATTCTGAAAGATGCCATCAAACCCAATCTGGTGCAAACCCTGGAAAATAACATCGCCATTATCCACGGCGGCCCCTTCGCCAACATTGCTCACGGCTGCAACACCGTTACCGCAACCAAAACCGCTTTGAAACTGGCCGATTATGCCGTCACAGAAGCAGGATTCGGCGCCGATCTGGGCGCGGAAAAATTTATCGACATCAAATGCCGCATGTCAGGCTTAAAACCCTCTGCGGTGGTGTTGGTCGCCACCGTTCGCGCATTGAAATTTCATGGTGGCGTCGCCAAGGAAAGCCTGAATGTGGAAAATCTGCAGGCCTTGCAAGCAGGCTTTAGCAATCTGGAGCGGCACCTGAACAACATCACCGATCATTACGGCCTGCCCTGTGTGGTCTGTATCAATCATTTCAGTTTCGATACTGAAGCGGAAATCGCCTGGTTACAAGAAAAATGCACGGCATTGGGCGCTCAATGCGTGGTGTCAAAACACTGGGCACACGGTAGTGCTGGAGCTGAAGCGCTAGCCCAGGCAATCATCGACATTGTTGATCACCGCGAGCCTGGCTTTAGCTACGTCTATGACAGTGAGCAACCACTGTGGGATAAAATCGAAACCATCGCCACCAAGCTTTACGGTGCAGCCGGCATCAGCGCCAGCCCAAAAGTCAAAGCGGATATCAAGGCACTACAAGCAGAATATGGGAAGTTTCCGATCTGCATAGCAAAAACCCAGATGTCGTTTTCCACCAACCCCAACACCAAGGGTGCCCCGTCGGGTCATATCGTAGAAATTAGCGAAGTCAGATTAGCCAATGGTGCTGGCTTTATCGTCGCGATTGCCGGTGACATGATGACTATGCCGGGCTTGCCTAAAGCACCGGCTGCGGAACGCATAGACATCAGCGATGATGGGGTTATCAGCGGCTTATTTTGATATTTTGAAAAAGGAGTACAAGGTTTAAGCTTGTACTCCTGATAACTGCGGCTTTTAAAAATCGGAGAGCCAAAAACTAAAGCTTACCCAAAGCCAAGTAAAACATTTCGGCCTAACGCGAAGCAGTTTCAACCCAATCTATTGTCAGACGGCTCAAATCTGCGCCTGTAAATAATTCTGCAATCCCATCTGCTGAATCATCCCTAACTGCTGTTCAAGCCAATGCGCATGATCATGTTCGGTGTCTTCCAACATGACCTTTAAAATTTCGCGGGTTTGATAATCCTGCACCGACTCGCAAAATTTCATCACTCGACGCAAGTCCTGCACAACTTTAAGTTCAACCGCCAGATCATTCTTCAACATGGCTTCCACATGACTGCCGACCTGTAAAGGTTCACGCTTTGACAAATCAGGCGTGCCTTCCAGAAACAGCATCCGTTTGATCAATGCATCGGCATGGGCAGTTTCATCCTGAACTTCATGTGCGATGCGCTCGTATAATTTGCTGTATCCCCAGTTTTCATACATACGGGAATGGATGAAATACTGATCAATTGCTGTGAGTTCGCCTGCCAGCAACTCGTTTAAATACACTATGACTTGTTCGTGACCTTTCATATTTACCCACCCTTGAAAAACCGATTACTAGACTTGGAATCGAAGTCATACCATTAAGGCTCTTTAAGCTTGACCTTAACCCATTCGATCCGCGGACCTTCCATTTTAACTACAGTAATGTCAAACTCATCAAAGGAAACAGTCTCATTTTCCTCAGGAATATCGCGCAATTTTGCCAGAACCAATCCACCTACCGAATCAGCATCTTCCAAATCCATATCTTCGTTTTCAATGTCTATACCTAATAGGCGTTCCAACGAAAAAATCGACAAACTGCCTTTTCCAAACCAAGAACCATCCTCCAGGGTTTGCCAACCGGTATCATTGGTACGAAACTCGTCCTGAATATCCCCGACTAAGGCCGACAACAAATTATCCAAGGTAATAAAACCACGTGGCTTTTGCCCGGCGATACCGATCACTGCAAAATGTGGCGCGCCTTGATTAAACTGGCGATACAACTCCACCACTGGTAAATCGGAAGGGATATATTGAATCGGACGTAAAAAACTTTCCAGGTTCTCCAGAGACTTACCTTGTTGCAAACCAAAGAATAAATCCTTCAGATGAATAACGCCCAGAACCTCGTTATTATCATCATCAAAATACGGATAGCGACTAAACCGGCTGTTGAAAACAGTATCCAGGTTTTCCTGTAAGCTCAGGTTGCGATACAGCGCGGTGATTTCATGGATAGGCCGCATCAACTCTGAAACTTCGAGTTTACTGAAATCCAGAGCTTTGGCCAAAATATTCCACTCTTGCTCGTTAAAGCGTTCGCCGGGGCGACTGGAACGTAAAATCAGCTTGAGCTCGTCGGTTGAATAATGGCTTTCGGAAGCATGAGTATGCGCAAGTCCTGCAATCCGCAGCACTAAATTCGAGCTACCGTTCAACAACCAAATGGCCGGAAACATCAGCCAATAAAACACATAAAGCGGCCCGGCGCAAAGCAAGCCCACCGTTTCCGGGTTGCGAATCGCCATGGATTTTGGTGCTTGTTCTCCCACAACAATATGCAGGAACGAGATAGTACAAAACGCAAAAGCAAACGAGATACTGTGGATCACCTCGGGGGAGCTGACACCCACTTTGGCAAATAATGGATGTAGCAACTCGGCAAACGCGGGCTCACCGATCCAGCCCAAGCCCAGAGATGCCAGGGTAATCCCTAATTGACAAGCTGATAAATAAGCATCCAGTTTGGCATGTACCTTGGCCAGAATCTGACCACGCCAACCCTTGGTTTGCGCGATGGCTTTGATACGCGTTTGCCGCAGTTTAACCAGACTGAATTCAAGCGCGACGAAAAAACCGTTCAGGAACACCAGCACCAAAGCGCCAGCGACCAATATCAATGTACTCATGCAGTGAGTAAGTAGTTGAAAAAAATCGTGCTCATGCCAGATCGCAAACTATGGATTTTGACTATCCTGCTCCGAAGCTTCTTCCTTAATACGAGCCTGTTTTGCCTTATGGGTGGATCGCCAAAACAGCAACCCTGCAATGACGACCAAGACCAGTAGTACATGCATCTCATATTGCTGGATTTCACCCAACATAGACTCTGCGGCCGCTCCAAACTGATAGCCGACAACCCCGAACGTGATAGCCCAGACCAGAGCTCCCAGAAAATTCAGGCCAAAAAATTTGGCTGGCGACATACGACTGGCACCGATTACAAACGGCGTGACGTTACGAACACCGTATAAAAACCGAAATCCTAATATGACTTTAATAGGATGCCGATGCAGCAAATCAAACACCTTGTCGGTTTTACTGTGCCACAGCGGACGCTTCTCCAGAAAGGCAATCCCTTTTGATCGTCCCAGAAAAAACCAGGTTTGGTCACCGGCAAATGTTCCCAGAAATGCCGCCAAAATCGCCAATGACAGTTCTAAATAGCCGCTGTGGGCCAAAAAACCGGCAATAATCAGAATTGTCTCGCCTTCCAAAAAGGTACCGATAAACAATGCCAGATAGCCATAATCGAGAACAAGTTGTTGTAGATCCATTGAATGCGTCGTGGATAAAATAAATGTTGGCCCGCTTGATCTTTAAGCAGAAAGACAGAAGAAACAGGCGATATTCGGCATTAAAAGCCCCATAGATTTAATCAGCGTCTTTATCAGGCTGAGTGGGCGTGGCACTTTCTTCGCCTTCCTTGAGCGATTTTTTGAAGCCCTTGATGGCACCGCCAAGATCCTCGCCAATATTTTTTAAGCGTTTGGTGCCAAACACCAGTATTGCAATCACCAACACCACCAGTAAATGGGGAAGACTAAAACCCATGATAATTCCTCTTGTTACTCAACACGAACCTGCCCATAAAATCATTCACAGGTAAACAGTTTACTTTAAAACAATGGCAGATTAGTGAAAAATCAGAATCAATGCCTTTGTTACGGAATGCATATTATCACTCGCTTTTGTTTTTGATGAACAATCACAAACAGTTGTATCGACCATTGCACTCTTTAAAAAAACACAAAAGCACTGAGTCACAATCTGCCTTGCTGTAACGATTTTTTCAACCCGGCCTTGAAAAAAAACCAGTCTATCCCCAACTCGCACCCGTCCGTTTTTTTAACTTTCACGAGTAAACATATGACTGTTGAAGCAAAAAAAGAAACCTTAGGCTTTCAAACCGAAGTGAAACATCTGCTGCATTTGATGATTCATTCGCTATACAGCAACAAAGAAATTTTCCTGCGCGAATTGATCTCCAACGCTTCCGATGCTGCCGACAAACTGCGATTTGAAGCATTGGCCAACGACAGCCTTTACGAAGGTGACAGCGAGCTGAAAATCCGCGTCGATTTCGACGAAAAAGCCAAAACCATCACCATTACCGATAACGGCATCGGCATGAGCCGCGAAGAAGTGCAGGACCACATCGGCACCATCGCCAAATCCGGCACCAAAGCATTTTTTGAAAAACTCACCGGCGACCAAGCCAAAGATAGCGAACTGATCGGTCAATTCGGTGTTGGCTTTTATTCTGCTTTCATCGTCGCTGACAAAGTCACTCTGACTACCCGCAAAGCCGGTTTGGTTCATTCACTGGGTGTGCGCTGGGAATCGGCTGGGGAAGGCGATTACAGCATCGAGACCGTCGAAAAAGCCAGTCGTGGCACCGAAATCGTACTGCACATCAAAGAAGGTGAAGAAGAGTTTTTGAACAGCTGGAAACTACGTTCCATCATCAAAAAATTCTCTGATCACATTTCCCTGCCCATCATCATGAGCAAGGAGATTCCGGCTGAAAAAGACGATGAAGGCAACGAAACCGCCCCGGCTCGGATTGAAGATGAAACCGTTAACAGCGCTTCCGCGTTATGGACCAAATCCAAAGACGACATCAGTGCCGAGGACTACAACGAGTTTTACAAACATGTCGCCCACGACTTCCAAGACCCGCTGGTTCATGTCCACAGCAAAGTGGAAGGCACCAACGAATACACTTTATTGCTTTACGTGCCTGGTCGCGCACCTTTTGATTTGTGGGATAGAGACGCCAAACATGGCGTAAAGTTGTATATCAAAAAAGTCTTCATCACTGATGATGCCGAGCAACTGATGCCACGCTTCCTGCGTTTCGTGCGCGGCATTATCGATACCGACAGCCTGCCGCTCAACGTATCGCGGGAAATCCTGCAGCAAAGCAAACAAATCAGCGCTATCAAATCCGGCGCAGTGAAAAAAGTCCTGGGGATGCTGGAAGACTTGGCGGAAAATGATGCCGAGAAATACCAAAAGTTCTGGGAACAATTTGGTAACGTTATTAAAGAAGGCCCCATCGAAGATCACAAAAACAAGGAGCGTATCGCCAAATTGTTACGCTTCTCGTCGACTCATGCCGACGACAAAACCCAAAATGTTTCGCTAGCCGACTACGTCAGTCGCATGAAGGAAGGTCAGGAAAAAATCTACTTCGTCACCGCCGACAGTTTTGCTGCGGCAAAAAACAGTCCGCACCTGGAAGTATTCCGTAAAAAAGGCATCGAAGTCTTGTTATTAAGCGACCGCATCGACGAATGGTTGGTGTCCAGCCTGACCGATTTCGAAGACAAACATATGCAATCCATCGCCAAAGGCGAACTGGATCTGGAAAAATTCGACACTGAAGAAGAGAAAAAACACCAGGAAGAGGTCAATAAAGACTTTGAATCGGTATTGAAACAAATGCAGGAAGTGTTGAAAGACAAAGTCAGCGAAGTCAAAGTCAGCCACCGTCTGACCGACTCGCCAGCCTGTTTGGTCACCGGCGCTTATGATATGAGCCTGAATATGGAGCGCATTATGAAAGAAGCCGGACAGTCCATGAACATGATGGGCATGGGTGGCAGCAAACCGATCTTCGAAGTCAATCCGGATCATGCCATCGTCAAGGCGTTGAAAAACGAGCAGGACGATACCCGCTTTGCCGACATCAGCCACATTTTGTTTGATCA
>SXGT01441690.1_pt1 | contig 11966 bp, 7 predicted proteins | sample 3176221 | NCBI WGS metagenome assembly SXGT01 (sample SAMN11356862, study PRJNA531348) | freshwater metagenome | isolation source: freshwater sample F1-120 | place: China: Fuxian Lake, Yuxi | collected 2017-12-25
GGTCGATATTTTTGATTTAGAGTTGTTCCAAAAAAACTGGTCAACTTATAAAACCATTATTGATGAAAATTACATGTTTCATCGAGAGATTAACCAAGGTATTCAATCGCTGGTATCTAATTACTTTGGTCAAACCCCTGTGACTGTACTTGATTTAGGCTGTGGTGATGCCAGTAGCATTGAGAAAACGCTAAAAGGCTTAAATATTGAGTATTTCTGTGGCTACGATTTATCTGCGTTGGCATTAAAATCTGCAGAGAGCAACGTGGCAAAAGTTGTGGCTAAATATGACTTACATTGTCAGGATATGCTAGAGGGTGTTGCCAAGATGCGTGCTCAGTTCGATTTGGTACTTTCCAGTTATTCGTTACATCATCTTGATCTCGACGATAAAGTATTGTTATTTAGTCTAGTCCATAGGACATTAAAGAATTCCGGTATGTTTATTCTGGTTGATACTGTTAAAGATGAAAAGCAGAGTCTAGGAGAATATTACGACGATTATCTTGGATATGCTTGCCAACATTGGAACGAGTTGCGTCCCGATGAATTGAAGCGCGTCAGCGAGCATGTGCGATCTAGTGATTATCCCGAGAGTACGGCAACCCTTGAAAAAATGGGCGATGATGCTGGATTTATCAGGCACAAAACTGTAGCGAAATACCAATATCATCATCTGACTGTTTTCTATAAAAGCAATAATTACTGCTCTTAAAGAAAGTATTTTCACTCGCCGGCATATCGACATTCTGGATGTCTGAAGAAAGATTTCACTACATCTGGGAGTTTTTGTAAGCGATGCATGGCCGATTGAACAAGTTTCTTTAATTCGATTTTATTTTCCGGCACCTGCTTGGCCGCGCGTGGTTTGATATAGCCCCACTTTTGTTCATCTGGATTCCGTTGTGGCGCATACGGCGGTAGAAAGACCAACGGCAACCGGGCTGCTGTTCCTCCACAAAGGCTTAACGCTCTTAGTCTTGTGATCGAAATGACCATCCACGACTGGTATGGTCGGCTTTTCGGCACCACGCAGCAGGCGTTTCAGGAGTTCGATAAACGTGTCAGCGGTGACGTTGCCTTCCTGCACCATGAAGCGGAAATCGCCCCGCGCACTGACGGCTGAGATTAGATTTAAACCGTATCGTCGCCCGGTCGTCTTTATCTCCGGCGTTCGGCCGATCGGTGCCTAGGTGGTGCCGGCATGAAAGTCAGAAATACGCCTGCTTCGTCGGCAAAATAAATCACCGCACCGGTGCGTTTGGCTTCGACTTTCAAGACAGGGAACGCCTCCGACTGCCATTTTTCCACCAATACCGGATCCTGCTGCCAAGTCCGGTACAAGGGCTTTTGCGGCTTAAAACCCCGCAACCGCAGATTCGTCCCACACTCGGCGCGGTTAAGCGCTTAACCTAAAGGTCACAAGTGCCAAACTGGCAATAGATGACTTCCCCGATTAACGACAAGGCCCACAAGCCAAACGCCAACTTCATTTGCCAAGGTGTTTTATCTCGCACAGTCCCGGCATTCCAGCTCATTTCGTCGAGGGTTATCAGGGTGGACGCCCCGTAATCCTCTAGGCCAACAAGGCATTTTGACCACCGGTTGCAAAATCGGATAGCCAGCGAATCACTGAGCGAATATTCACACCCATCGTTGCCGCAACGCTGGCAGCAGTCTGGCCATTTTTCACCGCTATGACCGCCTGCTGCCGCAACACCTGCAGGGTATAGTGATTAATTTCTCGCCCATCTGAATTTCGTTCTCATTTCATGGGTGTATTGTCTGATGAATATGGCTTAATTGATCTTAAGATCAGTGAGTTATCTCCCTAGATTACTATCGGCCAGGAAATGAGTCGATTCCTATGCAGAATAAACTGTTTAACAAACCCGACAACATTTATACTTGATGCGAAATATTGTTAGCCTTCAACAGGCTCAAATGACCATCCTTTCTAGAATTGCAGCAAACGCCGGAGCTAATATTGTTGGGGTGAGGGGATGATGAGCTATCCACCGCCGATTTCCAATGCAGGCCATCACATTGTTCGGTCGGCTGCCGGGGTGTCATCTTTACAGACCGTCGTTAGTTTATCCGAAGCTGTTGGGGATCATTCGAACTAACGGTCATAAAACCGCGGCTTCGCTCCGAGAAATGAAAAATGAAACATGCAGTCCGGGAGGTTGCGGGAAGAGGTTGACCAAATTGACTGGATGCTTAAACCTAAATTGATCGTCAGACTGAATCGTACTCGGAGTAAAGCGTCAGAGATCGCAGAGTCCAGGCCATCATTGATTGAATAAATCTTTAAATTGCTTCGGGGACTTCGTTTGATCAATCACCACCGCCACCGAAAGGCGTTATTGTCCATTCGGCCTTGGCAGCCAGTATTCTTCGACGACCTTAATGAATATAAATTTTGAGCATTTAGCAAAGATTGTTTCGGTTGCATAACTCCTCTTCTATAATATGGCAAAAGAATGATTTTTCGCCCCAAAATAAATAGGTAACGCATTGTTTTATAAAGAGCTTTATTGGTTCATTTAGGGTAAATTTTGAACCAAAAACAGTATAACTTATTGAATTATATGAAAAAGATTAAGGTACTTTTTGTCTGTATGGGGAATATATGCCGCTCACCAACTGCAGAAGGGGTTTTTAGTGCGGCGATTGAAAACCTGCGGCTTTCTGATCGCTTTGAAGTCGACTCTGCCGGTACTCATGCTTACCATGTAGGAGATGCCCCGGATTTAAGAGCGCAAAAAGCCGCCAGAGATCGAGGGGTTGAGTTGAAGCACCTCAAAGCGCGTAAAGTCCGAGATGCAGATTTTGAGCAATTTGATCACATTCTTGTCATGGATGATGAAAACTACGCGATCTTGACTGATATCTGCCCCGTCGAACATCAATCCAAAATTTGCCACTTTCTAAAGTATGCACCGCAGCTCCAACAGCGGGAAGTGCCAGATCCGTACTATGGGGGGGCCTATGGTTTCGAACGGGTATTAGACATGGTGGAAGCCGCTTCTGAGGGCTTTATTGAAGATTTGCGACGTCAAGGCGCTTTAGATTAATTTCATAGGTACTGAAAATGAGTATACAAGCGAATACAGTCGGTTATTTTGATGACGATGTTTTGTTGGAAGGTTTTTTTGCCTATGACGATGCCATAGCAGGTGCTAGGCCATTGGTTTTGATACATCATGCCTGGGGCGGGCGTGATGAGTTTGTCGCCGAAAAAGCCAAAAAACTGGCTGAACTGGGTTATCTGGCTTTTGCCGCTGACATGTATGGCAAAGGTGTCAGAGGTACTTCACCCGAAGAAAATGCGCGATTGATGCAGCCTTTTATGCAAGACAGGGCTAAGTTGCAAAAGCGTGCACTGGCGGCTTTGGCGAATGCGAAATTATTGCCATGGGCGGATAATGACAAAATTGCCGTGATGGGGTTTTGTTTTGGCGGCTTATGTGCCTTGGATTTGGCGCGCACGGGAGCGCCACTGCGCGGCTTGGTTTCGTTTCATGGCTTGTTAATTCCCCCCGAAAATATCCCAAATCCGCAAATCAAAGCCAAGGTTTTAGTGTTGCACGGGCATGATGATCCGATGGGGCCGCCGGAACAGGTGTTGGCTTTACAAACTGAACTGACTCAAGCCGGAGCGGACTGGCAAATGCATATTTATGGCGGGACTGTGCATGCATTTACCAATCCAGTTGCAAATGATCCAGGTTTTGGAACCGTATATGACAGTCAGGCGGATAAACGCTCCTGGATTGCCATGCAGAATTTCTTTGAAGAGATTTTTGCCTGACTTGGTCGGTAGGCCTTTGTTATAATCCTCACCTTTATGAGGCTTCTTAGTTCAAAAAGGATTTGAGCTACAGGCTAACTCGCTGAGCCGCAAAGGTTAGGCAGAACAGGAATCACGGACCCATGGCAGACTTCGCTAAAGAAATTATCCCCGTCAATCTCGAAGACGAAATGAAACAATCCTACCTCGATTTCGCGATGAGCGTGATAGTGGGCAGAGCGCTACCGGATGTCAGAGATGGTCTTAAACCTGTTCATCGTCGGGTGTTGTTCGCCATGAACGAGCTTGGCAACGATTGGAACAAGCCTTACAAGAACTCCGCGCGTATCGTTGGTGATGTGATCGGTAAATATCACCCACACGGTGACACGGCTGTCTATGACACCATGGTTCGCATGGCGCAGCCGTTTTCCTTGCGCTATATGTTGATCGACGGCCAAGGTAACTTCGGTTCGGTGGACGGTGATTCACCAGCGGCTATGCGATATACAGAAGTGCGCATGTCCAAAATTGCCCACGAACTATTGGCCGATTTGGATAAGGAAACCGTCAATTTTGTCGCCAACTACGACGAATCGGAATCCGAACCGACTGTGATGCCGACCCGTATTCCCACTTTGTTGATCAACGGTTCTTCCGGTATTGCTGTGGGGATGGCGACGAATATTCCGCCGCACAATCTGACCGAAATCGTCACCGCCTGTTTGGCGCTGATCGAAAACGCCGACCTGACTATCCCGGAATTGATGCAAATTGTGCCGGGCCCGGATTTTCCTACCGCAGCCATCATCAATGGTGCTTCCGGTATTCTGGAAGCCTACACGACGGGTCGCGGACGTATCTATCTCCGTGCGCGTTCGCATTTCGAGAACATAGGCGATAGCGAACGCCAGGCCATTATCACCACCGAATTACCCTATCAAGTCAATAAAGCCCGCCTGCTGGAAAAAATCGCCGAGTTGGTTAAAGAAGGCAAACTGGAAGGCATTTCCGGCTTGCGTGATGAGTCTGATAAAGACGGTATGCGTATGGTCATCGAACTGCGTCGTGGCGAAGTCGCCGATGTGGTGTTGAACAATCTATACAAACAAACCCAAATGCAGACCGTGTTTGGTATCAATATGGTCGCGTTACTGGATGGTCGTCCGCATTGCATGAATTTAAAAGAAATTCTGGCGGCATTTATCGATCACAGACGGGAAATCGTCACCCGCAGAACCATCTACAACTTGCGTAAAGCACGGGAGAGGGCGCATATATTAGAAGGTCTGGCAGTTGCATTGGCCAACATCGACGAAATGATCGAACTGATCAAAACCTCACCTAATCCTCAAGAAGCTAGAGTCGGTTTGCTGGCTAAAACCTGGAATGCCGGTTTGGTTGCTGCGTTACTGGATAGAGCGGACGCTGATCGTTCCAGTCCTGAGCATTTGACGCTGGAGTTTGGCTTGGTTGGCGGTTTTTACCGACTGTCGGAGGAACAAGCGCAAGCGATTCTGGATTTGCGTTTGCATCGATTGACTGGATTGGAGCAGGAAAAAATCGTCAACGAATATAAACAACTGTTGGAAGTTATCGACGAATATCTGCATATTCTGGGTAGCGATATGCGTTTGATGGAAGTAATCAAAGAAGAGCTTGAAGAAATCAAAGCTCAATATGCTGACGCCAGACGCACAGAAATCATTCAGGATTATTCCAATCTGTCTGCAGAAGACTTGATCACCGAGGAAGATATGGTGGTCACCATGTCGCATGAAGGGTATGTCAAAACTCAACCTTTGACCGATTACAAAGCCCAACGCCGGGGAGGCAGAGGCAAATCGGCCACGGCAACCAAAGAAAATGATTTCGTCGATAAGCTGATTATCGCCAATACACACGATACCATTCTTTGTTTCTCGTCGCGTGGTAAGGTTTACTGGCTGAAAGTCTACGAATTACCCGTGGCTAGCCGGGCTTCTCGCGGCAAACCTTTCGTGAATTTGTTGCCGCTGGAAGCGGATGAAAAAATCAACGCCATGTTGTCGGTGCGTGAATACAGTGAAGATAAATATGTCTTCATGGCGACCAGTTCCGGTACCGTGAAAAAGACGCCGCTAACTGAATTCTCCTATCAGTTGGCCAGAGGCAAAATCGCCATCGACTTGCGCGAAAACGATACCCTGGTTGGGGTTGCCTTGACCGATGGTCAACAAAACGTCTTGTTATTCAATAGCGATGGTAAAGCGGTTTGTTTTAATGAAACCGATGTGCGTTCAATGGGCAGAACCGCAACAGGTGTGCGCGGTATGCGTTTACAGGAAGGTCAAAAGATCATCTCACTGATTATTGCTGCCGAGGGTACGGTGCTGAATATTACCGAAAACGGTTATGGCAAGCGCACACGGTTGGAAGAATTCACCCCGCATAAACGTGGTGGATTAGGCTTGATTGCCATCCAGACTTCCGAGCGCAATGGCTCGGTAGTCGGTGCGGTTTTGGTGAATGACAATGACGAAATCATGTTGATTACCAATGCCGGCACTCTGGTCAGAACTAGGGTCAACGAAATTTCAGTGGTGGGTAGAAATACCCAGGGTGTGACGGTCATCCGACTGGATAAAGGCGAAAAAGTGGTTGGTGTAGACCGAATAGACGGTTTGGGCGACGAAGAAGACGAAGATGTCGATGGCCAAAATGGCGATGACGAAAACACAGTAATTGATAATGCCGATCTCGGCGGAGAAGAATAATGGCAAGGATTTTTAACTTTAGCGCTGGGCCTTCGATGTTGCCTGAGAGTGTACTGATCAAAGCGCAACAGGAAATGCTGGATTGGCAGGGTAGTGGTATGTCGGTGATGGAAATGAGTCACCGTGGCAAGCATTTCATGGCAATCGCCGAAACCATGAAAAATGATTTAATCGAGCTGATGGCGATTCCTGCCAACTATAAAGTGTTGTTTTTGCAGGGCGGCGCTACCGCACAATTCGCCATGATCCCACAAAATATCCTGAACGGCAAAGCTTCGGCTTGTTATGTCAATACCGGCGCCTGGTCGACCAGCGCCATCAAGGAAGCGGGTAAATATTGCGAAGTAAAAGTTGCTGCCAGTTCCGAAAATACGGCGTTTACCAGCATTCCAGCTGCTGAGGAATGGCAAGTTGATGCTGATGCAGCTTATTTGCATTACACCTCAAATGAAACCATACATGGGGTTGAGTTTAATCATGTGCCGGAAGTAGGCGGTTTGCCGCTAGTTTGTGATATGTCTTCTAATATTCTGTCACGTCCTGTTGATGTTAGTCGTTATGGGATTATTTATGCCGGTACCCAGAAGAACATGGGACCTTCCGGGGTCACAGTGGTAATTGTGCGTGAAGATCTGGTCGGTTTGGCGCCAAAATCGGTGCCTTCGGTATTTAATTACGAACAGCAAGCGAAAAGTGATTCGATGCTGAATACACCTGCTACCTATAATTGGTATTTATTGGGCTTGGTGTTGCAGTGGTTGAAAGCTGAAGGTGGTGTAGCGGCTATTGAAAAGCACAACATCAATAAAGCCGATAAGCTGTATCAAGCTATTGATCAGTCCAGTTTATATCGTAATCCTGTAGATAAGGACTGTCGCTCACGCATGAACATTCCATTCATATTGGCGGATGCCGGATTGGATAAAGAGTTTCTGGCATCTGCAGAGAAAAATGGCTTGAGCTCTCTGGCTGGGCATCGGTCGGTTGGCGGAATGCGAGCCAGCATTTATAACGCCATGTCGGAAGCGGGTGTTGATGCGTTGATTGAGTTCATGGCTGAGTTTGAGCGTACCCACTAAGCATCATGACAGCTATTATTCCTCTGTCTGAATTACGTGCCCAAATTGACACGATTGATCAGCAAATTTTGCAATTGATCAATCAACGGGCAAATTGCGCGATTGAAGTGGCTAGAACCAAGCAAGCAGAAGGTGAAACCGGTAGTTTTTATCGTCCTGATCGGGAAGCGCAAGTATTAAGGCGTATACAGTCGCTGAATTCTGGCCCGTTGAATGACAACACCACTGCCCATTTGTTTCGCGAAATCATGTCTGCCTGTCTGGCGTTGGAAAAGCCTTTGGAAGTGGCTTATCTGGGCCCTCAGGGTACGTTTACCCAACAGGCCACCTTTAAGCATTTTGGGCATGCAGTAAAAGATATTCCGGTGCCTACTATTCATGAAATTTTTAAGGCTGTGGAAACGGGTCATTGCCAGTTTGGTGTCGTGCCTGTGGAGAATTCGACTGAAGGTGTGATTGCACATACCCTGGATCGCTTCATGGATAGTCCTTTACAAGTCTGCGGTGAAGTGGAAATTCGTGTGCATCAAAACTTGCTGGGCAAAATGGATAGTTTGTCCGGAATTACGGAAGTCTATTCCCATCAGCAATCATTGGCGCAATGCCGACAATGGCTGAATACTTATTTACCTGGTGTCCCTTGCACTGCAGTCAGTAGCAATGCCGAAGCCGGGCGCTTGGCGTCATTAAGTCAAAATAAAGCAGCGATCGCTGGCTTGGTAGCTGCTGAACTGTATGATTTGAATGTCATCGAGAAACATATCGAAGATGAGGCTAATAATACCACCCGTTTTATTGTGATAGGCACTCAGCAACCTCAATCTACCGGGCTGGATAAAACCTCGATTTTGGTATCTACCGGTAATCAATCCGGTGCGTTGCATAAAATTTTGGCACCTTTTGCCGAATATGGCATCAGCATGGCGCATATCGAATCCCGCCCATCCAGACAAGGTTTGTGGGAATACGTTTTCTTTATTGACATCGAAGGTCATCGCGATGATTTGGATGTCTCCAAAGCATTACAAGCCCTGCAAAACAATGTCAAGATGTTGAAGATCCTTGGTTCTTATCCCAAAGCCGTTATATAACGCTCATTACATGAACAAATTTTTAGAACTTGCATTGGCTGGTGTGCAGCAACTGGTGCCCTATGTACCCGGCAAACCCGTAGATGAATTGCAGCGCGAATTAGGCCTGACAGAGGTTGTCAAGCTGGCTTCCAACGAAAACCCGCTAGGAACCGGGTTAAAAGTATCGGCAGCCATTCAGGCAACCTTACCCGAGTTAACACGCTATCCTGATGGCAGTGGTTTTTCGTTAAAATCGGCCTTATCCGCAAAATTGGCTGTAAGGCCTGAACAAATTACTTTGGGTAACGGTTCCAGCGAGATTTTGGAATTGGTTATGCGAACCTTTGTCGCGCCTGAACATGAAGTGGTTTTTTCGCAGCATGCGTTTGCTTTGTATCCCATATTAACTCAGGCTGTGGGAGCGAAAGCCACTGTTGTGCCTGCCAAAAATTACGGACATGATTTGTCGGCTATGCTGGCCAGTGTTACAGATAATACCCGGCTGGTTTTTATTGCCAATCCCAACAATCCAACCGGTACTTTGTTAGCGCAGACTGATCTGGAAGACTTTATAGCCGACTTGCCATCCCAGGTATTATGCGTTTTGGATGAGGCTTATTATGAATTTGTGCAGCCTGAACTCAGAACCGAATCGCTGGATTGGCCGAATCGATACCCCAATCTGATCGTAACCCGTACTTTTTCAAAAGCCTATGGTTTGGCAGGGCTGCGTATTGGTTTTGGGATTTCCTCGCCAGATGTTGCCGATTTATTGAATCGTGTCAGACAGCCTTTTAATAGCAATATGCTGGCATTGGCGGCGGCTGAAGCGGCGTTGTCCGATACTGATTATTTGACTGAAACCCTAGCAGTGAATAATGCGGGGATGAAGCAACTCACTGATGCATTTGCGGCATTGGATCTTGATTGGATTCCGTCTGCCGGTAACTTTGTGTCGGTGGATGTCAAGCAGATTGCTTTGCCTGTTTACGAAGCCTTGTTGCGCAAAGGTGTGATAGTCAGACCAGTGGCTAATTATGAGATGCCACGTCATCTACGCATCAGTATTGGCACTGAAAGGGAAAACCAGATTTTTATCCATGCCTTGAACGAGGTTTTGAAAGGTGTTTAATCGCCTATGCATCATCGGCACCGGCTTGATTGGCGGTTCTATTGCTCGTGCGGCGCGAGATCAAGGCTTATGCGAGGAAGTCGTCGCGTTTGGTCGGGAAAAGAATTTGCCCAATTTGCAATTAGCCAAGCAACTGGGCGTGATAGATCAGTTTTATACCGATATTGCCGCAGCTCTGGAAGGCAGTGATTTTGTGATGATTGCCACGCCTGTTGGCAGTATGCAGAGTATCTTTGAGTTGATCAAGCCTTATTGGAACGATCAGGCTTTGTACAGTGATGCCGGCAGCACCAAGGCCAGTGTGGTGGCTGCGGTAAATGCGGTGTTCGGATATGTGCCCAATAATTTTGTGCCTGCGCATCCGATTGCCGGGGCCGAACGCAGTGGTGTGGATGCTTCAGATGCCGAATTATTCAAAAATCGTCGCTTGATCATTACCCCGCTGGATGACACCAATCTTCAAGCTGTAGATAAGTTGAGCCGCTTTTGGCAGCAAATAGGCTCCAGTGTTTCAGTCATGAGCGTGGAGCATCATGACACCGTATTGGCTGCCACCAGTCATTTACCGCATCTTTTGGCGTTTGCTTTAGTTGGTTTATTGGGGCGCAAAGATGAACAGCGGGAAATTTTTAGATATGCTGCGGGTGGTTTTAAGGATTTCAGCCGCATTGCCTCCAGCGATCCCACCATGTGGATGGATATTTGTCTGGCCAATAAACAGGAAATTATTCCGCTACTTCAACAGTTTAAAGCCGAACTTAATACTATAGAACAAGCATTGGCCGCCGATCAGGGGCAGCAATTGTTCGATACTTTTACTTATGCCAGAAATGCCCGGCAACGCTTTCTCGATACCTTAGACGATTAAAAGAAGATCACTATGTCCCAAACCATTACTTTTCAAGTTCAACCCGGTGGCAGTTTGCGCGGCGAAATTCGTGTGCCCGGTGACAAATCCATGTCTCATCGTTCCATCATGCTGGGTTCCATAGCAGAAGGTGTTACCCATGTCAGAGGCTTTCTAAATGCCGAAGATGCCATGTCGACATTGGAAGCTTTTCGCGCCATGGGGGTGCAAATTGAAGGCCCGGTCAATGGTGAAGTGACTATTCATGGTGTTGGCAAACACGGTTTGAAAGCACCGGACAAACCACTGTATTTGGGTAACTCCGGCACCTCCATGCGCTTATTGAGCGGTCTTTTAGCGGGTCAGCCGTTTGATTGTGTTTTGACTGGCGATAAGTCTTTGGAGTCACGGCCAATGAAACGCGTGACTGCGCCTTTAGCAGAAATGGGGGCGGAAATTGAAACTCAAGCGAATGGCACTGCACCACTGCATATCAAAGGAAAGGCTGGCAAATTGAAAGGTTTGCATTACCAAATGCCAATTGCCAGTGCTCAGGTTAAATCCTGTTTGTTACTGGCCGGAATGTATGCAGAGGGCGAAACCAGTGTTACTGAACCTGCTCCGACCCGTGACCATACCGAGCGTATGTTGAATGGCTTTGGTTACCCTGTGCAGCGCGAAGGTAGTACGGCACGCATTAATAATCAGGGTAAATTGACGGCAACTGAAATTGACGTACCGAGCGATATTTCTTCGGCAGCATTTTTCTTGGTCGGTGCCAGCATTGCGCCGGATTCGGATGTGACTTTGAAGCATGTTGGCATCAATCCGACTCGTACAGGCGTTATCGATATTTTGCGTTTGATGGGCGCGAATATCGAAGTGCTAAACGAGCGCGAAGTAGGTGGCGAACCAGTAGCGGATTTACGTGTGCGTTCATCTCAATTAAAAGGCATCAATATCCCGGAACATTTGGTTCCGCTGGCGATTGACGAGTTTCCAGTGCTTTTTGTTGCCGCATCCTGTGCCGAAGGGCAAACGGTATTGACAGGCGCTGAAGAGTTGCGGGTTAAGGAATCCGATAGGATTCAGGTTATGGCCGACGGCTTGCAAATTCTGGGCGTTGATGCACAGCCAACCAAAGATGGTATGGTCATTAATGGCGGCAAATTAGGTACTGGGGAAGTCGATTCACATGGTGACCATCGTATCGCCATGTCGTTTTCGATTGCAGGTTTACGTTCAAGCGGTCCGATTACCATTAAAGACTGTGCCAATGTGAATAC
>SXGT01271539.1_pt1 | contig 11961 bp, 9 predicted proteins | sample 3176221 | NCBI WGS metagenome assembly SXGT01 (sample SAMN11356862, study PRJNA531348) | freshwater metagenome | isolation source: freshwater sample F1-120 | place: China: Fuxian Lake, Yuxi | collected 2017-12-25
CATTCATCCTGTGACGGGCGAGGTGATGCCCGATGGTGAAGCGGGTGAACTGGTTTTTACTTCGCTCACCAAGGAGGCGATGCCCGTCATTCGGTATCGCACGCGCGACCTGACACGTTTGCTGCCACCAACGGCGCGGGCCATGCGTCGCATGGACAAGATCGCTGGACGGTCCGATGACATGATGATTATCCGGGGCGTGAATGTATTTCCATCGCAGATAGAAGAACTGCTCTTGCAGCAACCCGCGCTGGCACCGCACTATCAAATTTTACTGACGCGTGATCTGCATCTGGACCAGCTGGAAGTGCTGGTTGAAACCCGTGAGGAAGTCAGACATGGTGATGGCGTAAGCGGTGGTGCTCAGCTTGAGCACATGATCAAATCCTATATCGGTATTTCCTGTACGGTCACCGTACTACCGCCCAATGGCGTGGAACGCACGCAAGTGGGCAAGGCCAGACGAGTTATCGACAAGCGCATGCAGGCGGGATAGACGCTCGTTATCGCGGAGCCGCCTTCCTCATTCGACCATGATACGTGCGCCGTCACTCACCTGCCTGCTGGGGAATCGGATGACCTGTTCGCCCTCGCGCAGGCCGTTGATGATCTGCACTTCGTCGCGATTGCGCTGACCAATGACAACAATTCTTTCTCTTGCGCGTCCATTTTCTGCGACGAAGATGCGCCATTCCTGACCGACCCGAAAAATGCTACCGCCAGGCATTTTCAGCACCGCGTCCTTTTGCCAAAGTATGATCCTTGCCTGAATGCGATAGCCATTGCCTAGCGGCCAGGGCAAGCCAATCGGGTCGGCGATCACATTCACGCGCTGTTCTTCAATGCCCAGTGCCGATATCTTGGTAAATGCGACAGGCTCAACCAGTCTGACACTAGCCTCCAGCGGTACATCGCCTCCCCAGTCTTTGAGCAGCATGCGCATACCCGGCCGGATTTTGACGGCATCGACCGACAATACATCAACGACAGCTTCCATCTGTATTGGATCGCCAATGGTCATCAGCGACAGCCCAGCGGCAACCGTGCGCTCACTTTGCTGATTAATGGACAGAAAACGGTCGGATGCGGGTGCGCGCACGGCTATTTTTCTCTCTGCTGCACGTGTAAAAGTATCCACGGCGGCGCGCGCCTCGGTAACCGCTGCTTGTGCTATCTGGGTACGGGCATGTGCGGCACTGATGGCAGCACGTGTTGAGCTTTCGCGAGCGATTAAATGATCCAGCGCTTGCGGCGATATAAAATGATCTCGGACCAGTATTTTTTGTCTTTCAAGCTCGTGCCTTGCCAGGTTGTGATTTGTCTCGGCTTCTCGTTTCAACAACGTCGCCTCCGACCATCGCGCCTGCGCGGCCTGTAAGCGGGCCAGTGTTTGTTCTCTCGACTGCAGATCAATGGCTAGTGGCAAGAGCCAGGCAACTACATCGCCGCGCGTGACAGTATCGCCGGTACGCAGCAGGACTCGCTCTATCGTTGCTGCAATCGGACTGGCAACAACATAAGTATCATGCGCGCGGACGATACCTTCATTATTAATACTTACGGTCAACTTATCTTTTTCTGCGCGGACCAGCTGAAGCCGTAGCGGTGAAGGCGTAAGCAGCCAGGCGATCACGATGGTCGCTGACAGCAGAGCCACTGCAATCAGCAAGCGATTTTTTGGGTTGAAAGATCTGAAATCATTCACGCGTTTGCAAGACTGCAATCAAATCCAATTGCTGTAATCGTAATCCTATCGAGACTGATGAAGCGATGGCTGACAACATGACGACCAGCGCTGCATATAAAAATGTACGAGCACTGACGACCAATGGTATGCGGAATAGCTCTTGCGACAACAGTGCGGTAATACCAGCAGCCAGACCATAGCCGATCAGGCAGCCAAGGGAATCGCGATGGCAGTCAGTAACCATTGCTCGGTCAACAGGAGTACTGTGATTTCGGCACGAGTAAAACCGAGAATGCGCAGGCTTGCGAGCTCGGTCGCATGTTCCGAGAGCGCGATGCGGGCTGAGTTATAGCTGATGCCAGCAGCGATGACGCAGGCGAAGAAGATCAGCACACTGTTATTGATGCGGATATTTTCTCCAACGGTCGATAGAAAACTCGCTGGCGTGGCTTCACGGAGACTTGTACTGGCCAGCGCAGGCAAGGCTTTGATCGTTCGGTAAAACTCGTCGGCTTTCGTCATATCCAGTGCCAGCCATGCACCATTCGCTGTTGGTATTTTTTGCAGAAGTCGCGATAACGCTTGAGTATCCATATAAGCAAATGCGCCAATGGGCTCGTCAAGAATCAAGGTCACGGGTACGTCTATCTTTTGACGTCGTCTCCCCAGAAAATGGATTTCTACGCTGTCGCCGATCTGGAACTCAAGCAGGTCAGCGAGCATGCGTGAAGACACCAGCCCTTCGGCTGGCAGTTCTATCGAGCGTTCATGAGCGTCAACCGTCAGTTGTAACTGCCGTTCACGCTCAAGGCCAATGATCACCGTTCTTTTCTCTCGATGACGAACCTTCAGGGAGACGGGCATAGACAGGAAGCCTTCGGCACGCAACACCCCGGGTAATCGTGACAAGCGACTGACGACGTCGGCAGAATACGCCTCATTGAGGGTCACACTGATCTCTTCGAGTTGCAGTACCCGGTACTGAAATCGGATGATTTCATTGAGTGCATCAAAAGAAAATAATCCGGTGATCACCAGCGCCGTTGACATCGATAGGCCCAGAACCGTCAGCGAGGTTTTAAGAGGTGTGCGCAAGAGATTGCGTGACACCATGCGCAAGGCCAGGGGTAGCCGCCACCACCAACGAGAGCTTTCCAGATTACTGCGGCGGTAGTGCAACGGAGATTCGGGTCGCATGGCATCGGCAGATGTCATGCGCAATACGCGAAGTACGGCAAGACTGGAACCCAGCAAGGCAGACAACAGACTCACAATCAATGCCGTCAGTACCAGTGACGCAGAGAGCGAAAACGAGAGTATCGGAAAATGGAAAAAGCGGGCATACAAATGGGCCAGGCCATGACCCAGCCAGCTACCTAATGCAATTCCTGTGATGCTGCCGGTGGCCACGGTGATCAGGGCGAACTGCATATAGTGGCCGGCGATGGTCACATGGCCGAAGCCAAAACTCTTGAGCAAGCCGATCTGAGTACGTTGCAGAGAACTGAGCCGCAACAAGACGTTATGAACCAGAAACGCAGTAACACTCAAAAAAATAGTTGGAATCACCGTTGCACTCACTCTGGTCTGCGCCAATTCATTACTGATGAACTGATGTGAGAGCTGATCTTCACGACCAATAGCGCCCAAGCCACCAAAGGTCTCAAGCAAACCATCGAGCCGATGAATAACCTCTGCTTCGCTTGCACCGGGTGAGAGGGTCAGAACGATGTCAATACAACCCTCACGCATACCAAGCAAGCTGCTCAGAGCTTCATGATCCATCCACAACACACCAAAGCGGCGATAGTCTGGGAAGCCAGATCCGCGCATTTCATTGATATATTCCGGTGAAATAGCAATACCGGTTACGGTCAAAGTTTCGAATCTGCCATTGATTACGACCTTGAGATCAACCCCCGCTTGCAAGGCATTGGCGCCGGCAAAGGCTTCGCGAACGAGAATTTCATGGCGACTACCCGGAGCGGGAAGCCGTCCTGCACGCGGATAAATCCGGTTGAGATCATTTTGGTTCGCAGTTTTCAGGGACACGAGTCGTCCCGTCGCAGGCTCGGTCAGTCCCGGTACATCGAGCGTCGCATCGAACAAGACTCTTGCCTGCACGTCAGCCACACCTTCTATCCTGCGTATGGCGTCAGTAATACCTGCAGGCGCGCGGCGCACGCTGGCGAATACATCGGCAAACCGATACTGCTGATAGTAAGTGTGTTGTGCCAGTCGCAGTGCTTCATAAGCGCCGCGCGTCGAGACCGGGCTGGTAATGCCGCACATCGCCACGGCAGCGACGGCAAATGCCTGAGTACGCAAACGCCACAGATCGCGCAAGAGCTTCAGTTGCAGTGAGGTCAGGTGATTCACCAGGCGAGTGCCGATGCGGGCAAACGGGTTGCATTGCGCGTGATGCCGGAAATACGACCGCTGCCGAGGGAGATGACACGATGCGCCATGCCGGCAATGGCGGCATTGTGGGTAATTACCACAGTCATTGCACCAAGCTCGGCGTTTGCCTGTGCCAGCACATCCAGTACCAGCCGACCGGTTGCCACATCAAGTGCACCTGTTGGCTCATCACAGAGCAAAATATCAGGACGTTTGGCGATCGCGCGCGCACTGGCCACGCGCTGCTGCGCGCCATCGGAGAGTTGGGCCGGGAAGTGAAACAGGCGGTCATTCAATCCCACACGACGCAAGGCTTCGCTCGCCTCCATGGGTGCCGTGCTGATCTCCGCAACCAGCTCGACGTTTTCCAGCGCAGAGAGGCTGGGAATGAGGTTGTAGAACTGGAACACAAAGCCCACATGTTCGCGGCGAAATCGAGTCAGCTCTTCATCGGTGGCTTCTGTCAATTCCCAGTCCAGGTAACGTACGCAACCGCGCGTCGGTTTGTCCAAGCCGCCGAGAATATTGAGCAGGCTGGATTTGCCGCTGCCTGAAGCACCCAGTAAAACAAGAAATTCACCCTCATACAAATCAAGATTAATTGAGTGCAGCGCGTCGACACGGAATTCGCCCATCGGGTAAATCCTGTCCACGCCGCGTTGAGAGAAAATGGCGCGCGGAGATCGGGTCGGTTGCATGCACTCCCCAGCCGGCAAGTGGCAGGGGAGCGTGGAATCGAACCACGTCAGCCGGTTTGGACACCGGACGGTCCCCGCTGGACACTCCCCTTGTGCGTTGATGATGCCGATGTGCTGGTGGCGCCCGTTGAGCCATCACAGTCGTCCAGAGTTTCTGCTTGGCGGCGCTCAATTCTTCTTGCATCGACGCGCGAAATAATCGTAGCGGGTACTTGTCTTGTTAGACTATTGTCAGCGTCAGCGTTGCGGGCGATGCGGAGGATGTGCGCCGTATTGTCCGTGTTGATACTTATTTCTATTGACTGAAAGAGTCAGGCTCGACCTTGATCAAGCAGGGCTCCTTTATCGCCAGGGCTATCCATGTCGAATCACCTTCCGTTATCTGTCACATCCCTGAATTCACGGTCGTCAGCAGCGATCGAGTCGCAGGTACTGCCGCTTGGGAATGACATCGTCAGTCAGATTTATAAGCAGTCGGTACCTGACTTTGCAGCGATGGCATTGGACCGACTGCATGGCAGCCTGTATGCATCACCGAGATATCTGCAGTTGAGTGATCCTGAGCAGATACCACCGAATACTTGGGTTGGGTATCGCAGTGGCGAGGTTGTTGGTGTACTGCTATTTCGTATCGCGGTAAAGCGTGCAATCGTGCTATGCGAAGTCATCACGCTTGATGCATTGCAGATCAATGCATTTGCAGCCAGTGTCTTTGCTAACTTCTCCGGTCTTCGTCTCATTGCCTTCAATGCCGTCAGCCTGTCGCTGCCACCGACTTCCTTGCCTGCACAGTTTTATCCTTTTTCAGAGAACTATGTATTGACACTGCCCGCGTCGACTGAGGCCTACCTGGCTATGCTGGGAAAATCAACCCGTCAAAGTTTGCGCGGGTATCGCAATCGTTTGCTACGAGATTTTCCTTGCTTTAGCTGGAATACCTATACCTGCGATGAGTTAAGTGTAGAGCAGCAGCGTGAATTGGTGTTGATACTGCAAGGCTTCAAGCGCGAGAGCATGACTGCGCGTGGAAAAACGGTGGCCATTGATGCAACGGAAACGCTGCATTTTCTAACGATAGCGGCCGAGAGTGGCTTGTTCGGTGTCGCAAAGGTCAACGGGCGCATTTGCGCGGGTGCGTTTTTCTGTCGTATTGGAGACAGCTATGTGATGCTCTTGTCGGCAAGCGATCCTGCGATGAGTGTTTACCGTCTGGGATTGCTGACATGTTTATGGTCCATCAGCGACTGTATTCGTCAGGGAGGGCAACAGTGTCACCTGCTGTGGGGTCGTTACCAGTACAAGCATCAGTTACTTGCTGTACCAAAGCGCCTTTATCGTTTGATCGTCTACCCTTCGATCATGCAGATGGTGATGCAACCGCTCACGGTGCTGTGGATCTTCGTTTGCGGACGCTCTATGCGCAGCATCCAATGGCTGCAAAACTATTTAAAAGAAGACAAAAATTCAGGATGGCAATTTTTTTATCAAAAATATTGATCTTTTAAAAAAAGAATCGGAATGGTAAGAGGGAAATTTACATGGGGCAAAAAAGATGTCCAGATGATGTTGTAGATCTCCGTCTGGACAATGGCGTTAATGAAAATAAGAATCTTGATGTAGCTGGCAATGCAGCGGGTAATGTCATCGGGACGTCTCATACGAAAATGACAGGCACGGCGATCTCATCTCGCTGTCCAACGCAGACGCCCTGACGAGCTTGTGCGTGCGCATACCTCGATGATGTAATAAATTCGAATTCGCTGAATGGATATACCTGCACGAAACCTTGCCGCAAGTCTGCAGCGATTACCCAAACCTGAAGTGGATGGGCCTGCCCCGGCTATTGAAGAAAAACCCTCGGGACCCACGGCCCCAGATCGTTTGTTCCATGCGGTCATGGCGCGCTTCACGGGCGGCATTTCGCCGGGTAGTCTCGCATTGGCCTTTGCAGATTGGGCTGTACATTTATCTCACTCGCCCGGTAAACAGCAGGTGCCCCAGGAAAAAGCGGTGCGCAAGGCAATGCGCTTTGGGCTCTACGTCATGCGACAGCTATCCGGTCATCAATGCGGTCCATATATCCATCCGCTTGTGCAGGATGAACGCTTCCTCGCACCGCAATGGCAGCAATGGCCGTTTTGCTTCATTTATCAGAGCTTTCTGCAGCAGCAGTGGTGGCATAACGCGACGACCGGCATAGGCGGTATGTCCGAGCACCATGAGGAGGTAGTTTCCTTTGTTGCTCGGCAGTGGCTGGACATGGTCTCGCCGGTGAATTTCGTTCTGACGAATCCCGAGGTGCTTGAAACGACACTCGGCGAAGGTGCTAGAAATTTGCTGCGCGGTTGCGAATATCTGATCGAGGACTGGGAGCGTGCTATTGGTGGTCACCCACCAGTGGGTACAGAAAGATTCCGTCCGGGCAAAGAGCTCGCGATTACACTAGGCCGCGTGGTTTACAGAAATCGTCTGATGGAGCTAACACAGTATGCGCCACAGACACCGCAGGTTTTTGAAAAGCCTTTGCTGATTGTGCCGACCTGGATCATGAAGTATTACATTCTTGATTTATCGCCGCATAACTCATTGGTCAATTATTTGGTTGGCCGGGGGCATACGGTTTACATGATTTCCTGGTGCAATCCGGATGCGGAGGATCGTGATCTTGGCATGGATTCCTACGTGGACATGGGTCTGCTTGAGGCGCTAGAGAAAGTGCGACGACGCAGCTTGGGCCAGCAGGTGCAGACGGTGGGTTATTGCCTTGGTGGTACGCTGCTGGCAATCACGGCGGCATGGCTGGCACAACAGCATCACAAAGATATCGCATCGATCACCTTGCTTGCAGCGCAAACCGACTTTACCGAGGCAGGGGAGTTGCGACTGTTTATTGATGAAAGTCAGCTGGATTATCTGGATGACCTGATGTGGAATCAGGGTTATCTGGATAACCGTCAAATGGCAGGCGCTTTTCAGTTGCTGCGTTCGCATAATCTGATCTGGTCGCGCATGGTCAGCCACTATTTGCTTGGAAGGCGCGAGACGTTGAATGACCTGATGGCTTGGAATGCTGATGCAACGCGTATGCCTTATCGGATACACAGTGAATTTTTGCGGCGCTTATTTTTGAACAATGATTTGTTTGCCGGGCGTTACAGCATTGATGGTCGTCCCCTTGCGTTATCGGATATTCGTGTTCCGGCTTTTGTGGTGGCGACTGAGACGGATCATGTGGCGCCCTGGCGCTTGGTGTACAAACTGAATTTATCTTATAGCGCCGATCTGACTTTTCTTCTGACCTCCGGTGGTCACAATGCTGGTATTACGAGTGAACCCGGACATCCACGGCGCTTCTATCGCATGACCTTGTTCCCGCAAAATGAAAACTATATCGATCCGGAGCGTTGGTATCAGCAGACCAAATCCGAGCCGGGCTCCTGGTGGCCGCGATGGGCCGAATGGCTTGAGCATGAGCAAAATATGATCCCCTCAAAGCCCATACCGCCGAACGAGATACCTGGCTTGCCGGACGCACCGGGATCTTATGTGCTGCAAAGCTGATCTTGAGAAGGTACTAGAAGCCAAGATCCTGATGTCATGCTGTTTATTAAAAGTCTGTTGATGGGTTAGCGGCGCGCGCTATGGTTGTAGTCGAGCTATGGGCGCTCAACATGCCCGTGTGCCGGGCGCTGATCTTTGCTACATTCTCAGGCGTTCATTATTTCATTGACTCTCTTGGCGTGTAATAGAGATCGCTCGGGCATAGCATTCCCGGGTCTGGTGTGAGTTACTATGTGGGTTGATTGAAATTTCTCTTATCCCATGGCACAAACAGAGATACGACCCGGACAATCCGTCGAGCTGCTCAAGGAATTGCATATCCTCACGCGCGACGGCAAAATGAATCAGGACAGTCGCCGCAAGCTCAAGCAGGTGAATCACCTGTGCCAATTCATCGAGCCACTGCTGACGCAGTCGCGCGCTGGCGGGCATGCGTTATCGCTGGTCGATCACGGTGCTGGTAAATCCTATCTGGGCTTTATTCTCTATGATCTTTTTTTGAAAAGTATGGCTGATGAATCGCATGTGTACAGCATCGAAACCCGCTCCGAGCTGGTAGAGCGTTCGCGTGCATTGGCGAACCACCTGGGTTTTGATCGCATGTCTTTTCTGCACTTGTCCATTGCAGAATCTATCTCTTCACCCTTGTTGCCCGAGACCGTCGATATCGTCACGGCATTGCACGCCTGCGACACCGCAACTGATGATGCGATTTCTTTTGCACTGAAAAAAAAATCTCGTTTTATCGTGCTCGTACCTTGCTGTCAGGCTGAGGTGGCGGCGACTTTGTGCCACCTGAAAGGTCAGTCATTGACGCGGGATGTGCTTGCCGAAATTTGGCGTCATCCTATTCATACCCGTGAGTTTGGCAGTCATCTGACCAATGTGCTGCGCTGCCTGCAGCTGGAGGCGCATGGCTACGTGTTGAATGTGACTGAGCTCGTTGGCTGGGAGCATTCGATGAAAAATGAACTGATAGTCGCCAGTTACAAGGACCTGCCGCGCGAGCGCGCGGTACGCAGGCTCATTTGCATCTTGCAGGAGTTGGGTATCGAAGAGATGCGGCAGCGCTTCTGGTTGCCGCCGACCGACTCTGCGATTGTTCAGTGCTGACTTTCAACCTGTCGGTTATGGTGGAGCGTGGTTGATGGCAATGAGTGAGTACCCAGAAGGATTTCATGGAGTAGCAGGCTGAAGCTCACGGTCAGCAACAGCATCGCGAAAACAAACAGGAAAGCGACCAGCGAAGCCAGTTTCAAATGCAGTGCATCGTCAATGAAGAGGGTCACAACGACAGAAAAGACGATGATCATGCAGATTGTGGAGATACCGAGGGCGCGATGAATCGCGGTTGCCCGACGGTGCAGCACACTTAATTCATGGGCCACCACGGAGCGAAGGCCGGTGCCGACCCGCAGGCGCTGCTCCAGTATCTCCCGGCGATCACTGATACGTTCAAGCCGATTGTTGAGTAATTGTAGTTGCATCATCACGCCCAGCAACAGAAAGGCTGGGGTGACGGCGAGGCTGATGATGTTGGTGATGTCTCCGAACAGCGGCAACATGGAATTATCCGGTGGTGGTGGCCGGTTTCTCTGGCCCACAAACAGCAAGCCTGATTGTAGCCCGAGTCTGAAAATTCTGGCTGGATCAGATGGTGGAATGAGTATCTCTCGACGCTGAGCCCAGCAGGTTTGCCTGTGCTGCGCCCTCACTGTTGGCGAACAAATAATTCATTTTGTTTTTTTTCGGAAATAGAATAAGTTGTTGAGTTGGCGGCAAATCGGCGAATTCCGGATTTTGGCTAAAGCTGGCAGCGCTCGGCAAGGTCCTGCTGAGGAAAATCAAAGGTTTACCCTAAGGGTTTGGCGCGACTCTGCTGACTGGCCCTGCCCCGGCGGCCCTGCCACAGTGGCCACGGATCGACATAATTATCAAAAAGAAATCGTTTTACAGGGAGAGTATCGGCATGGATTTCAACCTCTCGGCAGCGAATGTCGAGTTGCAACAGCGCACCCGCCTTTTTATTCAGGAGCAGATCATTCCCATGGAACGGGATCCGCGCTGTACGGCGCATGGCCCGACGGATGAGCTGCGCCTGGAACTGGTGGGGAAAGCCCGAAAAGCAGGTTTATTGTCACCACACGTGTCGGCAGAATTTGGTGGTTTGGGTCTTGATCACGTCGGCAAGGCGATCGTCTTCGAGGAAGCGGGCTATTCGCCGCTGGGCCCGGTGGCGATGAATATCTTTGCGCCGGACGAAGGCAATATGCACATGATGGAAGTGATTAGCACGCCGGCGCAGAAAGAGCGCTGGCTGCGCCCACTGGCGGAAGGGCGCATTCGCTCTTGCTTTTGCATGACCGAACCGGCACCGGGCGCAGGCGCAGATCCCTCAATGCTGCAGACGACAGCAGTGCGCGATGGCGACCATTATGTGATCAACGGTCTGAAGTGGCTGATCACGGGCGCGACCGGTGCCTCGTTTGCGATCATCATGGCAAAGCTTGAAGATGGCAGCGCCACCATGTTCCTCTCGGGCATGGATGTGCCGGGCATCACGGTGGAGCGCCAGATGGATGCGCTCGATACTTGTTTTGTGGGTGGTCATGGCGTGGTGCGTTTCGAGAACCTGCGTGTGCCGGTCGAGAATGTGTTGGGCGCAGCCGGCGAGGGATTCAAGTACGCGCAGGTACGCCTGTCACCCGCACGGCTCACACATTGCATGCGCTGGCTGGGTGCCGCCCGGCGCTCGCATGAGGTGGCACTGCGCTACGCAGCAACGCGCCAGGCTTTTGGTAAATCGCTGGGTCAGCATGAAGGTGTGGGTTTCATGCTTGCCGATAACGAGATGGACATGCATTGCACTCGGCTGGCTATCTGGCATTGCGCCTGGGTGCTGGATCAGGGACATCTGGGGACACGTGAGTCCAGTGCAGCGAAAGTGATTTCGTCCGAAGCGATCTGGCGCGTAATTGATCGCAGCGCGCAGATTCTGGGCGGCAGTGGCATGACGCATGAAACGATCGTGGCACGAATTTTTGCCGATGCCCGATCCTTCCGCGTCTACGATGGTCCGAACGAGACGCATCGCTGGAGTCTGGCCAAGCATGCGCTCAAAAATCTGCGTCCCTGAAAGAGGCTGATCATGGCAGACATCACTCTGGAAACCCGACATCTCACTCGAGAATTCAAAGGTTTCGTCGCGGTCAATGAAGTCAACCTTCAGGTGCAGCGGGGTCATATCCACGCACTGATCGGTCCCAATGGTGCTGGCAAAACCACCTGCTTCAATTTACTGACCAAATTCCTTGTGCCTAGCTCGGGGCAGATTTTGTTCAATGGGCGTGACATCACCATGCTTGAGCCGGCGCAGATTGCGCGTGTGGGCATTATTCGTTCATTCCAGATTTCTGCGGTATTCCCTCACCTAACGGTACTTGAAAATGTACGTATCGGATTACAGCGTAATCTTGGGACATCGTTTCATTTCTGGAAGAGTGAAGCGACGCTTGAGCAGCTCAATGCTCGGGCGATGGCCTTGCTCGAGGAAGTGGGGCTGGCGGAATTCGCCCCGAGCCTGACGGTGGATCTTCCTTATGGACGCAAGCGCGC
>SXGT01466460.1_pt1 | contig 11961 bp, 5 predicted proteins | sample 3176221 | NCBI WGS metagenome assembly SXGT01 (sample SAMN11356862, study PRJNA531348) | freshwater metagenome | isolation source: freshwater sample F1-120 | place: China: Fuxian Lake, Yuxi | collected 2017-12-25
CAAGATTGCAACCTTGCGCAACTCACGCGGAGGCAATATGCCCGACTTGTTGAAAGTAGCAATGGATTGCGAACGTTTTGGCGCGCAGGGAATAACCGTTCATCCGCGTCCTGATGAACGGCACATCCGATACAACGATGCCCGTGAATTAAAGAAGTTGGTAAAAACAGAATTCAATATTGAAGGAAATCCACGCGAGAAAAAATTTATTAATCTCGTGTTGGAAGTAAAACCAACACAAGTAACATTGGTGCCTGACGGTATGGGGCAATTAACTTCTGACCATGGCTGGAATACCATTGAACACAAAGATTTTCTGGTCGAAATAATTTCTGAATTCAAACGAAATGGGATTCGCACTTCGATTTTTGTAGATGCCGATGATAAAATGGTAGAAGGTGCAAAAGCAACAGGAACTGACAGAATAGAACTATTCACTGAAACGTATGCACACTATTTTAAAACCGACAAACAAAAAGCAATTGCACCATTTATTGCTGCTGCAAAACGTGCAAATGAATTAGAACTTGGATTAAATGCAGGACATGATTTAAGTTTAGAGAACCTGAAATACTTTAAACAAAATATCCCGGGATTGCTCGAAGTTTCTATTGGACATGCGCTGATATCCGATGCACTTTATTACGGTCTGGAAAACACCATCCAGCTTTATCTGCGACAATTAATTAATGAAGCTTAACTACAAAAAACTTGGTGAAGGAGAACCGCTTGTCATTCTTCACGGCTTGTTTGGCATGCTGGATAATTGGTTCACGCTTGGGAAAAGATTCGCAGAAGATTTTACAGTGTATCTAATTGATTTGCGCAATCACGGTCAATCACCGCAGAGTAATATCTGGAATTACAATGTAATGAGTGATGATTTATTAGAATTTTTTGACGAACACAACCTTTCAAAAGCAAACATCATTGGTCACAGCATGGGCGGAAAAACTGCAATGTGTTTTGCTGGTGAACATCCCGAAAGAGTTAAGAAATTAGTTGTTGTTGATATTGCCCCACGTTTTTATCCTATTCATCACGATACTATCCTGGAAGCTCTGCTTTCCATTGATTTGGCAAATCTGAAATCAAGAAACGAAGCCGATGAATTACTCTCGGGTTATATTTCCGATTTCGGCACAAAACAGTTTCTGCTAAAAAATCTTGCACGAAAAGAAAATGATAACACAAAATTTGAATGGAGATTCAATCTACCCATGATTGCAGAAAACATTCATGAAGTTGGTGTTGAAACAACAAAAGGTTCAACCGAACCTGCTCTATTTATCAGTGGTAAAAAATCAGATTATATTAGACCTTCTGATGAAGAAGAGATAAAGAAATTGTATCCAAACTCTGAAATTATTTCTATAACCTCAGGGCATTGGGTACATACTGAAAAACCTGAAGAATTTTATACGGCTGTGATAAATTTTCTGAAGAATTAATTCTTCGCGAATCGGAGCAGATACTTCTTCTGCAACATCTTTTCCCGTTCAGCAGGTCTCATAAACGGCAATGATAGCATGCTTACTTTGTAATCCGAATACAATATAACACTATCCGTAGAAATCTTTTCTTTTTCAAAAATTTTTTTTCCTTCTTCATTAGTAAAAACCCACACTTCACCATTTTGAATCCTTTCATTAACGTTTTCTGGTGACTGTATCCAAGGTACTATTCTCTTGCTGTAAAAATCAAGCGAATGTCCTCCTGAGTTGTAACATACAAATTGTTCGTTCGGAACATGTTTACTTTCAATAAATCTTCCTGCTGAAACAGCACTTTGATACGATAGCAATATTGTATACAAGTGTGCGCTCAATATAAAGTTTGCGCCAACCATTGTGACTAAAGAAGCTGTAATAAATTTTTGAAGTGGTTCAGATTTAATGATGATGAAATAAAAAGTCAAGGCAAGGAATATAATTAAACCCGCAAACAAGAAAACATTTTTTATCGGAAAAGAATAAATACAAAGCGCAAGGATAACCAACCAGATTAAAACAATTGTAAGGCTTTGAACAACACCGAGAATTCGTTGATGTTTTTTCTTTTCTGCATTTTCAAATATTCTCAACAGATAATCTGCACTGATGATTGCAGCAAACGGAAACACAATAAAAATATAGTGGGGCAGTTTATAGTCTGATAAACTCATGGCAATAAACACTAATGTAAATCCTCCAGATGTTATTGCTTCTTCGTTTCCGTTCAGACTAAACTTTGAGAGAAAAATAGTTTTCAGTTTTTGCCAAAAACCGAAAATGAAAAACAAACTCCACGGTAAAAATGCCCACAAAAAAGAATGAATAAAAAAGAAGGGGTCAGCTTGCTGCGGTTTCTGCTGGCTGTTAATAAAAGGATTGTCGCCTGTCAGTCTTCCGAAACTCTGGTCCCATAAATAAAAACGAATTCCGGAAATTCCTTTTTCAGGATACATATCAAACTGCTGATATAAACCTAAAAGCATCGGTGACAGCAGAATTATAATAATCAACAACCCAACTATCCATTGCCATCTGAAAATTCTTTTCCACTCTCTTCTTAAAACAAAGTGAGAGCCGAAAGCCATTGCCGGAGCCATCAATCCGATTGGTCCTTTAGCAAGCATCGCCAAAGCAATTCCGGTGAACCCTGCCAGCAATGAAGTCCATTTTCCGTTTTGATTAAATGCTGCAATATTCCAGATAGAAAAAATAATTGCCCCTGTAAGAATAGTATCTGTTCTCACATCATTCGTAATAAGAAACATCGCCTGACAGGAAGCAAAAATCAATGCTGCAAGCATTCCTGTTTTTTCGGAATACAGCAGTTTGCCTAATTTGTAAGTAGAGAAAATCCCAAGCACTGCAAACAACAACGATGGTAATTTGTAAGCAAAGTTGGAGATGCCAAATAACTTAAACGATATTGCAGACAACCAAAACAATAAAGGTGGCTTATCTAAATAGTCTTTATAGCGATTGGTAACATGCAACCAATCTCCGCGTTCCAGCATTTCGCGTGCTATGGATGCATATTGCGCAGCATCCACATCCATCACATCAATGAAGCCGCTGATGATGTAAACTGCAAAAATTGCAGCAAAGAAAATATAAGATTGCGTTTTGCTCAGCAAAAGAAATTGTTTAGCTCACGCAAAATTAATCCTTTACTCCACCTTTACTCTTATGCCTTCCGAATGTGCTGCAAATTCAGGAGCATACATACACTGAACACTAGTAATTCCGTTCGAGAAATCTCCTTTGTGCGAAACTCGTAAAGGATATTCAAACACATAACTTCCCTTTGGCAGATAAGCGAAAAAGAAATTAGTGGCTGCATCTCGTGTGCTTTCATAATAGCCTAATCCTCCTTGGTATTTGTATTGCGAGATCACATTCTCCGGTTCAAAACCTGATGCGCGCATATCTTTCAGGTGAACAAATTCCATGGCACGGTCAACACTTAATTCCACACGCACTTTTATTCTATCACCCGGATGCAAAACTGTCAGTGAAGTTATCGGGGTAATAACAGGTCCTGTGGCAGAAGGCTTTTCAAGAAATAATTTTTTAGTCAGCTTCAATGGTGTTTCGGCAGGTGTGATTTTATCTAATTGCTCAAAATACTGCCAGTATAATGCTCCCCAGGCAATTCCTTTTTCCTGTTTTTCACTTTTCACATTTACTTTCACCTCACCCATTTCTTTGGTGATGTCTTTGCCGCTCCACGAAGTTTTAAAATATCCTGTTCCTGCATCAGCCTGATGCCCGACATATAGTTCATTCTCACGAATTCCTCTTGACGGGTTGCTGTTATACACCAGATATTTTCCAACATTAATTTCAACTTGCGGAGTTTCTTCCAACCAATCTGTTCCTTTGAGCAACAGCGCATAACAAGCTTCGGCCGTGGCTTTTGTGGTTTTCCAATCTTGTGTTTGTTTTTGTTTCAGCAGCCATATTTTTAATTCTGCTACCGCATCCTGATCGTTCGTAACTTCATCAAACGCTTCAATCAGCAATGCCTGTGTTTCAATTGGTGCCTGGTGCCAGTAAAATCCTCCCGACATATCTTTCCAGTAAATACCCATCTCATCACTGTGAAGCGAATTTTCTTTCAACGACTTCATAATATCTGTTGGAATTGTTTTTGTCGCATAACGATGCAAAGCCAATGCTATCATGCCCTGCATATAGCGGCTGTTCTCTAACCAGAATTTTTCTGACTGACCTTTGTAGTAATTGAATGCTTCTTTATTGTTAGAAGAAATCTCAATCTGTCTTTGGAAGAAACTTCGCGCATAAAGATATTGTATCTGATCGCTGCCCAGATTATTCTTGCTTAAGTTAACTTTATACCTTTTTAAATTCTCATAATCTTCACGGATGCGGTCATCAAGGTAACGCACAGCCTGTTGAGTCATGTTCCACGCTTTGCGGTCTTTCTCAAAGTCAATAACCCCCAGCTTTTGCAAATGTCCCATGCCGGTTACAATATGCTGTGTTATGTAGCGACTATCGGGCATTCCCGGAAACCATGGCCAGCCGCCATTTGATACCTGAGCTTTCTCTAACTTGCGCAAAGCACCGTCTAATTCATGACTCATTTTATTTAAATCAAAAAGCAACCCCAGTCTTTTCTTACGCTCGGTTTCATCTTTTGCCTGCATTACCCAAGGCGTTTCTTCCAGCAACAATGATTTCAATTCCTGGTTCTTTTCAAGGTTAGACAACAATGCGGTGCTGCCTTTGTCTGATTCAGAATCGCGTTTCCATGCATCAAATACTGCTTTAATTTTCGGACTTGAGTTGGCAATATGCGTAGCAATGCTGTTGGCATAAAAGCGACTGAAAACCTGCTCCGAACATTCATACGGATACTCCATCATGTAAGGCAATGCCTGTATAGCATACCACGCAGGATTAGCAGTAAACTCCAATGTGAGGTTGTGATTGGTAAGTGTTGTGGAATTATTTGTGAGCAGTTTGTTAAGCTTATACGTTTTAGGCTGATTGTATCTCACCGGCAGAGGCAATGATTCGGTTACCAGCATACGATTAGTCAGCACAGGTACCGCCATCTCTTCTCCGTCAGAAAACTTTCCTGCCTTTGCAACTACCTTATAGGTAACAGCAGAAATGCCTGCCGGAATTTCAATGTTCCAGGTCAAAGCAGTGCTTTGTCCTTTTTCTGCCGTAAAGGTTTTTGTAGCCGCAGTATTTTTCAATGCTGCATCTACAGGCTGCATGGTGAGTGCATCAAACAAAAACAATTGTGAAGTCCCTGTCAATGCATTTTCGCTCAGGTTAGAAACCTTTGCACTGAAAGTAATCTTATCTCCTTCCCTAAAAAAGCGTGGAGCATTGGGCATCACCATCAGTTCTTTCTGTGTTACCAGTTCGTTTTGCGTTACCGAGTATTTCAAATCTTTGGTATGTGCAAAGCCCAGCATTTTCCATTTGGTAAGTGCCTCGGGAATAGTAAAGCTGATTACCACATTGCCTTGTTCATCGGTTTGCAAATGAGGATAGAAGAACGCTGTTTCATTGAAATTACTGCGAGCCTGCACTCCGCTTAAAGCACCTTTCTCTCCTCCCGCTTTTTCATCAGGAGGAGAGGGTGAAGAAAATTTACCGGACACATCCCTATTATCTTCACCAGTTGCAACTGTTGTTGCATCCATCATTGCCATTCCATTAGCAAATTCTGCATTTTTACTTTTCTTATTGTCTAAACGTGAACCTGCTGTAACAACAATACTTTGCAGCTCCTGTGTTACTTCTGAAACTGAAACGCTTCTTTCCATTAATACATCTCCTTCAGAATCATAACTTCCTCTGAAATAGCCGTTATTGAAATAATACCCGAACCAATTCAACTGATCATAGATATGACTCTGGCGGTAAGGACCAACCGTATTCCAGTTTTTCTGATAAAGAGCAGAAGAAGATATGCTGAACAGATCTGCATTCCATCCCATGCTTGAATAGAAGTAATTGTAGATATCAAAATACCAGGAGTTGGGAGCAAAGGCATCTAAAGAGGCATCGTACAAAGCAGCCACCATTTCAGCTGCTACCTTCTCACCTTTCTTTCCTTTTATCTTCAGCTTCCATTCTTCTTTCTCTCCCGGTTGCAGTTTGTTACGGAAGGTTTCAAACTCAATATCCAGTTCTTTATTGGTGTAAGGAACCGAGATTAATTGGGAGTGCGTAAATGCCTCGTTGTTTTTGAAAAAGGTAAGGTGCACCGTGAAGTTTCCGCGGTGCTCTTCCTTCACCGGAATGGTAAGCAGGCGCTGCTCATCATTCAGGGTAAGCCATTCTTTCTGTGAGATAAAACTCTTGTTTGCAACGACATCAAACTGTTCTATTTCATACAGCACTTTCGCGTCTTTATAAGAAGTGCCGATAATTAATGAAACATTTTCGCCCGGCTCGGCAGTGGTTTTTATAGCCGTAAACCAATCGGAAATTACTACCGGCATTTTGGTTTCTTTCTCCGAGAATACTAAAAAGTAATTCAGGGCTTTTACCTCTTCTCCGTATTTATCTTTTGAACTGGTTTCGGCTAAATAAAGACCCTGCGCCAATGCTGAAAGTTTTTCTGCTTTTAGTGTTTTATCTTTTTCTGTGTCGAAATTCAGTTTCAGCACTTCTTTTTCTTTAGGATAATTTTCACGTACATTCTCATCACTGTAGCTGGCATCAGGAAAATCGGCTTTGAATTGTTCTTTGGTGTAAATGAACAAATCCGGTTCTGCCCACTTGCGTTTGCGCAGAATATCGTTCGGGGTTTTCAGCTTGTAAACGGTAAGCGTTCCTTTGGCTGCTTCAAATTCTCCGGCAGGGTTGGTGGTGTTAATCGTGAAATCTTTTTTCGCTTCACGGTTCAGCGTTTCAGGAATATCCAGCGAAAGGTTAAGTGCTGTATAGCCTATGGTTACTGATGTCTCGGAACTGCGTGTTTCTCCTGTGATGTCCACTACATCGGCATAAATGGTGTAGGTAAACGAAGGCTTGTATTCCTTTTTGATGCTGCGGTCGGGAATAGCCTGAAACGAAATTTCAAACTCACCGTTGATATCAGTAGTTGTTGTTCCGTTCAGAATCTCCATGCTTTCAGTGGGTGGAAACCAGCCTCGCTTACAATACCAGGGATATGGAAAGTAGGCGCTGCGAACCACACGGTACTTCACTTCTGCACCGTCAATGTTAGAACCTGCGTAAGCTTTTGCACTACCTTTTGCGTTTACTGTTTCGCTTAATTTAAATGTTCCCGAAAAAGGTTTGAATGTTACTTCAAACTTAGGACGCTTGTATTCTTCCACCTGCACAGCATGTGAACCGGTTTCGTTTTGTATGGTCATGCTGCCGGTGAGCACCCCTGTTGGTGCCGTAAAGGTGCCGCTGAAAGTGCCGTATTCATTGGTAGTCAAATCCAGTGAAGCTACCTTTTCGTAATTGACATCGTATAAGGCAACCGTTGTTTTGGCATTTGTAACAATGTTCTGGTTATTACCGTCTTTTTCAATCAGGATACCTTTGAAATAAATAGTTTGTCCGGGACGATAGATAGCGCGGTCGGTAAAGAAGTGTGTGGACTGCACCTTCTGCTTTTGCGGATCACCGTAGTAATAAGAGTAAAACGAATTGTCGGTAATGAGTTCATCACCGTTGTAGTTCATCTGTACGATGTAATTCTCGCGTTCCAGTTTTCCTTTTACTGAAAACTGTCCGTTGGCATCGCTGGTGTAAACACCACTCTTGCGCAGGTCGTATTCACGTGAGGCATAATTGTAATATTCTTCCCACAATTGCGCTTTCACTCCTTGTAAAGGAGTTCCCGAACTGCGCGAAACCACTACAAAACCACGGTTGCCCTTTTCTTCCTGTCGGTTAGAGAAGGCAATATCTGAAAACGATGTTATAGTATAAGCCACTGCATTGCCGTCTGTAGAAAAATCAGCGGAGGTAGATGCAAACACCACATACAATCCTGTTTTCATCGGGGGTAGTTTCAGTTCGGTTGAATGCGAATTGAAATCTCCTTCATCGGGTAAACTAAAGTCAGTTTCGCTGACTACTTTTGAAATGCTGAACAGTTCTTTTATCTGTTCTTCACCGTAGTATTTTCTGCGGAATTTTTTGTATTTCTCATAGTCAAGCGTTGCTATCCGGAAATAAATCTTTGCCTTTTTTTCGCCTGCTTTTGCAAGGTTGGCGTAATTGATTAATGCCAGAAACGGTTGATTGGGAAGGTTAACACGCTCTACATTGAACGACATACTCTTTTGTGTAATGCTTGTGAGCAGACTGCGGCAATTGCTTGCTCCGAATGAAGAAGAGAAGCGGCTGATGGCTTCGTTGCATTTATCATACGCTGCCTTCTTTTTCCATTTCAGTTCATCATCATCGCCTTTATTGTAGCCGCTGCCCTGTGTAAAAAAGTAGTTGGCTATTTCATACGAAATTTCGGTGGAGACCGGAAAAGCAAGGTGTTCTTTTTCTGAGCGTTCAAGCGCTGCAAGATAAAGACTGTCTTTAGCTGCATCAACCGAATGGCTGCGCATAAAACGTAAACGTTTTAAATCTGCATCCACCAGGGCATCGGGGTTTTTATCTTCGGTGTGGAATTTTATAACATCGCGTAGTAAAAATACCGCACGGTATTCCAACGAAGTGCTGTCGGGGGTAGTAATGTTAAGTGCAGCAAACTCTTTTGCAACAGCGAAATATTTCGCGCCTTCTATCTCAAACTTAAAAGCCGGTTGTGTTAACCCTGTTTCTTCGTTCATGTAAAAATCAATGGCGCGGTGGGCAAGAAAGTCATACACGGTAGGGCGCAGCTCGCGTGCGTTGCGGCTTTCCATCAGCACGGCATCAAAGGTGGAGATGGGTAACTCTTTCAGCTTATCTGCTTCTTCCAGACTTTTGCGGTAGTGGAAATCAACCTGTGTAACAATCTTCTTCAAATCCCAGGTGCTTAAATCTTCGGGCACAAAGTCAACCGTTTCGGTGCGGTCCATAAATATCCAGCGGTTGTGCTCGTAGTAACTCCAATAGGATTGCGCCAAAATGGAATGCAGCACAGGCTTTATAGGATACTGTGCATCTTTAAGCTCGGCTTCCATTTCAAGGATGCTTTTCTTCAGGGCATCTTCTTCGAGGTAAGAGCTGAACTTCATTTTATGTATCACCGCTTTGATGAACTGTGGTGCATTGTTATTCCTTTTCGAGTCTTTGAAAATAACATCTATTACTTCCAGCGCAGATTTGGTTAGCCCTTTTTTGGTGAGGGAATCTATTTGCGCCCATTGTTTTGAATAATCTTCATTTTTCATGATGTAGTTGAATTTGTTGTTGCGTACACTGTTGTTGATACTGAAGGCGGTTAACAGAACAAGCAACAAGGAAGCGGGAATCAGGGAGTATTTTAAGGTTTTCATCGGGTAGTATTTTCGGAATTACATGACAAAGATGCGGAAAAGGGGAGGATTCCATAAAGCAGGTTGATTATATTCAAATCCTGCTCATTATCTCTGCATAAATAAAAGCACCCAACAAAATTATAAATAGCGATTCGGCTATCCATGCTTTTTTCAGTGATAAAAACCAATTCGAAAATATTACTGCAAGCGGAATAACTGTAAGTGTAAAATGCGTGTAAGAAGCAACAGGAAAAACTAATCCTGATACAACTGCAAAAAATAAATACCACATAAACAGCAACAGAAATTTGTTGACTTTTATTTTTCCTGAAGACATCATTTTCATAAAATTCATCATAGCAGGAACAAACAACAGACCGTTAAAAACATAAATAAGCACTGCGTTATCGGGATTCCCGAAATCAAAGTAGTAGGCAGAAAACGCTGAACCAATCTTATTAATGAAAAAATAATCAAGCCTGTCGAACCAGAAAAAATATGTAATCACCATCAGCCAAGGGATTATAAATCCCAAAAATGAGATCAGCCATTCGCGCCAGTTAAATGCACGCAGCAAAACAAAGCCAGTCCAGATCAAAAAGAAAAAAATAACAGTTGGAAAATAAAACAGAGAAGCAATGCTGGCAAAAAGTCCTGCATCAAAACAATGTGAAAAGGCAGAATCTTTCCGATACGAATCAAAAACCCTATCCAGCATCAGCAACAAAAATATTGCTGAAAAATGTTGTGGCAACAATGTTCTTAAAGAAGGGAAAAGCGAAAGAAAAAATAGACAGAATAAGGCAGGCAAGAAATTACTACGGTCACGCGAATCACGTAAATCATATTTATTAATAAGATAGTTTAAATAAAAGCCTTGTATAAGCACAAGCACAAATGCAAGCGCTTCAGATAGAAGAGTAACACTATTAATAAATTCAAATCCCAAATAAAAGGGCATACCGAAAACGGTTGCCGGAGTTAATGGATGTAACCATGAAACTAACCATAGAAGAGCTGCAAATAATGGAAGAGCTATAAAGGAAGCAGGCTGATTGGTTTTAAAAAAACGGATAAACATAACGGCCGAAAATTACAAATAAATAAAGGCGTATTTTTTACCTTTGCCAAAACATGCTCTGCTAATGCCTAAGTTTTTTATTAATGCTATTTTGGTTCTCTTGCTTTTCAGTTCCTGCAAAAAACAGGATACCGGCCTTACATTCAAAAACCTGAATTACGGAAGCGATCCGCGCAACAAAATAGATATTTACCTTCCGCAAAATCGCGACACAAGTACATCAATGGTATTGCTTATTCACGGTGGCGCCTGGGTAGCCGGTGATAAAGTCGATTGGTCGCAGGAAATAATAAATGAGTTTCTTAATTCGGGTTATGCTGTTTCATCTATGAATTACCGGTATGCCAATGGTAATTTTCATAATCAGATGCAGGACATTGCCAAAGCCATTGATTTTATGCAGTCAAAAGCCGATGGATGGAAAATAAACAACAACAAATTTGCATTGATTGGCGGAAGTGCCGGTGCACATCTTTCCTTACTTTATGCCCATGCTTATGACAGCACCAACGCTGTTAAAACAGTTATTTCCATTGTAGGTCCAACCGACATGACCGACCCCGTTTTTCATCAATATGCCATCAACTATGGTATTTACTTTGTTTTTGAGCTTTTTTTTGGAACAACGTTTCAAACTAATCCTCAGTTATATGCTGCCGGAAGTCCTATCTATAATTACAACAATGTTCCTACCTTTTTTATCAGCGGGGGGTTAGACGATTTAGTACCTGCACAGCAGAGCATTGCCATGTTTGATACCCTTGCCTTATATGGCATAGCAACCGATACCACTGTTTTTAATAATGCAGGGCATGATGTGTTTGGTCCAAATGCAGTAAACAAACAACAAATTTATGATGAGGTAAAGGTGTGGTTGAATATGCAACTCGGCAATTAAAAATAAATTGCTTTCAAACAGGCTGATAATCTTTGGCTTACTGCATAAATACAACGGGTGTAGAAAAAATATCTGAAATAATTTTTGGCAGCAATCAAATGTTTTCTACATTTGCAGTCCTTTTTTTACGGAGGACTGCGTTTTTATCAATAAAATAAATTGCTGAAAACGTAGGAATGACAGGCGTTGCAGAAGATTAAAGCCAAACGGAAAATCACCAAAACGTTGGAGATTTACCGGACTGAAAAACGGCAGAATTATGGTTGACGGCTTGAAAAAGAGGAAAAATGCCGATGTAGCTCAGTTGGCCAGAGCAGCTGATTTGTAATCAGCTGGTCGGGGGTTCGAATCCCTCCATCGGCTCTCGTTCTTTAAAAGATTGAATTAAAACAGGGTATCGTAGGGGAGATAGCCAAGTGGCCAACGGCAACAGACTGTAAATCTGTCCTCTTCGGAGTTCATAGGTTCAAATCCTATTCTCCCCACAAAGGAATTAGGGGATTTAGGATGAAAATTCTAAAATCCTGAGATAATAAAAGCGGAAGTAGCTCATTTGGTAGA
>SXGT01212940.1_pt1 | contig 11959 bp, 12 predicted proteins | sample 3176221 | NCBI WGS metagenome assembly SXGT01 (sample SAMN11356862, study PRJNA531348) | freshwater metagenome | isolation source: freshwater sample F1-120 | place: China: Fuxian Lake, Yuxi | collected 2017-12-25
CAGGGCGGTGGTGGGCTCGTCGGCGATCAACCCATCGGGACGGCCGGCCAGTGCCGAGGCGATGAGGGCACGCTGCCGCAGACCGCCGGAGAGTTGATGGGGGTAGTTGCGCCGACGGTAGGGCGGATCCGGAATGCCCACCGAGTCCAGCAACTCCTCGACCGCGGCGATGCGCCGGCGGCGTGGGAGGCGCATCGCCTCGGACACCTCGGCCTGCACGGTGCGCAGCGGGTCCAGCGAGGTCAGCGCGTCCTGGAGCACGAAGCCGATCTGGGCGCCCCGTACCGCTCGCCAGTCCTTTTCCCGGTAGCCGCGGGTGTCGATCCCGTTGACATCGAAAGTGGCGGCCTGGACCCGGCTTCCGTCACCGGCCAACCCGACGAGGGTGCGCGCGGTGACCGACTTGCCGGATCCGGACTCCCCGACGATGGCCAGCACCCGGCCGCGCCGGATGGTCAGGTCGACACCGGAGACCACCGGCAGTGCCGAACCGTCCTCGGCGCGCACACTGTCGAAGGACACCGTCAAGCCCTTGATATCGACGAGGACATCGCCGGTATGCCCTTGCGGGGGTGTGCTGACATCGGCTGCGGTGACCGTCATGCGCCGGACCTGCGTTCGAAACGGCGCTGCAGATTGCGCCCGACGATGGACACGCTGATCACCGCGATGGTGATGAACAGTCCCGGGAAGAACCCGACCCACCAGGCGATCCGCAGATCCTGACGAGCATCGGAGAGCATCGAACCCCATTCGGGCAGGGGCGGTGTAGGGCCGAACCCGAGGAAGCTCAGACCGGCGGCTCCGATGATCGCCGTGCCGACACCGAGGGTGGCCAGTACCGGCACCGTGCCCAGCGCATTGGGCAGCACGTGACGCACCGTGCGGCGCGCCGCCGACGCGATCGCCAACCGGGATTGGGCGACGTAGTCCGACTCGCGCACCCGCAGCGTCTCGGCCCGTACGACACGCCCGTAACGGGGTGCCGACGCAATCGCGATGGCAGCGATCACATTTCCGGTACCGGGCCCGGTCAGCGTGATCAGCATCAGGGCGAACAGAAGGTCGGGGAAGGCGCCCACCGCATCGAAGACCCGAGAGATCGCCTCGTCGACGCGCCGGTGTGCGACTCCGGCGATCAGGCCGAAGAAGACGCCGAGGAGAACGCCGAGCACGGTCGACGCGACGCCGATGAGGATCGAATATCGTGCGCCGTAGACGATCCGCGACCACACGTCACGGCCGAGATGGTCGGTACCGAAGATGTGCTCGAAGCTCGGGGCTGCCAGGGCATCGGACATATCGCTGGCCAGTGGGTCACGACCGGTGAACAGGCCCGGGAACACCACGGCCAGTACCAGCAGCACCAGGATGGATCCGGCGATCAGCAGGCCGGTGTGCCGGAAGCGGGTCAGGCCCGACGACAGCGAGCGGCCTGGGAAGGCGAACGTTGTTGCCATTCAACGCACCCTCAGTCGCGGGTCGATCCAGAGGTAGACGATGTCGACGATGGTGTTGACCGCCACGTAGAGAGTGACCGCCAGCAGGGTGATGCCCAGCACGACCGGGACATCCTGTCGGGTGACCGCGACGACAGTGGCCTGCCCGATGCCGGGCCTGCCGAATACCTGCTCGACGATGACGGTGCCGGTGAGCATGCCGCCGACCGACCAGCCGGCCAAGGTGGCGGCCGGGATCAGTGCGTGCCGAAGTCCGTGACGGAGCTTGAGTTGCCACGGGGAGATGCCGCGCGCCCGTGCGGTGATGGCGTAGGGCTGTTCGAGCGATTTTTCGATGCCCTCGCGCAGCACCTGGGACAGCACCGCGGCCAGCGGAAGTCCCAGCGTCAGGCTGGGCAGGATGATGTTCTCCAGCTTGCTGCCACCCACCACCGGCAGCACACCCAGCTGGAAGGACAGCACGGTGATGAACACGATGCCAAGCCAGAACGTCGGGACGGATGCGAAGGTGAGCTCCACCAAGTAGGTGATCCGGGTGCCGAAGCCCTTGCGCCCCGCGGTGATCAGTGCGGTGATCAGCGCCACGACGACCGCGACCAGGGTCGCGGCCGCGGTCAGCTGCGCGCTGGCCACCAGCCGGTGACCGAACAGGATGTCGCTCACCGGGGTTCGCTGCACGTAGGACATTCCGAAGTCGCCCTGCAGCAGTCTGGTCAGGAAGTCGTAGTACTGGACGAACAGTGACTTGTCCAGGCCCCACTGCGCCTCGATGGTGGCACGCAGTTCCGGGGTGTCGAACTCGCCCATCAGCAGGGTGACGGGATCCCCGGGTGCGAAGTGCACGGCCAGGAACGCCGCCGAGGCGGCCAGCCACAGCACCACCGCGGCGGCCAGCAGCTTCTCCGCGATGTACTTCGCCTGGAACGCTGCGCCGGACACCCGCGAGCGCCGGCGCGCGCCGAGGGCACCCGCGGGCGTCGTGCCCGGGGTGTCCTTCGACGCCAGTTCCGGCGAAGATATCTGCAGCACAGTCATGTTCGTGAGCGCCGGCGTCAGCCGAACGCGGCCTCTCCCACCGAATGCAAGCTCTTACCCGAGGGCACGTAATCGTCGAAGCCGTCGCCGGGCCGCGCCAGTCCGAGGGTGTCGCGCAGCGTGGTGCCCGGGTAGTCGGTGCGGAAAATGCCCTTGGCTTGCAGCAGTGGCACGACGTGATCGACGAATTCGGCCGCCACGTGCGGCAGTTGCGCCGACATGATGTTGAACCCGTCGGAAGCGCCGGCATTGACCCAGGTTTCGATCTGATCGGCCACCTGTTCGGGCGAGCCGATGGCGGTGACGTGCGTCAGTCCGCCACCCTGCCGGGCGATGATCTCGCGGACGGTGAACTTCTCCCGCCGCGCTGTACCGATGAGCGCAGCGAAATGTCCACCCTGGGCTCCGAGTTCACCGTCCGCGGGCACCAGATCCCACGGCAGTTCCTTGTCCAGGTCGAGCGCCTCGACCGGGACGCCCACCTGCAGCGCGAGGGCGTTGATCGCGAACTTCTCGGTGTGCAGTTCGCGTAGTTCGATCTCCTTGGCGCGCGCCTCGGCCTCGGTCGGTGCAACCAGGGTGATCAGGCCGGGCAGTACCCGGATGGTGTCGGGATCACGGCCCCAGCCCTTGGCCTGCTCCCGGATGGTGTTGCGGAAGGCGATCGCCGATTCGATGGTCGGCTGCACGGTGTAGACGGCGTCGGCGAACCGGGACGCCAGCGCGATACCGTCCGGCGAGGAGCCGGCCTGCACCAGCACGGGATGGCCCTGCGGAGAACGCGGTAGTGGCAGCGGGCCTGCCGTGTTGACGAATTCACCGGTGTAGTCGACGGCGCGGATACGCGCCTCGTCGACATAGGTGCCGTTGTCCCGGTCGGCAACCCAGGCGTCATCGGCCCAGCCGTCCCAGAGCGCACGGACCGCCTCGACGAACTCGTGCGCGCGCCGGTAGCGCTCGTCGTGATCGAGTCCGTGTTCACGGCCGAAATTGCGTGCGACATCATCGCCGTTGGTGGCCACGATGTTCCAGGCCGCACGGCCCTTGCTGATGTGGTCCAGCGTCGAGATGCGCCGGGCGAGGTTGTATGCGGAGTTGTAGGAGCTGGATCCGGTGGCCACCAGCCCGATGTGCTCGGTGTGCTGCGCGATGGCGGAGAAGGCCAGTGTCGGATCGAGCCCGCGGAAGGGCCGGTACTCGCCGCGATAGCGCCAGACCGGAGTGTCTGCGAGGAAGACCGCGTCGAACTTGCCGCGTTCGGCGATCTTGGCGACCTCGATGTAGTGCTCGAGACTGCTGTACTTGTGGGCGTCGACGGGGTCCGCCCGCCACGCGCCCGGGAAGACACCACCTGGGATGAGGTTGAGGTTCAGCGTGATCGAGTCACGGGTGAATGCCATGGGTTTGTTCCTTACTTCACAGAGTCTTTACTGGGTCTTCTCGATGGGAAACCCGACGATGCTTCCCCATTCGGTCCACGAGCCGTCATAGACCCGCACGTTGTCGAAGCCGAGTACCTCAGACAAGGCGATCCAGCCCAGCGTCGAACGGTGGGAAAGCCTGCAATAGTTGATGATCAGTGCCGCCCCGCCGCCGACCTTCTCGTCGACGATCTGCTGCAGTTCCGACCGGGAACGCAGCCGCCCGTGCTCATCGAGCAAGTCACGGAAGAACAGGTGTTTCGCTCCGGGGATTCGGCCGTGCCGTTCGGCGCCATGATCGATGGGCGCGTTCGGGCCGCTGACGCGGGCGCCGCTGTACTCCTCAGGGGTGCGGTAGTCGAGCAGGACCACACCGTCCTGGCCAAGCAGATCCCGCACCTCATCACGGCCGATGCGCAGCAGTTCCTGTTCTGGCGTCGGTACCGGAACCGGCAGCGGTTCGAGGGCCGCGTCGCGCACCGGCACGGCGGTGGCGTCGACACCGGCGGACCGCCACGCTTCCAGCCCGCCGTCCAGGTAGGCCACATCCTGATAGCCGCGAACCCGCAGGACCCATAGCAGGTAGGCAGCGAACTGGGTGGGGTCACCTGCCAATACGATCCGCGACCCGACTCCGGCGCCGAGTTCGAAAAGTCGCTGCGACAACAATTCTCCGGTCGCGAGCTCACGCTCCAGCGGATGCCAGGCCAGGTCCTTCCAGAACACGGCGCGCGCGCCCGGGATCAACGGTGTCTCGGGCCGGGTGGCGTGCACCTCGACGATGACCAACCGGGGGTTGGACAGGTCGGCGGCGAGTTCGTCGACAGAGACGACACCACGGGTGATGAGCGACATGACACAAATCCTTTTGTTACATCCGATGTGTGACACACAAATTCGGGAGTGCGAACATTGAATGACACTTGTTCCGGGGTGTCCATATTTTGAATACCGTGAATTTATTGCCGTCGCGACTCACGCCAGGTCGGATAGCTTTCTCTCTTCAGGGGGCGAAAGGCGCTGCATCAGAACAATTCGACGCGTCCGGTGCCCCGGCGATATGTATCGATACATATCGGTCGAACGGCCTGAATTCGGAGGAGAATGCATGGGCGAGCAGGCCCGGACCGCCAATCTGATCGACCCGGTGACGCTGCGCGCGGAACTGTCCGACGGATCGCTGGTGGTACTCGATGTGCGCCACACCACCGCAGGCGATCTGCCCGACCCTGCCGCGTACCGGCGCGGGCACATACCGGGTGCGGTGTTCCTCGACCTCGACGCCGATCTCGCCGGTGCGAGCACCGGCACCAATGGCCGGCGGCCGCTACCCGAGGCAGAGGAATTCGAGAAGACGGTGCGCCGTTTGGGCATCTCCACTGACACACCGGTGGTGGTATACGGGGCCACGCGTTCGGCGGCTCCGGCTCGTGCCTGGTGGCTGCTGCGCTGGGCCGGTGTGCGATCCGTGCGACTGCTCGACGGAGGTCTGGACGGCTGGACCGCCCACGGCGGCGAACTGCAGGACGGCGAGGAGGTGACGAACCGGCCCGAGACCGATTTCGTCATCACGCCCGGCTGCCTTCCGGTCATCGAACTCGCCGAGGTACCCGGCGTCGCCGAGCGCGGCGAACTGTTCGACGCGCGCCCGGCCGCCAAGTTCTCCCATCCCACCGATGCGGACGCCGGCCACATCCCCGGAGCCCGGAACGCCCCGGTAGGTGCGGCCTTCGACGAGACCGGCTATCTGCTCCCCAATGACCATCTGCGCGAACGGTTCTCGCGGTTCGGTGTGCAACCCCAGGGTGAGCCGACGGCCTACTGCGGTACCGGTGTGGCGGCGGCGTTGGAGGTCTTCGTCCTCGGTCTCCTCGGTATCCGAGCCCGCCTGTACGTCGGGTCGGCGTCGGAATGGACCGCGGATCCCACACGCGTGCTCGAGAAGTGAGCAGGCGAACCAGGATCGGCGCGGGCCTGCTGCTGGATCTGACACCGTTCCGCGAGAGCCGGGCGTTCGGCAAGCTGTGGACAGGAACCGCACTGGGCAGCATCGGTCAGGAGATGACGGTCGTCACCGTCGCCTTGCAGGTCTACGCGATCACCTCGTCGACATTCGCGGTGGCCCTGATCGCCGGTATCGCTCTGGCACCCATCGTGGTGATGGGACTCTACGGGGGAAGCCTGGCGGACCGGTTCGACCGGCGACGGGTGGCGATGGCGGCCTCGGTGATCTCCTGGGTCGCGATCATCGCACTGGCCGTCCATGCCTGGCTCGGCGGCACATCGCTATGGCTGCTGTATGCGGCGGCCACGGTCAATTCGGTCGCCGGCACCGTCGGCGGTATCACCCGGCGCGCCATCATCCCCCGGCTGCTGCCGCGCGAACTGCTGCCGGCCGCGGGCGCCCTGAACGGTATCAACATGGGTCTGATGGCGACGGTCGGGCCGCTGCTGGCCGCGGCCGCGGTCGGGACCGGCGGGTTCCAGGCCGCCTACAGTCTGGACGCGGTGTTGCATACCGCCGCGTTCCTCGGGGTGTGGGCTCTGCCCGCACTGCGACCCGTCGACGCTCCCGACGTGGGGGCCTGGCGCGCCGTGCGCGACGGTATCGCATACCTGCGGCACGCCAGCAATATTCGGTTCGCCCTCACCATCGATATCGTCGCGATGGCGCTGGCCCAGCCGCGGGTGCTGTTCCCCGCGCTCGGCGCGGTGACCCTCGGTGGTGGTGTCACCACCGTGGGCGTGCTGTCCGCGGCATTCGCGGCCGGGGCGATGCTCTGTTCGGTGTTCTCCGGCTGGACCGGTGCGGTGCGGCGCCAAGGCTTCGCCATCCTGGTCGTGTCCTACATCTACGCAACGGCAATCGTCGTGGCCGGGCTCATCCTGCTCGCCGCCGTGCTGTGGGGGCCGGACGACGCGGTCAACATCCCTGCCATCGTGGCGCTGACGGCCGCACTGGCGGTCGGTGGAGGGGCCGACGGAGTGTCGGCGATCTTCCGCGGCGCGATCCTGCAAGCCGCAGTACCCGATCACCTGCGCGGCCGGGTGCAGAGCCTGTTCACCATCATCGTGACCGGCGGACCACGGGTCGGCGATGTGGTCACCGGCGCGGTGGCAAGCATGCTCGCCATCTGGAGCCCGCTGGTCGCCGGCGGCACCGTCATGCTCGTGCTGATCTGGGTGCTCGCGCGTCGAGTTCCCAGCTTCGCCAGCTATGACGCGGCCCACCCCGAACCCTGACCGTCAGGGCATCTCCGGTTGAATGGCGTTGCGGGCACCCAGTGTTCGGCCCTTCCCCCAGCCCAGCACACGGCGGTAGGAGCCGAGCAAGTCCGCCTCGATCACATGTGCGGTGTCCTTGAGCGGTGAGCCATCGGGAACGGGCTGCAGCAGCGGCGCGACGAACAAGGCATCCGTCGGGCAGTACGCCTCGCACTGGAAGCAGGTCTGGCAGCTGTCGTGCCGGGCGATGACCGGGACACCGTCGGGCCCCCGGTCGAAAACCCTTGTCGGGCACACATCGACACACTTATCACACGCGATGCACCGGTCCGCGAGAATGATCTCAATCATGCGGCGCGTCCGCGAGCGGACAACCACTCCGGCTCGGGCCGCGACCATACGGTGTCGAGCCCGCCGGTGAGCAACCGGTACTGCTGCGCCGGATCGAGTTCCGTGTGATCGAATCGACGGTGCATACCGCGAGTCTCGGTACGATGCAGCGCGGCGTGGTACATCCACCGGCTGTGCGCGAGCATCGCCATGGCCTCCCGTGCTCGGAACCGTTGCTCGCCGCTGACCGACTGCCCGGCTGTGCTGGCCGACCACAGTTCGTCGAGGACGCCGAGCGCCGGGGAGAGCCGGTCGGCGTGGCGCAGGTAGTTGATCTCGTACGGCAGTACCTGCGCACGGACCTCCAGCTCCACATTCCGGTAGTTTGCGGTTCCGGGCCGGCCGACCTCGCCGAGGGCGCCCGACGGCTTGCCGCGCCGGCGTGCGAACGTCGCGGCGCCCGCACCGGCCCAACCCCCGGAGCACGCCGCCCATGCCGCGTTGTGACTGCCGCCGCCGGTCCAGGCTCCGGCGATCAGTTCACGGGTGGCGGTGTCTCCGGCCGCATAGAGCCCGGGAACATCGGTGGCGCAGTCGGTTCCGGCGATGCGGATGCCGCCGGTACCGCGGATGGTGCCCTCGGTGACCAGGGTGATCTCGAAATGTTCGGTGAACGGGTCGATGCCGAGCCGGTCGAAGGTGAGGAAGAAGTTCGGCTGCGCGCTGCGCATCGCGGTCTGCTCCGCGGGACCGGCACGGTCGATACAGGCCAGCACCGGTTCGGACAGGAGTGTCGCGGCCATCAGTGTGCGGTCTTTCGACCGCGGCACCTCGAACACCGAGCCGTCGGCCCGATAGAAGGTCGCCCAGTTGTAGAAGGCATTCTTGGTGACGCCGGTCCCCTTCGGGGCGATGGCGTATGCGTTGGAGAACTCCATCCCGGAGAGCACCGCACCGGCTTCCACCGCCATCAGAGCGCCGTCTCCGGTATCGACATCGCAACCGAGGGTTTTGGATTTGAAGGCGCAGCCACCGGTGGCCAGCACCACGGCGGCGGCCTCGATGCGCACACCGGCCCCGGTGCGCCGGTCCACCGCGGTGGCGCCGGAGACCACGCCGGAGTGGTCGGTGAGCAGTTGAAGCGCCGGGGTGTGGTCCAGGATGCGCACACCGAGCCGTTGCACCCGCAGCCGCTGTCGACGCATGTACTCCGGCCCCTGGAGGTCGTCTTTGATCAACTTCCCATCGGCACCGACCGGGAACGGATAGCGCTGGATTCTGGCGAGTTCGTCGATCCGGCGGTAGGTTTCGTCGAGTACCCGAGTCATCCAGGAACGATCGGTCAGGCCACCGCCGATCTTCTCGCGGGCCGCGATGGCGGCTTCCCGCAGTTCCGGATCGTCCTCGATGTACCACACTCCGGTGCCCGACGACGCAGTCGCACCGCTGGCCCCGGTGTATCCCTTGTCCGCCAGCACCACATCGGCGCCGGCTTCGGCGGCGCGGATGGCCGCCCAGGTTCCCGCCGGTCCGCCACCGATGACCAGGACGTCTGCCGAGCAGTGTGCGGCGGCGTCGGATTCGGTCATGACAGACCGATACTTGTCGTCGCGGACGTGGCGCGGAAGATATCGGATCGGCCCGATCGGAATCCCGGCTGGTCCGAGGGACCCGGCACCAACGGGTCGGGACTGATCATGACGTCACTGCGCGATGCCCCAAAGCACGTCCGGGCTCAGGCCTCCGGTCCCGGACGGACCAGTCCACGCGGGCGCACCAGTCCCAGGTCCAGATGGGTGACCCAGCCGGGTGCGGCATCACAGACGGCGGGGATGGTGTTGATGGCGCCCATCGCGGTCCAGTCATAGCCCGGATGGGCCATCACCCCGTCGGCCCTGGTGACCCCCTTGAGGGTCAGTTCGGTCGGCGGATCCCCGTCGATGACGATCTCGTAGCGGGTCTCTCCCCAGTCCCACGGCGGATCGAGTTTGTCCGGTCCCGCGGTGACATAGATGGCGTGGAAGACGATGAGTGGCCGGCCGTTCACCCACGCCGTCCATTCGTGTCGCTGCCCGGCCACCGTGCCGACCGCGATCGCGCCCTCGTCGTGCGGGATGGGTTCCCGTGCCGTTGCGACGTCGATCTCGGCGGCGGTCACCTCATCGATGGTGACGCCGAGGCCGTCGGCGATCATGTACATCGATTGTGCGAAGAACGGCAGTCCGAGGCCGAGAATCGTCGGCTCGGTGAGGAATGCGTCCTTGTCCTTGCCGAACCCCATCCAGTCGATATGGTCCAGCGGCGCATCCTTGAGGACGTCGACGACCTCGTACACCTGGATGCTGTCGATCCGGCTCATCACCCGGGCGAGGGTGAGCGGAAGGACATCGCCGGCATACCCGGGGTGGATGCCGCCGCCGTGAAACGAGTGCCGCCATCGGTGCACGCGGCGCGTATCTGTTCGCCGGGATCCGTGAAATTCGGTGAGGGATAGAAGAACCCGCTGGTGGTGACGACGTTCTTACCGGAGCGCAGAATTCGCAAGACGGTGGCGACGTCCATGATGATCGGGGTGTAGAACACGCAGTCGGCGTCGAGGGCCAGGACGGCATCGACATCGTCGGTGGCGATGACTCCGGTGGGACCGATGCCGACGATCTCGCCGGCGTCCATACCCACCTTCTCCGGGGAATGAACCAGCACCCCGACCAGATCGAACACCGGATTGTCGGCGAAATGCCGCACACCGACCTGGCCGACATCGCCGGTCATCCACTGGATCACCCGATAGCTCATCGCCTCAAGCCTTTCGACAACACACCGCGGCCCACGATGGTGGGCAGGTCCAGGAAGGTGCGGATCCCGGGCGCGGCGGCACAGACCGGAGCGATCGCATGGACGGCATGCATCGCGGTGCCCAGGCACCCCTGATCGGTGTCATCCTCGTCGTGGATGGCGATCCGCGATTCCAGCACCATCGACGGCGCCCCCTCGACGGTCACCTTCCAGCCTCGCCCATTCGGCCAGTCCGGCGCCTGCTCGGCGCCGAGTCGGGTGATGTGCTCGACGGTCAGTGCCCGCCTGCCCTCGATCACCGCGGTATAGGAGAAGCGCTGCGCCGAAACGGTTCCCGCCTCAATGCGGCCGGCCTTGACATCGATCGGTGTGTCGGTGACCGCCATCTCGCGCTCCCAGATGTAGTCGTCGATCGTCGCGCCCAGGCCCTCCGCCAGCAGCATGAGCGGCGCTTTGAAGGACAGTCCGCCGATCGCCGCGTCGTCCATCGGCACCCGCTCATCGAGTGGTTTACCGAAGCCCATCACGTCGAACAATACGAACGGCACGTTGTAGGTGGAGTAGTCCATCAGCTCCTGCACCAGCAGCGAGTCGATGTGCCGGAACAGTCCGGACATCGTCAGCGGGAGCACCTCCGCAGCCCAGCCCGGTTGAATTCCGGTGGCGTGGAACGAACTTTGACCCTCCTGGCAGGCTGTCTCCAGTCGCTGCGCCACGTCCTCGCCGGCGCTCTGCGGGTAGATCCACGCGGTGACGGCAGTGGACACCACGTTCTTGCCGGAGGCCAGCAGCCGGCAGATATCGCGCAGCGCGACGGCGGGATTCCACTCACCCTCGGCCATGTACAGCACGCAGTCGGCGTCGAGCGCGAGGATCTCGTCGACATCGGTGGTGGCGGCGATGCCGATCTCACCAATTCCGGCGACGTCGCCGATATCGCATCCTGCCTTCGCCTCGTTGTACACCCGGGCACCGACGAGCTCGAGATCGGGATGGTCGTGCACCGCGGCCAACGCGTGGGTACCGACATTGCCCGTGGCCCACTGGATCACCCGCAGTTTCGCGCCCATCTCAGCCACCCTGTTCGGCGAGCCGGGCCTGGCGTGCCTCATAACGGTCGACCAATTCCCGGAATCCGAGCCGGTCGTACTGCGGGATGGGCTGGATTCCCCAGACATCCCGGGCGGTGTCCTTGCCCTCGGCGCCTTCCGGCGGTCCCAGCGGCGGGTAGGGGAACTTGCACTCCAGGGCGTCATCGGAGTAGCGCACCTTGAGAAGTTCGCTGCAGATCTGGGTGAGGCTCAGCGTCGGGTAGCCGTAGTAGACCGCCATGAACGGCAGCGTGAAGGCCCCCTCGATGACCAGCGCGATCAGGCAGACCAGCACGGCACGCTTGATGTACCTGTGCATCCGCGCGTAGTAGGGCGTGGTGCCCGGCGGCAGATCCTCGGTGGTGGTTTCGGCGTGCGGTGTTGTCACGGTGTCACTCCTTCATTCCGTGAAGATTTCGCGATTCACCGTGTGCAGGTACGGGATCGCGAGGAACGGGGTGATGTAGAAGATGTCGTAGAGCCACCACCCGATGACCGGGAAGATGACGCCCGCGAACCGGACGTCGGCGAACATCGTCATGTTGAAGACGTAGACGGTCCAGATCACCACGCCCATCCAGCAGGTGACGATCATCCACTG
>SXGT01382032.1_pt1 | contig 11959 bp, 7 predicted proteins | sample 3176221 | NCBI WGS metagenome assembly SXGT01 (sample SAMN11356862, study PRJNA531348) | freshwater metagenome | isolation source: freshwater sample F1-120 | place: China: Fuxian Lake, Yuxi | collected 2017-12-25
CACCAAGTCGGCCTCGAAGCCGGGCGCGAGCGTCCCGATCTCGTCGGCCAGCCCCAGAGACTCCGCAGCCCGGGATGTCGCCGAGATGATGGCATCCATCGGTGGCTGCCGGCCCTCGTTGACCCGGTAGACGAGTTCCTCGGCATTGCGTCCGTGGGACCCGGCCACCGCGTCGGTACCAAAGATGAGCTTCACCCCGCCGTGCTGCACCACCCGCCGAAAGGTCTCGTAGCCGGCGCGTCTCGCATCGTCCATGCGGGCGTAGCCCGTCTCGGTGTAATTGCCGGTGCCGAGAAAGCTGTCCCGGTGTTCTTCGTAATTCGCCCAGAGCAACCCGACATGCATGTCGAGATAGGTGCCTCGCTCGGCCATCAGGTCAATAACCGCGTCGCTGAAACGGGTGCCGTGCTCGATCCCGCCGCAGCCCGCTTCGATGACCGCCGTCACCGTCTCGGTCCCATACGCGTGGGCCACCGTTCTCAGCCCCGCCTGGTTCGCTTCGTCACACACCGCCTGGAGCTGCTCGTCGCTCATGACCTGTGCGCCCCCGTCGCGGATGCTCGCGGACGCGAAAATCTTCACCACGTCGGCGCCCTGCTCCGCGAGATGACGCACGTACGTTCGAATCTCATCGGGCGCACCCGTCTCGAATGTGACCGCGTCGAGCGAGGTGAGGATCCGGGGGCCCGGCAAGGTGCCCCGCTCGATGGCGTCACGCAGGTAGCGATCGCTCGCGCTGCCCAGACTCTGGACCGTCGTCACTCCGGCCATCAACGTCCGATACGCGTTCTCCGCCGCGAACAACATCGTCGCCTCGGCGGGCTCGTCCGCGTCGTCGTGCGTGTGCCCGTCGGCGTCGAAGTGGGCAGCCAGGTGCACGTGGGTGTCGATCAGGCCCGGCATGACCGTCAACTCGGACAGGTCATACGTGACCGCCCCTCGTAATCGGTCCACCCCGACAATACGCGACCCATCGAGCGTCAGTCGTACGTCCTCGCTCATGCCTCCTGCGCCGTCGAGCAGGCGCCCCGCCCGAATCGTGACCCGGGTATCCTGCGCCGCCAACGTCACCACGGCCAGTAGCGCCATGGCTCCTGCGAGTCCGGCTTTCATCTCGTCTCCTTCACAGCCGTACGGGAACGCCGTGGTGCGCACCGGCGCCACGATCCGCCTCCGACCGAAGACAGGCTGGTAGCCGAGAATGCCCCTGCCACGGGTCTACGTCAAGTCCGTTGGTACCGGGGGACCGCAGTTGGGGCGCTGCGCTGGCCTTGGAAACGAAGACGATGTGCCCCGGAGACGAGGGGAAGAAGCGTGCGAGCGCCGGCTAGGCAACGGAGGTGCGAGTCACCCAATACTCGAACCCAGGCTGGCTGGTTCCGTGACTCCCGTCTGGCAGCGTGGCAACTATCTGCCCGCCAGCCTGGTCCACCAACCGGACCACGGTCTCGCGCGCCAGCCCAAACATGTCCATCTCGCTGACTGGCGGACGGAACAGCGGGTACTTGAGCGTTCGATACCCACGGACCACGCAGCTGGGCAACGCCCGCTTGAGCCGTCCGCGCACGGGGGCATCGTAGAACGACCGCACGGGGTCTGAGATCACGGTGGGCAACTGAAACACCAGCAGACCGCCGGGCGCCAGCACGCGAACCAACTCGGGGATGTACCGGGTGACCAGGTGCGGCGGTATGTGCTGCAGGACGAGGCGACTGTAGACCAGGTCGAAGGTCCCAGTCTGAAACCGGCGCAAATGTGCCCGCCGATTGACCTCGAAGTGACACCGCTGCGGGGCACGATTCTCTCGTCGTGCAAACGCAATCATCGAATGCGCGACGTCAACCCCACAGACCTCGGAAAAGTAGAGGGCCAGCGCCTGGGTGAGTCGCCCGACGCCACACCCGAAATCCAGCGCGCGGTCTCTCGACAGCTCCGGGACTCGCCAGGCTGCGCGGGTCATGAGTCGGTCGACGTCTGCCCGACCGGTCTCGAAGAAGTCGTGCAGGTCCCACGCCGGGGCGAAACCTGGCCTGGTCAGCACGGCACCGAGCGCGTCCCGTTCCCCAAGCGCGTTCCATTGGTGGCCAAGCCGCCCGAGCGCCGTGGCGCCCTCAACTCGGACACGGCGAGCCAGCGCGGCCGCCGCGTGCGCGAGCGGACCGACCGCCCTGGCGACGCGCCCGAACGGCCGGTGCGCCGCGTAGTCGAACGGTATCGCACGAGAGGCGAGGTGGTGCACATGGGAAGTCGGTGCCATCCCCCGTGTTGTCGGCACCGGGGCCGCCGACCTTTAGCGCGTCGCCGCCCGACCGCGTGATGGGCAACGTTGAATGGCGGGGCCGGACAATCGATAATCGGCCCGAACGAGACGGCGTAACCGACGAGGACTTTCGATGACCGACGCAAAGACAGGCGGGGGGCCCAGATGGATCGACCCGACCATGCAGCAACAGATCACGTGGCGGGACAAGGACATTCTCGTCTCTGTACCGATCAAGAGCGGGACGACCTGGACGATGAACATCGTCCACCAGTTGCTGACAGGCGGCGACCCCGATTTCGAGGATATCTACGCCGAGGTCCCCTGGATCGAGCTCCTGACGCGTCCGGACATGCCGGTGGACGAACTCCTGGACCGTGTCGGCAGCCTGCGGCGTGACCGGCCTCGGGCATTCAAGTCCCACGCCGCGCCGCCCATGCTGCCCTACGTCGAGCCGACGACCGGACCAGACGTTCGTTATATCGTGGTGGTCCGCAACCCGGAGGAGGCGCTGGTCTCGATCAAGCCGTTCATCGAGAAACACACCGACGCGTGGTTCGACCTGTGGGAGGTCCCGAGGGCCGCGCTTACGCGCCCGGACTTCCCTGCCTTCTACTACGAGGTCGCGGACCACATGGGTCTGATTCGCGCGCTGTTCGAGTTCGTCGAGTCCTGGTGGCCGCTCCGTCACCAATCCAATGTCCTGCTACTCCATTTCGCGGACATGAAGCGCGACCACGACGGATCACTGCGTCGCATCGCCAAGTTCCTCGATGTGCACCCGACCGACGCGGCGTGGCGCGCGATTGCCACGTACACCTCGTTTTCGTGGATGAAGCAGCACGCCAGGAAGTTCGACGCTACCACCGCCGCCGCCGTGCCGGTGCTCGAGGTCGGCGCGATGGTGCGCCGGGGCGCGGCTGGCGCGGCCATCGATGACGGCATGACGAGCGACATCGCTCGACACCTGCGTACCATGGGAGCGGAGATCTGTTCGGATCCGCTGGCGCTGCAGTGGTTGTACGAAGGCGGTCCGGTACCGCGGTAGCTGCACGGCGTCTTGCGCGGGCCGTGGCGCGACCGGCGGCGCGACCCTGGCGTTGAACCGTTACCGGACGAGGCGGCCGTCCCGCACCCAGACCTCATCGTCCAGGCCCACGGTGGTATCCGTAAAGAAGTTCCATCGGACGTAACCGCCCGTCACGGAGCCTCCGAGCTCCGAGTTGTCACCGATCGAGAGTCGCACGACGCCGTCTCCGTACCCGTAGTACGGGATCCAGGGATTCCGTTCCGGGACCGCGAGCAGTGGATTGAAGCCCAGCGCGAACTCGCGGAACGCGCGGGCGGGAGCCGGCACCTGGTCGAGTTCCGCCTGCACCGCGTCAAGCCCGCGGTCGGCGGTCACCCCGACAATCCGTCCCTGTTCGAAGGTCATCCGCAGCCCGTCGACCTGGCGCCCATCCCATTGCGAGGGAGGGAACACGATGACGCCGTTCACTGATGCCTCGACCGGTGCCACGCGAATCGATCCCGCCGGTAGTTCGATCTCCCGATCGATCAGGATTGTCCCTTGGTCGGTTCGCGCCTTCGACGCGTCACCGTCCTGCAGGTTGACCGGCCGATCGCCGATCCGAAAACTCAGGTCTGTGCCCGCCGGCGAGGTCACCCGAACGACGGCTCCCCGCATCGCCGCGACAAAGTCACGCTGCTTGGTGGCCAGCGCACCGTAGTCGGTGTCGAGCAGGGCGCGCTGATAGTGCGCATCAATCGCAGTCTGCTCAGGCAGCGGCTGCCCAGGGAGCGGGAATGCGCTGCCATTGTGGGTCCAGTGAAAATGGATGGTCCGCCCCACCCCTTCGTTCAGCCAGTCCTGCAAGGCGCTATACGCCGGCTGACCCGGCCGCGCTCCCGGCATCATGATGGCGCCATCGACGTCGCGAAACATCTCCTTGTAGGCCGCTCGCGTCTCGGCGTAGCCACGGCGGATCACATCCGCGTCCCACGCCTCTGGAAATGGCTCCTCAATCACATCGACCACCCCGAGATCGACGGCGCCGGCCTCCATCAGCGCGTAACGCAGATGCGGCAGGATCTCGTCGAAGTTGCCCGGCCGCGCCAGCATGAGAATCCGCTCGCCTGGTTGGGGCGCCAGCTGCGCGACGAGCCGTTCGGCCATCGCCTCCCAGTCCATGGTGAGACGAGGCTGCGCCACGGCTGGACCGCCGGACAGCGCGAATCCGACAACGAACGCATAGCAGAGACGCATGTCACCTCCGGCTGAGTGGGGGCCGCGACCAGGCCGCCTAGAAACTAAAGAGGCGGTTCACTTTGACGACGAAGCCCCTGTTCCGCAGCTCCGAAAACCGATTCGGCATCAGGGGATTGGTATTCCGATCTTCGCTGTAGACGACGAACAGTTCGCTGCCGGGCGTGTACTCCCACCGCAGTCGAAAGTTGTTACTGATGGCGTTACTGTTGGAGTTGTACTGGACCAGCCCGCTCACGAACAGACGTGGGGTCAGCGTGTAGGTCACGCGCGACACGATCAGATCCGCTCGGAACGACCCCGCCGGCGTGTCGATCCAGTTGACCGACACGCTGGGCTCGATCGTGAACTGGGACGTGAGCTCTACCCGGGCCCGACTGAAGGCAATGGACCGAATGTCACCGTTGAAATACTCACCGACCCGCGCGGTGACGGTCCCATTGATGGCATGCTGCGATCCACGCGTGTAACTTGCTTCCACATCCCGAAAGCCATACCCGCCAACCGGCACCGTCACGCCTCGGCCTGGCGAGAACGGCTGGACCAGAAACTCGTAGTTATCGGCGACGGAGAGCCCAACCGTGTCACTGTTTTCAAATTCAGCGGCAAATCCGAGCTGCGACTGCCGGGTTTCCACGATGCCCGTGTCGGCGGTCAGGATGTAGTCGAAACTGCCTTCAAAGCGAAACTGTCGGACCGACTCGATCGCCGACGGCCGTGGGCTGAATCGACCAGACGCGTAACTGCGGCGGAAGTTGTCGCGCCGCACGAAGCCCACTTCGGGCACAAAATTGCGCTCCACCACCAGGTGGTCAGCGTGGAACCCGTAGAGGTCTCCGGTGTAGTCGAATCGACCCTGGTAGCTCTGGTCCTCGGTGTCGACCCCCGGCAGACGCGTGCGTGCCAGGTACCCCAGAAAGCTGACGTTTTCAAAGAACGAGAACGTGGCATCGGCACCGTAGGCCTGGCTCATACCGTCGCCGCTGAGCGACACCGAACGATTCGTGAACAGCGCGCCGACACTGCTACGCCGCAGCAGATCCCGTTTGACCCGGACGACGGTGAAGTTCGTCATCTCGGCCCCCGACACCTCCTCGGCATCGGTCTGAATATTCAACGCCCCCACATCGAAGGCGCCGACCTTGCCCGTAACCCGGCCTCCGGCCACAATCGGCACGATGGTGCCATTCTCGAGACCAATGCGGCGGGTGTAAAAGAGGGTGGGCGCATTGCCTCCACCAAAGAAACCACCGGTGCTACGGAGGGCCCCGCCGAAACCGCCGCCGAATCCACCCTGCGCGAAGTCGAAGATGCCGCGGCCTTCCAGAAAGAACTCGCGCTTCTCCGGAAAGAACAGGCTGAACCTCGTCAGGTTGACCTGCTGCTCGTCGACCTCGACCTGGGCAAAGTCGGTGTTGTAGGTGAAGTCCGCCGTCAGGTTGCGGGTGATCCCATACTTCAGGTCCACCCCGACGTCGCCGTCCCCGTCACCGAGTCTCGCGGGGCGCGCATTCAGGTCTGTCGTCCGTCGGCCGATCGCATACGGTTTGATTTCCAGGTTTCGACCGGCTCCCGGCACTTCTAGCCCGACCAGGGTCGCCGCCGCCGAACCGCGAAAAATGCCGGCGGTGCCCCCGGCCCCACCGGCGGCCGAAATCGGAAGCGGCGTGATGTAGGCGTATTCCGTCTTCCGCCGTATGCCTCGCCTCATCTGGACGCCCCACACCTGGTCAGGCCCGGGCCGATACCGAAGCGACTTGAACGGAATCTCCATTTCGACCGTCCAGCCGCCTTCGAACCGCGCGGTCCGGACATCCCAGACCGGGTTCCAGTCGCCGTTGTAGTTGCCCTCGTTCGTAATCGCGAAGTCTGACAGCGCGCCGATCGGGGTGGTCTGAAACGCGACCCCGTTACGCCGGTCATAGAAGGTGTCAAAGAGAATCACAAAGTTGTCGTTCTGCCGCAACTGATTCGCATCGCGGCGCAGTTCGTTCGCGACCCACTCGCTGGGGGGCGCCGAATCCCAGGCACGCGCCCCCACGTAGATGTTGTCCCCGTCGAACAGAATCCACGCTTCGGTCTTCTCCGTCGCCGCCGCACCCTCGTCCGGCACCTGTTGAATGAAGTCGGTGATGGCCTGCACGGCCTGATACACCGGCTCGTCGAGTCGGCCATCCAACCGCATCGGTTCGCTCACTCTCACGGCCCGGAGCGTGGTGGCGCCCGCCTGATTTCGCGACATCACCGCGGGCGGGACCGGCGGCGGCGGGCCGTCGATGGCGTTGAGCCGAGCCAGCCCACCACCGGCCGACACGGTGGGCGCCGGCGGACTCACGCCCTCGTCTAGGACGACAGCACGCACGTCCCCCAACGGCACGGGCGCCGCCAGGCCGGCCGCACCGTCCGCGACCGAACGGACCAGGCCGGCACCGGTGGCACCGACGAGTTCCGCGACAATCCGGTCCTGCAGCGCAAACAACTCCTCAACGCCGCCGTCAAGCGCGACTCTCCCGGTGACCGCGCCGGTTTCCACATCAATCACCCGCGCCGTGATCCGCAACTGATCCCCGACACGTTGATAGCCGCCGGTCACCAGCCAGACTGCCCCGAGCTCGCGGCTTCGTGCCCGCGCCGGCGCGTCCCCCTCCGAGGCACGCGTCGCCAGCGTCGACCCGGCAAAGGCCTCGCCGCCGACGACCGACACCCCGTCAAGCTGTTCCAGATCAGCCGCGACGGTGGCGGCGATCCCCGCGCCCATCCAACCATCGGCCGGTTCGGCTGAGATGTTCGCAAAGGGCGCTACCGCGACCAGCGGAGCCGGCGCCTGGCGGCCTTGGGCGACCACCACCGGCCCCACGGCCACCGAAATGCCGAGCACCAGCAGTGGCCATTGAAGGACGCGAAGCCCATGAAGCGGCCGGAGGGGTAGAGCCTTGCGTTCTGCCAACCTGGTGACCTACCTCTTTCGGCGTAGCCCGGGACCCGGAAGTATACCTGCTGTGCCGGTCCACCTGTGGCTGGGGTAGCCTCCCGCCCGACATCGCCCAGCCGCAGACCGACGCTTCGGCCGCCAGCAGAGGACATCGCGAGGGCGGCCGCAACGGGGGTTACCCGTCATCTCAACGGGGCGACGCGACGTGAGACGCGCGTATACCAGTAGGCCCAGGCGACGAGGAGCGCCTGCATCGGGAACCGCAGCCAGAGCAACGCGACCGGCGTCTCGGGATAGAGATGGCTGTTGACCAGCATGTGGACATGCACGGGGAGGAACGCGATGAGCATCGCGACGATGCCCCACGCGGCGAGCCACTGGTGGCGCGGCCAGAGGATGAGGAGCCCCAGGGTGAGTTCAGCCACGCCGCTCCAGACCACGGCCGCCTCGTGCGCCGGGAGATACGGCGGCATCAGATTGAGATAGGACGCCGGATTGCGGAAGTGGTTCACACCGGCAAAGATGTAGAAGGCGGCCATCACGATCTTGAGCACCGTCTTGATCATCGTCAGATCCGTCGCTACGGACCGGCTGGTTCGAGCACCAGCGTGGCCCGGTCCACTTCCGTCGCCACCTGGCGGATGGTGTCGGCCAGTCTGACAATCTGACGCTGCGCTTCGTCCCAGTCTCGTGCCTCGATCGCTTCGCGAACCCCGGGTAACGTCTTCACCCCGTACCCCGTGTAGAAGCCAGGCGCATAGATCTGGTGCACGAACCACGGACGACCAGGGAGCCCCTCCGGCGTGGTCATGGCCCTTTCAGTGCGAAACAAGATCTGGTCAACCGCACGTGCCTGGTCGGTCGACAGCTGATCGCCACTGGACACCAGCGCCTGACGAGCCGTCTCATGAGCCTGTGCGCTCGCGGCCAGACCGACCAAGGCGTTGCGAACCGGCGCGAAATTGAGGTGTGGCACCGGGTCTTCGGCCTTGGGCGGATCGTAGCGACGCGTCGGGTCGGCTGCCTGCTGGAACCGGCCGTCACGCAGGAGCCGGTTCTGACGCTGGGTGGTCTCACGCATCCCGTCGGTCAGTGTCACCACCTCGTCGGTATAGCGTGTGACCGTCGCCTCGAACGCCGTGAAGTCCCACGGCAAGAGCCCGGCCTCGGCCAGCCGCAACACGGCGCGACCCGCCGTCTGTGCCAGGGCCACGCCATACTCGAATGTCGGATCGATGAAGCGGGTGTAGTGGTCGAACGAATCGAAGATCGAGTGATACGACCCACCGCCGCTCTCTCCGCCATAGCCCAGGTTGAGCGACGCCACGCCGAGATGTTGGAGGAACGGCGTGTAGTCGGAACCGGACCCGAGCGCATTGATGCGGTGGTCTCGCGTCCCGGCCAGGTCCTCGGTATCTCCCCCGGCCAGACGCTGGGCGTGGCGACGTTCGAAGACGCTGACACCGGTCTGGGGGTCCGTGACGTCCCGCGCCACCTCATTGATGAACCGCTCCAGCGTGTGGGAGCCCGCCATACTCAGGAACCCGCGCCCATTCCCGTCGGTGTTGATATACGCGACGGCCCGTTCGCGGAGCAGGTGGGCGTGCTCCTCGCCCCACTCCGTCGACCCAATCAAACCCGGCTCCTCCGCGTCCCACGCGGCAAAGACGATGGTCCGTCGCGGGCGCCACCCGGTCCGGGCGAGCGCACCGATGGCCTTGGCTTCTGCCATCAGGGCCACCAGCCCGCTGACCGGATCCTCGGCACCATTGACCCAGGCATCGTGGTGATTACCGCGTAACACCCACTGGTCTGGTCGCTCCCGGCCCTCAAGCCGCGCGATGACGTTGTAGGCCGGTTCGAGGTCCCAGTTGAACGCGAGCTCCAGATGGACCTCTGCCGGCCCCGGGCCCAGGTGATAGGTCAACGGAAGCCCGCCGCGCCACTCCGCTGGCGCCAGCGGTCCACCCAGCGCCTCCAGCAGCGGCTGCGCGTCCGCGTAGGAGATAGGCATGACCGGAATCTTTGTCAGGGTCGGTGCGTCGTCCAGTGCGAGTCGTTCGGCCCCCTCCGTGGCGCCCACATTGGGCGTCAGCGGATCCCCTGGGAACAGCGGCATGTCAGCGACCGAACCCCGCTGCGCGCCTTCGGCCATACGGTACGGCCCCTCCGGATACACGTCTCCACGCGCGTAGCCGTCATCCCCCGGATCGGAGTAAATCAGACACGCAATTGCGCCGTGCTCCGCCGCCACCTTCGGCTTGATCCCTCGCCAGGAGCCCCCGTAGCGCGCGATAACGACCTTGCCGGCCACGTCGACACCACGCCGCGCCAGTTCGTCGTAGTCGGCCGGCAGCCCGTAGTTGACGTAGACCAGCTCGCCGGTCACGTCGCCATCGATGGAGTACGCGGTGTAGGTCGGGAGCTGCTCGTCGCGCTGATCCGAGGTGCGGTCCTCCGCCAGCGCCGGCTCTTCGAGGCTGGCGGTGAAGCGTGTCGGCGCCACCATGTCCAATCGGCGCACTCGCGGCGTCGGAAACAGGACCTGATAGGCCTCGATCTCCGTGTCGTAGCCCCACTCGCGAAACTGGTCGGCGACGAACTCGGCGACCTCCCTCCCGAAGGGAGAACCGACGTGGTGTGGCCTGGAGCTCAGGTGCCGCATCCACTCACGGAGATCGTTGGCGTCGAGCTCCGCGTCGAACCGCGCCTCCAGCGCCCGTTGCGCTGCCGCTTGTTCGCCGGGAAAGCCGGTGATCGGTCCCTCAGCCGCACGGACATGGCCGACGGGCGCAGTGAGCACCAGGGCCGTGACGAGGCCCAACGTCGTACCACGCATGGTGAGCCTCCTGACGCTAGCGTCCCGATGCGACGGCCTAGGAGTCGGTCCCTCCGCCCGAGTCCCCGCTAGCGGGCGGCCGCCGCCGCCCGCTCCTCCGCTCGGTGGCCGGCCAGGATACCGTCCATGCTGTGGTTGCCCTCGTGGCACGCGTATTCAAACGTCGGCACGTCGGTGCGCTGCAGCGGCAACGATGCCGTCCAGGAGGTCGCCCAGGTCTCAGGGTCGGTGACCGTGTACTCGTACTCGAGCGTGTCCTCATCAACCCGGGTGTAGCGCTCGACCAGCGTCAAACTGTTGGTCGTGTTCCGCCATCCCCGCTGGCTGTTGAAATTGGACGTCTTCACCACGAGGGTGTTGCCCTCCCAGTGACCGCGCGCGTCGCCCGACCACTGTCGCAGGTCATCACGCAACGCGGGGCGACCGTCCAGCGGGACGACGCGGACCGTGTGGACCATCTCGGTGACGAGCACGACGTGGTCCGGAGTCTGAAAGATCTGCAAGTTCTGGTTGTACCCACCCGGCGTCAGCGGCGGCCCGGCGTTGAATCCCAGCAGGCACCGATCCGAAGTGGTGCGGTCAACCCAGGAATCTGCCGGATGCGCCTCCCGATACGCTCGACTCGCGTCAGCCCGAGCCTGCGCCGCCGGGGTCAGGGCCGGGACGCGACCGTTCGGCGGATCGACGATTTGCGAGGTACGTCGTGTTTCCACCGCCCTCGTCCCTCGGTCCAACCAGAAGTTGTTGTAGAACCCCGGAGTCCCGTCCGCGCGCCGGTCTACCTGGGTCGTGGCCTCGGTCCGTTCAGCCGCGCGAGCCTCGAGACGCGCGTTCAGCTCGATCACCTCCTGCTCGAGGTTGGCCGCCTCTTCCTCTGACAAGAAGGCCTTGTCGCCCAGCTCCTCCGGTCGTTCGAGCGGGGTGATGGTGCGGAAATCCCAAATCCCACGAAGGTCCGGGTGCCCCCATGCCGTCGCCACCGCGGCGGACTGGGCCGCCACCGGCACGACTCCCGCCGAAACACCCGCGACCAGCACGGCAACGGTACTCACGGACGCGATGGAACGATTACGCATGGTCCCCCCTGGTGACTGATCTGACAGTGACTATCTAACTCATGCATCCTACGCCTACGGGGCCACTGGCTCAAGCGTTTCGCCGAGGCTCCGGTTCTGAGCAGCCCACCGCTCACTCCGGAAGCGCAATTGTCATCAGCGAATGGCCGGCGGCGATGGCGATGAACTGCCGGCCCTCGCTCAGATAATCCCTGGGGTCCTCGCCGGGCAGCACATCCACATGTTGGTGGTGGCGCCGCCGCAATTGGCGCCCGCGAAACTCGTCGGGTTCCTGAAGGGCCGATCGTCGCGCATGCTGCAGCGGGATTTTCCGCACCTGCGCAGCGCTACTGGGGCCAGCATCTCTGGGCGCGCGGATACTTCTGTGCGACCGTGAGCGCGGCCGACGAAACGACAGTGATGGCGTGGCTCTTCAGCCGGAGCCCCCTTCAGGCGGCTTTAGCCGCAAGCCGACTTTCAGTCGGAACAGGAGTCTACCGGCTTTAGCCGGTAGACGTTCAAGAAAAAGGCGCCGGTGGGTTACCAATATCCCGACGACGCTGCATAACTGCAAGATCCACTGGTTGGCCTTTATAGAAAAGGAAAC
>SXGT01919826.1_pt1 | contig 11958 bp, 6 predicted proteins | sample 3176221 | NCBI WGS metagenome assembly SXGT01 (sample SAMN11356862, study PRJNA531348) | freshwater metagenome | isolation source: freshwater sample F1-120 | place: China: Fuxian Lake, Yuxi | collected 2017-12-25
CTTGTCGTCGTTGAACGACTTGATCACGTAGTTGCGATACTTCCACGCCTCGCGAACAGGATAGTCGGCTGTTTCACCTGCCGTGTCGGCGTAGCGCACCACGTCCAGCCAGTGCCGGCCCCAGCGCTCGCCATAAGCGGGCGAAGCAAGCAACCGGTCGACGACTTTCGCCAAGGCGTCCGGCGAACTGTCGTCAACAAACGCCTCGATCTCACCCGGTGTCGGTGGCATGCCGGTCAGATCGAACGTTGCACGCCGCAACAGTGGGTGCTTGTCGGCAGGCGCGACTTGTGAAATACCCTTGGCCGCCAGCTTCACCGCAATAAACGCGTCGATGGGATGGCCGATCTCAAATTTCAAATTGGAGATCTGAGATGCGGTCGGCACGAGCGGATCCGCGATCGGCTGGAACGACCAGAACTTGCGTTCTTCGTCCGTCGGCTCGCCGCTCCGCGCTCTGGGGGCCGTGGCCACCTCACCCGGCCAAGGCGCTCCTGCTTCGATCCATTTTTCCAGCACGGCCACCTGGTCACCCGTCAGTTCGCCATCGGGCGGCATTTCAATATCGGCCTGATGCGAGACAACTTGAATCAACAAGCTCTGTTTGGGATTTCCGGGGTTGATCGCCGGGCCGTTATCGCCTCCCTGCATCAGGGCTGCGCGCGAGTCGACGCGCAAGCTCGACTCGGCCTTCTTATCGCTGTGACACTTGAAGCAGGTGTCGACCAAAAGCGGCCGGACCTGGCTCTCGAAGAATTCGCCGGGGTCGGCGGGAGGCGGCGCTGCAACTGTGACGGCTTGATTCCCAATCAACGCGCAGAGCACGATCCATGCGACGCGACGTCGCCCAATTGCGGGGTCAGCGATCCGCCGTTCTGTCAAAAGCATGTGCGGCCACCGAATCGAGAAACCGCCGAAAAATTATCTTACTATTTTCGCACGCGACGATCGCCGTGGCAACCCAGGCCAAAGGGCTGGCTGGGCCAATCAGTTCTCCGCTGTAGGGCCGGCTGTGCCGGCCGGACTCGCGGCGCGACTTTCCCATCCACGGCCGGCAGAGCCGGCCCTACCAACACATCCACGGCCGGCTAAGCCGGCCCTACCAACACATCCACGGCCGGCAGAGCCGGCCCTACCAACCCATCCACGGCCGGCTAAGCCGGCCCTACCAGGTTGCCAAATGCAAAACACGGATTGGCCCTGGTTGACCTGGCTGGGCCAATCAGTTCTCCGCTGTAGGGCCGGCTGTGCCGGCCGGACTCGCTGCGTAACTTTCCCATCCACGGCCGGCAGAGCCGGCCCTACCAGGTTGCCAAATGCAAAACACGGATTGGCCCTGACCGAACGATGTTCCTCGCGCGAATTCGCCGGGAAAATGAGCCAGTCCCCGGCCCGTGAACGGTTACCATGTCAAAAGAAACTGCGCAGCGTGATCGGAACGGGAGTTTGCCACTCAACAGAATGCACGGTGCCCGTCGGTCGTCCATCGGCAAACAGCGTGTTCCCCCCCTTCGCACCCGCAACTGAATGCAGGCCCGAAGTTGCCGCCAAACATGTTTCTAATTGGTAACCGTGCATCGCCCCGGCCACGCCGAGCACCGAGCAGACAGCACAACCGGTAGAATAGCTGCGTTTGTGAGAGTTGCAAGCACAATCCCCCCCCAAGATTTTTCAAACTTGTCGGAAATCGGCCGGCCAACGATTGGATCTTCGCTTGCCCAGCGGATCGTCAACCGCGACGGCCACATCGACGTCGCCAAGGCGTATTACTCGACGCCGCCCGCGTGCATCTGCGCTCGGACCCCGGCAAGTTCAGCACGCTCGACGCGGAAAAACCCGACTCCGGCACGCCCACCGCTTGCCAGACCTGACGTTTCGAAGGATCATACCATGTTCCCTTGCTGGTTTTGACTCGCGGACTGACATTGCACTCTAATCGTGGATGAACTTTCCGAACCGAACGATGGACCCTAAGGGTCATCGCCGCAATACTCAGGGAAGTTGGAGGGATCAGGGATTAATGGCAAGTAAGAAGGGATCAGCGAAATCCTGCCGCGTGAGCGCGTACACGACAATCCGCGACCGGATTATGAGCGGGCAATTACTTCCCAGTGGCAGGGTTTCTGATTTTAAGCTCGCGCGCGAATTAAAAACGAGCCGCACTCCGGTACGCGAGGCGATAAAGCAGCTTCATGGTGAAGGACTGCTCGAGCCGCGTAAAGGCGGTGGTTATATCGTGAAGCGTCCATCGGTAGAGGACTTTGCCGAGTTGCTTCAGATACGCCGGTTGCTTGAATGCTTCGCCGTGGAACAGGCCGCGTCGCGGCTGACCGACGAACAGATCGATCAACTGGCCGAATATTGTAAGGTCTTTCGCGATACAGCCCGAGCAGTTCGGGCAGCCAAACTGACGGTCCTGGATGGCGAATTAGCCTGCCGCGTGGAGCTTGCTGACGCCTCCTTTCATCTGTTGATTCTGCGTGCGGCGGGGAATCGGCGGATACTGAAAGTTGTCAGCGACCTACAGATTATGACGCAGTACTTCGGCCACCGGCGTTACACGCCAGAATGGTCGCTTACAACGAATCTGGGGATTGAGTACCTGCAACACGCCCGCGTGGCTCGAGCACTTCGTAAGCGAGATGCGGTCCAAGCCAAGCGTATGATGGAAAGCATGTTCGATTCAGGTGAGTACGTAATGAAAAAGCACGCGAAGTTCCTCGAACATCAGCACGGAGGCAAGTCTCCTCCGGTGCCCGACTGGCCTGCAGAGCTCAGCCGTAGGATTCACGGCCTCGAAATGGAGTCGGAAGGCTACACTAGGCGATAATCTCGTGAACGACGTGCCCATGCACGTCGGTCAATCGATAGTCCCGCCCGCCGTAGCGGTAGGTCAGCCGTGTGTGATCCAGACCGAGTTGATGCAGAATCGTGGCATGTAAATCGTGGATATGTACTGCATTTTCGACCGCATGCCAGCCGAATTCATCGGTTGCGCCATAGACAATTCCGGGCTTGATTCCTCCACCGGCCAGCCACATCGTGAAACCGAACGGGTGGTGCTCTCGGCCGTTGGTACCTTCGGCGGTTGGCGTGCGGCCAAACTCGCCGCCCCAGACGACCAGCGTTTCGTCCAATAGGCCCCGCGACTTCAGGTCTTTAATGAGTCCAGCAACCGGTTGATCCACCGCCTGGCAGTTGTTGGTCAGATCCTGCATAAGATTGCTGTGCTGGTCCCATATGAACTCCCGATTGGCGTCTTTTGAATTTTGATGCAGCACCTGCACCATGCGAACTCCGCGCTCCACCAATCGGCGCGCCAAGAGGCATTGCCGAGCGAACACATCCGTCGTTGCATTATCACAGCCATACAAGTCCAACGTCGCCCGCGATTCGCCCGCCAGATCGAACGCTTCCGGGGCGGTGGCTTGCATGCGAAACGCCATTTCATAGGATTCGATGCGCGCACTCAGCCGGCTATCCTCTTCCCGATGCCTCAAGTGCGATTCGTCGAGTTGTTTAATGAGATCAATTTGCGTGCGTTGCCGCTCGCGCGAACGCCGAGAATTCGCCAAATCGGCAATAGGATCGCTTAAGTTCGACACGAGCGCGCCTTGATAATTGGCGGGCAAAAAGCTGGTGCTGTACAATGGCGTTCCGTGCGACGGCAACGCCTTGCCCGGGCAAATCACCATAAAGCCAGGCAAACTTTGATTTTCGCTGCCCAAACCGTACAGTAGCCAGGAACCGACGCTCGGTCGCGAGAATGTCTGCTCGCCGGTGAACAATTGGAAGCAGGCGCCGGTGTGATTAATGTTGTCTCCCACCATCGAACGGATCACGCACAGATCGTCGACACAGCTTGCCATATGGGGCAACAGTTCACTCACTTCGGTGCCGCTTTGACCGTGCTTGCTGAACTTCCAATAGGGTTGCAGCAAGTTGCCGGTCTTGGATCGCTCGAGCTTCGGTTTCGCAAACGGCAATGGTTTGCCATTGTCTTGGATCAAACGGGGCTTGAAATCGAAGGTATCAATCTGAGAAGGGCCGCCGGGCATGTACAGGAAGATCACATTCTTGGCCCGAGCCGTGTGGTGGGGCGGCTTGGAGGCCAAGGGATTGGCCGATTTCGCCTCGCTGCCCACAGATTCTTGCCCGAAGAGATTTGCCAGACCGAGCATTCCCACACCACCGACACAACGCCGCAGCAGTTGACGCCGGCTTAGGGAGGCAGGCAGGCCAGCCGGGTGCAAAGAAGAGTCGTAACGCATCGGATCTTCCTAATCGATGTAAAGGAACTCGTTGGTGCAGAATAACGCCTGGCAGTATGGCTCCCAGGCTTGTTCGGTCACGACTGTCTCAATCAGACCTGAAAGTCTGCCCTTCGGGTCGAGTTGTGCCCGATCGGTAAACGCCGTCTGCGCCTTGGCGCGCGCGGAGGCCGCTGCCGCCAGGCCTAGCTCCACTTCGTGCGGTTCGGCTGGCCGGCCATAGAGTACCGCGTAGAGCCACTGCACTTTGCCCGGGTCATCGGCGGGCGCTTCGCGCAGGAGCCGTTTCGAGAGTGCCTTGGCCTGCTCCATCATCCACGAATTGTTGAGTAAGTAGAGCGCCTGTGCGGCGCTGGTTGAGTCTCCTCGTTTCTCGATAATGGTCATCGCATTAGCGGTATCAAATATTTGACGAAAGCCAACCTGTTGATCGCGTTCCACGTGAGAGTACAGCATCCGACGATTGTGATCGGGCTGTTCGATGCTGGGCCCGCCAAGCGTGCGATCGAGCGTTCCGTTCGCGGCCAACAAGGTATCGCGCAGCACTTCCGTCTCCATGCGCCGGCGAGGCATCCGGCTGAAGAGCTCATTGTCGGAATCCATCGCCCGTGTTTGGGGATCCGCCAAGCTCGCCTGCTGATAGGCCGACGAGAGCATGATCAGCCGATGCAGCGCCTTGATCGACCAGCCCGATTCAATGAATTCGGCGGCCAGATAATCGAGCAAGTCCGGGTGTGATGGGGGCGTACCCAGGGCACCAAAGTTCGTGGATGAGCGGACGATCCCTGTCAAAAAGTGTCCCTGCCAAATGCGGTTGGCCATGACTCGCGCTGGCAGCGGATTTTTCGCGTCCGCCAGCCAGCGAGCCAGGTCGGCACGGCCACTTCCGGAAGAGATTGGCATGGGTTTTTCGTCAGCCAACAGCGCCGGCATATGCCGGGGCACAATCTCTCCGTGCCGGTCGTACTTGCCGCGCACGAAAATCGGAGCATCTCGAAGGCCTTCATATTGAGTGCCAGGAGTTCCACCCTCCTGTAAGCCGTGAGCTACAGGATAAGCCGGCGGCTCCCGCTGCTTAAGTGCGGTCAGTAATTGCGTAATGGTTGTCAGCTCTTCAGCATTGGCTGCCGGTTGACCCTGCGGCGGCGTGAGTGCGGCGATCTTCTTCTCTAACTCAACAACCTGCTGTTGCCAGGCACTACGCGCTTCCACTTGCTCGGCGGGCACCAAGGGAATCCGATTCATCGGTACATCCCCTCCGCCTGAACCTGTGCGCATGATAATGTGCGAGCTGAAAAAAATCCCCGCCAGACCGTAATAATCCTTCGTGGTGATCGGATCAAACTTGTGGTCGTGGCAGCGCGCGCAGGCGAATGTGATTCCTAAGAATGCCCTCCCTACTACGTCGATCTGATCGTCGACAATATCCGAAAGCATCTTCTGCACGTCGGCGTCCAAGGCGCTCCACTCGCCCAGAGAGAACACTCCCGTGGCGATAATTCCCTCGACGTTCACTTCGGCGGGCGGCACGGGGGGTTGCAAGTCGCCGGCAACTTGCTGAATGATGAATTGATCGTAAGGCAGATCGCGATTGAAGGCGCCCACCACCCAATCGCGATAGCGGTAATTCAAGCTCATGATGGTCTGGCCGGTGCGAATGTCGTCCGTGTAACGCACCGTGTCCAGCCAATGTCGGCCCCAACGTTCGCCGTAATGGGGTGAGGCCAACAGCCGTTCGACCACGCGCTCGAACGCTTGCGGCGCGGAATCCTCAACAAACTCCTCGACTTCTTGCGGCGTGGGCGGCAGGCCGATCAGATCGAAGTACGCTCGTCGAATCAACGTGCGCCGGTCGGCCGAGGGCGCGGGACGCAAACCCTTGGCTTCCAACCGGGCAAGAATGAACCGATCGACATCGGTGCGCGGCCAGGCAGCATCCTGAACCGGCGGCGGTTGCGGACGCCCGATCGGCGTGCGCCACCATTGGTCGTGCTTGACCTTTGAACGATTATCCGAACTTGACGCGATCCCAGCAGGGGGGGGTTCGTCAGGCCACGGCGCGCCGGATTTAATCCAATACTCCAAAACAGACACTGCTTCCTCCGGAAGTTTCCCATCAGGAGGCATCTTGATGTCGGTGTGAATGTAGCTCACCGCGTCCAGAAGGAAGCTCTTCCCAGGCTCACCCGGCACAATCGCCGCGCCGCGTTTGCCCCCCTTTAATATGGCAGAGATGTGGTCCAGACGCAGATCGGACTCCTGCGTATCTGGTCCGTGGCAATGCTGGCAGTTATCGACCAGGAGCGGACGCACTTTCGTCTCGAAGAATTCGAGCGCGACCGTCGGAGACTCGGGAACGGGTTCATAGAAGGCAATCGCCAATGTTGCCGAGTGGGACGACCCATCGTCGAACAGAAACGTGCCGTTGGGCGACGCGAGACTCCCTTCGCCTCCGGCAAACGTGAATCGAGATACCACGTACATATCCGGCGTGGTAGAGCCCGCATTGGCGACGAACAGCTCACCCCACGGCGCAACCGCCAGGCCAACGGCGCCGGCCAATTCGTTGCCGGTGATCAGCGCGCCGACGATCGCCGTTGAGCCGGTGTCGTTGGAACTAAAGGTAAAGCGAGAAACCGAGTTTCCGCCGCGATTTGCCACGAACAACTCGTGCTTCCGGAATGCCAGGCCGTGCGGACCGTACATATCGCCGCCCGTGAAACTTCCGTTGGGCTTAAAGCTCGCTCCCGTGTCGATGTAGCGATAGATGGTTCCCACGCCATCGCTTACAAAAATCTCACCCCCAGGGCTGACCGTGATCCCACGAGGGGCGACGGGGGCCAGGTCAAGTTGATAAACCACTCGGGCCCCTCGGACTGTCGGAGTGATCCGCGCCAGGTGCTGGCCACGCCCGTGCCCCGCTCCGGCCACGTAGAGGTCGCTGCTGCCGGGGACGTTCGCGAGGGACAGTATTGGGCTTCCGAATTCCGTGCTGCTGATTGGACCGTCCTGGTCGAATGAAGGCGTCGGACTGAAGGCGTTGGTGCAGCGTGCGATATCCGCCCCGTCGGAGGAACTGGTAGTCCCCATGAAAAATTCATTCGCTGACACCGCCGAACTGAAGGCAAATCCACTTGGACGAGCGGAAGGGAACCGCACATGATCGCTTCCCATCTTGTCGCTCGGGCCGCTGATCACCCAGCGATGCACGGCGACACCGTCGCTAGCATTGTCCTCGCCGACGAACAAATAGGCCGCTTGCGCGAATGCCGCGCATGCCAACCCCACGGCGACGCTCAGCAGTCCGCTCAGCAGGTTACGAAGGGACTGAGACACGGGACAACCTCCCATCAATGGAAAGCACGTTTGCCAGGTCGCATGACGAACGGGCGGGAAAAAGGAACACGAGCGAGCACGAACGACCCTTGAACGTGCGATGCGGCAACGTCCGTCGCCAGTGCTCCCTCATTCCAATTCACAAGTTTTCGTCGGACTTTGCAACCGCTCTTATTTTAAGGTGGGATGTTCTCGGGGTCGACTTCGACGCCCCCCCGCCGTGCGGCGGGGGGGCGCGGAGTCAAAATTCCAGGCGTTACTTCTTGCGTCTGCGTCGCACTGCAACCAGACCACAGGCGGCAAATGCCGCCATCACAAAACTCGATGGCTCCGGAACCAAGAAAGCGATCCCGAACGATCCGTTTCGCGTGGGCGTAGAACCTGCTGGGAAGTCGAACGCAAACAGACCATTGTCCGACACCGCACCTAGGCCATCGAACTTGAATCGAGATATCCTGTCCTCAACAAAAAGGTTGGTTACCCACAACTCACCCCAGGGTGCAACCGCCAAACCGGAGGGGCGATTCAGTCCATTTCCCGAAAACACTGAGCTGCCATTAACGACTCCGGCGGTACCAGCAACGTCGAATGTTAACCGACCAATAGAATTTAGACTGTGGTTCGCTACAAACAATTCATTACCTCGGAACACCAGGCCATGGGGGTTGTTCACGTTGGGGTCGGTAATGATCCCGTTTGGCGTGAAAGTCGCTCCGTTATCGATATATCGATAGATGGTGCTGGGATCGCCGGCTACAAAGATCTCCCCCCAAGGACTAACGGTCATTCCACGTGCTCCATTTGCACCTTCGATGTGATAGTCGACCGTTGCTCCCGTAGCAGTTGGCGTCAAACGTGCCAGAGATTTCCCGAACCCGATCTGCCCACCATGCGCATAGATGTCGCCACCCGGGGCACTCGCAATGGTTCCGATGATACCTCCAATCCCTGTTCCGCCCCCTCCCACCGCCGCTGGGATGTTACGGCTCCCATCAATCGTCGGGGCTGCCGAAAACGCGTTGGTGCTACGCACAATGGGGGGATCCTGCGGCACGATAACGCCGATGTACAACTCATTGGGAGATACCGTCGAAGACAACGCGAAACCCGACGGACGGAACGCGGAGGCAACTTCCACATGACCGCTTCCCGTATTGTCACTTTGGTCGGCTATCGTCCAACGATGCCATGCGACACCACTGGCTTGATTATCTTCTCCAATAAACACGAACGCCGCGTCTGCTGCTGCCGCCCAGCCGACCACCACAAGACCCAATACAAAATGCCGAAATACTTTGTACCACATGAGCGTACTCCTGTTGAAAGATAGAAAACTGGATACTTCAAGAACCAATTGCCAATACTTCAGTCCGCGTTGCACCGAGACGGCGGGGCAATCCGCCATCGCGGAATCCGGACTTAATCAATCCATAAGCAAGTCTCCCTGGAGTTTAAAGGACACATTCAAGAACATCACTGCCAAGAACATCACTGCGCCACTCCTCTGCTCCGTTACGGTCGCCGTCGGTAGAAAAACAAGCAACCAGCGATTCCAAGGATCAGCAAAGCGACTGACTGCGGTTCGGGGACCGCAGCGGCCGACAAACTGCTCCCGGCCAGGGTCAGGGGCGGTGTGCCTTGTCCCCAGTCGGCCAACACGGGATTCAGGTCGTCCTGACCAACAAATCCATCGCCACTGGGGTCGGCACGTGGGTCGCCCGGTGGCATATTCCCCCAGTCACCCAAGACGATGTTCAAGTCGTCTTGACCGACGAAGCCGTCGCCGTTCAGATCGCCAGCAAGCGCCGCGCCGGCGGTGAAGAAAGCGATCCCGAACGATCCGTTTTGCACGGGCGTAGGTAGTGGGTCGAACTCAAAGATACCATTGGGCGACACCGCACTTCCGTCTCCGCCATCGAACGCGAATCGAGATACCGCGTTATGAACATTAAGGTTGGTTACCCACAACTCACCCCAAGGTGCAACCGCCAAACCGGAGGGGCGATTCAGTCCATTTCCCCCAAACACTGAGCTGTCATTAACGACTCCGGCAGTACCAGCAACGTCGAATGCTAACCGAACAATAGAATTTTGACTGAAGTTCGCTACAAACCATTCATTACCTCGGAACACCACGCCATGGGGGTTGTTCACGTTGATGTCGGCAATGGTCCCGTTTGGCGTGAAAGTCGTTCCGTTATCGATATATCGATAGATGGTGTTGGGATCGCCGGCTACAAAGATCTCCCCCCAAGGACTAACGGTCATTCCACGTGCTCCATTATTACCTTCGATGAAATAGTCGACTGTTGCTCCCGTAGCAGTTGGCGTCAAACGTGCCAGAGATTTCCCGAACCCGATCTGGGTACCGTGCGCATAGATGTCGCCACCCGGGGCACTGGCAATGGTTCCGATGATACCTCCAATACCATTAGTACCATCAACGGGTGGACCTACCGAAGCAGGGATGTTACGGCTCCCATCAATCGTCGGGGCTGCCGAAAACGCGTTGGTGCTACGTACAATGGGCGGATCCTGCGGCACGATAATGCCCATGTACAACTCATCGGGGGATACCGTCGAATTCACCACGAAACCCGACGGACGGCCAGCGCCGTGAAAAAATTCCACATGGTCGCTTCCCGTATTGTCATTTTGGTCAGCGATCGTCCAACGATGCGCTGAAATACCACTGGCTTGATTATCTTCTCCAATAAACACGAACGCCGATTGTGCTGTGGTCCCGCAAGCCACGATTGCGACGGCGATAAATCCAGTGAACCTACTCATAAACTGAACTCCTGTGTCAAAAAAATTGCAGATCTGTCGGGTCTAAAATTCACCTTGACCGATGGTTCTTCGAATCCGGCTCCTAAGGAACCGGAGCCGTCTCCCGGCCTAAACCGGCACATTATGGGCTGCTTGCCGCTGCTGCTCCTTGAATGTATACACTAAAGGGATACATTAACCGGGAATGGCCAGGATGTCAAGCATCCGGGCCCATGAATTCCGGCCCGTGATTTCCCCAGTATTTTCGACGGCCTGCCTGGGAGTCAGCCGGAATCCCAATTTCGACGCCGGTCCGCCGGGAGGGTGCCCTAGCGCTATCGTCAAACGGCCATGCGGCCAGGAGTCCCGGCTGCCTGAACTTGACTCTCCTGACAACCGTCCGGCGATGAATCGGAAGTATCCTCGCCCGTCATTCCGCCACCCTGCTAGAATCAGGGTTTGCGAGGCATTTTTGACCTTTTTGTGGCCAGGCACGATTAGCCCAATCAATTCTTTATGTCGAGGGAGAACCACGATGCAAGTTCCAAACCTGCAGGCTCAAGCGAAATCAAAGCCGGCCCCCGCTGACCGCATGCCCATGATCGGGCGGCGAGGATTTCTAGCCGCAGCGTCAGCCGGCATCGCGGGGGTCGCATTGGGCCGTGATTACGGACCAGGAGCTCCCCCCGTCCGCTACCCAGAGCCGGACGTGGTGGTGCTCGACAAGCGATTCGCCAAATACAAGCTCGGTAACTCGCCAGTCCAGCGACTGTACCACGACCAGAAGATGCTTTGGGCCGAAGGACCGGCGTGGAGCGGTGTGGGAAAATACTTGCTTTGGAGCGATATCCCCAACGACCGCCAACTCCGCTGGCTGGACGAGGACGGGCACGTCAGCGTTTTCCGTCAACCGGCCGGAAATTCAAACGGCAACACATTTGACTTCCAGGGACGGCAAATCGCCTGCGAGCACGGCAATCGTCGTGTCGTGCGGTACGAACTAGGCGGCGGCATGAGCGTGCTTGCCGACTCATGGCAAGGCAAGAAGCTGAATGCGCCGAATGATGTTGTCGTTCATCCCGATGGCGGCATCTGGTTTACCGATCCTGGTTACGGCGCATTGATGAATTACGAAGGAAACAAAGGGGAACTGGAAATCAAGGAAGCCATTTATCGCATCGATCCCAAGGGAAAGCTCAACAAAGTCAGCGATGAGATGTTCAAACCCAACGGCATTTGCTTTTCGCCCGACTACAAGAAGCTGTATGTGGCGGAGACTGGCGCTTCGCACTTTGAGCAAGCGCCCAAGAACATCATGAGCTTCGAAGTGATGGACGGCACGAAGCTGGGGAAGATGAAGGAATTTGTTTCGATGGAGCTGGCAACGAAAGACGCCAAGGAGATGACCGGCTTTGCCGACGGCATTCGTGCCGATGTCGACGGCAACATCTGGGCCAGCGCCGGTTGGGTTGGCGAGGGTTACGACGGGGTCCACATTTTCGCACCCGACGGCACGCGCATCGGCCAAATCCTGCTGCCGGAAATCTGCAGCAACGTGTGCTTCGGCGGCGTCAAGCGCAAC
>SXGT01343873.1_pt1 | contig 11957 bp, 9 predicted proteins | sample 3176221 | NCBI WGS metagenome assembly SXGT01 (sample SAMN11356862, study PRJNA531348) | freshwater metagenome | isolation source: freshwater sample F1-120 | place: China: Fuxian Lake, Yuxi | collected 2017-12-25
AGGGGAACTCGTCACCCGTCTGCGCAAGGCACACGCGCGAGCCGCCTCCCCGAGACCCTACGCGGCGGTCCTCGGAGCCTAGCCGGAGTGAGCCTCGAGAAATCGCGCGACAAAGTCAAGGATGCTCGAACACACACGGAGGTCAGGATTGCTTGTCGCGCCGAGTGGTTCAAATCGCATGCCGCGAAAACGTTCAGCGGCGTCACCGAGCGAGAGGCCATGCTGCAGCGAGAGGCTGAACGCGCGGCAGAACCCCTGAATGAGTCCTGAGAGGGTCGATCCCTCTTTACTCATCTTGATGAAAATCTCGCCAGGGCGACCATCGGGAAAGAGACCGACGGTGAGGTACCCCTCGTAGTTCGCGATTGCAAACTTATGCGTCAGCGAGCGACGAGTTTCGGGCAGAATCTCACGGGACGGTGCAGCGGTCATCCGAGTCATGAGCGAAAAGTCCTCGCAGAGGCAAGCATCGTCCGCAAGTCCGTGCGGGCGAGATCGGAGCACCATCACACCGCGGTCCAACCGCACCGATGGTGCCGAGATACTCAATCGTCAAAGTCCGCAGTTCTCCTGCGGATTTCTTGAGAGGAAGAATGGACCGCCGCCCAGTGGATGGGTGAACTAGTTTTTCTTCTCGCGACTCTTGCGCGCGCTCTTCGTGCCGCGCTCGGCCTTCGACTCATCCGCCTCTGCCGCCGGCGTCGCAGGTTCGGCGCTCTCTTCGACCGAGTCGCCCTCGGCACTCGGCGCAGTGTTCGCGGCAGCAGGGGTCTCGAGTTCAATGATGCGATCGGGCTTGACGGCGATTGTGATCTCTGCCACGAGGTCGCGTCCGAATTGAATCGTGACTGGCTGACTTCCAACGCGACGCATTGGGTTGGCGAGGCGAACAGCCCGCATGTCGATGCCATATCCCTCTGCGATGAGCTGATCGCTGATGTCTCGCTGGGTGACCGCTCCATAGAGCACCCCTTGATCGTTGCAGGCGCGCACGAGCGTGATGGTGATTCCCTCGAGTCGTGCAATGACAGCCTCGCGCTCGGCGCGCTGCTTGGCAACTTCAGCCTGCGCGACGGCGCGCGCTGCCTTCAGCGATTCAATCTTCTCGGCCGTTGGCGCCTCTGCCATCGCGTTGGGAAGCAAGTAGTTGCGAGCGAAGCCAGGTCGAACCTTGACAACATCGCCAACAAGACCGAGGTTTTCGATCGTTTCGAGCAGCAGGAGTTCGTAATTGCGTGCCATGAGTCGCTGTCCTTTCAGGTGAGAGTTAGAGGCGCCGCGGGGCCTCAGCGAAGTTCCTTCAGACTGCGAAGGATCGCGGCGTGAATTGTGTCCGCCCGTGCGGGGGGGGAGAGTATTGCAGAGAGTCAACGCTGGCGCAAGTGGTGAATCAGATCGATTTTTGTAATGATCCCGTAGAAAGCCTTCCCATCGTGCACCACGGCGACCCGATCTGCACGAAAGATCGGCACAAGATCGTCAGGAGAGGCTGATGGATGGATCGTCTCGACGCGGCTCGTCATGTACTGGCTGACTGGCGCAGTTGCCGCCAGAGGGTCACGGGCGAGCGCAAGCAGCACGTCGCTCTCGTCCATGATTCCCACGAGGGCATCATTCGAATCGAGGACCGCCAACTGACTCACCGAGAACATCCGCATCCGCCGAATGGCCAACGCGAGCGGCATCGTGGGGGCGAGGACGAAGTCTTCGCTCTGATCGTGGCGCCTCGTGATCAGATCGCGCAGGTCACCGCTCTTCGATCGCGAAAGGAATCCTTGATCGCGCATCCAGAAGTCGTTGTACATCTTCGAGAGGTACTTGGCGCCGCTGTCGCAGATCAGCGTTGCCACGCGCTTGGGTGCAGTCTGCTCTCGGCAGTAGCGAAGCGCGGCGTGCATGAGCACTCCGACGCTCGATCCCGCCAGCACTCCTTCCTTTCGAAGCAGTTCGCGCACCGATGCGAAGGCCTCTGCGTCAGTCACCGCATAGGCGTGGTCGACAATCGTGAGGTCGAGGATCGACGGCACAAAGTCCTCGCCAATCCCCTCGACGAGCCACGATCCCGCGGGGACTGTCTTTCCCTCGTTGACAAGCGGCTCGAGAATCGATCCCTTGGGGTCTGCAAGGATGACTTTGCACGCGGGGTTGCGTGACTTCAGGTAAGCGCCGACGCCGGCGACCGTTCCGCCCGAGCCGACCCCTGCAACGAACGCGTCGATGCGGCCACCCATCTGCTCCCAAATCTCTGGGCCGGTGGTTTCAAAGTGCGCACGCGTGTTGTCATCATTCGCGAACTGGTTGACGTAAAAGGATGTCGGGTCCTCTCGAGCCATTCGCTCTGCCATGTCTTGGTAGTACTCGGGGTGACCCTTGGCAACGTCAGACCTCGTGAGAACGACCTCGGCTCCCATCGCCCGCAAGTGCGCCATTTTCTCATCACTCATCTTGTCAGGCATCACAACGGTGAGCCGGTACCCCTTGAGGGCACCCACCAGCGCGAGCGCAATCCCAGTGTTGCCTGCGGTTGCTTCGATGATCCGTCCGCCAGGCTTCAGTTTTCCAGAGCGCTCGGCAGCGTCGACCATCGCGATAGCGATCCGATCCTTGATCGACTGCCCGGGGTTTAGGTTTTCGAGCTTGACAAAGAGTTCGCACGGCCCCGTATCGAGGTGAGTGATCTTCAACATCGGCGTATTGCCGATCATCTCGAGAATGTTGGAGAAGACGGGAGCAGTCGCTGCAGTAGGCATGATGCGAGTGTAATACTCACCTCGTGGAGTCCGCTGCCGACCCTGTTGTTGTGAAGACCGATCCGGATGGACGGATGGAGCTCATTCGGTCGAGCGACCGCCCTGGCCATGGGGCCGCCGTTGATTTTCGCAGGACGACCCTGCGTGGGATCGCATCGTCGCCACTCGTTCGCTCATGTGGAAGCAAGGGACTGCTACTTGACGCGACCGCGGGGCTCGGAGGGGATTCGTTTCTGCTCGCAGCGGCTGGATTCACGGTGACTTCGGTCGAGCGCTCGCCACTCGTCGCGGCAGTGCTACGGGATGGACTCAACCGAGCAGCCGCGAGCAAGAGTCTTGCTGCGATCGTGGGGCGGATCGAACTTCGTGAGGGCGATGCTTGCGCGCTCATCAAGGCGACGCCGAACGAATGGTCGGTGATCTATCTTGATCCGATGTATCCCGCCAAGCGCGGTAGCGCACTCGCCGCGAAGCCAATTCGACTTGTTCGCGGCGCCGTCGGACCTGATTCCGACTCCGACTCGCTGTTTCGTGCTGCGGCCGCCGCCGCCTGTGCACGCATCGTGGTCAAGCGCCCTCACCACGCCCCCACGCTCTACCCCAATCCCGATCTTGTGTTCGAAAGCAAGCTTGCGAGGTACGACACATATTTTCGTGAGGGCAAGTCGTTGAGCGAGTACGCCCGCGCGCGGCACACTCATCCATGAGCGTGCCGTGGCTCTATCTCGCGCAGTTGCCTTCGACCGCTCCGTCGACCTGTCGTGTGCACGCAGACGAGGCACGTCACGCGACGGGGTCTCGGCGACTGCGCGCAGGCGATGCCATCTGGCTCTTCAATGGATGTGGGGTGATCGCAAGGGCGCAGATCAGCGCGACCCATCACGATGGCTCGCTCGATGCCTCAATTGAATCGGTTTGCGCGTCTCCTCGTGAATTCCCTGACATCGAAATCGCCTCGGCGATTCCAAAGGGAGATCGACTGACGACGTTGCTCGAGTCGATCGCGCCGCTGGCGGCTTCGAGATGGACACCGCTGTTGTGCACGCACTCCGTTGTGACATGGTCGCACGCGAATGCACTGCGCGCAGGTCGGGTGTTGATTGCAGCGTGTAAGCAGTCTCAGCAGCCGTGGCTTCCTGTGGTGAGTGCCGAAGCATCGCCGATTCAAGTTGCGCGCGATGCGGTCGCGCGCGGAAGGATGGTGATCATCGCCTCGCCAAGTGGAGCGCCACTGGCGACCTGCATCGAGGGTGCGCAAGCGCTCACGTTGCTCATTGGTCCCGAGGGGGGATTCACCACCACCGAGGTCGAAGCCGTCGAATCGCTTGGTGGACGCTGCGCCTCGCTTGGAGGGGCGATCTTGCGAATAGAACTTGCTGTTGCCTACTCACTCGCAACCGCGAGAAGTGTGTCCCAGTCGAGAGAGTGACTCTCGAAACTGGGCAGAAACAGGCAGAAATGGAGCGTATCGGGGTCGAACCGATAACCTCCGCCTTGCAAAGGCGGCGCTCTCCCAATTGAGCTAACGCCCCAATGAACGATCCAGTGGATGATCACTAGGCTCGGGCAGTCTAACGAAAAATTGAAAACGCGTCGTCGGCGCGTCAGCCATCGTGCGAGCGTCAGCCATCCTTGCGGGAGGTCAGAAAGTCGATCGTCTTGGGAGTGATCGTGTCGAGTTTGAGCGAATCGTCGTAACACTTCTCGCCCTTGATGCCCAGCAATGTTCCAAGCATCGTCGAGAGTTGGAAGCCATCACCTGGAGCGACGTAGGAAACGGTCTGGCCCGTCGAGGGATCGACGAGTCGGAACAGCAGCGGCAGTCGAACGCCGTCATAGACGATCGATGCATTGAGAACTCCGACAGCCGTGTATTCGCTGCGCGCCTCGATCGCGAGTGCGACTCCATTGATCTGATCGCACTCACCGTTGAGGCGCGCACGAGTTGACTGCAGTTCGAAGATCTTGTTCTGAACCTCTTGCTGCACTTCAAGCTGTGCGATGCGGGTCGCGACGCGCCCCTTCATCGACGGATCATTGACGCACTCTGCGCTCAGCGCGACATACCGACCGTAGAGCGCGCCAAGTTCAGCATCCGCGAGCGGTTGTCCCTTTACCTTCAGCCATGTTGACTCGAGGTCGGCAAAGGTTGCACGGCGAGTCTCAGCAGCGATCTGCTCTGGACTCTTGGAGGGCGGAGCCACTTCAGCACTCTGCGTCGCATCGGCGAGTGATCCAGTCGCACTGGCATCAGCACCTTCGGGGTTGGCCGCGGTTTCTGTGCCAGCCTCACCAGTTGGCGCGGGTGCTGCCGAATCAGCCTCTGCGATCTTGTCGAAGCTTGCGGCCTCTGCAGCCGTTGCGCGACGCAGGAAGTTCGAGTTGATCCATCCCTCGCCAAAATCGGGCAAGCGAACTGTCCAGATCGATCCACGTTCAGTGTCGACTCTCGTGACGACCGTCAACGTCGCGCCCGCGTCGATCCGTCCAATCTGCTTCCATGAACTCTCAGGCGTCGACTCTGATCCGATGTTTGGAGCACGAAGCTCAGTGGTCGCAGTTGCGGTGATCGTGGCCCCATCGGCAGAAAGCTGCACACGCTGGTCTGCCGGAACGAATCCGGTGAGTTGCGCGAAGGCGAGTCCCGCTGTTTGCACGCGAGCCCATCCAAAATTTTCTTCGACAACGCGCACGACGTTTCCGCGGTTCATCTTGCCAAAGGGATACGAACTTTGCACGCTCGGGCCAGAGCGCACATACACATTGTCTGCAGTTACCGCGGCGAAATACGGAGTCGCAGCAGCACTCGCATCAGCCGACGCAGGTGCACTCGGTGCGCTCGGCGCTGGTGTTGATGACGTTGTTGGTGGTGGCGCGCCTTGTTGTGTTTGCACTGCTTGAGCGTGAGCTGCTCCAGCAAAAAAGGCGAACGCGACCAGGGGACCGGCTATCCGTGCTCTGTCCATGGCGCAATGATATGGTCTAGTATCCGAAGAATGCCAGTGGCAATGCGAAGTTTTTCGATGAGTTGGGCGGTTGCTGTGGCGTCGCTCGTCGTATCGCTTGTGGCATGCGAGTCGCCAATGAGTCGCTCGAGCGACGATCAGGGGGAGGCAGAGCTTCGCGAAGCGATTGAGGGTGCGATTGCCCGTCAGCAGGCCGCGCCGCTGGCGGATGACGCCACTCCTGCGCTCCAGCCCGCCACACAGATGCCATCGGATGTCTTCGAGAGTCTCAGTCAGCGAATTCCCGAGCTCGACGGACTCGGTCCGCAAGGGGTGCAAGGGGGGGTTGGACTCGACCTAGGACCAGACATCTCTGGATCAAGCGATCCTGAGGTGCAACTCAACCTGCACTCCGCGATCGCTTCGGCGGTGCGCAACAACCTTGGTGTGCAAGGCGCGCGCATCGAGCAGGCAGTCGCTGAAACTGATGTCGTGCGCGCAGAAGCGGCGTTCGACGCGGTTTTGGTCGCAAATTCGGGGTATCAGTCGAACAACATTCCTCCGCCACCACTCGACCTCGGCGGAATTGACAACGCGTTTACTCAAGAAAACAACCAAACCAGCCTCTCGACGGGAATCCAGAAACGGATGATCTCTGGTGGAACGCTTTCAGCCTCGCTGGACATGAATTACACACGGCAGGCGACGACGAGCATTTACGACCCTGCGAACTACTGGACCAACGCCGTGAATCTCAATCTTGCGCAGCCGCTGTTGCGCGGTTTCGGAAGTGATGTGAACGAGGCGCAGATTCGGTTGGCCCGCAATCGCGATCGAGCAGCGCTCGTCAACCTTCGCCAGTCACTCCTCAATGTGGTGCAGCAGACTGAAGTGCAGTATTGGACAGTGCTCCAGTCACGCCAGCAAGTGGTTGCCGGGGCGTGGCTGCTGAAGGTTGGGATCGAGGTGCGCGACATCCTCAAGAAGCGGATGAACTTCGATGCAACCGTCGCCGACTATGCGCTCGCCGTGGCGATCGTCGAGACGCGCCGCGCCAACTTGATTCGAGCTTGGCTCAGTTCGCGTGACGCGAGCGATCGGCTCAAGTTGTTGATGAACGATCCTGGGATGTCGGTCGGGTCGGACGCACTCGTTGTTCCGATCGATCAACTCGTGCAAGAGCCGATCCGCTACAGCGTGCGCGAAGCGGTCGTGACGGCGGTTGAACAGAATCCTGCGATCGCGCTCGCACTCCTGCGGATCGATGACTCGGCAATCTCGATGGTGGTCGCGGACAACGGGCGCCTTCCGCAACTTGATTTACAGGCGGGGGTTACGCTGACTGGACAAGACACGCTCGGCACCGGAACCGGGTCGTTTGATGGCGCGTTTTCAGACATCGCTGATGCGAACTTTGTCTCGTGGCTCGCGCAGTTTGCATTTAGCCAACCGATCGGCAATCGAGCCGCCGAAGCTGAGTACAGGCGAGCGCGTCTGCAGCGTTCTGCTGCTGTGATCGGATACCAGAGCGCGATCGAAAACGCAGTCTTTGCAGTGAAGACATCGCTTCGGGGGGTGACGACGAGCTTTGAGTTGATTGAGCAATCGCGTGCGAGCCGTCTCGCGGCCGCTGAGAGTTTGCGCGCGCTGACGGTGCTCGAGCAGACGCTCGCTGCGCTCACGCCGGAGTTTCTGCAGACGAAGTTTCAGGCACAGGACCGACTGGCAGCGGCCTATGTCGCGCATGTCGATGCGATGGTCAATTACAGCACTGCGATGGCGCGGCTCTACAACGCAATGGGAACTGGCCTCACAATGAACCGGATCGACCTGCAGGTTGTCGAAGGGGCCCCCTGACCGTGGCCGCGGTGCTGCCGTACAACGACGAGAACATTGAACTCGCCGCATCGTCGGTTCGCGCAGGTGCGGTGGTCGCGTTCGCGACAGAGACGGTCTATGGGCTTGGCGCGGACACCTTCAACGAGAGTGCGATCGGCGCGATTTACCAGCTGAAAGACCGGCCCACGCGCAACCCGCTCATCGCGCATGTGATCGATCTTGCTACAGCCAAGCGCGTCGCGGAGGGTTGGTCGCGCAGGTCCATGAAACTGGTGAGCGCATGTTGGCCAGGACCGCTCACCCTGATTTTGCCAAGACATCGAGCTGTTCCGCCGGCAGCTGCGGGTGGATTGGACACAATTGCGGTGCGCAGCCCAGGACATCCGCTCGCCCGCAGTTTGCTCTATGCGGTGGGAGGACCTCTCAGCGCTCCGAGTGCAAATCGAAGTGGCGGCGTTTCGCCGACGACTGCACAGCATGTCGCGAGCGACTACCGCGAGCACACCGACCTAATGGTGCTCGACGGTGGACCGTGCAATCTTGGCATCGAGTCGACGGTCGTCGATCTGTGCGAGTCCAGGCCCGTCGTGCGCAGGCTCGGTGTTGTCACAATCGAACGACTTACAGAATTGCTCGGTCCAGTCGAAGTCGAGACGCCAACCGAGCAGAGCGCGAGCCCTGGCAGTGCGATGCGACACTACGCCCCGCGACTGCCCGCTGCGCTTGCGACCCACGACGAACTCAGCGCAATGCTCGCGACTGGAACTCCTGCGGCGGTGCTCATGTTTTCAGAGTCCGACATCGACCCGCGTCACACACGACTCGACATGCCAGGCGACGGAGATGGCTATGCCGCGCGCCTCTACGAGACGCTTCGCCGCGCCGATGCTTCAGGATGCGAGCGCATCGTCATCGAGTTGCCTCCGCAACACCATGGAGTCTGGGGCGCGATCATCGATCGGCTTCGGCGAGCAACGAGTGTGTGAGTACGACCAGCGGGCAGGGGCGAGTCACGACCAGTTTCGCATCGGAACCTGTACTCCCTGCGCATCGGCACACGCCCGGGCGACCGGATAGCCAGCGTCCGCGTGGCGAATCACCCCCATGAGCGGATCATTCGTGAGCACTCGACCGAGTCGCGCAGCGGCCTGTGGTGTTCCATCTGCCACGACGACCTGTCCAGCATGCTGCGAGAAACCGATCCCGACCCCACCGCCGTGATGAAAACTCACCCACGATGCGCCGCTTGCGATGTTGACCGCGAAATTGAGAAGGGCCCAATCGCTGACCGCATCGGTGCCATCGAGCATTCCCTCTGTTTCACGGTTTGGACTCGCCACCGACCCGCAGTCAAGGTGATCTCGACCAATCACCAGTGGCGCCGAAACGTCACCTCGTGCAACCATCTCGTTGAAGCGAGCTCCTGCACGGTCGCGCTCGCCGAGCCCGAGCCAGCAGATGCGCGCGGGAAGCCCCTGGTAGGCGACACGCTGCTGGGCCATTCGAATCCACCGGTGCAGTGACTCGTCGTGAGGGAAGAGCTCGAGAATCGCCTCATCGGTCGCGCGAATGTCTCGTGGGTCTCCGCTGAGTGCGGCCCACCGAAACGGGCCGCGCCCAACGCAGAACTGAGGTCGAATGAAGGCAGGAACGAATCCCGGAAATGCGAACGCATCAGAAAATCCGTGGTCGAACGCACGCTGTCGAATGTTGTTGCCGTAATCAAAGACTCGGGTGCCATGACGCATGAACTCGACCATCAGCCGAACATGTTGCTCGATGGTCGCCGTTGAAAGACGGGTGTATTCACACGGATCACGCTCGCGAAGTTGGTCCGCCTCGGCGCGCGAGAGCCCGCTGGGGTAATAGCCGCTGAGCACATCATGTGCGCTTGTCTGATCTGTCAGCGTGTCTGGACGAATGCCGCGCTCTCGGAGTCGTTGAAGCAGATCGACCGCATTCGCAACGACTCCGATGCTGATTGCCTCGCCGTTGCGCGCGCACGAAACTGCGCGCGTGATGGCAATGTCAAGGTCATCATGAATCTCATCGAGGTATCGATCGGTCACGCGCTTCTCGAGTCGCTCGCGACACACATCAGCGATGAGGCAGGTGCCCTGGTTCATTGTGATCGCCAAAGGCTGCGCCCCACCCATCCCACCGCATCCAGCGGTGACGTTGAGTGTCGCGCGTAATGTCCCGTTGAAGAATTGCCGCGCGCATTCTGCGTAGGTTTCGTAGGTTCCCTGCAGGATTCCCTGCGTGCCGATGTAGATCCACGAACCGGCCGTCATCTGGCCATACATGATCTTGTTCTCGGCCTCGAGCTTGCGGAAGTGCTCCCACGTGGCCCAATGCCCCACCAGATTCGAGTTGGCGATCAGGACGCGCGGCGCCTGGCGCGTGGTCTTGAACACGCCGACGGGCTTGCCCGACTGCACCAGCAGCGTCTCATCGGGCTCCAGCCGCCGCAGCGTCGCGACGATCTGCTGGAAGCTCTTCCAATCGCGCGCCGCCTTGCCGCTGCCGCCGTAGACGATCAGGTTGGCCGGATCCTCGGCCACCTCCGCATCGAGGGTGGTCATCAGCATGCGCAGCGCCGCTTCGGCCGCCCAGCTCTTGCAACTGCGCTCCAGACCGCGCGGTGCGCGCTGCGGCCCGGTCGGGACGGAGGAGGCGGAACTCTCCGGCGTGGAGGAGGCTGAGGTAGAGCTTTTGGAGGCGATCTGCTGGCTCATGGCGTTCTCTTCATCCTAGCCCCATCCGCCGCACCGTGCCCAGCACGCTCCTCAGCATTGCCCCGCCCAGCACGCTCCTCAGCATTGCCCCGCACCCGGCTGCAGCGCAGACTGAACCGCTATCGCGAGCCCCACTCGCGAAGCCGGCGCCACACCGCCGCCCCGCACCGCCCGTGTCCAACCGCGCCATCTCCATCGCCGCCCTGATCTGGGGCACGAGCATTTTCCTCAGCCGCATCATCGGCCTTGTGCGCGAGGCCGTGATCGGACGCACGCTCGGTGCGGGCCCGGATGCCGACGTCTACTGGACCGCCTTCGTCCTGCCCGACTTCCTCAACTACCTCCTGGCGGGCGGCGCGCTCTCGATCGTCTTCATCCCGATCTTCCAGCGCCAGCTGAGCCGCCACGGCGAGCAACAGGCCCGCGAGACTTTTTCGACGCTCTTCAGCTTCCTCACGCTGCTGCTGCTTCTCGCGACGCTCGCGCTGCACTTCGCCGCCCCCGCACTCGTTGCGCTGGTCGCTCCGGGCTTCTCCCCCGCCCAGCTCGAGCAACTGACGGCCCTGACACGCATCATCCTGCCCGCCCAGATCTTCCACATCCTGGGCGGACTCTTCTCCGCCGCACTTCAGGCGCGCGACTCGCACACCGTGCCCGCCTTCGCGCCGCTGATCTACACGCTCGGCATCATCGCGGGCGGCCTGCTGAGCTCCAGCGCCGAGGGCTTTGCCTGGGGAGTGCTCGCGGGCAGCATCGCGGGGCCCTTCCTCCTTCCGCTGCTCGCCTGCGCGCGCCGCGGCCTCTTGCCCCGCCCGCGCTGGAACTTCCGCCACCCCGATCTCTCCGACTATCTGGCGCGCTCGCTCCCGATCATGCTCGGCTTCTCCATCATCGCCGTCGATGACTGGATCCTGCGCCGCGAAGCGACGCTGATCGACTCGGGCGCCGCCAGCACGATCACCTACGCCAAGAACCTCATGAAGGTGCCGATGGGCGTCTTCGGCCTCGCGCTCGGCGTTGCTTCCTTCCCCACCCTCGCGCGCCTCGTCGCCGAAGGTCAGGTCGCCAGGATGCACTACACGCTGCTCGGCACCCTGCGCACGCTCTTCGTGCTCTCCTTTGCCGCTCAGGCCGCCCTCAGCGCCAACGCCACCGACCTCGCCGCCCTGATCTACGGCCGCACGCGCATCGACGCCGAGGCGCTCCAGACCATCGGCGCGCTCACGACGCTCGTCTCCATCGCGCTGGCCGCCTGGTCCGCCCAGACGCTGCTCGCGCGCGGTTTCTACGCGCTCGGCAACACCTGGATTCCGGCCGTCCTCGGCACCTTCGTGGCCCTGCTCTTCTTTCCCCTCTACGGCCTCCTGCGCGAGCACTACGGCCTCTTCGGCCTCGCCATCGCCAGCTCGCTCGCAATCCTGCTCTACACCTTCGCCCTCAACATCCTGCTCGATCGCGAGCTTGCCCGCCGCGGAGAGCGCGTCGACGCCCACTGGAATCCCTTCTTCGTGCGCACGCTCGTCGCGCTGGGCCTTGCGATCGGTCTGGGTCGCGCGGTGGCGTGGGTCTTGCCGGACGATCCGTCGCTGCTGATGACGGGCCTGCGCGCGGGACTTGCCTGCGGGAGCGCGGCGGTCGGATTCCTCATCGCGGCGGCGATGCTGGAGGTGGGCGAAGCGCGCTCA
>SXGT01119166.1_pt1 | contig 11955 bp, 11 predicted proteins | sample 3176221 | NCBI WGS metagenome assembly SXGT01 (sample SAMN11356862, study PRJNA531348) | freshwater metagenome | isolation source: freshwater sample F1-120 | place: China: Fuxian Lake, Yuxi | collected 2017-12-25
GCGCATCGAGACCTACAAGCTTTCGGTCACTGCATTGAACCATTTCCTCGAGGATCCGGTTCTTTTTTTGAAAAGCGATCTTCTCCAGGTTCCTCAGTCCAAGCAGTCCAGTCTTGTCTATGGCAATGCCGTTCACGATGCGCTGAAGCAGTGGGGTTTTTCCATGCAGAAGGACCAGCCTCTTACGAAAGCTCAGTTTCTTCTTGCCTTTGAAAGCTTCCTTCAGGAGAGGGAGCTTCTCACGGAGCCCGAGAAGCAAAGACTTCTGAAATTGGGAGAAGAGTCTCTCCCGCGCTTTTTTCACGACCATCTCCAGTCTTTGCATCCCTGTATTGCTCATATCGAGCATCCTGTTTCCACGCATCTTGGAGATATTCCCATCACGGGCAAACTCGACCGCATCGATCGGCTTTCGCAGGATTCTTCCTCCGTTCGGGTTATCGATTTCAAGACGGGACGGCCCAAGAGCGAGTCGGAGATACTGAAGGAAGGCGATTACTTCAGGCAACTCGTATTCTACGCACTGCTTCTTGAGCACGGCATGCCCCATTTGGAGCCAAAGGAATTCATTCTGGAATTTGTAGGGGAGGGAGAGCACGAGCCGGTAAGCCGAGTCTTTCAGATTACGGAAGCACAGAAGAAGGATCTCGCAGCGATTATTCAGAAAGTTTGGACGAAGATTCTGGCCCTGGATTTCACCCCGATTCAGAAGCAGGAATAGGATGGATTGCACTCAGTTCTTTTCACTCAAGGAACAGATATCTTGAGTCTGAGAAGGCTTTATTTCTTGATTTTGTCATTCTGAAGAAAATTGATATTTCAGGTCCGTTGATGCTTCTGTCTACTGGTAGCTAGAATGATGATTTTTCCACAGCTTCTTTTCAGGCTTTCAACACGGTGCTTTCTCGCATTCTGTCTTTTATTTCTAGGCCTTTCTTTTGTCTCCCTTACATTCGCACAATCCTTCGCCGTGCTCTCTGCAGTGGACTACATTCCTTCAGCGGTACCTGCCCTCTCTCCTTTGAATACTCCTAAATTAGTGGAGCAAAATTTTACTGCTCTTCCTTCTCAGTTTCGCACTGCATCGAATATTCTTCGTCTGACTAAAGACGGAATAGTACGCTCTCGTAATCCGGTCTGGAACGTTTGTGTTTCTGGAAAACCCATTCGTAAGGGCTTGGTGATAAAAAATACCGATACGTATGAGTACCGGAGAGGGCATTTGCATATGAAAATTCCCTTCACTTGCCGAGACTATCATCGGGGGAATGTTTCAATCTGGAAACATCCTGATTTTAAGGATCTTGATATCCTTCTCGACGTAAAGGGTAGACTAATCGGAGGAATTCCATTTCCTTACGTTGCAGTGAGAGACTAGGTTGTAGAACTTCAGGAGAATTTTCTTCCAAGAAATTTCTTTACGCTCTCCATAGCCTTACCTCTATGGCTTGTACTATTCTTTTGTTCAATACTCATGGCTGAGTATACGCATTCAAATCCGTCCGGCTGAAAACATGCGGAGATCGGCAGCCCCGGTAGGTATTCGGCTTCCAGCTTCTCCGTGATTTTGCCGTCGCAGGATCCTTCGAACAGATATTCCGAGCCGTCTTCATCGATAAAGCACAGATTGCAGACGAAGCGTGCTTTCTTATTTTTTTCACGTGCCATTCTCTCGAGGAAATAAGAAATCCATTCTTCATCCGAGGCCAATGGTCCTGCTCCCCACCTTCTGGTTTCGACACCCAGTTCACCGCTCAGCGCATCCACGATGATGCCAGAGTCGTCGGCCAGCGTCGGGAGTTTTGAGGCCATGAAGAAGTGTCTTGCCTTCAGCACGACATTTTCCCTGAATGTTTTGCCGGTTTCTTCCAAGTCACCATGCAGATTCAAATGCTTCGGAGTCAGGAGTTCGATCGGCAATGCCGAGAGAACCTCTTTCATCTCAACAATTTTGCCCTGATTATTTGTTCCGAGAAGAAGTTGCATGCTCTCATTCTACAGCAGCGACTCTTATTCACTCTGTTCCATCCGCTGCATTCGACGATCATTGAAGGTCATGCGTTCGGGCTCATCCAAGTAGAAAGCATCGCCGACCTTCGCTACTTTTCCGCGTGTTTGATTTTTATTTGCTGAAACCTTCATCGGTCCGTGCTCATGATGCTGCTGCGTTGCCTCAGGATGGATACGGGTAGGGTCTTCCGATGATTTATCGTGATGATGTTCGTAAAGATTCATGAAAAGAGTTCGTAGAAATGTATAGTAAAACTAACATTCTGAAATAAAAATGCGTTTTAGTCTACTGACCGTCCGCGAGCTTGTCAATATAGACCTTCCTCGGCTTTGCACCATCAACAGGTCCAACGACGCCTTTCTCCTCCATGATGTCGAGCAAACGAGCCGCTCTTGCATAGCCCACTTTCAGGTGTCTTTGAAGCAGGCTTGCTGAAGCTTTATTCGTTTCCTGAATGACGCGAACGGCTTCGAAGAAGAGGTCGTCCCCGCCATTGTCATCCTGGTCCAGATCGATCATGCCGTGCGTGCCGGAATTGTCTACTTCCTCACCTCCCGCTCCTGGCTCTTCTCCTTCTCCGAAGGTGATTTCTTCCGTAAGCATTCCCCCTCCTGCAACTTTCACCGAATTGATGACGCGCTCGATTTCTTTCGTAGAGATGAAAATTCCCTGGATACGCACGGGCTTTGCCGTGACCGCATTCATCAGGAGCATGTCTCCTTTCCCGAGCAAGTCCTCGGCACCGATGCTGTCGATGATGGTCCTCGAGTCGATGGAGCTGACGACACGGAAGGCTATGCGAGTCGGGATATTCGCTTTGATGAGACCCGTGATGACATCCACGCTCGGTCTCTGCGTTGCAATGATGAGGTGCATGCCGACGGCTCTGGCCATCTGGGCGATGCGGGCGATCATCGTTTCAGTATCCTTCCTGTGTTGCCGCATCATCAGGTCGGCAAGCTCGTCGACCACGATGACGATGCGTGCAAGCTTTTTCTCTTCATCGGTTTGCTTCTCGTTGTATTCCATGAGGTTTTTCACGCCGTTTTCCGAAAACCGGTGCAATCTTCGGCCCATTTCTGCAATCGCCCAACGTAGTGCCTGCAGGGCTTTTTCCGACTCGGTGATCACAGGCGTCAGGAGATGGGGGATCCCGTTGTAGGGCATCAGCTCAACGCGTTTCGGGTCGATAAGGATGAGCTTCAATTCGTGCGGCGCATTCTGAAACAGCAGTGAGATCAGGAATGTGTTCATCGCCACGGACTTTCCGGCACCCGTCGCTCCTGCAATGAGCAGGTGTGGCATATCTTCGATCGTGGCAACGATCGCATCGCCGCTGACGCCTCTGCCGAGCGGGATCGTAAGAGGGGATTCCGACTGTCTGAAGACTTGCGATTCCAGCAGTTCCTTCAGGAAGACCGTCGAACGTTTCTCATTCGGCATCTCGATGCCGACCAAGGATTTTCCGGGAATCGGTGCTTCGATTCTCAGGCTCTGTGCCGCGAGGGCGAGTGCAAGATCGTCTTTGAGGTTCTCGATCTTGCTGAGCCGAATGCCTTCTGCCGGCTGCAGCGTGAACTGGGTGACGGTCGGCCCGGGATGAGCGTCTTTCATCGTGACGTCCACTTCGAACTCTGCGAGTTTCTCTTTGATACGTGCCGCCTGACGCTTCAATTCGTCGTCATCGACCGTGAGCGTGCTCCTTCTTGAATCGAGCAAGTCCAATTCGGGAAATTTCCATTCCTCAAAGCGTGTGTTCTTCATTTCCAGCATGCCGCTGGCCTTGGCTTTTGCTTTCGGTTCTTCCTTCTTCTTCTCTTCGAATGGCTTTGCGAATTCCGGTCGCACGATATTCAAATCTTCCTCTTTTGCGCCCTTCTCGATGAGGTCTTCCAGCTCTTCTTCCTCTTCGTCGGCAACTTCTTCCTCATCTTCATCCACTTCTTCCCGTATCGGTCTCTGAGAGCGCTGCTCTTTTTTCGGGGCAGTCAGGCTTCTGATCAGTGCGGGGATGTCTGGCTCAAATGTAACAAACAATCCGACGAGGAATGTGGCTGCAAGCATGATGTATCCGGCACCTTTGCTGAAGAATGCCACGAATGGGAATGCGACCATGAAGCCGACTGCTCCTCCGAGTTCGTTTCTGTGCTCCGCCATGTCGATGACGGGCGACCAGAGAGTCACGATGCCGAGGAAGGAACCAAGGCAGAGCAGCAGGCCCACCGTTCTCTTCGTCTCGATATTCGGAGATGTGCCGATGATAAGAAGACACCCGAGCGCAATGAGCATTGCGGGGAACAGCACGTTCCATGCCCCGAAGAGAAATGTCAGGATTCTTCCGATCGCGAGTCCCATGGCACCGGCATTGCCACGAAGTGCGAGGAAGAGGACGAGCCCGCAGCCAATGGCGAGCACAGCTTTCACTTGCCTGCTGGTGTGCTCCTCAAGCACGAACAGCGGCTTAGCTTTTCGCTTCACTCGTCGCCTCCGAAGTGTGGCTTTCCGACGGACTTTTGGCATCGGGGAGAAGTATAGCTGAAAAAGGTTCAGGTTCGGTAGATGTAACGAGTGAATCAGGCGAGAATTATGAAGTATGAATTACGAATTATGAGTAGCAGTTATCCTTCATTCATCATTCCTAATTCATACTTTAATTTAAATGAATGTACTCAGTCTAAATGTCCGTAGCTCTCGCACCCTCTCCCGGTACTCAGGTTCGAATTCTTCCACGGCGTTCCAGAATTTCGCCGAGTGATTCGGATGAGGCATGTGACACAGTTCATGGATGATCACGTATCGGAGAATGTTCGCGCTCGTCAGGAGGAGTGGTGTCGACAGTGCGATTTGACCTTTTCTCCCGCAGCTTCCCCATCTCGATCGCATGAATTTCAGCGTCACACTCCGGATATCGGCTCTTAGCGTCTCTTCATTGATCCCGCGTACCAACCGAGACATCGATGCGGTTGTGCTTTTCCCCAGAAGACGCCAGAAAGTTCGATGCAGAGCACGCTTATCGCCGTGAGCTTTTCTTGTGATTCTCCATCCGCTTGTCGTTCGCTTCGTAAGGTTATTCCTCCCGATGATGACTTCGAACCGGATCGATTCTCCCGTCACGAGGTGCACGGTCGTCTGTGATGCTCCTTCCAGTAATGCTCGGAATGGATCGATCGACATTCTTGTTTTCTCCCTGAGAAAAGATTTCGTCATTCGTCTAAGCAGAACTTCGATATGTCTTTTTTCTTCGGCAGCAGAAAGATTTTTCGCAAGCTTGATGAGAATCGAATCGCCCTGAATCGTTGCGCGCGATGTCCGGTTCTTCGTTTGCTCTATTCGGTACGGAGGAAGCGACATGGTTGCAGTGTATCGGTTGACTGCTTGTATCAATATAAATATGATATGAACATGATTAATCATTTAGAGCAATTCGATGCTCCTTTGGAGCCAGGCGATGATGAGGCTGCCGTCAAGCGCCTCAATGATATTGCAGATGCCGTTCATAGCGGCGTTATCGCAGTCCAACAGGACTTGGATCAGGCGCTTCAGCCCCTCAAGGATCTTTCGATTATCGGTGCGTTCGGACCGGCATTTCAAGAATTGAATACTCCGCTTCTTCGCTTGCGAGCGGAAACCCAGGAGCACACGCTCCATCTGACAGGTGTGCTCTAATCAGCTATTATCGAGGCATGGATAAGGTACTTATTTTCGGCGGAAGAGGATATATCGCTGGCCATCTTCAAAGTGTCTATCCGAATGCGGTTCTTCCAGAAGTTGATATTTGCGATGCAGTCGCGGTTGGGAACATCCTTGACTTTGAAAAGCCTGACATCGTCATCAATGCTGCCGGAAAAACAGGAAAGCCGAATGTCGATTGGTGCGAAGATCACAAGCTTGAGACGATTCTCAGCAACGTACAGGGCCCTCTGAATCTTCTCGATGCGTGCGCGAAGAGGGGCATCTACTGGGTGCACATCGGATCAGGCTGCACGTACGAAGGTGATAACGGAGGCCCCGGATTCACCGAGGAAGACACACCCAATTTCTCAGGAAGTTTTTATTCGAGAAGCAAGCTGTGGATCGATCAGATTTTAAAGGATTTTCCCGTTCTACAGCTTCGACTGCGCATGCCGTTCGACGGAACGAATCATCCGAGAAATCTGATAAGCAAGTTGAAAAAATATTCCAAGGTTCTGGATGTTCCGAATTCCATCACGTACATTCCCGATTTCCTTTTGGCGCTTCAGGCGCTGGTGAAGAAGCGAAAGACCGGGATCTTCAATGTTGTGAATCAGGGTGAGATATCTCCGTATCAGATCATGCTTCGCTACAGGGAGCTCGTGGATCCCACCCATACATTCGATCGTCTTACGATCGATCGTCTCGGAGATGTCGTCTGTGCAGGACGTAGCAACTGTGTTCTCTCCTCCAAAAAATTGGAGCGAGAAGGTGTCCGGATGAGACCCGTGCAGATAGTCATCGATGAGGCACTGAAAGCTCTTCTGTAAGCCGAGGAGCGAATTGACATATATAAAAAATAGATTATAATTATATAGTAATATCGCATCACAAAATCTTCTCGCTTTCATGCGCTTCCCTCTCTCCTCAGCATACGGCAAGATTCGAAACTTTCTTAGGTTTCTTCGGAGGCACCTGAAGCTGACCGTTGCGATTATCATTGTCTTGTTTTTTGCGTGGATCGTTTTTGCGGTCACGCGACCGAAGCAGCCTGTTTTCGTTACGGCAGTACTGGAACGCGGCGACCTTCGTCAGACGGTAGAGGCTGTCGGTACTGTTGTGTCTGAGAAGGATCTGGCACTTCAGTTTCCCATTGTCGATATCGTTTCAGGGGTGTTTGTGAAAGAGGGTGACAGAGTGAGGGCGGGACAGAAATTGGCAACGCTGCGCTCAGGCTCACTTTCGGCAAGCGTTGCTGCCGCCAGTGCTGCAAGGGCATCTGCCCAGGCCCAGCTCGATCAGCTCCTCGAGGGATCGAGGCCGGAGGATATAGCGATCGTCGAAGCACAAGTCAGAAACAAGCAGGCCTCGCTTGATGCCGTGAGGCAAACTTTGCGCAATGCCGAACAGAATCTCCTGACCTCCGAGTCACAGCTGATCACCCTCAAGAATGAGGCATCCATCGGTCTCTCGGGGCAGGTGAGCACCGCGAGCAGCACCATTGCACAGTATTTGGCGACGGCGAAGACGGCACTTCTTGCATCGCAAGGGGTCTTCAATGCGAATGACATTCAGGATTCCGTTGTCACGTGGATACCGCCTGGATACGACGCTCTTCATATGAATATTCAGTCCGCACTCATATCGATTTCCACTCTGCAGAAGTCGCTCGGTGTTACGGATTACCAGACTGCGCTGCGTTTCTTCGAACTCGCGCATCAGCAGCTTTTCACGACTACGGATATTGTCAGTCGTGCGTATGACATTGTTTCCGCACTGCCTCTGACTGGTTACCTGACGAATGCTTCCAAGGAGACAAATAAGGCGACGATTGCTACTCAGAAAACCAGCGTGCAATCCGCACTTTCTTCTTTGGATTCGGCTGCGAAGGCCCTTCGCGATGCATCCGCCGTGTATGCGACGAGAATTTCAGCGCAGGAGGGAGAGATAGCGACACTCGTCGGTACGAGGGACAGAGCGAAGGCGGATATTCTCACGTACGAGACTTCCCTTCAAATTGAGAAGGCGCAACTGGACCTGAAGAAGGCTCCGGCACGTAAAACGGATATCGATGTTGCAAGCGCAAGAGTTCGTCAGGCTCAGGCGGATCTTTCGAGGGCTGCCTCTCAGTTCGCGGACACCATTCTTACCGCACCGGTTGCAGGATTGATCACGAAGGTTCATGTGAAGATGGGCGTGATGCGTCCTTCATCCGACGCATCGATCGAGATGCTCGGTGAGTCTCCGTACAGGGTCGAAATGTTTGTTTCCGAGGTTGATATCCCGAGAGTGCAGCGCGGACAATCGGGATCAATCGTTCTCGATGCTTTTCCGGGTGAGTCTCTCGATTTGGTCGTCAGCGATATCGATTCCGCATCCACGGATAAAGACGGAGTCTCAAAGTACCGAGTGAAGCTTGATTTCACTTCGGTGCATGATGACCTCAAGATCGGTATGACAGGTGATGGGGAGATCGTTACCGGATTCCGTTCTGATGTTGTGGGTGTCCCGTTTCGCGCAATTCTCGAGAGAGAGGATGGTCGTCACTACGTTCGCATTCTCGATGAAAGCGGCATCTCGTATGAGAACCGATCTGTGACGGTCGGAATGGAGGGGGAGGGAGGGAGTGTGGAAGTAACCGGGGCGAGGGAGGGAGAGACCGTTGTTGTTCTCATCAAGGAATGAATCATGTCGCAGACTTCACTCATCGAAACCCGTGCACTGTCCAAATCGTACGTGAACGACACCGTTGTCACGCCGGTTCTTTTCGATATTGATTTGAGAATCAAGCGCGGAGAGTTCGTGGCAATCATGGGTCCTTCAGGTTCGGGGAAATCCACTCTCATGCACATTCTCGGGTTTCTCGATTCCCACAGTTCCGGAAAGTATTTCTTTCAGGGGGAGCCCACGAAAGACTTGGATGACGACGAGTTGGCTCGCATTCGTGCCACGCGAGTCAGTTTCGTTTTTCAGTCGTTCAATCTTCTTCCGAGAACCACTGTGCTGCAGAATGTTCTCCTGCCTCTTCTGTACCATCCGACCATTCCCGTTTTCGAAAGGGAGAAGCGCGCGTTGAAGGCCATCGAGCTTGTGGGGCTTTCCGATCGCAAGGACTTCCTGAGCAGTCAGCTCAGTGGCGGCCAGAAGCAACGAGTTGCCATTGCGCGCGCACTCGTCACGAATCCAGAGATTATTTTTGCAGACGAGCCTACCGGAAACCTCGATTCCGCTTCGGGCGTTGCTATCATGGAGGTTCTTCAAAAGCTGAATCATCAGGGCCACACGATCATTCTCGTCACCCATGAACAGACGACGGCGCAACATGCTTCTCGTATCATTCATATTCGTGACGGTCGCATTGTAAGTGACTCGAGCGACTTTAAGCGCGTGATGGCAGAGGATAAAGGCATCTTGAAATAGTTTTCTTATTTTCATGACATGCTGTTTTCTGACACCTTCCATTCGGCACTTAGAGGCGTAACGGCCAATGTCAGTCGTTCGATGCTGACGATGCTCGGCATTACGATCGGCGTCGGTTCAGTCGTGCTGATGAGTTCCGTCGGACAGAGCATGCAGGGGGTGATCCTCGGTCAGATCAGTTCGCTTGGTCCGAAAAGCATGGTGATTTTTCCGGGTCAGGAATCGGGCGGAGCCAATGCGGTGATGACGGGCCACGACAGCTTTACATTTGAGGATCTTCGTGAGCTGGAGCAGCTGAAGACCATTGCTTCAATCTCACCTGTCATTTTCATGAGCGGCACTGTTTCTTACGGTCGAGAGGAGGGGAGTCCGCAGGTCTTTGGTGTGAAAGAAAATTTTTTCTTAAACCAGAACATTTCAGTAAAAACGGGACGCCTGCTGGAGCGCGATGATATTGATGGTGCCAAAGCGGTCGCCGTTCTGGCACCCGATGCTGCGGAAAAATTTTTCGGTTCCGGCGATCCCATCGGCAAACGAATAAAGATCGGTGATCGGCACTTCACAGTGATCGGCACTACTCATCCGCTTGGCTCTCAGTTTTTCCAGAATGCGGACGACAGGATCTACGTTCCGTTCACGGTGGCACGCAATGTCACGGGCCAGAAATTCTTAAATTATGCGACGATGCAGGCGACGGGCAGTTTCGATCTTGCATTCGATGATATCAAGGCCCTTCTCCGTCGCCGTCACGGCATTGAGAATCCGACGGATGACCAGAAGAAGGATGACTTCGTTGTCCGATCCTCCGCCCAGGCAGGAGAGATCCTCGGCTCGGTATCGCTCGGACTGACATTGTTCATCACGACGATAGCCGCCATTTCACTCCTCGTCGGTGGCATCGGCATTATGAATATCATGCTCGTGTCGGTCACCGAACGTACGAGTGAGATCGGTCTTCGCAAGGCGATTGGCGCTCGTTCAAGGGATATTTTACTTCAGTTCCTTCTGGAATCCGTTTTGCTTACACTCATCGGAGGAGTGATTGGAGTGATCGGAGGAATCGTCATTGCTTTCGTCATTGCGGGCATCGCAAAGTATTTCCTCGCAACCTATTTCTTCGCGGTCTCCGTGCAATCCATTCTCGCCGCATTCGTCATGGCGGCGCTGACGGGCATCATTTTCGGCATTTCGCCCGCACGCCACGCTGCATCACTCCATCCGATCGAAGCGCTTCGATACGAATAATTCTATGTTGTTCTCAGACACCCTCATCACCTCCTTTAAAGGCATCACGGTCAACAAAAAGCGCACGATGCTGACGATGCTCGGCATCATCATCGGTGTCGCTTCAGTCGTGCTGATGGTTTCACTCGGCAACAGTTTCCAGCAGTATATTCTTTCGCAGGTCGAGTCGTTCGGCACCAATACGATTGACGTTTTTCCGAAGGGATTTGAAAAGTTCGGAGGCAATCTCGACAGTCTCACGTTTGAAGACTTCACGGCAATTGAGCAGTTGTCGACGGTGACTCGCGCGGTCCCCGTCATTCTCGTATCGCAGCCCGTCAGCTTTGGAAGAGAGGAAGTGTCTCCCATGGTTATGGGTTCCCATGGAGAGATTTTCGGGAATTACGGCCTGAAGTTGGATCATGGACGGCTCCTCGACAACGTCGATGATGACGGAGCAAAATTCGTAGCCGTTCTCGGTTCGAAGACTGCCGAGGATCTCTTTGGCAATAAAGATCCGGTCGGCAGGAAGATTACGATCGGAGAATTCACGTTCACCATCGTCGGAGTGCTGAAGAGTCTTGGATCCTTTCTTCTTCAGGATCTGGATAAGCCGGTCTTCATCTCATACTCCGTTGCCAAGGCGATCAGCGGTCAGAAGCATTTGAGTTACATTACCCTGAAGGCCGTTTCGGATACCGATCTCAGCAAGCAGGATATTACGGAGCTCCTTCGTCAGCGTCATCGCATCAAGAATCCTTCGGGGGATCCGGACAAGGATGACTTCATCGCGAGAAGTGCGGAACAGGTCACGCAAATCGTGAACTCTGTCACGCTCGGTCTCACGATCTTTCTCTCCCTCGTTGCCGCCATTTCGCTGCTCGTCGGTGGTATCGGGATCATGAACATCATGTTGGTGTCCGTCACGCAGCGTACCAAGGAGATCGGTCTTCGGAAGGCGGTCGGAGCGAAGAGGCGGGATATTCTTCTTCAGTTTCTGCTTGAAGCGATTGCTCTCACAATCACTGGGGGAGCTGTCGGAACGGTCATCGGCATATTCTTCGGATGGCTCCTCAGTAATATTGCTGCAAAATTTCTCGGAGAATTTCATTTCGTTCTTTCGTTCTCTGCGATCTTCATGGCACTGCTGATGGCAATCGGTACGGGTTTGCTCTTCGGTATTTATCCGGCAAAGAAGGCGGCGGCCCTCAGTCCGATGGAGGCATTGAGGTATGAGTAAACTTGGGAGGAATTATGGCTTTTGGGTAGTCTTCAGAATTGTTGCTTGCAGTCTTTCATAATTCATAATTCCAAATTCATAATTCTTACTAAAAAGAGCCATTCACGAGGAACGGCTCTTTCAGAATGAAAACCGAAATTAGCAGTCACATCCGTAAACTGTCTGACGCTTATTCTCCTTGCAGCGCCATGCAGCCTTCTTGACGAGCTCCTCGCAAGACTTGGCGAGAACATCGCAGAAGTCGCCGCCGCAGCGGAGACCCATCTTCGACAGAGTTTCCTTGACGTGTGATTGAACGATCATTGGATAAAAGGGGAAGAAGTAGATGGACGGGATTGTAGAGAAGACCCTCTGGCAGCACAAGCAGGCATTCTGGAGCGCATTGACA
>SXGT01861052.1_pt1 | contig 11955 bp, 9 predicted proteins | sample 3176221 | NCBI WGS metagenome assembly SXGT01 (sample SAMN11356862, study PRJNA531348) | freshwater metagenome | isolation source: freshwater sample F1-120 | place: China: Fuxian Lake, Yuxi | collected 2017-12-25
CCTTAATCATATCTTCAGGCATATAGCCACTGCCTAAGCTATTAGTCAAGTAATGTTTACTATAACTGGCGGAAATATCAAATTGATCAGTAAATTTATATTTTACTTCTGATTCAAGACCAATACCTTCAATTTCTTTATTGTTATAGAAACTGATGTGTACTACGGCTGACGATGTATTAGTTGAAAGTATTAAATTTTCTTGGTTAAACCAGTATATGTTCGCAGACGTGGTTAGATCTGCTGACCACTTGTTCTCAATTTGCATTTCTACAGTATTAATAACCTCTGGTTTAATTTCTGTTCCTTGTATGGTTGGAAAGCTTTGCTCTAGCAGGGATGGCGGGCGAAAGGCCCGACTATAAATAAGCTTTGCTGTAGTATTTAAGTCTGCATTCCATACTAATGCGATACGTGGACTGTACCCTGGAGAAGCATCAGAGTAATAATCATATCTGAAACCCGTCGTAAGATACCAATCCGGTGCTATATTCCATTCGTCTTGAAATAATGCATAATAATTTGATCTATGTTTAGTACCCACCAAAGGATCATTGCCAAATGTAGAAGCTTCGGTTAATGGTATTTGCTGTATAAATTGAGGTGTAATTATGTAATTAATTTTATTTTCGCCAACCGTTACCCAATTGTATGCATAGCCAGTTCCGAAAGTGACAATATGTTTTTCAAAGCCAGTATAATTGAATTGTGTTGTAAGACCTGCTGTTCCTTGGAACGATTCTCCATTTACGTTTCGGGCACCGAGAGGCAATAACCCACCAAATGTACCAGGAGGTAGAATATTAATATCTGAGTTTATATCCTGGCCAAAAAAATAGAATGTTGATTTATTACTCAATTCATAATCAAGTTTATTATTCAATGATAAATCGAGGCTATACATATCGTTTTTAGTTAGCCCTAAATTATCTAGCGCCATAGCGGAACCGACACCGGTTTGGTTACTATAACCTTGGTAACCCATTCTAAACTGTATTGCATCGTTATAATTAAGATTGAGCCTGGCATCAATGTCGTCTCGCCCATTATTAGTGAATCCAGGGGCATTTGATGCATTAGTATGAAAAAAATTATCAATTACGGTTTGGGCGTCTTGCTCTACTTCACCGCGAAACCCGTTAGTAGTTCCACCTTGAACTGAAAAGCTGTATTCCAAATCTCCATGTTTATCCCCGTATTCTGCCCATCCGTCATATGTGTCCATATTACCAACGAAGGATCCAACATCGCCGCCTTTCAATTCTTTGCCAGTCTTAAGGACGACATTAATGACACCTGTTGTGGCTTCACCACCATAAAGCATTGAGCCTGGACCCCTGATGACTTCAATCCGTGATATATTTTTAACAGGCATATCCCAAAGGTATGGTTTACCGCCGACCTGTACGCTTCGGAGTGGGATATCATTAATTAAAACCAGGACTTGAGAATTGGATTCTGAATAAACACCCCTGAATCCAATGATATTTGTACCATTGCGTCCATAACTTATATGGACACCTGGTAGGTATTCGAGTACTTCGGTCAATCTTCGAGCACCTATTCTATCTATGTCCTGGCTCGTGATTACTGAGGTGACACTCGGACTGAATATCCTTGGTATTGGATGTCCTGTGGCGATAGATTCCAATTCACTTGAATTATCGGAACCATAGATGAGCGATAGGTCATCGTCAATTGTGGAATTGGCTGTAACTGGTTGTTGATTGAATAGTATTGATAATATAAGAAATAAAATTCTGTTTTTTATCATAACAATAAATAGTCCTTTAAGCGTTAAGCTTAGATTTTACCAAAAGATTCACTAAACGGGACTTATGTGGCCAATAGGGCGGCTGCAACACTTGGGGATACGCCATTAGGGATTTGAAGGACAGGTGGTGTTCTGAAAACAGCGCGGCCACATTCTGCTAAATCCGCAATCTCATCAATCGATAAGGTTGATATTTTTTCAAGCTCAGTTTGATTTAAGTTAAACTTAAAAATAGCTGCCATCGGGTTGTGTCTTGCGCAATCGCGGGCCAGCATTAACAATTGAAGATTTATTGCCTTCAAGTCATCATTATTGTCAACCATTTTTAATCTCCGTTTTGGTTTTGGACTGAAAGTCAATCATCAAAGGACGCGAAGATTAAGCTAAAAATATAGCCATTTGATTTTCCGGGACGATGCGTCGGATTCATGATTGTTAGGGTATTTTTAAATGACTATTTTGAAAAATGACAGCTCGAAAGATCATCAAATACGCTATTAACCCGCGCAAGCCTTGATTTGCGAGGCATTCAAGCTACTCTAGCGCCATTAAAATTATTGCAACCAAGATATCTTTGATTCGTTATGTCTACGAAAGGATTGAGGGAGAGTTAGCTGGTTGAAGCAGTAATTGATTTAGAAATTCAATCGAAAGAGGCCGAAAATGAGCGTCTTTCACATCGATGATTTGCTTAATGCTTTCGTAAGATGCCTCCATGACTAACATGAGAGGTACCAAGTATGCAGCAATTTTATGTTCCGCATTCGATTCTGATCATCGCTTTAATTTCAGTTTTCGTGGCAGATGGATTTAGTTCAGCTTTTTTAGTGCTGGTATTGGCCACACTGGAAATCAGTCTTTCAGTGGATAACGCTGTTGTGAATGCCGGGGTTCTCAAAAAGATGGAACCGATTTGGCAAAAGCGATTTATCACATGGGGGATGTTAATCGCGGTTTTTGGTATGCGACTAATATTTCCAGTATTGGTTGTAGCGCTTGCGACAGGCATGTCTACGAACGATGTGGTTTTGCTGGCACTGAATTCACCTGAGCAATATGCAATTCAGTTGCATGAAGCCCACCCAATGATTGCGTCATTAGGTGGGATGTTCTTAATGATGGTCGGGTTATCGTTCCTGCTTGATGATTCTCGTGACGTATTCTGGGTTGGATCGATTGAAAAACGGCTGCAAGCGCTCGGCAAAATTGACGCAGTAAACACAACTATAACGCTAGGAACTTTGTTGGGTATTAGCGCAATAGTGCCTGGCGAGATAAGGATGTCGGTACTGACCGGTGGGGTCTGGGGGATATTCCTTTTTGGATTAGTAAGCAGCCTGGATAGCTTGTTTGCAGTATCCGATGAACAGGCGTCAATCAGCGAAACTGTTAAAAAAGGTGGCTTGGTTGCGTTCCTGTACCTGGAGTTGCTGGATGCATCGTTCTCGTTCGACGGGGTAATCGGCGCGTTTGCAATCTCTCAGGAAGTACAGATTATTACCCTTGGATTGGGAATTGGCGCTTTATACGTTAGATCACTGACCATTTATTTGGTGAATAAAGGCGTTCTCGACGAATACATCTATCTCGAACACGGGGCTCACTACGCCATTCTTGCGCTGGCCATACTCATGATGACCAGTATCATTAAACAAATACCCGAGGTGATCACGGGGGTTACGGGCGCCATTCTAATTGGCTTATCTCTTTGGTCATCAATCTCTCATAACAAGCAACAAGCTTTGTTGGCTACTCCAGAATCGCTCAAGCAGCGATATCCAAGTCTCCACAAAAATTCTTAACCAAAAGCTAGAGGTAAAAAATGGCATTAGATTTAGTCAAGGGCGGGAATATCAACCTGTCAAAAATAGACGCTTCCTTAAAGAACATCGTTGTTGGACTCGGATGGGATGTTAGAGAAAGCGACCAGGAAATCTTTGATTTGGATGCGTCCGTGTTGATGGTTACAGCGAATGAAAAAGCAAGAAATGAGAAGGATCTTGTCTATTACAAAAACAAAAAATCAACGTGCGGGGCGTTAAACCATACGGGAGATAACAGAACCGGAGGCGGCGATGGGGATAAAGAAACGATCCACGTATTTCTAAGCAAGGTGCCGGCTGAGATAGAAAAGCTGATTATTTTCGTATCGATTCATGACGCAGAAAAACTAAAACAAAATTTCGGACAAGTGCGCAATGCTTTCGTGCGGTTGGTCAATAAAGATACCGAGGAAGAAGTGGCTCGGTATGACTTGAGCGAGGAAGAGGGTACCGCGACTTGCACATCAATGATTTTCGCTGAAATCTATCGCTATCAAGGTGATTGGAAATTCAAAGCGGTTGGTCGTGGAGTGAAAGGCGGCTTAGCCGAATTCGCAAGGATCCATGGCTTAGCATGATTACTTTGACCCCAACAAAAATGATGGTTTTTCTTGTTTTTTGTGTCCTCTCTGGTGCCTTGGGTGGCTATTACGCCGCCTCTTTTTCACCGATACCGGCTCAAATTGCAATTGTCGACGTGCAGGGATTAGTAAAAAAAGCCGTTGAAAATAACCAAGCGCAGACGGAAGAGGATGCCAAGGCGCTAATGGACAAAGTAAAAGCATCAACTGAAGAGTTGGTACAACGTGGCGTGGTTATTCTTGACGCGCAATCTGTTTTAAGTGCTCCAGAGGAAGCTTATGTCAACATTGAATAGTTCAGAACCATTGACGCTGTATGTATTTATTGAAAGGACCAAAACGTTCGGTCCGCTTTTGCTTAATCACCTTAGATCTCACGCTATTACGTGGATTTTACTGGTTTCTCTCTACGGTGTTATCCATTCCAACTACCGACTGGCGATCAATCAAACACCCAGCCTACCTTATTCACTGTTCCTTATTTGTCTCGATAAAAAAGTCGAAACTGGTGGGCTTATCGCATTCAGATGGCATAACGGCGAACCCTATCCAGACGGATACACCTTCACAAAAAGACTACTGGCAGGTCCCGGTGAAATAGTTATCAAAAAAGGCAGAGATTTTACCGTCGGCGATCGGACGCTGGTGGGTAAAGAGATAGGGCTAAGCCTAAAAAAATTGTTCCCGAATGACGAGTTGCATGATGGGATAAATACGATTCAATTGGGCAAGTATTTCGTCGCTGGTGATCATGAATACAGCCTCGATTCTCGTTATAACCTACTTGGATTAGTCGATGAAAAAGATGTTATTGGCAGGGCGTACCCGATTTTCTAGTCGCTTCCTGGCAGTGTTGATGCTGCACCTTTCGTTCTCCCTGGCATATGCACGGGAGGACGATTTTTTTATCAAGGGGCTAATTAGTGAACAACAACCTGAAATGAATAAGAAGTTACCAGAGTGGCTGAAAACCAAGCCATTGCAATTGAATCCGGCGCTTGAAAAACTTTTTTACCAAGGCAATAAAATTGCGAATGGAGCAAATTCAGTTGCAATACAAAACGAAATTCCCACAGGAAAATCTGTACAAGGGCGTTGGATATTTGTTTCGTTTGGCATGCCAGAACAAGAACTAAAAGCCGCAGCTGAAGAGGCTCAATCAACCAAATCGATTTTGGTGTTTAGAGGGGTTGGTAGAGATCAAAATACAGGGGATATAACAAATAAGCTCTATCCGATCGTAAAGGATATGAAGCCTGTGCCTGGCGTTGTGATTGATCCAACCCTATTTACGAGGTTCATGGTTAGTGCTGTGCCAACAATGATTGAAACAGACTCAGAAGGCAAAACGAGAATAGCCAGAGGACTACCTGGGTTCAAATGGTTAAGTCAACAGGAGCCTGGGGACAGTGGACAAAAAGGCCCTATATACGATATTTCAGAGCCCGATATGATCGAAGAAATGCAGCGAAGAATGGCTAATTTCGATTGGTCAAAACAAAAGGCAGATGCAATTGCCAATTTTTGGAAAAATCAGGATGAATTCAACTTGCCAGCTGCAAGTAAAGATCGAGAACGAACGATCGACATGACAATAGTGGCAACCAGCGATATTTTTCATCCAGATGGTAGGTTAATTTTTCGTAAAGGGGAAAAAATTAACCCATTAGCAATGATGCCTATGCGGCATGCTTACATTATTTTCGATGCAACCAGTCCAAAACAGGCGGAGATTGCTAAAAGACTAGGTGACGGATTAATACAAAAAGGCAAACCTGTCGTTTACATGTTTTCGAGACTAAATAAAGATAGGGGTTGGGATCATTACAACGAGTTAGTTAATTTCGTAAATGGTCAAGTTTACAAACTAAATAGCAGCATCATTGATCGCTTCAAAATAGAAGCTCTGCCCACTGTCATTTTAGAATCAGATAATAAGATCATCGCTCGTGAAATCAAAAGCCTGGAGATTCACTGATGATGAAAGTAATTGTTCTTACACTCATACTTGTGAATGCATTGGGATCACTCGGATTTACAGAGGATTCAGTTAATACTTCTGATAGCAAGCAAATTACTGCAGATAAGCTTTTATGTCCTGATGCAGACATTTGGAGCAAGAAAATGATCACAGGCGTTTGCTGGTCATGCTTGTTCCCAGTCAGGTTACTGGGAAAAACCATATACGACATGGATAGCGATACACCGGAGGGGGCGTCTGATGAAAGTTTTTGTTTTTGTAGTGACAATAATGGAATTCCGAATCTCGGCATAACCGGCAGTGCGTGGCTACCAGCCAGACTCATCGAGGTTGTTCGGAAACCCTATTGTTCACCTGCCTTAGGTGGTGTCTCGTTCAATAAAGGAGTCCGATTATGGGGAGGGAGTAAGGAGGTAGAAGGTGACGGGACGGATAAGACATTTTACAACTATCACTATTGGGCATTCCCCTTATTTATGATGTTAGACCTGTTTGTGCAAAATGCTTGTAACGCAGGTGGTTTTAGAAGTATGGATATGATGTACATGTCGGAGCTTGATCCAACGTGGAATATCGATGAACTTGCATTTTTTTTAAATCCTGAAGCAGTTGTATTTGCAAATCCGCTAGCTGTAGCTGCGTGTACCGTTGATTGCACGGCAACAACCATAAATAAACCGGTGTCGTCGTTATGGTGGTGTGCCGGCTGTTGGGGAAATTTATACCCATTTACGGGAAATATTGCATCAGACTCTTCCCCGCCACGAGATAGCAGTTTGCTGTCTGCAAGGGTCTTAGCGGGTTTGCATCGGCGAGGTTTGGCACATAAAACATATGGAAATGATGCGTTGTGTGGTGGAACGATTTACCCAATGATACCGAAACAACAGTACAAAATGAGCATGATGTTTCCTGTGACAGAGGCGAAAGCGGAGAAACATCAAGTAGAAAATAAAGACAGTAATGGCAAGACTGTCATGGGCGCAGATGGACAGCCGGAAATGGTGGAAGAGGTGGTACCGGGTGAAAACTGTTGTCACTATATCGGCGAGTCGCAATTCAAATGGGGAGAATGGCGAAATCGGCCTGGCACAGGGGAAGATTTTGTTTATTTGATATGGCGATATACAGATTGCTGTTTGAGTTACGTGGAAGAATGAGATGGGAAGAATTCAAAGACCGGTCGCAAGTCTGTTGATCGTTTGTATTTTTCACAATTCAATTGCAGCATTCTATCTGTTAACGCTAATTGCATTCTTTGAGCCATTTCCGGCATATGCTGAAGCATTTTTAGATAAAGCGACTGAAGGGGAGGTGCTGGGTGGAACACTGATGAATGAATTTAGTGTTCCAAATGTAAATAGTTCAAACGGCCAAATTAAACTGACAAATGGATTGGTCAGTGGAGAAACTATTGAACAAAACGAATTGTTTCAGGAGATTCAGCCTGGATCAATAGATGGAGCGGCTGCGGCTTATGGGGATGCGGCTGCACAAGGTAGCTATGTGAGCAGTAACATCAGCACATTAAAAAGCGGTGCAACACAACACGCTTACGCCTATCAAACGCTCTTGGGTGCAAACACAGCAATGCCCAATATGTTGAATGATCCGATATGGAAGCAATCGGATGACGTGTTTACAAGAAAGTCCACGTTGATCGATGACATGTTTAGTGGCTGTGAAAAAACAACCAATTGGGGTGAGACGAATTGTCCCATACATATCGAAGATCTTAAGCAATGTAAAAAATCATTAAAGCTTGAAAAATGTACTGTTACTAGAGCTCTAAGTTATTCACCGGTCATGAGTTTCGGGTCTGGTGATGGCAATATTGAGAGCTGTGGAAAAGGTTGTACCTTTATCAATGTGGGTGTAGTAGGGGATAACTACTGGGAAGGTCATTGCGACGAGTTCACATCAAACGTGTCATTTAAGGTTCTAAGACCGGAGGCTATCAAAAAAGTCACTATTTATAGAGTGAAATATGATGATGAAACCCGGATATGGATGAATGGCAAGCTGATTTATACAGGACAATCAGGATGGGGAGGGTGTGAGCACTATAACAGCTGGGATGAATACCCTAATGTAGATATTACCGATACGTTCAAATCAGCTACATCCGGATCTCAAATTTCATTTGTACAGAAAACCAGAGTTGATGGTAATGGGGAAGGCTACGCGAGGATTAAAATCGAAGCTGATCCTGATATCAAAGAAGAATTCATTGATAATCCAGCGGGTTGCAGAAAACGGTTGTTCGATGCTTGGCCATTGGGCGGGAATGCTCCAAAATTCATTTCATCAGGTTCGTTAAAGGATCAAGCATCAACGGACTGGTGGCAATGCTCAGAAGCGTCAACAGCAAAAGTTGTAGGGCCTGTCACCATTAAGCCAAGTAATTTCGATGACTATATCTCGGGTCAAGGTATTTTGCCTGATGCACCACCAGTTCCTCCTTCGCCTATTTGCTATAAAGCAGAAACAAGAACTCCGGGAAGGATTTCTCTAGACTGCTACAAAGATTATCAGGGTTACGATATTTGTCCTGAATATGATTATGATAAAGATGCACATGATACATGTGATTCATTATCGTCATGTGCTTATGTGAAAGAAGAATGTGTAAAAGACGCGCAAGGTAATGAAATTAAAGATCCGATTTCCGGGGCATGTAGGGAATTCATTGTCACGTACGATTGCGGAACAAATCGGGACGCAGCATGTGATTTAACTAACAACGGCGAAAATACTATTTGTGACTCCCAAATACGCTGTATGGGTGGAGAATGCGTTGATCCTCAGCAGGAATCCAATGAGGATTTTGTTAAAGCGGCAACTGCGTTGCAAACACTCAATGAGTCGCAAAAGCAATTATCTTGTGATCCTGAATCAGGTGCTTGTAAGTTTTTTGCCGGGGAAGCTTACACTTGTCAAATGGCAGATATGTCGATACTTGGATCGGTTGATTGCTGCAATATGCCGATTGGAGGGAGTTGGATTGATTACATCTGGCTAGCAAAAAACACTTGGGAGCTTGCAGATACATCAGTCGAAATCTATTCAATTCTAGAAAACGGAACCCTGCTGACTGATACAGTGGGTGCGTGGAATATGGTTTCGACAGGGACTATTTTTGAAACTCCTGTTGGAGCGATAAGTGATGCTTTCAGCGCTATCACAGACACATTTACATCCATGTTCGATTCTGTTGCTACGCAATTAGGTGAGAAAATCGGGATGAACTTGGGTCTTGAAGCGATTAAAAATCAAGCAGTTCAATGGTTGGGTGAATGGATAGCATCAACATTTGGCGAAACTGCGGCATCAACACTGTTGACTGCTACTGCAGGAACTGGTGCAGCGGCAGGAACAACAGCGTATTCGGCTGCTGGGTCACTGCTTTCATCCATAGTGACTGTTGTGGGTATTATTTATGCCATTTATCAGATCGCAAAACTAGTGGTACAGATGGTTTTTGCATGCACAGAGGAGGAAATTAAACTGCAGATGTACAGAAATCAGAGAATGTGCACAAAGCCTGACGAAATTGGAACTTTCTGTTCAGCGAAAGTTTTTGGGAGCTGTGTAGCGCAGAAACAAGCATTTTGCTGTTTTAGCAGCCCATTTGCGAGAGTTTTTCAAGAACAAGCAAGGAAGCAATTGGGAAAGGATTTTGGGAAACCGATGGAGCCGACGTGCGAAGGTCTGACTATAGAAGAAGTTGGTAAACTGGATTTTGAAAAAATGGACTTTAGTGAATGGATGAACATGCTGAAGGTGGCAAACGTCATACCGCTTGATGGTGCAAAAGCAGAAGAATTATACAGTACCCATATGACAACCATAGGCAACCTGCCCGGGACACAAAATCAAAGTGTGCTTGATAGAATCAAAAAACAAACTGAAGAAAGTGATATCGATAAACAAAGACAACATTTGATTGATAACATGTAATAAATTCAGATGTGGCCGCATAGCATCCCACTGCTTGATCATCTGCCAGAAGCCGTTCTTACAACCGCATCTTGACCCGACCTCGGCGGCGATTGGTGAACACATAGACCTTAAAGAGGTGACACCGGTTGGCTTGATGGCATTAAAAATCATCGCCTGGAGTGAACGTTATCCTCAGCCATTAAAAGATGCTTTGGATATCGCTTTTATTTTGCGCAACTTTCTCGATGCAGATCATCAATTGCTATTGTGGGAAAAATATGATGGCCTTATAAAAGAAGAGATCGATTAAAGGCAAGTCAGAGCCAGAGTATCGGGCCGGGTAATAGCCAAAATCTTAACGCCCCATAGCAAGCAATTGATCAAGGACATTCTGTAATGGTCTATTGGCAGCACATTGAAAAATAAGGCTTTGATCCGCATGCTAATTCAGAAACGACAACCTTTCACCGTAACCTGAAAACAGATTTTGAGTTGCCGTTTAACGATGCCTATGGAGATTTTGTTCGAGCATTTATTGAAGTCCAGTTGGCATGAAAGGCAATGCATGTTACTGAAACTGATTATTAAATTTAATTGAAGTCCAGAGGTAATGGTCTGATTACCAAACTTCGTATTGAGGTTTATTAGGAATAAATATGCCAATAAAGAAAGTAATGACAGAAAATCACGTGCCAGTCAAAATTTGGACTGATGATGTGGATGATCGCTCAATGGAACAATTGGGCAACATCGCAAAGTTGCCGTTTATTCACCACCATATAGCAGCCATGCCGGATGTCCATTTGGGGCTTGGCGCAACAATCGGATCAGTCATCGCCACCCATAAAGCCATTATCCCAGCCGCAGTAGGCGTCGATATTGGTTGCGGCATGGTTGCCGCCAGGCTGTCGATTACCGCGAACGACCTGGATGAAAAGTCACTGAAAAAAGTTTTCGATCAGATTACCCGCGATGTGCCAGTGGGTCGTGCACAACATGCGGACAATCGTGTGCTGGTCGATGCCGTAAAACCCTTTGAACCTGGTTTAAAACGTCTTACCGACCGTCACCCTGAGCTTTTAAAATCATTTGGCAAGTTTTCCAAATGGATCAACCAGATGGGATCACTCGGGGGGGGCAATCATTTCATCGAGGTCTGTCTCGACGAAGCCGATCAAGTGTGGGTCATGCTGCATTCCGGCAGTCGGGGCATTGGAAATGCCATTGCCGATCACTTCATAAAACTGGCCCGTAAGGATATGGAACGCTGGATGATCAATTTGCCCGACCGGGATTTGGCCTATTTCCCGGAAGGTACCGAGCATTTTGACGATTACGTCGAGGCTGTGCATTGGGCGCAGGAATATGCGATGCAAAATCGGCAGTGTATGTTGGATTTGGTACTGTCGGCGTTGGCGCGCCATTTACCGGCTTTCGAAGTGACCACTGAAGCGGTCAATTGCCACCATAACTATGTAGCCCATGAACATCATTATGGTGCCAATGTCTGGGTCACTCGAAAAGGTGCGATTCGAGCCAGAGAAGGCGATTTGGGCATTGTGCCTGGCAGCATGGGGGCTAAGTCCTATATTGTCCGCGGAAAAGGCAATCCAGAAAGCTTTAACTCCAGTGCACACGGTGCTGGCCGTAAAATGAGCCGGACGGCTGCCGAGAAAGCTTTCAATGAGACTGATCTGGCTAATCAAACGGTTGGCGTCATTTGTCGTAAAGACAAAGGTGTTATCGATGAAATCCCTGGCGCTTATAAAGACATCGACCAGGTCATGGCCAACCAAAACGATTTGACAGAGATCTTGCATACCCTAAAACAAGTTGTCTGTGTTAAGGGATAAA
>SXGT01327005.1_pt1 | contig 11954 bp, 10 predicted proteins | sample 3176221 | NCBI WGS metagenome assembly SXGT01 (sample SAMN11356862, study PRJNA531348) | freshwater metagenome | isolation source: freshwater sample F1-120 | place: China: Fuxian Lake, Yuxi | collected 2017-12-25
CTCGACCACGACTATCGCACCGACCATGGCGTCCTGCGCGTCGTCGCCCGCCGCGACCTCGATGTGGAGGCGGGCGAGTTCGTGGCTCTCGTGGGGCGATCGGGCGCCGGCAAGACGACGTTGTTGTCGTTGATTGGCGGCCTCGACCGGATTCAACGCGGTGAGGTCGTGGTGGGCGACACCGCGCTGCACCGGGCGACGCCCGACGAACTGGCTGCGTATCGCCGCGATGTCGTGGGATTCGTGTTCCAGGACTACGGCCTGCTCGCCACGCTCACCGCGCTCGAGAACGTCGAGTTGGCGGCGACCTTTGCCGGCGTCAGTCGATCCGCTCGTCGTGCCCGAGCGCTCGAACTGCTCGGGGCTGTCGGACTCGCGGAGCGGTCCGGGCACCGGCCAGCGAGTCTCAGTGGTGGAGAGAGCCAACGCGTGGCGATCGCGCGGGCCTTGGTCAACCAGCCTGCGCTCGTGCTGGCCGATGAGCCGACGGGCAACCTCGATCCCCAAAGCGCAACCAATGTGTTGGATCTGTTGCGACGGATCAACGACCAACGGCGGTGCACCCTCATCGTTGTCACCCATAGCGAAACCGTCGCAGGGCGCGCCGACCGGGTGATCGAACTCAGCACGCCTGCGACGGTCGCATGACCTGGTCCGATGCCTGGGTGCTCGCGGTGCGCAGCGTGCGGCGCCGCATCGGTCGCGCCGTCTTGACCGTGTTCGCCGTGGCGTTGGCGGCCGCGCTCTTGTCCTCGTTGCTGGTAGCGGCGGGCTCCGCTCGGGCACGAGTGCTCGACCAGGTGTCGCGGGGAGGTCCGCTCGCGGGGATTCGCGTCGACGCAGCGGCTCCAGATCTCAGTGCGCTCGACAGCGATTCGCCGCCCCGCGGAGATCCCCGTGCGCTCGACGACGATGCTCGAGATCGCATCGCCGCACTGCCGGGAGTTCGCAGCGTCGTACCGATCGTCGTCAACCCGGTCGAAATCGTTCTGCCCGTCGAACCGGTCGTCGATCCCGATGTCGAGCCACGTCCCGATCCCGACGACGACCGCATCTTCGATCGCATCGTTGGGGTCGACATCGACCGCGTCGATGACCTGCCGATCTCGGTGATCGCCGGTCGCCTCCCGGTGGGTCCCGGTGAGGTGGTCGTCTCGATCAGCTACTTGCGCGCGCTCGAACTCGACCGTACCGCGGCGCCGCGAGTGCTGGGTACCGAGGTTGCGTTCGGTGCGCCGCGCGCGAGGTTCGTCGACGACGACGTCATCATCACCGGACGCTGGCAACGGTCCACCATCGTCGGCGTGGTCGCGCAGGAGGCGAACAAGGGAATGATCATGACGACCCGCGCCGTTGCGGCCGAGGCGCGGGCGTGGACCTTGTCCGGCGAACTTCCCGACTTTCTCGACGACGCCGGGTCGCCGTATGCGGCGCTCTTCGTCGTCGCCGAATCGCTGGCCGAAGTCAGCGCGGTCCGTCAACGGATCACTGAGGTGGGCTACTCGACGAGCGCTCCCGAGAGCTTGATCGAGAACGTGAATCGCTACGTGCACGTGGTCGAACTCGTTCTCGGCGGGATTGGCTCGATCGCGCTCGTCATTGCCGCGCTCGGCATCACGAACGCAATGCTCGCGGCCGTTCGCGAGCGTCGTCGCGAGATTGGCGTGCTGAAAGCGATTGGTGCTCGCGACCGCGACGTACGACGCGTGTTCGTGCTCGAAGCTGCAATGCTTGGACTGATCGGCGGCATCGTGGGTGTCGCCGGAGGTTGGGCGATTGCGCTCGGCTTGGCGACCGGCGTGAACCAATACCTCGCCGAACAAGGACTCGAACAAATCGCACTCGGGTTCCCGATTCGCGTGCTCGTCGGCGGTGTCGTCGGCGCCACGGGGCTGGCCGTTGTGGCCGGACTGGCCCCCGCCCATCTCGCGGCACGGTTGCCTGCTCGCCAAGCGATGGGAGATCGATGATCGGTCATCGCTTCGCTGCACGGCACAAGGTTGGTGTCGTCCTTGTCGTTGGGATGTCGATGCTTGCGGGCGCGTGCACGGGCGGTCGCGACCCGGCGCCCGAACCGGCAGGGACTGCTGCGACCCCGAAGACGCTGTTTGTCATCGGCTCCTCACCGACGCTTGGTCGCGGGCTCGAGCACCCCACGCGAGATTCGTGGCCCCAACTGGTGCTCGACCAAGCGTTTCGCCCGGGCGACGTCCTGTACAACCTCGCGATTCCCGGCGGCTACACCTCCGAGGCCCGTGCAGGGTTCGACGAGGCCCTCGGTGCCGCGACCCCCGACGTTGTCGCGATCTGGATCGGTGGGCGCGACGATCTCGAAGACACGCCGATCGAACAGTTCCGCGCCGACCTCGAGGCGCTCGTGACCGCCGCCGGTGCCGAGGGCGCAGACGTGGTCATGGCCACCCTGCTCGACGGCCACCCCTCGGACGATCGCGATCCGGCGTACAACGAGGCGATCCGCAGCGTCGCCGCGGCCGCCGACGCCTCGCTCGTCGACTTAGCGGTCGTCGACGTCGCGCGCATACCGGGCGACGACGAGGCGTTCCTGCCGAATGAGGCAGGTCACCGAACGATCGCCAACGAGTTCATCGCTGCGATCGGCGCGACCGGTCCCGGAACTGCTGAGATTGCGCCATGAGCCTCGTGACGAACACTGTGACCGGGTCAACCGCCGAGCGACTCATGTTGCTCGTCCACGGTTACGGAGCCGACGAACGTGATCTCGGTGGATTGCTGCCGTACCTCGAAGGGTCCGATCGCTGCACCGTCGTGCTGCCGCGGGCGCCGTTGTCCGCACCGGGTTCGCCGGGATTCGCCTGGTACGACTTCGCCGATCCGGCCGGCATCGAGCCCGGCTATCGCGACGCGCGCGCGCAACTCGACGACCTGCTCGACGCGAGCTGCGCAGAACACGCGCTCGCCCGTGATGGCGCGATCGTCGCGGGTTTCTCGCAAGGTGCTGGGCTCGCGCTTGGTTTGGGTCTGCAGCGTCCGAGCGCGACTCGCCCGCATCCACTCGCGGTGTTGGCCATGAGTCCCGCGATTCCGAGTCTCGACGTGCTCGATCTCGACGACGAGACCATCGATGCAGTGCCGGTGCTGATCCAGCACGGCAATCAAGACCCGCTCATTCCCGTGCAACGCGTACGCGACGCAGCGCGAGCGCTGCAACAACGCGGGGTGCCGCTGGTGTACCGGGAGTACCCGATGCAACACAACGTCGCGATCGAGTCGTTGCGCGATGCGTCGGCGTGGTTGGCCGAGGTCGTTGCCGGTGAGCGTCCGAACGAGACGATGGCAGACGACCCCGTCGAACTCGTGCCGTCCGTGACGACTGCGCAGTGGCAGACAGAAGTGATCGACAGTGAGCTGCCCGTGATCGTCGACTTCTGGGCGCCGTGGTGCGGCCCGTGCCGCCAAGTGGCACCGGTGGTCGAAGCAATGGCCGCGATGCGCTCGGGGAGCTACAAGTTCGTCAAGGTCAACATCGACGAAGAGCCCCAACTCGCACAGAACTACGGCGTGCAGAGCATCCCGCTCATCGGGTTGTTTCGTGGTGGTCGGCTCGAGCGTCAGGCGCTCGGCGCCAAACCTCGCCAGCAGCTCGAGTCCGAGCTCGGCATGCTCGTCTTGCCCTGACCTCGATCAGCCGGGGACGCGAGCGCCACCGGCCCAGTCGTCGCGATAGATCGTGCTGATCTTCACGACGTCACCGGTTTGCGGTGCGTGTACGTACTGGCCGTTCCCGATGAACATGCCGACGTGGTGAATCGGGCTGCCGTAGAACACGAGGTCTCCGGGTTGCAGGTCACCTTGGCTGACATGGGGCAGCGAGGCGAACTGCGCGCGGGACGAGTGGGGGAGTGAGTAGCCGGCTCGGTACCACGCCCAGCCGGTGAGGCCGGAGCAGTCGAACGAGTCGGGGTCGGGGTTGTCCCAGCTCCCAGGGGTCGCGAAGCTGTATGGCGTTCCGACCTGCGCGACGGCCGCATCGACCGCGATCTGCGCGCGCGGATTCGGCGCGACAACCGTGGGGCCTCCGTTGTCGTCGTTCGAACCGTTGTCGTTGTCGTCGTTCGAACCGTTGTCGTTGTCGTCGTTGTCGTTCGAACTGTCGTTGCCGCTGTCGTCGTTGTCGTTCGAACTGTCGTTGCCGCTGTCGTCCGCATCGTCGGCTGCGCGTCGGGCGCGTTCGGCTTCTTCGCGTTCGCGCCGAGCTTGCTCGGCGCGGATCAGCTCCTCGAGTTCGCCCTGCGTCTGTTCGAGCAACTCGCGCTGGCGGTCGTTCGCAGATTCGAGCGCGGCCAGGGACTCATCGAGCCGAGCCTTCTGGGCATCGGCTTCGGCCCGGGCGTCCTCCTGTTCGCCAAGTTGGTCCCGGAGCCGCTCGTTGGCGACCCGCAGGTCATCGAGCAGCTCTTCGTCGCGGTCGACCGCGACCTCGAGGTAGATCTCGCGGGCAGCCGCATCGGAGAAGCTGCCGCCTTCGAGCGCCCCGAGTTCGGGCCCGGTGGCACCGGTCACGTAAAGCTCGGCAGTGCGGGAGCGCAGGTCGGCATCGGTCGACTGCGCGGCCGCGCGGGTGGCGCCGATGCCTTGTTCGGTATCGGCGATCTGGGCGTTCAGCTCATCGATGCGGATCTGGGCCTCGAGCAGTTCTTCGTCGAGGCGGGAGATCTCCATGCCGTTGCGTTCGATCTCGTCGGCGAGCGCTTCGGCCTGCGCCTGCTTGTCCTCGATCGACTGTGCGCCGGCGCCCGCGGTGATGAAGACGGGCGCGCCGAGACAAGCCAGGAGGCTGATCGCCACCGCCAGGCTGCGTCGGCCAGGTCGGGCATCGGCCCGCTCCTGGGCGACGGGGCTGCTCGGAGGTCCTGCAGTACGTCGCATGAGCTGGAAGGTCGGAGCGGCTTCGAACGACGACCAAAGGGTTGGTCCCGGCGTGCTCCCAACGGGCACCGTAGCCAAGTCGATCCGGCCGAAGCGACCGGGGACCAGAAATCGCATCTTGACCTGGGGCGACGCGCGGGACGTCGTGTCGAGGGGCGAAAGCCCAGGTCAGAGTCCTGCGCGTTCGTGAAATGCCTGGTCAGGACTTGTCTGGCACGAGGTGGTGGCGACCAGGACCGGTGGGGCGCTGCTCCGATGTCAACACGTTGACAGTTGTGGGCCTCACCGCGGCGACGTCAGGCACGCACTCCTGCGACGTCGTCCTCGACACGGTCGGCGCGACGGCATGGATGGACGTCTTCGACGTACACCTGATCGCACAAACGTCCCCTTCGGGAACGTCTGACCGCGCAACTCTCCAGGGTCAAGCCGACAGGGCCCAGCCCGGCGAGGCGGGCGGGTTGCCCTTGGCGCCGCCGAGGACCGGGCTCGTCCAGTGCTGGGCCTTGGCGATTCCATCGGCGATCTTCTGCCACTCCGAAACGGACCAGCCTTGGGCGGCGCCCACGAGCGTGGTGTCCTGGCGCAGGTGGACGAACGCAGGAAGGCGTTCGAGGCCGAGGCCCTTGGCCAGTGCGTGATCGGGGTCGCACCACACCAGGTAGCGATCGGCGAGGTCGCCAAGGATCCGCCGAGCCATCGAGGCCGGGCCCGGAACCCAAATAGTCGCACGCACGTTGGCGTCGCCGAAGGTCGCAAAGATGCGTTCGATGACCGGTTTGAACGCCTGGGCTTCGAGACGTGGCGGCAAGAGGACGGCGGCGAGGTTGAACACCGTCAGCCAATCGTCGAGGGTGCGCGTCGTGCCCTTCAGGTCGGTGATCTGCAGATTCGGGTCGGGGTTTTGCGCCACGGCAGGAAACGCTAGTTCGTCGCGAACCGGCTCAGCCGATGCCGATCGCCCGCAACATCGCGGGCGGCATTTCGTCGCGACCTTCACGGAGCAGCGCGGCTCGTTCGATGTTGATTGCGTCGCGCTCGGCTCGTTCGCCCCAGGCATCCCACGGGCCCGGCGGCACCGACCCGGCAACGCAGTGGCGTAGGTACTGCGCCGCGACCGCACAGTCGCCGGCATCACCAATGGGGCCGTGGCCCGGAACGATCGTGTCGGCGAGGTCACCGAGCGTGTCAAGGGTGTCGGCCCACAGCGCCGGATCGCCCTGGAATGCCAACGGCGTCACCCCGAAGAAGCACAGGTCGCCGGCGAACAGCACCGAAACGTCATCGATCAGCACCATCACATCGCCGCTCGTGTGCCCAGCAGCGGGCAGCAGTTCGATGCGATCGGTGAGCTGAGCCGCATCGGCGACGACATGGGTGACGGTGCGGCACCCGGTCTCGGCGAGGTCGTCGAACTCGTCGGCGAACGCCGACATGAAGCTCTTGTAGGCGGCGATCGGCATTTCGGTGGTGTCGAGCAACATCGAGGTCTGCTCGCTGCCGTAGACGGCCGCTTGGCCGAACGCCTTGGTCCCGCCGACGTGGTCGATGTGCGCGTGGGTGAGGACGACCCGGCGAATGGGCACCCCGAGCGAGTGGACCGCCCGGGCGAACGGCTCCCACTGGCTGCGGACCATCAAGGTGTCGATCACGGTGATGCCGTCGCCCTCCACCACGACGCCGGCGTTGCTCACGCCGCTTGCACCGCCGGCTTGCAGCCAGACGAAGACCCCGTCGGCGATTTCGTGCAGTGCGTTGGTTGGCATCGTGGACATGACCGCACGCTAACCGTCGGTTGGAGGCGGGATTCGGCCCACTTGTACCCTCGTGCGCATGTCCGAACGCACGAAGAACCTGCCGCGCCGAACCTGTCACGCCACCCCCGGGTCGAACGAGAAGATGCTGGGCAAAGCGCCCGGTCTCGGAGCCGACATGGTGTTCCTCGATCTCGAGGACAGCGTCTCGCCCCTCGAGAAGGAAGCCGCTCGCGAGAAGGTCGTGCGCGCGATCAACGAGCAGGATTGGGGCGACACGACGTTGTGCGTGCGGGTCAACGCTTGGGACACCAAGTGGACCTACCGCGACGTCACCTACGTCGTCGAGAACGCGAGCGAACGTCTCGACGAGATCATGCTCCCGAAGGTGCAATCGGCAGCCGAAGTCGTTGCGCTCGACCTGTTGCTCACCCAGATCGAAAAGACGATGGGCCACAGTCGACGCGTGGGGATCGAAGCGCAGATCGAAACTGCGCAAGGCCTCATCAACGTCGAGGAGATCTGCGCTGCGAGCGATCGGCTCGAAACGATCATCTTCGGCCCGGCCGACTTTGCGGCGAGCACCGAAATGCCGGTGCTCACCGGCGGTGTACAGATCCCCGAATACCCGGGTGATCACTTCCACTACGTCTTCAGCAAGATCCTCATGGCCGGTCGTGCGAACGGACTCCAGGTCATCGACGGCCCCTACTTGAAGATTCGCGAACTCGACGCGTTGCGCGACTACGCGATGCGCAGCCGCATCCTCGGGTTCGATGGCAAGTGGTCGTTGCACCCCGACCAGGTCACCGTGATCAACGAAGTGTTCACGCCGACGCAAGAGCAATTCGACAAGGCGTTCGACATCCTCGAGGCCTACGAGACGGCAACGACCGAAGGCGAACGGCGCGGCGCGGTCATGTTCGGCGACGAGATGATCGACGAAGCGAGCCGCAAAATGGCGACCAAGTTCGTCACCCGCGGCTCCCGCGCCGGCATGACCCGCAGCGCCGACTGAGGCGTCTTTTTGTTGCGAATAGCGCAACGAAATGGCGCCTCGGCGTGATGGCGGTGGACCGGGTCGATGTCGTCGTGGTGGGCGCGGGTATCGCCGGGTCAGCGATCGCTCGATCCTGCGCTCGGCGCGGGCTCGACGTCGCGCTCATCGAACAATTCACGGTCGGGCACGATCGCGGGAGTTCACATGGGGGCGTGCGCATCTTTCGCTTCGCCTACCCCGACCCGTTCTACGTCGCACTGGCCCAACGTGCTCTGGGTGATTGGCGCGAGCTCGAAGCCGAGCGAAACACATCGTTCATCGAGCTGACCGGCGGTGTCGATCACGGTGACGAACGCGCGGTGCGCGAGGTCTACGCCGCGCTGACCGCCGCAGGCGCCCACGGCGAGTTGCTGCCCGCACCGACAGCGTCCGAGATGTTCCCCGGGCTTCGGTTCGACGGGCTCGCCTGCTGGTCGCGCGACACCGGCCGCGTGCACGCCGATCGGGCCTGGCGAGCGATCGTCGATTCGGCGCGGAGCCACGGCGCAGCGATTCATGAATCGACGCGGGTCGACAGGATCGAGCGCACCTCCGACGGCGCGCGCGTGTTCACCGATCGAGTCGACTTCGCAACCACGACCGTCGTCGTCGCAGCCGGCGGTTGGGTGACGGCGCTGGCCGGAGGGCACGCGACGCTGCCGCCGTTGGAGATCAGCGAGGAACACGTCTTCCACTTCGCACCGCGACCCAGTATCGGCGCTGCGTGGCCGAGCTTCATCCACTACCGCGATCCCGAAGCGGCGTACGGCTTGTTCACGCCGGGCGAGGGACTCAAGGTGGGCGAGCATCACGCGGGCCGCGTTATCGCACATCCCAACGAACGAGTCGGCGAGCTCGATCCCGATCGACGTACGGCGGTGTTGCGTTATGTGGAGGAGTGGGTGCCGGGCGTCGTCGCCCTGCCAGTCAGCGAAACGACGTGTCTCTATACGACGACGCCCAACGAAGATTTCGTGCTCGACCGTCGTGGCCCGGTCGTGATCGCGTCGCCGTGCAGCGGTCACGGATTCAAGTTCGCGCCACTGATCGGGGAGCTCGGTGCCGACCTCGTCACGGGCGAGCGGTCGTTCGAACGATTCGCCTTCCGCGACTGACCGATTCGCGACGCGACCTCCCGAGCTGGCCGAGCGTCAGCTTCAGCGGGCGAGGGCTTGTTCGACCAGGCGCCGCGTGATGACCCGCGTGCACAGGGTCTCGTCGGTGCCTTCGAAGATGCTCAGCACACGCGCGTCGACGAAGTAGCGCGATACCGGGAACTCCTCGGCGTAACCCATGCCCCCGTGGAGCTGCATCGCTTCTCGGGTGACCCACTCCGCGGCGCGACAGACGTACGCCTTGACCATCGACGCTTCGAGCGTTCCCTCGCCGTTCCCCATCAGGCGGGCAACGTCGTAGGAGAACTGTCGTCCCGCCTGAATCAGAAAGGCCATCCTGGCGAATTTGGTCTTCGACAGTTGGTAGTCGAAGAGCGACTTCCCGAAGATGTTGCGATTCTGGGCGTAGTCGAGCCCGGCTTCGAACGCCGCCTGCATGAGTCCGACTGCCCGCGCTGCGGTTTGCAACCGCCCGTTTTCGAAACCGGCCATCTGCAGGTAGAAGCCGCGTCCGAGACCGCCCTCTTCGCCAACCAGGTTCTCGGCGGGCACGAACCAGTTGTCGAAGGCAACTTCGTAGCTGTGCATGCCGCGGTAGCCGATGGTGTCGATGGCGCGGCCTTCGAGCTTGCCGGGCTCGCGGCCGTCGACGGGGTCCTGCGTGAACGCGAAATGGTGGCCATCGGCTTGCGGTTTCTCGACGAGGAAACACGACAGACCTTTGCCGCCAAGGGCACGGTCGGGGTTGGTGCGCGCCAACACCAACAAGATCGTGGCCCGGCCGGCGAAGGTGCACCAGGTCTTGACGCCGTTGATGAGGTAGCCGCCGTCGGTCGGGGTCGCGCTGACCTTGAGGCCTTGGACGTCGGAACCGAAGTCGGGCTCGGTCACCATGATGCCCGCCATCAACTCGCCCGTCGCGATGCGCGGCAACCACGTCTGCTTTTGTGCATCGGTGCCGCCGGCGACCACGGCGCGGGTCAGGATTTCGGGCCGGGTGATGAGCGAGCCACCGATGCCCAACGAGCCGCGCGAGAGCTCTTCGGTCGACACGACCATGCCCATGTAGTCGCTCTCGCCACCAGTCGCGAAGCCTCCGAACTCCTCGGGGACGGAGAGCCCGAAGCCGCCGATCTCTGCGAGACCCTCGATGATCGCTTCGGGGACGTCGCCGTTGGTGCGGTGGACGTGTTCGGCGTGCGGCCGGACGACTTCGTCGGCGAACCGACGGAAGGTGTCGGCGACGAGGGTGAAGTCGTCGTCGAGGTGGTTGGGTCCGGTTCCGTGCTTGACGACTTCGTCGCCGAGCGATTCGAGGAACTCGGGCGCACGGTGCTGCGCGACGAAGTCGGCCGCAGGTTGCAACGCCGTGCCGTCGCTGCCCCACACCTCGGCCCGCCCGACGAGTTTGGTCGCGAGCTCCGCAATCGAATCGGCGATGAACCCGAACGCCAGGCGAGCTTCGAGGTCGCCCTTCGTGGCGTAGTCGAGCATCGCGCGCCCGGCCTCGACCGAGGCCGCCGCGTGCGCGAGGTCATAGGCGAGTACCTGGTGCTGGTCGAGTTTCGTGACGGAGATCTTGCCGTCGGCGACGCACAGGTCGGCGAGACGGCGGGCAGCAACATCGACGACACCCGCCGCGGCTTCGACCGCGTTACGAGCCTGGGACAACGAATCGCTCATGGTGGCGAGGCTACCGATGAGGTTGTCGAAAACGGCAAGCGGACGCCGGGCTCGCAGGTCGAACCGAAGCCGAGGTGACACCCGTCGAATCGTCGCGGCGGTGCTCCGGCGACGATCAGGTCGTCGTCGGTGGCGCGGTGGTCGGTGGAGGCAGTGTCGTTGGTGGGACGGTGGTTTCGCCCGCAGTCGTTTCGGTCGGAACCGATGACGTCGTGTCGCTCGGCGTCGACGACGTGGTCGTATCGCACGTTCCGGATTCGGAGCAATCGCTCGTCGACGACGTTGCAGGATCGGTGGGACCAGGATCGTCGTAGGTGGGCCCGGGTTCATTGCAGCATCCCGTGTTGCCGCCCGGTTCGGTGCGGTAGTCGATCGGCAGGTCGGGCCGTTGGTAGGTGCCGACGTCCCAACGCCGGTCGATCAGTTGCCACACGTTGAACCCGAGCCACTCGGCACCGGCTCCCGTCAGGTGAACGCCGTCGCCCGAGCGGACGTAGAGCCGGCCCTGACCCTCAATGAAGATCGACGACGAGTAGCCACCCTCGGGGCCTTCGAGCATCTTGTACGCGTCGACGTAGATCACGTCGGGGCGGAGCAATGCCTCTTCGCGATAGACGCGGTTGAGTTCAATGATCCCTTCTTCGCGATCGCCGAGGCGCATGGGTGGGGAGCCGACCCAGAAGACCGTTCGGCGCGCGTCACCGCCGACGAGGAGATCCATCATCTCGCGCACCTTGGCGCGATAGTCGGCCTCCCAGGAGTCGTCGTTGCCGACAACGATCGCGTCGTTCGCTCCGACCATGAACACGATCGCTTCCGGGCTTTCTTCGGCGATGAGATCGGTGGCGTACTCCGGCCAGTCGCGCACGCGGGTCGCAAGGCCGCTCGATACCTTGAAGTCGACGAGCGCGCGCACCACGCCCGAATCTTCGGAGAGCTGACCGATGACCGGACCGATCGCGCCCGAGAGCGAGTCGCCGCCGACCCACAACCGCAACGGGTCCTCGTGGGTGAGCGGGCGCCCCGTCGGGAGCTCGTCGATCTCGGTCTTCAATCCAGTGATGACTTCCGACGAGACCTTCGGACCGCCGTCGGTGGTGCTGGTATCGCCGGTCGTCGATGTACCGCTCGATGATGAGCTGTCGGCGGTCAGGAACCAGGCGGCGCCGACCCCGCTACTCGCGACGAGCAGGACACCGCTCGCGAGCGCGGCACGTCGCCGCCAGGAACGGCGTTGATGCAATCGGTCGCGCCGCGACGGCGGAAGTAGCTCGTCGGTCATCGGTGATCAAAGACTAGGAGACTGGTTGCGTCAGCTGGGTTCGGGTCAGTTGCGCGTAGATCCCGTTGTGGGCCAGCAATTCGTCGTGCGTTCCTTGTTCGACGATGCGACCGTGGTCGACGACCAGGATGCGATCTGCCTGCACCACGGTCGAGAGCCGATGCGCGATCACC
>SXGT01407125.1_pt1 | contig 11954 bp, 12 predicted proteins | sample 3176221 | NCBI WGS metagenome assembly SXGT01 (sample SAMN11356862, study PRJNA531348) | freshwater metagenome | isolation source: freshwater sample F1-120 | place: China: Fuxian Lake, Yuxi | collected 2017-12-25
ACGGTCAGCCGCTTCATCACGTCACTCAACTGGTTGTTCACCGTCGACAGGTGGACCTCCAGCGCGCCGGTCATCAGCTCACGGTAGGAATCCACGATTTCGAAGATCCGGATGAGATGGTCGTGTACGTCGCGAAAGTAGATCATGTGCTCGGCGCCCACGATGCCGTAGGCCGGCGACGTCAGTCGCGTGAAGATCTCGATATGCGGCGAGACCAGTTTCCGCAGCGTGACGCCATTCCGCTTCATCGCGAATATCCGCTCCAGCAGCGCGTTGTCCGGCCGCAGGATCACCCGGTCTTCGATGTCGTCCACGTCATCGAGCATCCGGTCCAGGATCGGGAACAGTGAGTCCACCACCCGGTCCGCGATCGCATAGAGCAGATACCCCGCGTCCGAGCCCAGCATCGAAGGCAACCGCACGTCAAGGTCTGGCCCCGGCAGAAGCGCCGCGAGACGCGGGTGACGCCCGGTGAGCACCCAGTTCGGCCCGATCACCGCGTCCAGTTCGTGCTCCTCGAGGTCGGGGACACGCGAGCCATATCCCACACCGTGCATCACGAGCACTGAGTAGCCCTCGCACTGTTCGAGCTTGCCGCGCTGCCCGCGGTGTTTCAGGTCCTCGACCGTCAAGTGATTCAGCGACAGGGCCGCCGAGACCTTGTCGATCTCTTCGAGTGACTCCTCGTCGAGGTCGAACCAGACGAGCGCCCGTGGGTCGGACAGCAGCGCCAGCCCCGCCTCGAGCGTCAGGTCAAGGACGAGCGATTCGTCGGCGCGGCGCGCGCGGACAATCAGCATGCGTTATACGTACCGCGCGCTGACCATCAGGACGATCGAGGCAGCACCCAGGATGGAGGCGACGCGCGCGTTCCGGCGCATCGTCCCCTGGAGGACCGCCATCGCGGACGCCTGCGCTGGCGTCGGCGCACCGCTGATCTGCGCGCCCAGCGCTTCCATCTGCCTCAGGATCGAGCCCGCCATGCTCCCGATGGCCGCCGCGACCACCGCCGCAATCAGCCCGAGCCCGATCGCCCAGCCCCATGAAGTCGTGAAGAGATCGCCGAACCCGTGTCCCGGCGTCCGCTCGATCAGCACGAACCCCATCAGGATATTGACCCCCGCGGCGACGGACAGCACCAGGCTAAGCGCTTTGCCGAACGCCTGCATCGCGGAGCCTTGCACTGCCGGCCCCGCCTTGCGTAACTGCGGCTCGATCACCCAGGCCATCAGAGATGATCCCCCGACCCACAACACCCCTGGCAACACATGCAGCGTCCGCAAGACGACCAGCTCAGCGTCCATCCGACCTCCTCGACCTACGCCGCGGCAACCACGGGCTTCGTGGGACGGCGCACCAACAGCACGATACCCGCCGCCGCGAACCACAACACACCGATTCCCAGGAACGCCCCGTGATAGTTTCCAACAGTGTCGTAGTACCAGGAGACGAACAGCGGCGCGCCCGCGCCGATGAACAGCGCGATCGGCATCGCCACGCTCCGCACCGAACCCAGATATCGCCGCCCGAAGTACGACCCCCAGATCGTCTCCTGCAGCGGGATCTGCCCTCCGAATCCCCAACCGACTGCGGCAAACGCGACAGCCAGCGCCAGCAGCGCATGGGCATCGGCGGCATACACCACCGCCGTGATCGCGCACCCGGAGAGGACGAACGACATCGCCGCCAGCCGGTTCGGCTGCACGCGGTCCGCCATCCAACCCCACCCGACTTTCGAGATCAGCGCGAAGAACGACATGAGGCTAGACAGCCCCGCGGCCTGCCCGACCGGATACTCCTGGTCAGTCAGGAACGGGATTGTCTGAAGCAGCATCGTCCCCAGACCGACACCGCCAAGGCCGAATGCCAGCACAATCAAGTACAGCGCCGGCGTCCGCAGCGCCTCCCGGCGCGTGAACGAATTGGCGAAATCGGCGGCCTGTGCCGCCCCCGCACGGCCCTGCATCTCCTCCGCCGTCCGCCCGTCCGGATGGAGGCCGTGATCCTCCGGCGCGCGGCGCATGATCATCGACACGGGGAGCACGAGGGCGACCGACAAAACAGCTAGCAGTCGCCACGCGCTGCGCCACCCGAATTCGTCGATCAGGAACGTTGAGAGCGGCGGAAAGAGGACACCCGCAAGCGAGACGCCCATCGCGGAGAACCCGATCATCCGGCCACGCTTCTCCACCCACCATCGCGACACCGTGACGTTCACGACGAGGTTCCCCACCATCGACGCGCCCAGCGTGAGTACCACACCCCTCAGCAACACCCACTGCCATATCTCCACAACCGACCCCGTGAGGAACGTTGTCAGCGACAGGAGCAGCGCACCGCCGAACATCAGCCGGCGGCCGCCGTACTTGTCCACCCACACGCCGATGAAGATGCCAGCGGCCGCGGCGACGAACCGGCTCACCGTCAACCCGTACGTGAACTCCGCGCGCGTCCAGTCCAGCTCGCGCGTCATCGGCGACATGAACGCGCCAGCCACCGAGTTCTGCGCCCCGGTTGAGATCAACTGAGCGATCAGCGCGCCGCCCACGATGTAGTACCCGTAGTAGAGCCGCGGGCGCGCCCGTGTCCGGCTCCTGGTGGACTCATCTGTGGGGGGCGCTTCGGTCGCCATCTGGGTCTCCTCACCAACCGCCCGGCATACTACGCCGGAGCGTGAATCCGGCGAGCCACGCCTCCGAATCTACGGACACCTCCATCCTGTCTCAACGCACACCAACATTCCGCTTGTTCGCCCAGAACGAATCCGCTATCGTCGCGCCACCCGACGTCAACACGTACCGCAACAACGCCTACGACAGCGCGGGACCACTATGACCAGCCCGCACAGCGCAACGATCCGCCTGCTCCTCAGCACCGCCCGCCGGGCAGCAAGTCTCATCGCACTCGCGTCCTTGTTCGCTGCCTGCGGGCCCCCGGCGGATACACCGCCGGGGCCCGCAGCGGTCGGCCTCGACTGCATCGCCCCCGTCCTGAAGCGGCACCCGATCGATCTCGCGCCGTATGACGCGGCGAGCGGACGGGCGGGCGACGCTTCGTTCGTCCACCCGCTGCTCTTCAACCGCGTGTTCACGGAGTTCGGTTCCGTGATCCCGGCCGCGGACACCTCCACCGGCAACGACAAGCCCATCCCTCAACCCACATACCTCGCGCCGATGGGGACGAAAGTGCGCTCCGCCGTCGACGGTGTCGTCGACCGCATCGCCGACGTTTGGAGTACACCGACGCTGGGCGACGTTTCGGTGATGGTGAAGCCGGACGGCCTCGCCGGGCGTTGCTACATGGTGGTGGAGTTCGAGCATGTCGTGAAGCCGGCGGTACGAATGGGTGATCGCGTCACAGCGGGGCAGGTGATCGCCGAAGTTGGCCCGCTCAACAGTCAGGGCAGCCAGGGCCTCGGCCTCGTGGAGTTCGGCATCCTCACGGTCGCCGGCGATGGCCGCCCGCTCCACGTATGCCCGTACGCCTACTTCGACCCCGCTGTCCGAGGCGCACAACTCGCGATCCTCGGACGGCTCCTCGCGGACTGGGAGACGTTCGCCGGCGACGCCTCGCTCTACAACGATGGTGCGTGGGCCGGTGGCGTCACTGGCTGCCGCGGTGGCCCTATCAAGGAGTGACGGAGGCCGTCGCTCGATATGACCGCGGGGGCCTCCGCGTTGACCCCCAACCGCATACTCTGCGCGTCGGGACAGCGTGGGTACGGGGAGGCTGATGATGGCGTACGAGGACATCACTTACGAAGTCGACGGGCCGATCGCCACGATCCGGCTCAACCGGCCCAACTACCGCAACGCCCAGTCCTACCGCCTCCTCGATGAGGTCGACCTCGCTTTCGACGAAGCCGGACGCGACAAGGACGTGCGGGTCCTCATCGTGCGCGGGAGTGGCGGCAACTTCTCTTCCGGTCACGACCTCGGCACGCCCGAGGGCACCGCGTATCGCGAGTCCCTCGGCGCCGTCGACGGCCTCGACCGCTACGACCAGTTCAAGAAGTACAACCTCGACCTGCTCATGCGCTGGCGGAACTTCCCGAAGCCGACCATTGCCATGGTCGAGGGATACTGCATCTACGCCGGCTGGATGCTCGCCGGCTGCCTCGACCTTGTGTTCGCCGCGCGGGACGCCCGCTTTCTCCCCGGCTTCATCGAGTACATGTCCGTGCCGTGGGATCTCGGCGTGAAGCGCGCGAAAGAACTCGTCTTCGAGAGCCGCTTCCTCACCGCCCAGGAGGCCCACGACTACGGCTTCGTCAACCGCGTGCTCGCGTCTGACGACCTCGAGCGTGAGACGTACGCCTACGCCCGCCGCGTCGCGGAGAACCACCCGATGACCGTGCGCATCTCGAAAGTCGCGATGAATAAGGCGCAGGACATCCAGGGCTACAGCAACCACCTGGAAGACGTGCTCGGCGACTACATGGCGTGGTCCTCGTACATGCAGGGCGAGTCGCGCATGCAGGGGCAGCGCCGTCTCGCCGCCGTCGACCTCGCCGTACGCGGCCTCCGAGGCGACCGGTACGGCCTCTCGGGCGCCTCGGGCGTCTAGGTCGAAGGCTGGTCCGCCGAAGCCGGGCGTCGAGGCGTGGGCGTGAGCATGATCAAGACGGCGGCGGCCAGATAGGCCACCGTGAAGAGATAAAACGCCGCCGTATACGAACCGAAGCGGTCATACGCGACCCCCGCGAAGACCGGCCCGCCCGCGCTCGACACGATCGTGAACGGCTGCGCCAGGCTCCGCACCGTGCCGAGGCTCAACCGCCCGAAGAAGTCCGCCCACACCACTTCCTGCACCGTGATCATGCCACCGATCCCGATGCCCAGGGTGAAGATCGCCCCGTATAGATACGCCAGCGCGTGTGCCGCCAGGATGAGCGCGATCCCCAGGCCCATCAGCCCGAATTGAGCCGCGGCACATCGACGGATCGGGAACCGGTCGAGCGCGATCCCCCACAGGGGCTTCGAGAGCAGCCCGGACACGCCGATCATTCCGAACGCGCCCGCCGCCTGGGCACGCGTGAACCCCGCATCCGTCATGTACGGGATCAGGTGCAACAGCAACGCACCCATCCCCGTGCTCGCCAGCCCGAACGTCGCCACCAGCATCCACAACGTCGGCGTCCGCGCCGCCGCCTGCCGCGTCCACCGCACATCTGAGGCCGCGCGCGCCGATATCTGCGCACCCGCGGCTGGCGCACCATCGCCGTCCGGCCGGAGCCCGAAGTCCTCCGGACGGCGTCGCATCGCCACCAACGCGGCAGGGATCACCGTGGCCCACACGGCCACACCGATCACGACCCATGCTGTCCGCCAGCCCCAGACATCGATCATCCGGTCCGCCGCCATCGGCAGGACGAGCGCCGCCACCGAGGTACCCATCACCCCGATCGCGATCGCCCGCCCTCGACGGCGCACGAACCAGTTGGAAAGCGCCACATTCACGACCAGGTTCCCCATGCCGATCGACCCGACCGCCACGAGCCCCGCCCGCACCAGGTAGTACTGCCACAGCTCCTGGACCTGGCCCAGCGCGATGAACCCGAAGCCGCCGATGATCGCACCACCGACCATCAATGCCCGACCGCCGCGCACATCCATCCGCCGCCCGATCGCGACGCCGAGAATCCCCGTCACGAACGTCGTCAGCGTCTGCCCGAGCGAGATGTCCGTGCGCGACCAGCCGAGCTCCTCCGTCATCGGCTTCAGGAACACGCCCATCGAATACGCCGTGATCCCCATCGACATCATCGAGGAGACAAACGCGACCCCGACGATGTACCAGCCGTAGTAGAAGTGGCGACCGAAGACCTGCGTCGGCAGCGGGAGGCGCGCGGGCCTCTCGATCGTTTCACTGGCCGTGTCAGCCGGCAGCGCCATGGCACACCTCGGCCCCGCGCGGGGGCGACTCCGGCGGGAGTGTACCCCCGGCGGCCTACCGCCCCGTCCACTGGGGTGGGCGGCCCTCGATGAACGCGCGACTTCCCTCGCCCGCATCTTCGGCGAGCGCGTTCCGCGTGCCCGCCCACGCCTCGTTCTGCAATTGCCGGTCGAGCCCCTCGCGCGTCAGGTCGTTCACCAACTGCTTCGTCAGCTCGATCGTGACCGAGGAGCCGCTGGCGAGTTTCGTCGCGAGCGCCATCGCCTCATCGATCAGACGGTCGGGCTCCACCAGGCGATTCACCAGGCCCCACTGATGAGCGGTCGCCGCGTCCACCTCATCACCCGTCATCATCATCTCGATCGCGCGGCCGCGGCCGATTAACTGCGTGAGATGAAAACTCGTGCCCGTGTCCGGCACCATTCCCCGCCGTGCGAAGACCGAGATGAACCGCGCGGCAGTCGAGGCGACCCGGATATCCGCCGCCAGCGCGAGCGAGAACCCCGCCCCCGCCGACACGCCATTCACCGCTGCGATCACCGGCTTCGGATAATGCCCCAGCGCCGAATAGAGGACGCCCCAGTGGCCGATCGGCCCTTTCAGCATCCGGCGGTGCCCGGCCTGCTCATCCATCTCCACGTCGGCCGCGCGATCCTCGGGCGTCGCAGCCAGATCGGCGCCCGCGCAGAAGCCACGCCCCGCGCCGGTGATCACCACGACCTTCGTCTCGTCGTCGTGCTCCGTCGACTCGACCACGTCCAGCAGTTCGTGTACCAGACGCGGGCTGATCGCGTTCAGCCGCTCCGGGCGGTTGAGCGTCACCAGGGCGACGCCACGCTCCCGACTGAACAACAGATCCTGATATTTCACGCGCCGCCACCTTCCGCGCTCCGCCTACCTCGAATGGCAAGCGTTTGCCCGGCCCGATTCGGCGCAGTATGCACTGTTCGTCAAGCACGCGGGAAATCGAAAGGCTACCGCAGCAGATCGTCTCCGGAACCGAGGCGGAGCGCGCGCCCGAGCCAGCCGCGCACCCGCTCCGTGCTCACCGCCGCGAGCAGGACGAGCACCACCAGCGCCGCCACGAAGATCGCGCCCCGGCCGGCTGCGTTCGCGCCGTAGATCAGCGCCCAGATCACACTGAACAGCGCCCCCAGCATGATCCCCGCCCGCAGCACATCGAGGGCCGCCGTCGCCGCGATCCCCCGAGCAGCGCGACCGCGGCGACCCCCGTCACGACCAGCAGCACGTTCCGATGGTGGACCTTCTCGTCCGCCTGGAACCGCTTGTTCTCTTCGTCGTACTTCCGCATCGCCTCAGTCTGTTTCGGGTCGGGCGTCGCGGCCAGCGCGGGCGCGTCGCGCATCTCCGCCTCCACCGGGTACTCGGGGCGGTCGGGCCCCGGGTAGAACGTCAGCGTGCCGAAGCCGACGGTGAGCGCGAGGAAGAGCGCGATCGCGACGGCGTAGAGGAACCGGACGGCGGTACGCATCGCTCAGGCCTTCCCACGCCGCGGAGGCGCGACGGCTGCCCTCAAAGTCTACGCCGCGCCTGACCGCATCAGTCGACGTCCAGCACAGCCTTCCCCGCCACCTGACGGCCGAACAGCGCCGCGCCCGCCTCCGCGATCCGCGACCACGACCCGCGCCACCCGACGTCCACCTGCAATTTCCCCGCCTGCATCAGGCTCATCAGGTACGCGATGTCCTCGCCCGAATGCGGGCCCTTCGTGAAGGCCTCGATCGTGCGCTTCATCCCCACCAGCGAAGCGCACGCGGCCGGCTCCTGCGAAGTCGTCCCGATGCACTGCACCACGCCGCGCTCGCCGAGCAGCCCCCACACCTTCACGAGTTGCGAACCGCCGACGCTGTCGATCACGACATGAATCGGCGCGTTCACCCCGTCGAGGCCCACCACCACCTCGGCGGCCCCGAGCGCGCGCAAACCCTCGCCGCGCGCCGTCGAACCCACGCTCGCGATGACATGCGCACCGCTGAGCGCCGCCAGCTGCACCGCGAACCGACCGACACCTCCCGACGCGCCCGTCACCAGCACCCGACGCCCCAGCAACGCCCCCGACCGACGCAGCGCCCGCAGCGCCGACACCCCCGCCACCGGCAACGTCGAAGCCACGCCCAGGTCGATCTCGTCCGGCACCACCGCCAGCTCATCGAGGTCCACCGCGCGACGTTCCGCCCAGCCGCCCTGCGACCCCATCGTCGTCACCACGCGCGCGCCCTCGGCCGGCCCGCCGCCACCCGACGCCGCGCGGAGCACCACGCCCGAGGCGTCCCACCCCGGCACGAACCCGGCGGGGCGCGCCTGCGCGCCACGGAGGTCGCCGTAGTTCAGCGAGATGTGGCGGACGGCGACCAGCACCTGATCCGCCCGCGGCTGCGGCTCCGGCGCCTCGCCCAGCCGCAACCGCCCCTCGACATCCGGATCGACCACCAGAGCGCGCATCGCCGTCCTCCTCGCCTGCGCCGCCATCCTAGCGGCGGCCGAGGACGCGCATCCGGCGGTCGCTAACCAGCACGGGTGCTATGGTGCGCGGCAAATCGAGGCAAGCCATGGCAACGGGCCGCCTACCGACCCCTTCCGACCACGCGGCGACCGACGCGACCGCCACGCCGCCGCCGAAGCGGGCGAGGGCCTCCACCGGCGAGGTCTTTGTCTCGTTCGGGCTGCGCGACTTCCGCTACCTCACCCTCTCCACGCTCGCCGCCGGATTCGCGCAGTGGGCGAAGCAACTGGCCCTCTTCGCGCTCGTCTACGAAATGACCGGCTCCGCCGTCGAACTCGGCGCGGTCGCCGCCTTCCGAGGCGGCGTCGGCACGCTCATCGCCCCCTACGGCGGCTACCTCTCCGACCGTTTCCCCCGCCGGCGCATCATCGTCGCCTCCACCCTCCTCGATGCCGCCCTCGCCGCGGTCCTTGCCGCGCTCGTCCTGCTCGACCTCGCCCACGTCTGGCACGTCTACGTCATCGCCTTCGGCGGCGGCCTTGCGCAGTCGATCAACCAGCCGGCCCGGCAGGCCTTCGTCTACGACGTCACCACCGACGAGACCCTGCCGAACGCCGTCGCCGTCAACTCCATGGTGCAGAACGTCTCGCGCGTCCTCGGGCCGTCCGGGTTCGGGGTGATGATGGCGGCATGGGGCGTCGCGTCCGGGCTCGTGATGCTCGTCGTGCTCCAGATCGCCGCCAGCATCGCCACCCTGCGGATCAGCCACGCCACCCGGCAGGAACGCGTCGCCCGCGCCGTCTCGCCCTGGCGCATGATGGCCGAGGGCTTCCGTTACTCGTGGGAAGACAAACGGATCCTTGGCCTCATCCTCGTCTCCGTGATCCCCTCGCTGCTCATCTACCCCTACATCCCGTTCCTCAAGATCGTCTCCGAGGATGTGCTGCACCGAGGTAACGCCGGTTTCGGCATGCTGTCATCGATGATGGGGTGGGGCTCCCTGCTCGGCCTCTTCTCCCTCGCCTACCTCGGCGGCGCGCGCAACCGAGGCTGGCTGATGCTCGGCTGCTTCGTCGCCTACGCCGTCATCCTGCTCGCCTTCTCCCAGTCCTCCAACTACGCCCTGGCGCTCTCCATCCTCGCCACCGCCGGCATCTTCCACTCCGTCGCGATGGCGCTGAACAACACCCTGCTCCACCAGGTCGCCCGCAACGAGATGCGAGGACGCGTCATGGCCGTGAACCAGATGTCCCACGGCGTCCAGGCGATCGGCTCGTTCCCCATGGCCTTCGCCATCTCCGCCTGGGGCGTGCAGACCGGCATCGGCGCCTTCATGGCCGCCGCAGCCGTCTGCTTCGTCGTCTTCATCGCCGCCTGGGGCTCCGTCCGCCGCCTCTAGCCCCGCCCGTCGAGTGCTGCGACGCCCACGCACACACCGAGCTCACCCCACACATCGAGGTGCCCTCACACGCCCTCGGAACGAGAGCGAAGCCAAACACCCTCCCCTCACGGGGAGGGAAGGGGAGGGGGCAGGGGGTGAGGGCTCCGGCGCGACAGTCAACCGGTCATCACGAGTTCAACACCTGAGGAGCGCCCCGAAATACACTCACCCTGGGAGTGGATGGCGTCCGGTGATGTCCGCGATCTTCAAAATCGACGCGGGGTCGCGTTGCGGTCCCGGGTGGGTTCGACACCCACGCACTCCCGCCACACGCCTCACCGAGCAGTCGAGGCCACCCCGCCGCCGTCCCTGACGCCCCCCGGCCCTCGGGCCGCCTGACCCGCTTGCGAGGGCCCCCCTCCGGCCCGACACTGGATTCGGGCGCCGCCGGGCGCCCCTCGCGCATCGGAGCCGCCGTGACCCTCGACCAGCCCTCCGACGCCGACCGCTCCGTCGCGAAGCCCGAGACCATGGCGAAGATGTGGAAGTTCGTCGAGAACTTCGCCGAGAAGTCCGGCACCCACCTCCACCCCCAGCGCGAGATCACCGAATTCCTAGTCATCGGCCTCGCCAAGAACGCCGACGAACTCGGGAAGCCGCTCTGCCCCTGCATGTTCTTCGAGGACAAGCAGGCGGAGATCGAGAAGAAGTTCTGGATCTGTCCCTGCGAAGAGATGCAGCGCTGGAAGTACTGCCACTGACTGCTCTTCTGCGATGAGGAAGGTCTTCCCATCACCGAACACCTGCCCGAGGACCACGAAGGCCGTGAAGCCTACGGCCTCCGCCCCGACCCGACCCCCGACAAGGGCCGCGCCCTCGCACGCCTCCAGGAGAAGCAGGGCCGCACCATCGAAAAAGGCAAACGCGCCGACGAGCCCCCCGCCTCGATCCCCCTCGGCAACGACTAGCCGGGCCCGCGCCTCGCTGCCGGCGGCCCAAGGTGGCCGAGGCGAATTGCATAAGCCCTCTGGTTCCCGAGTGGCCCTCACTCCGATACATTCGCGGCATAATCGGGGGCACCGTGACCGACAAGCCGAACGAGGACTATCTCGCCGCCGAAGCACGGGCGCGCGTGACCATCGACCAACAGCTTCAGGCTGCTGGGTGGATCGTCCAGCACCGCCGTGACCTAAACCTGTGGGCGGGCCGGGGCGTCGCCGTCCGCGAGTTCGTGATGCGCGAGGGCCACGGACGCGTCGACTACCTCCTGTTCATCGACCGCGAGCCGGTCGGCAGCATCGAGGCGAAGCCCGAGGGCACCACCCTGACCGGCGTCGAAGAGCAGTCGGCGAAGTACGTCACCGGCCTACCCGACGAGATTCCTTCACGCTTCGAGCAGCTGCCGTTCGCATATGAGTCCACGAGCGCAGAGACGCGCTTCACGAACATGCTCGACCCCGAGCCCCGCTCGCGGCGGCTGTTCCGGTTCCATCGGCCCGAGGCCCTCGCCCGATGGCTCGCGCATGCCACCGAGCATCCTGCGGCCCCCACACTGCGCGCCCGCCTGCGAGTGATGCCCCCGCTCGACCGTCGTGGCCTCTGGCCGTCGCAAGGCGAGGCCATCAAGAACCTCGAAGAGTCGCTCGCCGAGGATCGACCCCGTGCCCTGATCCAGATGGCAACCGGCTCCGGCAAGACGTTCACAGCGGCATGTCCGGACGCTTCTCGAACAGCACGGTCGTGCGGCCGTGGTCGTCCCCGACAACGTCCTCTTCGAGGGCGGCGCTGGCGAGACCGTGCGGCGCAACCTCCTCGCGACGTGTGACGTGCACACGCTGCTGCGCCTGCCGACCGGCATCTTCTCCGCGCAGGGCGTGAAGGCGAACGTCCTGTTCTTTGACCGCAAGCCCGCCGCCGAGAAGCCCTGGACGAAGGATCTCTGGGTCTATGACTTCCGCACGAACAACCACCTGACGCTGAAGCAGAACCCGCTCACTCGCGAACACCTCGACGACTTCGTGGCCGCATACGACACCGACAACCGGCACAACCGCCATGAGTCCGAGCGATTCCCCACCGCTTCACCTACGACGAGATCGTCGCGCGCGACAAGGCGAACCTCGACATCTTCTGGCTCCGCGACGACTCGTTAGAGGACGCCGACAGCCTCCCCGCGCCCGAAGTGCTGGCAATAGAGATCGCGGAAGACCTCGA
>SXGT01053334.1_pt1 | contig 11952 bp, 11 predicted proteins | sample 3176221 | NCBI WGS metagenome assembly SXGT01 (sample SAMN11356862, study PRJNA531348) | freshwater metagenome | isolation source: freshwater sample F1-120 | place: China: Fuxian Lake, Yuxi | collected 2017-12-25
AAAGCTGTGAGCAGTTTGTGCGGGTGGCATTTACTACTAGGGATGATCAACTTCACGAGGGCCTAGTTCGGCTGCGCGCATTCATCGAAAGTAATAGCTGTTAGTTTGTCTATTCGATACACCAATACTTGGTACGCCAACCCTGAATGACTAACTGCGGATCTGCGTCATACGGTAGAAAATACTACGCTTGGAAAGATGGCTACCCGGCGATCGCCCCGGAGCGTCTCAAAAGTTGGCAATGGTCGGTTGCTAACCCCAAATTGTAAGGAAAGGTATTTGTTTTAAGACTGTGTTCACAAATAATACTCGACCTGAGTCCGGTTTCTCCAGTACCCACGTCCGCCTCACCCCCCACAAACTGCACTTGACAGCATCTCTGCTATACAGTTATAATATATGTTAGGTTGTCAAAATGATTAATATCCGTGTCGTAACACCAATTACCACTACTGGCTTTAGCAGTGAGGAAGGATTTCGCGAATACGTTGATTCAACAACAGTTCTGAGTCAAAGGACAATCGAACACGGTCCAGCATCGATCGAGAATGAGTTTGATGAGATGCTGGCAATCCCCGACACTGTCGCCAAGATTATTGAAGCAGAATGTGATGGGGTTGATGCGGCAGTGATTGATTGCATGGGGGATCCCGGGTTGAAAGCCGGGCGCGAAGCAGTTGCTATCCCAGTCCTTGGTCCATGCGAGACAAGCATGCATATCGCTGCAATGTTGGGGCAAAAATTCAGTGTTGTGACAGTATTGGAGTCGTGTGTGCCTATGTTCCAAAATAGTGCTGCCATCTATGGTGTGGCTGGTAAACTAGCAAGTGTTCGATGGGTTGATGTTCCCGTGTTGGGACTGAAGGGCGATCACAGTTCAATCGTAGCGTCACTTGTTGAGCAGTCTTTACTTGCTATTCAAAATGAAGGTGCACACGTGATTGTTTTTGGCTGTACGGGGATGAAAGGTTGCGCAGAAGGTGTGTCTAATGGTCTGGCGGCCAAAGGTTACGGAGGTGTGCCCGTGATTGACCCGATGCCAGTGACTATTCGCATGGCCGAGGCGTTCGTGAAAGCTGGCTTGACTCAGAGTAAGCGCACTTATATGAAGCCGTATCGCAAACCAATAGTCGGATATACGTTTCTGCCGCCTTTGAAATCTAACTGAATTACAGCCTTAGGTAATAGAAGTGAACGCCGTAACACTTTCCGATGCGGATTACCAGCGCCTTACCATCCGGCAGGCCCCCGTCGCCAATCGTAAGGTTTTACTCGTGTTACCTGCACTAATACTCTTTGTTGGTTTCTTCGCACTTCCAGTAGCCTCGCTTTTTGCACTCGCGTTCAATAGTTCGAAGCGAGGAGTGGTTACTTTTCAAATTTCATCTATTTCTCTCACAAACTTCGAGAGATTTTTTAGTGACTCTCTGTTTTTTGGTGCGCTATCCAACTCGCTCATTCTAGCGATTTTGGTGGCTTCGCTTTGTCTTTTGCTAGGTTACCCCGTGGCATACACCATAGCAAAAAGCAGGAATTCAAAGCGCGTAACGTTGTACACAACTCTCGTGTTGATTTCAATGCAGTTGGACCCCGTAATTCGAGCTTACGGGTTGATGGTTTTATTAGGAGATAACGGCCTGATTAACGGGTCTCTGATTCGGGCTGGATGGATTCAAGCACCTCTGCCCCTAATGTACAACTGGTTCGGCACTTTAGTTGGGTTGGTGCAGAACTGTCTCCCGTTTATGGTGTTGGCGCTAATAGGAATTATTCGGTCTATCAATCCGTCTGTTGAAGAAGCCGCCCGTAGTCTTGGGGCAAGTCGCTGGCAAACATTTTTTCGCGTTACGTTTCTACTTACTCTGCCTGGGATCTTATCCGGATTTCTCCTTGTATTTTCTCTGGGAATCAGCTCCTATAGCGTTCCCGTTTTAATGGGCGGGTGGAAAGTCCTGTTGCTGCCACTTCATATCTACCAACAGATTTCGGAACGCGCAAACTTCCAATTTGGTGCTCTAATCGCATTTATTCTGTTTCTTATAAGCATGGTGTCAGTAACGCTGTACCATCGCATTACCCAGCGTACAGTGGGAGGCTTAGTATGAGCACCGGTGGCAAAGCGCCCGATGCACAAGTGGCTCTTGAGGGACAGTGGGGTGAGTCTGAAATCCCCTGGGTATTCAGGGCTATCACAGGAATTTCCTTTGCATACTTGTTACTTCCGGTTATTATCGTAGCGCTTACAGCGTTGAACGCTGGAGAGTACCTGACTTTTCCACCACAAGGGCTTTCGTTACGCTGGATTAGGGCGTTTCTAAGCAATGAGTCGTTTCTGCGTTCGTACTTACTTAGCTTTGGCTTGGCCCTTCTTGCCTGTGTGGGTTCGACTGTAATTGGAACCCTGACTGCTATCTTCATAACACGGGTTGACTTTTTTGGCCGCGCACTACTGCGCGCATTTTTTCTTTCCCCGCTTATGTTACCTGGCACGGTAGTGGGTTTGGCGCTGTATATATACTTCCTATGGCTTGGACTCGGCTTGTCACGAAGCTTGGGCGGCTTGCTTTTGGGGCATATACTGGTAACCACTCCCTTTGTGATTGGTACCGTTTCGGCTGCGCTTTACAGTTTTGACATTGCTCTTGAAGAAGCAGCTCGCAGTCTTGGTGCGGGTCCATTAATGGCATTTATGAAAGTGACTTTTCCCGTCATAAAACCGGGTATAGTCGCCGGCGCTATTTTTGCTTTTATTATTTCTTTTGGCCAATTTGATTTGTCTCTATTTCTCAGCACACCCGACCTCACACCTCTTCCTATTCAGATTTATATTTCGTTGCGTTACAAATTTGAGCCTACAGCTGCTGCTGCTGGCTTGTTCGCAGTTTTATTGGTGGTTGCAAGCACATGGTTAATTGGAAAAATTACCGACCTTGGTCGTTTTGCGGGACTAAAGTTTAGTTAGTAGGTAAATTCAAAAGGAGAACATATCAAATGGACGCACGAAAGGCACTGCAGGGTTTGGGGCATTTGGAAAGCAATACAGGCACGAAGTATGTTGAGGCGATCGAGCGTGTGGCGCGGATTGCCAAAGTAAAGGGGATTAGCCGCCGGGATTTCATCCAAATATTGGGCGGGATCAGTGCGGCTGTGGGGCTGAGCGCTTGTGGAAGCCAGTCCCCGGCTGAGTCGGCATCGGGCAGCGCTGGTAGTAGTCCTTTGGTGTTGTACGATGGCAAAACGTTCGATGCTAAGGGTGCGGTGCTGAGTCTGGGTGACTGGGGTGGCTTTTGGCAGGAGTCTCAGACAAAAGTTTTACTTTCACAATTCGAAAAAGATTTCAATTGCAAAGTAAGTTACGACCCGTCCTGGCCTTGGCAACCCAAATTTTTTGCTAACGGACCAAAGAAACCACCATTTGATGTCACCAACTGGAACCTTCCCGACTTGATCCAGACTGCTAATGCTGGTGATTACTTTGATGACATTGCGACACTCAAAGCGAACATCCCCAACACCAAAGATCTCTGGGATTTCGCATTTGATAATGGCTATGGCATCACATATTTATTTTCTCAGTATGGTTATGCCTACCGCACCGATCGGGTTGACCCCGCGCCCACTAAGTTTACTGATTTCTGGGATGATCGCTTTGGCGGCGGTAAGCGAGCTACATTCATTACAAGCAACACTCTGTTCCGGGTTCACTTTGCAGTGGCCAATGCAGTCTTTGGTAAGGGCGAGGACGATATAGAGGCTGGTTTCAAGGCGATGGAGCGGGCAATGCCAATGAAGGTGAGTGATTTTACGGGCAATATGATGACTCTTCTTGAGCGAGGGGAAGTTGATATTGCTGTGATGCATGACGGAGAGGTTTATGCTGGAATGGATAAAGGTTTACCGTTAGGGTTTACGTATTGGTCTGAGCGTAAGCCATATCTCGATCAGACCAAGACCGTTAGTAAGTACAGTGGCGAAGTGCAAAAGAGACTTGGTTATGCATTAATCGATCGTTCAACCAGTCCCGAGTACCAGACTGCGATGGGTGGTATTCAGTACTTGCGCCCCACTAACAAGAAAGCGGTGATCCCAGAGCGTTTGGCCGAGAGAGGTCTTGTGAACTCGTCTGATGCGATGACTGGAATGTGGAACCCAACTTGGGGGTGGTTCTTAGAGAGCGAGGATATCATAATCGACCGTGTCAACAAGATATTTGGTACAACCGGTTGATCAAACTAAAATTAAATCTACCCTGAAAGTTTATTAGTGGAGCTGGAGTGGCCAAGGATGCTTTTGTATCCAAGGCCACCTCGGCCATGGTGGAGGGGCTATACGTGACTACGTGACGATTATTGTGGATACTCTACTTCTAGCGACAGGCACTCAGGAGGAACTCCAAATGACCGACCATTGGCTAGCTTACCCTCAAAAAAACTATTGGGGTTCAACGACCGCAAGACGTGTTGAATGGAATAGTATCCCACGTTGCACTCTGTGGTATAAGTCGCCAAAATGATCGAAGTTGACGTTCGTGGTGTTTCGGCAAGCTACGATAACTTTACGGCAGTTGACAATCTGAGTCTGGAGATTCGGAAGAGCGAGTTTTTCTCTTTACTTGGGCCCTCAGGGTGTGGCAAGTCCACAACATTGCGCATGGTTGCGGGATTTGTACCCCCATCTAGTGGGCAAATTTTGATCAAAGGCCAGAATGTGACGGCCTTACCGCCGGAGGCGCGCAATATTGGGATTGTATTCCAGAATTACGCAATTTTTTCGCATCTAACTGTGTTTGAAAATATAGCTTTTGGGCTTCGAATGCGCAAATTAAGCCAACCAGTTATTAATCAGGCAGTCGGAACAGCGCTTGAGCAGGTTGGACTGCAAGGATTTGATATGCGCTATCAGCGCGAATTGAGTGGTGGTGAGCAGCAACGTGTGGCCTTGGCGAGGGTACTAGTCACGAAGCCCAGTATTTTGCTTCTTGACGAGCCACTCAGTGCACTGGACAAAAAAATGCGTGATGAAATGAAGTTCTGGTTAAAAGATTTACAGCACCAGCTAGGCATCACCACAATTTATGTCACACATGATCAAGGTGAGGCGCTGACAATGTCTGATCGTATTGCGGTCATGCGCAAGGGGCGGATTGAGCAAATTGGCACGCCCCGTGAAATTTATGAATCTCCCCAGAATATGTTTGTTACTGACTTTATTGGCGAATCAAATATCCTGCAAGCGCAGGTGCATAGTATCACCGGTGGTCGGACCGAGCTTGACTTATTTGGCCAACGCGTTTTAGCCCCCATCCGAGACGGAGTGCTTTCCGGTCAGCCGGTGAATCTGGTTGTTCGTCCCGAGCATGTACTAATTGGGGAGGACAGTGCGCGCGCCGATATCATCAGATTCAAGGCCCGCGTTACCAAGCAAACCTACCAAGGTTCCCTGATCCGTTACGATCTCGAGTGTTTTGGTTGCAAGATAGTGGCGGAGTCACACAACACCCGCGAGCGTGAACTTGCTTCAGTAGGCGATTATCTGCTAATCGGGTGGTTCCCCGAAAGCTCTGCAATTCTAGTAGTGTAAGGGAGGTTGGAATATGACCCTTCGAATCGGCATTGATGTGGGTGGTACCAATACGGACGCTGTTCTGATGGATGGTCTTGAGGTGATCAGCAAGATCAAGACTCCAACCACCGAGGATGTTACTGGTGGCATTACAACCGCATTGCGGCACATTCTTCAGGTATCTGGTACAGCAACAAGTGCGGTCGCAGGTGTAATGATCGGCACTACACATTTCACGAATGCAGTGGTCGAGCGCAAGCATTTACAAAGAACTGCGGCTGTACGACTCGGTCTCCCTGCGACTGCTGCGCTGCCACCAATGGTGGATTGGCCTTCGGATCTTCGCGATGTACTGGGCGGCCAGTATTACCTGTGTCATGGTGGTTACGAATTCGATGGCCGAGAAATCTCAAAATTTGACCTGGACGAGATTAAAGCAGCTGCTGCTGATATCAGGACCAGGGGGATCAAGGCAATTGCAGTTTCATCAGTGTTTTCTCCTGTAAATCCAGAGATGGAGGGACTGGCTGCCGCAATACTTTCGGCTGAAGTGCCTGAGGCTTCCATAACAAAATCTAGTGATATTGGCCGGATCGGCCTACTTGAGCGTGAAAATGCAGCCATTCTAAACGCTTGTCTGCGAGTGCTTGCTACACAGACAGTTGCCGCATTTCGGCGTGCCATCAAGGAGCTTGGCATTAGTGCTCCGCTGTACCTCACCCAAAACGACGGCACGCTTATGAGCGCTGACTTTGCAGAGCAGAATCCGGTGCTGACCTTTGCATCTGGTCCAACGAACTCGATGCGTGGCGCGGCTTTTCTATCTGGTTTAAAGGATGCGATGGTTGTTGATATTGGCGGTACTACGGCTGATATTGGCGCGCTTGCCCATGGCTTCCCGCGCGAGGCTTCTGTTGCGGTTGAAATTGGTGGGGTTCGCACGAATTTCCGAATGCCTGACGTTTATTCATTTGGACTTGGAGGTGGATCCCACGTGTCAGCTGACCCATTAAAAATCGGCCCACAGAGCGTTGGGTACCGATTGACCCAGCAGGCACTTATTTTTGGCGGTAAAGTGCTCACGGCCAGCGATATCGCAGTGGCGGCGGGAGTTGCCAACATTGGGGACGCCAGCAAGGTCGCTCATCTTTCGGCCGACCTAGTCGCGGCTGCTATGAACCGTATTCAGGAAATGTGTGAAAGTGCGGTTGACCGGATGAAGACGAGTGCGGAAGCAGTGCCAGTGATCATAGTTGGCGGCGGTTCGATTCTAATCTCACGGCCAATTGCTGGTGCGTCGGAAATGGTGAAGCCAAACCATTTTGAAGCCGCAAACGCTGTTGGCGCCGCAATTGCCCAGATTTCGGGGGAGGTTGATAGAGTATTTTCGTTGGCGTCTTTGACGCGTGATCAGGCACTGGACAGTGCCAAGGCAGAAGCAACTGCAAAAGCTCTTCAGGCGGGCGCCGATCCAAAGACAGTTGAAATCGTAGATGTTGAGGACGTACCCCTTACTTATCTTCCAGGCAATGCCACTCGTATCCGCGTGAAAGCAGTTGGTGATTTAACCTTAGCGAAATAGACGTCTCTGTTAAGATCGGATAAGTTACTAATCATGCGTCAAATTACTGCCTCGCAACTGGACGATATTGCGCTGGGTGCTGCGGTACTCGGTACCGGCGGCGGTGGCGACCCATATATAGGTAAGCTCATGGCAAAAGCTGCTATTGACCGCAATGGGCCGGTCACTCTGCTTGACCCAAGTGAAGTGGATGATGATGCGCTGGTGATTCCGGCGGGCATGATGGGCGCACCAACTGTAATGGTGGAGAAAATTCCGCGAGGAACTGAAATCATCACTGCCTTCGAAGCCATCCAGAATTTTCTTGGGCGTAAAGCTACAGCCACGATGTCCGTTGAGGCAGGTGGATTGAATTCTACAACCCCCTTTGTTGTGGCGGCTGAACTTGGGATTCCGTTGGTAGATGCCGACATGATGGGACGTGCTTTCCCCGAAATACAGATGGTTATGCCGTCACTATACGGAATCAAGGCGACGCCCATGGCAATTGCAGACGAGAAAGGCAACAGCGCCATTCTCAACACAATCAACAACAAGTGGACCGAAACATTGGCGCGCACTATGACGGTCGATATGGGTTGTTCGGCGATGCTCGCAGCATTTGCAATGAGCGGCGCGCAAGTGAAGGAGGCGGGTGTTGGCCGAACGATTACGCAAATCGAATCAATCGGGCGTACAATCCGTGCTGCGCAGACTGAACATGTCGACCCAATCGAGGCCGTTCGAAGAGCAACTGGTGGATTTGTGATCTGGCGCGGCAAAGTAATAGATGTTGCCCGCCGAACTGAGACGGGCTTTGCCCGCGGTGATGCATTTATTTCTGGTCTCGGCGAGTTCGAGGGAAAATCTCTGTGCATCTCGTTTCAAAATGAGTTTCTAATTGCACAAACTGAGGAGGATGTATTAGTGACGACCCCAGACCTTATCACGGTGCTTGATGCTGAAACGGGTCACCCAATTACGACCGAAACATTGCGGTACGGTTTTCGTGTCGTAGTGCTTGGGATGCCATGTGATCGGCGTTGGCGCACTCCAGCCGGGATAGCGCTCGTCGGCCCTGGTTACTTCGGTTACAAAACGGAGTATTTTCCAATCGAAAAACGCTATGGCTAAAACAGAAGTGGTTGTATCTGAACCGGAGCGAGGGGAGAAGCTTGTGCTGACCGAGGAACAAGCGTTGGAGGTCATTACATTTTTGGTGAGCTCTGCCGAAATTTGTTTGAGGGAGCCAATTTATTACGGTACATTGAGGCTGGTTGACGCAGCTAGTCGGCTGATTGGCTTGATACAAAAAAATTGTCCCGTGGCCACAGAGGGGTTCTTGCGTGGCTTCAAAGAGGACATCGACACCCACAAGACGTTAGCGATGTGGGACCGCGAAGCCTATTATGACTTCCTTCGCAAGATCCCGTTTGCGGCAGCCAAGGAACTTAAGCGGGTGCGCGAATTGCGGGAAAAAATGGGTGGTGAGGTTTGATAGCGTCCGCCGAGGTCGTTGATTCCGAAGCCCTGCTTGGGATGATGAGAAAACGGCGTGTTACGCGTCAATTTACTTCGCAAGCAGTGCCGATTGAGGTACTCCAGAAAATCGTCGAGGCGGGACGCTGGGCTACGAGTGGCGGAAATCGTTACCCCCACCGTTTCCTTGTTGTTCGCGACCCTCATCGCATAAGTCTGGTACGTGCTGCTTCTCCTGGAATGCTTTGGGAACCCCCAGCATTAATTATTATTATGCTTGACACGGAACAATCCAAGGCTGATTTGGTGGATGTCGATCCGTTTACTGCCTCACATATTGATGTCGGCACGGCAGCGATGAGTATGCTAACCATGGTGCAGTCCCTTGGCCTTGGCGCGTGCCCAGTAACATCGTTTAGCAAAAGTGGGGTTTCGGCAATGCTCGAGCTGCCATCAAATTTGTCGCCAGAGTTTATTTTAATTCTAGGGTACCCGCTAGCTGTAACACGAGTGATTAATGCAAATGCGCCGAAACCCGTCACAGTTAGAGATTTAACTTTCTGGGAGTTTGTTGGTTTGCATGATTCAAACATGGGAAATAGCGACCTTGAACGCCGCGGTCAGACCCAGTAATGAGGTTACTTGGCCAACCAGAAATTGATGACATCGCAAGAGGATCTGCGGTGCTAGGTACTGGCGGAGGTGGCGACCCCTATCTTGGCAAACTTGAGGCATTTGAGGCAATAAAGTTACACGGTCCTTTCAGACTAGTCGAAATAGATGAATTGGATAATGACGCGTTGGTCATTTTCCCGTTTGGAATAGGTTCCCCCGTTCCCTTTCTTGAGCGCTTGACTCTAAAACGGGAATTGCGCGTTGCCTATGATGCAATGCAGCGTTGGTTGGGTAAGCCAATTGGGGCGATTATGTCGACCGAGATTGGAGGTATGAACTCCGTTATTCCGTTTGCGGTAGCTTCTGAACTCGGCCTACCCGTGATTGATGGTGATCTCATGGGTCGTGCATACCCCGAAGTTCAATTGGTTACGCTCACTTTATATGGGCACAGCGCTTCTCCCATTGTGGTTGCCGATTCGCGCGGAAACAGCGCAGTTATTGATTCGGTCGATAACTTCTGGGCCGAGCGCCTTGCAAGGCCAATTGCGGTGGAATTCGGCGCGATTGCTGGTGCATTTGCATTTCCCATTACAGTGAAAGATCTGAAAATCGCAGGGGTGCTGGGTAGTGTTTCGTATGCGGAGCGAATTGGTCGGGCGATAAGGGAAGCTCACACAAGTCATGCTGACCCAGTCAATGCAGTTACGGATGCGACCAATGGATTCAGAATATTCGATGGTCGAATCGTGGACGTAATGAGGAAAACTGAGCGTGGTTGGGCGCTAGGAGAAACCGTAATTCAAGGAGTTGGCGATTATTCTGGGCGTAGGATGATAGTTCGGTTTCAGAACGAACACCTTGTCGCAATTGAAGAGAATGTCATAGTGGTTTCAGTACCAGATCTTATTGCCATTCTCGATACAGATCGTGGTGACCCGATTACGACCGAGCAACTTCGCTACGGATACCAAGTGAGCGTAGTGGGCATTCCCTGTGACAGTAAATGGCGAACGCCGGCTGGAATCAAACTCGGCGGCCCCAAATATTTTGGGTACGATATTGAATTCGTACCTGTTGAAAAGCGCTTCGGGAAACAATAAGGACTCTGTAAACTATGCCTCTCCGCATCACGGCCGATGATCTCCCAGACTTGGCGCGTGGTGCTGCTTTTCTTGGTACAGGTGGTGGCGGCAATCCGTACGTTGGGCAGTTAATGGTCAAGCTTGCCATGAGCGAGACGGGCCGAGAGCTTGTGTTAATGGATCTTCGTGATTTACCAGACGATGCACTTGTTATTCCCACTGCCATGATGGGAGCACCAACATGTATTGTAGAAAAACTTCCACAGGGCATGGAGGCGGCGTGGTCGTTACGCCGGCTTGAACAACATCTGGGAAAAAAAGCGTATGCCACCATGCCTATCGAAGCTGGTGGTGTTAACTCTATGATACCACTAGTGGTGGCATGTCGACTTGACATCCCAGTTATCGATGCAGATGGCATGGGTAGAGCTTTCCCAGAACTGTTCCATGAAACCTTTCACATCTACGGCGTACCAGGCACGCCTATGGTGGTTACTAACGACCATAACGACCAGTCCGTGATTGAAACGCATGACAACTATATGGCGGAGTGGCTTGCTCGTGGAGTAGCAATTCGTATGGGTGGCGTTGCGTATATTGCCGAATATCCGATGGATGGGGCTACTGCAAAACGTGTTTCGATTGCGGGGACAATTAGTGTTTGCCTCAAAGTGGGGCGAGCGATTCGCTATGCGCGTGAACATCATCTCGACCCGTTTGCTCACCTGATCACAACTCTTTCTGAAACCACGTATAGTCCAGCAAAGGTCATATTTACCGGGAAAATTATCGGTGTTTTTCGGCGTACGACGGACGGATTTGCGAAGGGTCAGATCAAGATTCAGGAATTGGGTGTGCTGGCATCATCCTGTAGATTTTTGGAGATTGATTTTCAGAATGAGAATCTGATTGCAAGGTCAGATGGCTCTACCCTAGCGGTTGTTCCTGACCTAATCTGTGTACTTGATTCTGAAACCGCTGAACCTATTACCACTGAAGAGCTGCGATACGGGCAGCGGGTTAAGGTTATGGTTGTGTCGGTACCGCCGATCATGCGGAGCAAAGCTGCTCTGGCTGTATGGGGACCGCGACATTTTGGTTTTGACATGGATTATGTACCAATGGATGGAGCTGTTCCAAGTACATAATAATTTTTCGAACAGTGGTTATTTAATGGATTGTGCGTCGAAGTGCAAATAACGTATCTGATCCTGTGAGTCGCACCTATACCTATACCTATACCGATACTGTGCCTCGTGCAGTGTTAAATTTAGAGTGCTTTGCGTGGCTGTCGGTTTTGATATTTGGCTACTCGCGGAACTCGATTCGCACTTGTTTTTGTTGATAGTAATTGTGTAGCGGCCTATTACTGTTCTTAATTAGGCTGCGCTGATGCGCGGTAACGGTGCAATAAAACCTTCTTACTGATGATCGCTTGAGCGCCGGGCGCTTCGCCAGCTCATGGACCGTGACGGCGTACGGGTTTCTGTTTGCGGCGGGCGGCCTGGTAATTGTGCAACGGCCAGCTTCTCTTTTCTCTTTGGGCACGGAGTGGAGCGGCTGGGCGCTGCTGGTTTTCCTTGCGGTCGGCCCATCGCTCGCGGGCTATGCGCTGTACACGCACAGCCTGCGCGACCTGCCCGCCAGCAC
>SXGT01805053.1_pt1 | contig 11951 bp, 10 predicted proteins | sample 3176221 | NCBI WGS metagenome assembly SXGT01 (sample SAMN11356862, study PRJNA531348) | freshwater metagenome | isolation source: freshwater sample F1-120 | place: China: Fuxian Lake, Yuxi | collected 2017-12-25
GGTGTGATCGAGGGACTCAATAACAAAGCGAAAGTCACCATCAGAAGATCGTATGGCTTCCGGACCTTCCGTGTCCAAGAACTCGCCCTTTATCACTCACTTGGGAAATTGCCTGAGCCCGAGCTAACCCACGAATTTTTCTGACGAACCACTTTTTGAGGGCATGTGTGGCGCCGGCCGCAGTGATGCTTTTCGGTGAAGGGCTCTTCATGATCCACTGAATGGCGTCGATCCAATGGGTCATGAGGTCTGTGAAGATGCCGCCGCCGAAATCCCAGAAGAAGCGCCAGCGGAGGTAGCGGAGTGAGTCGAAAGGCTGGTCGCGTGCTGAGCCGAGCCACTGCTTCCAGTCGAGTTTCGAAGAGTCGATTTCGGGGTCGGGGCGCGCGCGGCGGAGGTAATTCTGATACCAGTAGCACTCGACGAGCGGGATCTGGCCGAGCCGCCCGGACTCGATCACCTGTTTCGCGAGAATGTAGTGCTCCCACGAGCGCTGCTGCGTGCCGGTAGCGACGACGCGCTTCGACCGTTCGACGCCGGCGATAAGGCGCTCGCCTTCAGAGATTTCATGCGTAACAGGTTTCTCGACGTACACGTCCTTCGAGGCTGCGACGGCATCGAGAGTCATTTTGACGTGCCAGTGATCGGGCGCGGCGATGACGACGGCGTCGATGTCCGCGCGGCCGAGGATTTCGCGATAGTCGGCGACGGGTTTCGCCTGGGCGCCGAAACGTTCGGCGGCGGCGGTGCGGCGAGGCTCGTAGACATCGCAGGCAGCGACGATTTCGGCGTTGGGCTGATTCTTAAGGATGCCGGCGAGGCCCATGCACCGGCCTCCGGTACCGATGAGGCCGATGCGGACACGGTCGCCCGCGCCGAGAACGCGGCTGGGGGCGAGAACGGCGCCGGCCGCGAGGGAGGTTACAAAGGTTCTTCGTTTCACGTTTAGTAGGGTACTGCATTTTGGGGAGGGGTAGAGAGGAGGCGGCAGCGGCCTCATGCGGCCATGCGTGGAAGGGATGGACCCGGTCCTGTCTGGCGGAGAGTCTGATCCGGTTCGCGGCGCCATTGTGGACCGGTGCAGGCGGCGTGCCGCAGCCAGACTGCGCAGGCGAAATCGGGCTAACGGACACCGACGCCGGTCTTGCGTTTCCGCGAGCGTTAGTGATCCCGATCCGTAACCAATTCCGTGATCGCGTACAACGCCCGCTGATACGGCGATTCCGGAAACTCGTTGATCATCCGCCGAGCTTTGTCGGTAAAAGCCTGCGCCCGGGCTTCCACCCGCTTGAAGCCGTGGTATTTCTCGATGATCGCGAGCACGTCGCGGAGCGGAACGGCGTCATAGTTCCGATCGCGAAGGATCACCCCGATCTTTGCCCGTTCGGCCGGCGTCGCATCGCCCAACGCGTAAATGAGCGGGAGCGTCACCTTACCCTCGCGCAGGTCGCCGCCCACAGGCTTGCCTAGCGTCTTCTCCCGCGAGGTGAAATCGAGCACATCGTCTATCAACTGAAACGCCATGCCCAGATTCCAGCCGAACTCGCCCAGCCGTTCCTCGACGTTCGAATCGCCGCAGCCCACAAGCGCGCCCAGCTTCGTGCAGACCGAGAACAGCGATGCCGTCTTGCGGTCCACCAGTTCCATATAATCGGCTTCGGTGACGCCGATCTTTCCTATTCGCTCCAACTGGAGCAACTCGCCCTCCACCATCGCCTGCGTGAGGCTGATGAGCAGATCGAGTATATGGAAATTCCGCTCGCGCAGGGCAATCTGGAAGGCCTGCATGTACAACCAGTCGCCGCCGAGCACGGAAACGTGATTGCCCCACTTCGCGTTCGTCGAAGGCCTGCCGCGCCGCGTTTCGGCGTCGTCGATGACGTCATCGTGGACGAGCGTCGCGGTGTGGATCATCTCGACTACCGCGCCGAGGCGAATCGCGCCCGGCCCAGTGTCGCCCGCCATCTTAGCCGCGAGCAGGAGCAATGAGGGGCGAAGCCGCTTCCCACCGCTCGCCTGAAGGTATTGTCCGATGGTGGTGATCGCTTCGACCGACGCAATGGACTCAAGTCCGATCTCGGTTTCGATCAGACGCAGATCATCCTGGATCAGGTCAAAGATCTCTCTGACGGTCAGTGCCTGCCCCAGTTTGCCGAATGCCATGGACGTAATCCAGTTTACAGGCTATGCCGCGCGCGCCGCAAACACAGGCGTTCAAAGTTCTTTGTGGTAACAGAGGCGATCTCTTCCTCCGATGCGCCCTTAGCCAGAGCCAACCGCCGCGCGGTCGCGGTGATGAAGGCCGGCTCATTGCGTTTGCCACGGAGCGGAACCGGAGCGAGATACGGAGCATCGGTCTCGACGAGCAACCGGTCGAGAGGGGTGAGCGCCGCGGCTTCGCGTACCGCATCCGCCTTCGGAAATGTGACAATGCCGCCGAAGCTCAGGTGAAACCCGAGATCGAGGGCCTGGTCCGCTTCACGCGCACCGGCGGTGAAACAATGGAATACTCCGCCCGCCCGAACCGGATGCGCCCTAAGCACGTCGAGCGTGTCGGCCCAGGCTTCCCGGGTATGAATCGAAACCGGCAAATCCGCATCCGCCGCGAGCGCCAACTGCTTCTCGAACACTTCCCTCTGCACGTCGCGCGGCGAGAAATCGTAGTGGTAGTCGAGCCCAATCTCGCCGATCGCCACGACCTTCGGGTGCCGCCCCAGTTCCCCTAGACGCTCGAAAGTTTCCGGCGAGGCGGCGGCCGCGGTGTGAGGATGAACCCCGACGGTGGCCCAGATGCAGGAGTGCGCTTCGGCAAGGCGGATGGCGCATTCGAGATCCCGCGGACCGTCGCCGGTGCCGATGGCGAGCATGGTTCCGACGCCCGCCGCGAGGGCGCGTTCGATCACGGCTTCGCGGTCGGGGTCGAACTGCTTGTTGTCCAGGTGACAGTGGGAATCGGTGAGAGTCACTTCAGCCGGGCCCCGACGGGGACGTCTTCGAGAAAGCCCGCAAGCACGGGCTTGCCGCCTTCAAGCGAAGCGGCCACGATCATGCCGTTCGATTCGATGCCGCGTAGCTTTCGCGGCTGAAGGTTGGCGACAATCACAACTTTCCGGCCCGTCATTTGTTCCGGCGTGTACGCCTCCGCGATCCCGGCAAGGATGGTACGCGGTTGGGTCTCGGCGACATCCACTTTGAGGTGCAGGAGTTTGTCCGAGCCTTTGACTCGCTCCGCGGAAAGCACGAGGCCCACGCGCAGGTCCACCTTCGCGAAATCGTCAATAGCAATTTTTTCCGACGGCGGCGCGGCGGGCGGAACGGCGCGGCCCAGCATTTGAGCCTGCGCGGCGGCCACCTCCACTTCGAGCGCCATCATCTTCGCAATGGTCTCCTTCTGTTCCAAACGCGGGAACAGAGCGATGGTCTCGCCAATCTTCTGTCCGGCGGGCAACTGTCCCCAGGCGAGCGTTGAGAAACGCGCCGCATCGAGCGGCTCGGCCATTCCGAGCATGGTCCAGATTTTCGCGCAGCTTTCCGGAATGATGGGGGCGAGCAGAACCGTGGCCACGCGCAGGGCCTCGGCCGCGGTGTAAAGCGTGTTGTTCAATTGACCTGAAGCCGCTGGGTCCTCGCTTCGCGCAAGCTTCCAGGGCGCCTGGTGAACGATGAACTTGTCGACGGCGGAGAGCAAGCCCCATACGGATTCCAGGCCGCGCGAGAATTCGAATTCGTTGTAGTGGGCTTCGGCCGCGCGGATCGCTTCAGCGGCGACGGCGGAGATTTCGGACTCGCCGGCGGCCGGAATGGCGCCGCCCCGATACTGATGGATCATGGTGAGCGTACGGCTGGCCAGGTTGCCGAGACCGTTGGCGAGTTCCGAATTGTACCGCCCGACCAGCGCGTCGTAGCTGAAGCTGCCATCCTGCCCAAATACGATTTCGCGGAGCAGGAAGTAGCGCAGGCCGTCCACGCCGATGACGCGCCGGATTGGCTCCGGCCGCACGACATTCCCGCGCGATTTCGACATTTTGTCCTGCTCGAATAGCAGCCATCCATGCGCACATACGCGCTTCGGCAGGGGAAGGTCCGCCGCCATCAGGAACGCCGGCCAGAAGATGGCGTGGAAACGAACGATTTCTTTGCCGATCAGGTGCAGATCCGCCGGCCAGAGGTCTTCGCCGCCTGCCTGCTCGCCTCGGACCGCGCTCAGGTATCCGATGAGCGCGTCGAACCAGACGTAGAAAACGTGGTGTCCCTCGGCGGGCACCGGAATGCCCCATTTGATGGAACTTCGCGTGATCGAAAGATCGCGCAGCCCTTCACGCACGAAGGCCATCACTTCATTGCGGCGCGATTCGGGTTGGACAAACTTTGGATCGCTCTCGTAAAGATCGAGCAGGCGCTGCTGCAATGCCGACAGTTTGAAGAAATAGTTCTCTTCGGTGACCGTTTCGGTAGGGCGCTTGCAATCGGGGCACAGGTCGCCGGGCTTCGCTTCGTTGACGTAAAGTTCGCAGTGGAAGCAGTACTGTCCGGTGTACCCGCTCTTGTAGATGAAGCCGTTCTTCATGCAGCGGTCGAAAAGCCACTGCACGGTTTCGTGGTGCTTCGCGGACGACGTGCGAATGAAGCGGTCGTAGGGCAGGCCGAGCGCATCCCACTCCGCGGCAAAGGCATTGGCGACGCGGGTCGCGAATCCGGCGGGCTCTTCGCCGGCGGCCCGGGCGGCGCGTTCCACGTTCTGTCCATGCTCGTCCGAGCCGGTGGTGAGAACGGCGTCGTACCCCTGCATGCGTTTGACGCGGCGGATGACGTCAGCGGCGATGGTGGAATAGGCGTGTCCGATGTGCGGCGCGCCGTTCACGTAGTAGAGCGGTGTGGTGAGGTAATATTTCATCGGGAATTGTTCAGGTACGCGGCGTTCGCCTCGGCAATGATCTGTTTGAGCGGCAGCCCAGCCGCTTGCGCGAGAAGGCGGCAATCTTCGTACTCGGGCGCGTAGCCCATGCCGGAGACTTTCATCCGGACTTTGCCGTGGGTGGTTTCGACATCGATCCACGCGCGCGCTTGCACGCGCCGCTCCGCGGTTTGGAAACGAAGGCCAAGCGACGAGGTCTCGGCAAACACGATTTGCGCCAGAGTCTCACGGTCTTCCGGCTTCGCGATCACACGCAGCAGGACGCCGGGACGGCCTTTCTTCATTTCAATAGGCTGGAGAGTGACGTCGAGCGCGCCGGCCGCGAACAGGCGCTCCACGGCGTAGGCGAGCACCTGCGGCGACGAATCGTCGATGTTTGCTTCCATCACGCTGACGGCGGTGGCCTCCAGAGCGCCATTCGCCTCGCCCAGAATGACACGTAGCACGTTGGCTTGTCCGGGGAAATCCCTGGAACCGGCACCGTATCCGGCTGACTTGACCGTCATGGGCGGCATGACGCCGAACGAGCGGGCGAGTGTGGTCACGACCGCCGCGCCTGTTGGCGTGGTGAGTTCCACCGCAGGGCCACTTGAGTACACAGGTACTCCCGCGACAAGCGCCATGGTGGCGGGCGCGGGCACAGGCAGCAGGCCATGTTCGGTATTCACTGTTCCACTGCCGAGATTCAGCGGGGAACAGACGATTTCGCCGGCGCCCAGGAGTTCAAAGCCGACGCATGCGCCCACGATATCGGCGATCGAGTCAATGGCGCCTACCTCGTGGAAATGCACTTTCTCGATGGGCATCTGGTGAACGAAGGCTTCGGCTTCGCCGAGGCGCTGGAACACGGCGGCGGCGTCTTGCTTAGCGCGCTCCGGCATCTCACCGCGCTCAATCATCTTAAGGATCGCCGGAAGATGGCGGTGCCTCGACGTTTCTTCCGCATGGACGTGGAACTTCGTCGCGCCGATGCCTTGGCGCTTGACTTGCTCAAAGGAGACGCGGACGTCGACACCGAGCGAGGCTATGGCGGCAATGATCGCGGTCTGATCCGCGCCCGCTCCGGCAAGCGCGCCGACGAGCATATCCCCGCTGACACCCGAGAAGGCGTCGAGATAACAGAGCTTTGGCATAGCTTATTTCTATTCTACAGGCCTTGAGGCGCGGCGGCCGCGAGCGGACTGGAGTCAACGGAAGACTCGGGGAAAGACATTCGCAAATGACCTATTTTCATTGTGTTGTGAGGGGGGTGACGCACAAAATATTTTCTTGAATTTCCTACCAGGCGTTGGTCATGAACTCCTCACCCAGCATGATAGCGCGGGAAATGATGAGATTCAGACTTTGGGCGGCGGGCTCCGGCGGGAAGAGTGAATGGGAGGCCGGCAAGTAGGACTAGCAAGCACCATTAGTTTCAATGCTTTGAATGGGGGGTGACGCAGAAATGGAATTTTGGGTTAGGGCGCTCGTAGGGGTCTTGGGTGAGCGTAAGATAAAGTTTGAAACGGGCGACTCGGCGGGTACCATGGACGGCATGAAAACGGCCTAGCGAATGTAGTCGAAGAACATGCGGATTGCGTTTCCTTATAGAAACGGTGATCATTGGCATCGACTCATGCTGATGATAGCAGCGTGGCGTATCAAGAGCCTGATGCCCTGCCGCGCCATTGGCACAGCACCCCGCGATGACAGGCGGCGATGAGCCGGCAGTACCGTTACAGAGTACCAGGGGCTACCGGGCCGCCGACCGCACGAACCGGACGATTTCTTCGAGGGCCGCGCCCCGTTTGAACTACCGCAACCACGACCGGACGGACGGAGGGTACCACGAAGTACATTGTTCAAAGCGGCCTCTGTGAAGAGGGCTGGCGCACCGGAAATCGCCGTTCCTAACCCGGCGAAGCCGGAACCAAACAGACCCAAACACCGAAAGCTGGAGCCTCCCCAAAAGCGCACGAAAGGCGTATCAACATTGGCTCCGGAGCATACCGCGGAGGATTTCCCGCCAGAAACGCGCAGAATCCAGATGTTGAGGCACTAATCGCCGTCAGGATCTGCCGGCATGAGTTGGCTATTCGCGAACGGCGTCCCGCCCCGCCGCGGACCGCACGAACCGGACGATGTCTTCGAGCGCCGCGCCCGGTTGGAATACCGCCGCCACGCCGTCGCGCTTCAGGGCCTCGGCGTCCTCGTCCGGAATAATTCCGCCGACGACTACCTTCACGTCAGTCATTTCTTTTTCGCGCAAGAGCGCCATTACGCGCGGCACGATCGCGTTGTGCGCGCCCGAGAGGATTGACAGGCCGATCACCTGCACGTCTTCCTGCAACGCCGCGTTTACGATCATCTCCGGGGTCTGCCTGAGACCTGTGTAAATGACCTCCATGCCCGCGTCGCGAAGGGCGCGCGCGATCACCTTCGCGCCGCGGTCGTGGCCGTCAAGACCTGGCTTGGCTACTAATACTCGGATTGGTCGTTGCATAGTCATCGGTATGCCGGAGCGGCGCTCCGCGTGGCAGACTGATCGGCTGACGCGAAAAGCCGGGCGGCTTGTCCTATCTCACACAAGAGCAGCCTCCGTGTAGGATCCAAAGACTTGCCGGAGGGCATCGCAGATCTCGCCTACCGTCGCGTAGGCTCGCACGGCGTCCAGAATCAGCGGCATCGTGTTTTCGGCGCCTTCCGCGCCCCGTTTCAGGGCGCTCAGCGCCCGCTCCACTCGCGGACCGTCGCGGCGATCGCGCAACGCTTCAAGCTTTCTGATCTGATGCTCGCCGGCGCTGCGGTCGATGTGCAAGATCTCGATCGGCGGCTCCTCCGAACGGTGCGCGTTCACGCCCACGATAACCTTTTCGCCGCTCTCGATCGCCTGCTGATAGGCGTAACTCGCGGCCGCGATCTCGCGCTGTGGAAACGACGCCTCGATCGCCGGAATCATGCCGCCCATGTGGTCGATTCGACGGATGTAATCGCCCGCGGCGTCTTCCGAGTCTCCCGTCATCCGCTCCAGAAAATAACTGCCGCCGAAGGGGTCGGGCACGGCCGTTACGCCGGATTCATATGCCAGCACCTGCTGCGTGCGAAGGGCGATCGTGACCGCGTGTTCTCCCGGCAAGGCGTAGGCTTCATCAAGCGAATTCGTGTGCAGGGACTGGCATCCGCCCAACACCGCCGCCATCGCCTGTAAGGACGTGCGCGCCACGTTGTTGTAAGGCTGCTGCCACGTCAGCGAACACCCCGCCGTCTGCGCGTGAAACCGCAGCTTCAGGCTGCGCTCGTCCTTCGCGCCGAACCTGTCCCGCATCAGCCGCGCCCACAGCCTGCGCGCCGCGCGGAACTTGGCGATCTCTTCGAAGAAGTCATTGTGCGCGTTGAAGAAAAAGCTCAGCCGCGGTGCAAACTGGTCAACCGCCAGTCCCCGCCGAAGCGCCCATTCCACGTACTCGACGCCGTCGCGCAGAGTGAAGGCGATTTCCTGTACCGCGGTCGATCCGGCCTCTCGAATGTGATAGCCGCTGATCGAAACCGGGTTGAACTTCGGCGTGTGGCGCGTGGCAAACTCGATGGTATCGGTGACCAGGCGCATCGACGGCCGCGGCGGATAGATGTACTCTTTCTGCGCGATGTACTCCTTCAGGATGTCGTTTTGCAGCGTGCCGGACAGATCCCGCCAATCCACACCCTGCTGCTCCGCGACCGCCAGATACATGGCCCAAAGCACCGATGCCGGTGAGTTGATCGTCATCGAGATACTCACTCCGCCAAGCGGGATTCCGTGGAGGAGGATTTCCATATCTTCGAGCGAACTGATCGCCGCGCCGCATTTCCCGACCTCGCCTTCGGACATCGGGCTGTCCGCGTCGTACCCCATGAGCGTCGGAAGATCGAACGCTACCGATAGCCCGGTCTGCCCTTGCGCCAGCAAGTAATGGTAACGCCGGTTTGTTTCCTCCGGCGTGGCAAAGCCCGAGAATTGGCGCATGGTCCATAGCCGGCTCTTGTACATGCCGCGATGGATGCCGCGCGTATAGGGGAACTCGCCGCAGGCCTCAAGCGGATCACCGCAATCGTTTTCGCCGTAGACGGGCTGTACGGGAACGCCGCTGGTGGTAGTTTTCGTCATCGCGGACTCAGTCACCCTCAATGCTAATCATACTCAACGCCGATCAGGAACAATCCGCAGGCAGGCGCGGACGGCCCCGCTTTCTTCTCCGAACCGGGCTCCAGGAGCGCGAGCAGACCCTCTTCGCCCAGATTCCCCTTCCCCGCCTCGATCAGTGTTCCCACGATATTCCGGACCATGTGCTTCAGAAAGCCACTGCCTCGCACGCGGTAGACAAGACGGTCCGGGGCGGCCTCCAGTTGAGAGGAGAAGATCGTTCTGACCTTCGACCTCCCTTCCTTATCCGAATCGTCCGCGGCGGCGAACGCCTCAAAGTCGTGCTCGCCTTCGAGGATTGGGGCTAGCGAACGCATCGGTTCCACATCCAGCCGATACGGATAATGATGAACATAGCGGCGTTCGAAGGGTGAACAGACTTCGCCGCGAAAGATCCGGTACTCGTATGTTTTGGCGACGGCGTCGTAGCGCGGATGGAACTCCGCGTGGGTCTCCGCCGCGGAGGTCACTCGAATTGAGGCCGGCAGCAACCGGTTGATCGCCTTCTTGAGATTCGCCGCCGGGATCGGATTGCCGATCGAAAACGCAGCCACCTGCGCGAGCGCATGAACCCCGGCATCGGTTCGTCCGGAGCCGGCTACTGAAACCGGTTTCCCCTCGATCTCCGCCAAAATGGCTTCCAGCGCGCCCTGAATCGTGGGAAGATCCGGCTGCACTTGCCAACCATGGAAACCGGTTCCGTCGTATGCGACGGAGACTCGAATCCGGCGCATTCCAGCGCATCCCTCCACTATGCGGGCCTGGAGCCAGGCTTCGTGACCGGGATGCCTTGCGCGCAAAGAGGGCAACTCTCGGGGGGATACGCCACCACTTGCAGCGTCGCGAGCGCCACTCGCGGGACGCCGACACTGGCCGCCCCACCACTCCTGTCGATAATCGACGCCGCCGCGGACACCGTCGCCCCGGCCGCGGTGAGGAGGTCCACGACCTCCTTCGTGCTGCCGCCAGTCGTGATCACGTCCTCGACTACAACTACGGTCTCCCCAGGAGTAACGGCGAACCCCCGACGCAACGTCATCTTACCGGAGGAGTCCCGTTCCGTAAAGACAAAACGCGCGCCCAGAGCGCGCGCCACTTCGTGTCCAATGATCAGTCCGCCCACCGCAGGAGACGCCACCGCGTGAACTTTTCCCTGGAGAAGCAGCTTGGCGAGTTCCCGAGCCAATTGCAGGCCAAGCCGTGCCGCTTGCTCGGGATGCTGCAGAACCAACGCGCATTGAAGGTATTCCGGACTGTGAAGCCCACTGGTGAGCCGGAAGTGCCCGCTGAGGTAAGCGCCGGTCGCGCGGAAGGTCTCCAGAACGGATCCGGTTTCAGTATCTGCTTGCGGCGTCACAAACGCCTACTATACCATTGATAGGATAAGGCTCAGATTGAGGAAAAACTCTACTCGCGTCCCCCTGGCTCTGTTGTGTGTGTTGCAGACGGTCTTTCAGAACGCCGGCGCGCAGACTACCGGCCCACAGTCTCCTCCGAGGGCAAACGCCCACACGATGGAGCAACGCTCCACCGGCCGATTCGACCGATTCACGAGGAACTATCGCGAAGTCACGGTCCCACCGGTCAACCTCGCCAACTCGAATCGTATCGATTCGCTGCTCCGCGCCGGACGACTATACCTTTCCTTGCAGGACGCTCTCGCGCTTGCGCTTGAGAATAACCTCGATATCGAGCTTCAGCGCTACGGCCCACAGCTCGCCGACGCCGACATCCTGCGCGCCAAAGCCGGCGGCCTGCTGCGCGGCGTTCCGACCGGCGTTACGGCGGGCCCTGGAGGAGCCACGGGGCAAACCGGTCAAGCCACGGGCATCACCCAGACGGCCCTTCAGCAGGCAGGAGCTCAAACCACGGGCACCGTCATCACCCAGACAGGATCCACGATCCCGAACCTTGACCCCGTGCTCACCGGACGTCTCAGCTGGGCCCATTCCTCGGTGCCTCAGACGGCCGCCTTCGTCACCGGCACCAACGCAGTCATCAACCGCAACGACCTGGCGAATTTCAATATCGGCCAGTCGTTCCTGACGGGAACAAGCATTAACTTTGGATACGCCAATTCCCGTCAGCGTTCCAACAGCCTGCGCGCCGACTTCAATCCATCCAACATCGGCAGCGCCAGTTTGAATATTACGCAGAAGCTATTGCAGGGCTTTGGCCGCGCGGTCAATAACCGCAATATCCTTGTCGCGCGGAACCAGCGGGAAATCTCGGATCTGGTCTTTAAGCAGCAGGTCATTACGACGGTATCGGCGATCACCAACCTCTACTGGGATCTGGTGAGCTTCGGCGAAGACGTCAAGGTGAGGAGACAGGCTCTGGAGCTGAATCAGAAGCTCTACGAAGACAACAAGAAGCAGGTCGAAATCGGCACGCTCGCGCCCATCGAGATTGTCCGCGCGGAGGCCGAAGTCGCCCGCGCCCAGCAGGACTTGACCATCTCCGAAACGCAGGTTTTACAGCAGGAGACCATTCTCAAGAGCGCTCTGAGCCGTACCGGAGTCGCGAGCCCGGCGGTAGCGAGCGCGCGCGTGGTGCCCACGGACCGCATCAACATGCCTGAGACCGAGGCAATCGAACCGGTTCAGGACATTGTGGCGACGGCGCTCTCCGCGCGTCCCGAAATCGCGCAGCGGCGCATACAGGTCGAGAACACGAAGATCGGCTTGAGAGGTTCGAAGAGTCAGCTCTTGCCCACCGTTGATGGCTTCATCAATATGGCGAACAACGGTTTGGCCGGCGAGGTGAATCCTCTGCCGCTTCCTAGTGCGACTCCCGGTTTTCCGCCCGTGCCGCGGGCCCCCACAGCGTTTTTTGTGGGCGGCTACGGCACGGTGCTGACTCAGTTGTTCTCGCGCA
>SXGT01942981.1_pt1 | contig 11950 bp, 11 predicted proteins | sample 3176221 | NCBI WGS metagenome assembly SXGT01 (sample SAMN11356862, study PRJNA531348) | freshwater metagenome | isolation source: freshwater sample F1-120 | place: China: Fuxian Lake, Yuxi | collected 2017-12-25
CACCCGCTGATCGGGCATGGCCTGGAAGACTGCATCCGCCATGGCCGCGAGCTCGTGAACTGGACGGCGAGCCGCCGCCACGGTCGCGACCCAGGTGTGGTGAAAAGTGGCTGGGGCCTGGGCTGCGAGATGCACGGCAGCAGCGCCTACCCGGGCATCAAGGAGCAGGGCAACGCCATCGTGAAGATGAACGAGGACGGCTCGGTGGTGCTGCTCACCGGTACGGCCGGCCTGGGCACCGGTGCGCACACGGCGCTTTCGCAGATCGTCGCCGAGGAACTCGGCGTGCCGTTCGAAGCGGTGTCCTGCGTGCATGGCGACACCAACGTCGTGCCCTGGGACATTGGCGCCTTCGCCAGCCACACCACCTACATGGGCGGACGCGCTGCGCAGATGGCCGCCACCAAGGTGAAAGAGCAGGTGCTCGAGCGTGCCGCCGGCATGCTGGAAGCGGCCGCCGCCGAACTCCGTGTGAAGGAGGGCTGGGTGTTCGTCGTCGGCAATCCTGACCGGCGCATGACCGTGAAGGACGTGGTGGGCGCTCGTAAAGGCATTCCCGCCGCGCAGTTCGTGGGCAGCGCCACCTACCACCCCACCAAGTCGTATTCGTTCGCCGCGCATTTCGTGGAAGTGAAGGTGGACACCGAGACCGGCCAGATCACGGTGGCGCAGGTGGTGCCGGTGCACGAAATCGGCAAGGTGATCCATCCGGTGGCGGCAGCAGGCCAGATCGAAGGCGGCATCCAGCAGGGCATTGGCCACACGCTGTATGAAGACCACCAGATCGACATGAAGACCGGCCGCTCGCTCAACGCCAACTTCGTCGACTACAAGATGCCGCTGTCCATGGACATGCCACCGATCCACACGGTGATTCTGGAAACCGCGCCCGATCCCGGCGGCCCGTTCGGCGCCAAGGGCGTGGGCGAAGACCCCATCGTTGCCATCGGCCCGGCCATTGCCAATGCGGTGTACGACGCCATCGGCGTTCGTTTCCGCCACTACCCCATTCGGCCCGAGCAGGTGCTCGATGCGCTGAAAGCGAAATCCCGTCAGACCATTCAGGAAGGAGTTGCGCCATGAGCATGACATTCACCCCCATTCGCCGGCCCGTGCCGGTCACCATCCTCACCGGCTTCCTCGGCTCCGGAAAGACCACGCTGTTGAACTACATCCTCACCGAGAAGCACGGCATGCGCATCGCGGTGATCGAGAACGAGTTCGGCGAGGTCGATGTGGATTCCGACCTGGTGATGGCGAACTCGGACGAGGAAATCTTCCAGATCGTCAACGGCTGCATCTGCTGCACGGTGGATGTGCGCAACGACCTTGTCAAGACCCTGCAGATGCTGCTGGAGCGCCCGGAACAGTTCGACCACATCCTGGTCGAGACCAGTGGTCTGGCCGATCCCACGCCAGTGGCCGCCACCTTCTTCATGGACAACGAGGTCGCCAAGCAAGTGGTGCTCGACGGCGTGGTCACGCTGGTTGATGCGCTGCACGTGCAGCCGCACCTGGACGACCCGGCGCTGGCCGAGCACGACAACCAGGCCGTGCAGCAGATCGTGGTGGCCGACCGCATCCTGCTGAACAAGACCGACCTGGTTGCGCCGGCGCAACTCGCCGATCTGGAAGACCGCATCCGCGCACTGAACAGCAACGCGCCCATCCTGCACACCGTGCAGGCCCGCGTCGACCTGACACAGATCCTGGGCCTGCAGGCCTTCGAATGCGATGCCCTGGCCTCGACGGACCCGCAATTCTTCAACAGCCCTGGCCACGAGTGCGACGAGCATTGCCGCGATGAGCACGACGGCCATGGCCAGCACTCGCACGACGTGGCGGGCATGCTCGCGCCGCACAGCCACGACCCGTCCGTCGGCTCGGTCTCTCTGCTGTTCGACCAGCCTTTCGACACCGAGCGCCTGATGCAGTCGCTCAACGCGCTGCTCGCCGTGGACGGCGACGACATCTACCGCGTCAAAGGCATCCTGCATGCGTGGGGTGACGACCGCCGCCACGTGCTGCAGGGCGTGCACCGTCTGCTCGAACTCAAGCCCTCCATTCCGTGGTGGGACGAGAAGCCCGGCAGCAAGCTCGTCTTCATCGGCCGTCGCTTGAACAAAGCGGCGCTGCTTGAGCGCCTGACCGCCTGCACGGTCAGTGCATCCGTTTTACAAGAGGTTCCGGAAGCCGCCTGAAGCGCTTCAACCCGTCATCCACAGGAGACTGATTCATGATCATCGATATAAGCTGCTACCCCACCGACCAGGTCGATCTGGCCTGGTGGCACGATGGGGAGCCCTACACCGTGGACCGCCTGCTGGCGACCATGGACGGCCCCTACTACGTCAACGGCAAGCCGCGGCGCATCGACAAGGCCTTCATCCAACCGCCTCAGGGCAACACCATCTACACCTGGACCGACGGCGAGAAAGGTGGGCGCGAGTCCATCGACGCCTACATGGCTTACACGCTCAAGTGCGTGCAGGAACACCCCGATCGCTTCATCGGCTGCTTCGTCTACAACCCGCGCTGCGGCGTAAAGAACGGGGTGGAGGCCATCGAGCGTTACGTCAAGGAGCACGGTTTCAAGATGGTGCAGATGCAGGCCAACATGCACGCCTATCGGCCCGACCGCGCGCTCGACTGGGTGCGCCCAGCCTTCGAGAAGTGCGCCGAGCTGGGCGTGCCCGTCAAGCTCCACACAGGCGACGGCCCGTACAGCATTCCCTCCGAGTGGATTCCGATGATCAAGGCGTTCCCCACGGTGAACTTCATCATGGCCCACTTCGGCGTGCAGACGGGCGGCGTGTACTGCTTCGAACCCTACCAATGGGCCATGGATATGCCCAACGTGTACTGCGAGTCCGGCTGGTGCCTGCAGTCGCGCATCGTGGAGTTCGCCAAGACCCTGCCCAAGCACAAGATCCTTTTTGGAACCGACACTCCACCCAACGAGCCCGGCATGTGGCTGCGCCTGCTGGAAGTGCTGTGCACCAACCCGCCGCAGGGCCTGAACCTGGACGAGGAAACGCTTGAAGACTACCTGGGCAACAACATCGCCCGCATGGTCGGCATCGAGCCCACGCCCTTCCCCAAGACCTTCGAGGACGCCGAAAAGCAGTTGGGCCGCAAGGCCGCGCGCCAGCCGGTGATCGACCTTTATTGACGACGATTTGGAGACCAGAACATGATCATTGACACCCACCTGCACCCCACCAATCTGGTCGACGAGGCCTGGCGCCACACCGGCACGCCCTTCAACGGCGAGCGCATGCTCAAGCTGATGGACGGGCCCTACATGATCAACGGCAAGCCGCGCCGCATCGACATGGGCTTCATCCAGCCGCCGCCCGGCAACACCGGCTACCGCGACGGCAACCGCCGGGGGCGCGAAGGCGTGCGCGACTACATGGCCTACATCGCCGAGCTCACGCAGAAGTACCCCGATCGCTTCATCGGCAACTTCACCTACAACCCGCGCTGGGGCCCCGAGAACGGCGCGGCGGAGCTGGAATTCCACATCAAGGAGTACGGCTTCAAGATGATCAAGCTGCACGCCAACATGCACGGCTACCGGCCCGACCGCGCGCTGGACTGGCTGCGCCCGGCGATGAAGGTCTGTGCCAAGTACGGCACCGTGGTGTTGATCCACACCGGCGACGGCCCCTTCACCATCCCGACGATGTTCTACCCGATCATCCGCGAGTTTCCGATGGTGAACTTCGTCATCGCGCACTTCGGCATCCAGACCGGTGGCAACTACTCGTTCGAGACCTTCTGGATGGCGATGGACACGCCCAATGTGTACGTCGAGTCGGGCTGGTGCTTCCAGGCTCGCATCGCCGAGTTCGCCAAGGAACTGCCCAAGCACAAGCTGGTGTTCGGCACCGACAGTCCACCCAACGAGCCGGGCATGTGGCTGCGCGAGCTGGAGATGCTGTGCAAGCCCGCGCCGCATGGCATCGACCTCGACGAGGACACGCTCGAGGACTACCTGGGCAACAACATCGCGCGCCTGTGCGGCATACCCACCAGCGCACCGCCCAGGACGCAGGAAGAGGCCCAGGCGCGTCTGACGGATTCGTACGCCGGCGCGCCCACCCCGGCGACCGCCTGAGTCAGACGCCATGAAGAGCGCCACGACGGCATCGCAAGCCCAGGGCTTCCAGCAGTTCCTGGCGGACTACCGCGAGCGCCATCCGGAGGACGTGCTGGCTTTCTCTGGTGAGGTCAGTGCGGACCAGGAGATCACGGCCATCGTGCAGCAGCTCGCGCTCGAGGGCCGGTATCCCATGCTGGTGTTCGACCGGGTGCAGGGTTTGCAGGCGAGTGTGGCCACCAACGTGTTCGCATCCCGCACACGGGTGGCGCGCATGCTGGGCGTGCCACTGGAGGGCCTGCACCGGGCCTACCAGCAGCGCTCGCGCCAGCGCGTGGCGCCCAAGGTGGTGGAGCAGGGCCCGGTGCTCGAAGAAGTGGTGCAGGGCAAGGACATCGATCTGCGGCGTCTGCCGCTCATCAACCACTTCGCCAGCGACCGCGCGCCCTACATCACCAACGCGGTGATGGTGGCCGAACACCCGGACACGGGGGTGGGCAACCTCAGCTACCACCGCTCCATGCTGCATTCGCCCACCGAGATCGCCACCAGCCTGCATTCGCGCGGCGACCTGTGGCGGCTGCTGCAGATCGCCACCGAGCGCGGCCAGCCCATGCCGGTGGCCATGGTGATCGGTGCGCACCCGCTGTTCATGCTGGCGGCTTCGGCGCGCGTGCCCTTCGACGTGGACGAACGCGACGTGGCCGGTGGCCTGCTGGGCGCGCCGCTGGAAGTGGTGCGCACGCCCATCCATGGCATTCGTGTGCCGGCGCACGCCGAGATCGTGCTCGAAGGCGTCATCGACCCGGCGCAACGCGCCGACGAAGGGCCGTTCGGCGAGTTCACCGGCTATTCATCGAACCGATCCACCAATAACCTGTTCCAGGTTCAGACGGTGATGCAACGCAGCAATGCGATGCTGGTGGACGTGGTCGGTGGCAACTCGGCGGAGCACCTGAACCTGGCGCGCATTCCGCGCGAGTCCGAGATGGCGGAAAAGCTCATGGAGCGCTTTCCCGGCGTCACGGCGCTGCACTACCCGAACTCGGGCACGCACTTCCACGCCTATGTGGCGCTGAAGCAGCTGCGCCCTGGCGAGGCACGTCAGGTCATGCTGGGCCTGCTGGGCTGGGACCCCTACCTCAAGACCGTGATTGCGGTGGACCCGGACGTGGACGTGACGCACGACGAACAGGTGCTGTGGGCGCTGGCCACGCACTTCCAGCCGCACCGCGACCTGCTGATGGTGGACGGATTGCCCGGCTCTGCTTTGGACCCTTCGGCATCGGGTGTGGGCACCACCTCGCGCATGGGCCTGGACGCCACGCGCGGGCCCGACTTCGACGGGGTGCGCGCCGTGTTGTCGGATTCGGCGGTGGCGCGGGCTAGGCAACTGCTGGGCGCGCGCGGCTGATGGACGCTGACCCCTGCCCTCAGGCAGGGGTCAGGTCCCGGTCCAGCAGGCAATGGATGAAGGCCGCCAGCGCCGGGGGCTGGTGGCGCCGGTTCGAGTAGTAGAGGAAGAGTCCTGGCCGCGTGATCGACCAATCGGCCAGCACCTGCACCAACCGCCCTTGGGCAATGTGCTCGTCCACGCGCACACGCTCGAACGCGTACGCAATGCCCAGTCCGTTCAGCGCGGCGGCCACGCCCACGTCCGAGTCGTTGGTGATCAGCGGCCCGTCCACCGCCACCTCCACCCGCTTTTTCTTCTTCTCGAACTGCCAGCGGTAAGCGCTGCCATCCACCTGGAGCCGCCAGTTGATGCAGGCGTGCTGGTGCAGGTCGGCAGGCAGGCGGGGCGTGCCGCATCGCGCCAGGTAGTCCGGCGATGCCACGGCGATCATGTTCACGTCGGGCGTCAGGCGCACGGCAATCATGTCTTTCTCCAGCCGTCCGCCCACGCGAATGCCCGCATCGAAACGGCCCGCGACGATGTCGCTCAGGGCGTCGTCGACCACAATGTCCAGCACCACGTCGGGGTGCGCACGGTGGAAGCGGCCCAGCCTGGGCGCTATGACCTGCCGGGCCGCCATGCCCAGCGTGTTGATGCGCAGCGTGCCACGGGTATGGCCGGCTGCCGCACTGGCCTCGGCCACAGCGTCCGACATGTCCTGGAACAAGGGCGCCATGCGCGCATAGAGCTGTTCACCCACGGCTGTGGGCGCCACGCTGCGCGTGGTGCGGTTCAACAAGCGCGTGCCCAGGCGCTCTTCGAGCAGGCGGATGGTCTGGCTCAGCGCCGACGGTGAGAGCCCCAGGTGCTCCGCCGCGCGTGCAAAGCTGGCCCGCTCCACCACCGCGGCAAATGCCCTGAGTTCGGCAAACTCCGATCCGCGCATTGTGTATTCCCTTCTACATGGCTCGTGAGAATTCTAGGTGATTCACTCATCTTTTCAGGCGGCGCATTCTTGGGCTTCCAACACCAGTTCCATCCCCAAGGAGTCATTGCCATGCAACTTTCCCAGCTCCCCGAGCCGATCGCCGCCTACTTCGCAGCCGACCAGCAGAACCCACAAGCCCTGGCCCGATGCTTCACACCAAAGGCCGTGGTGAAGGACGAGGGACGCACGCACACCGGCATCGAAGCCATCAAGGCCTGGAAGGCGGCCGCGTCGACTCAGTACAGCTACATCACCGAACCGCTCGCCCTGAAACAGGAGGAGGGCGCCCAGGTCGTCACCCGCCGAGTCACCGGCAACTTCCCCGGCAGCCCGGTGAATCTGCACCACCGCTTTCGGCTGGAGAGCGGCCTGATCGCGGCTCTGGAGATCACAGCATGAGCTTCGATCTTCAAATCAAAGGCCTGCGCGCGTTCGTCACCGGCGGCACCAAAGGCGTGGGTGCGGCCCTGGTGCAAGGCTTGCACGACGCCGGCGCAAAGGTGATGACCACGGCGCGCTCCATGCCCGCGCAGCCCATAGAGGGCGTGGTCTATGCGCCTGCCGATCTGTCTACTGCCGAGGGCGTTGCCACGGTGGCGCAGGCCGTGCTGCAGCAATGGGGCGGCGTCGACATTCTGGTCAACGTGCTCGGCGGTTCGAGCGCACCAGGCGGTGGCTTCGCCGCGCTGGACGATGCGCAATGGGCCGATGCCCTGAACCAGAACCTGATGCCCGCCGTGCGCCTGGACCGCGCCCTGCTGCCACTGATGCTGGCGCAGGGCTCGGGTGTCGTCGTCCACGTCAGCTCCATCCAGCGCCTGTTGCCACTGCCCGAGTCCACCACCGCCTACGCAGCGGCCAAGGCGGCTTTGTCCACCTACAGCAAGGCCTTGTCGAAAGAGGTCACGCCCAAGGGCGTTCGCGTGCTGAGCGTCTCCCCCGGCTGGGTCGAGACCGAAGCCGCCGTGGCGCTGGCCCAGCGGATCGCGCTGCAGGCCGGCACCGACTACCAAGGCGGCAAGCAGATCATCATGCAGTCGCTCGGCGGCATTCCACTGGGCCGGCCGGCAACGCCGAATGAAGTGGCCGACCTGATCACTTTCCTGGTGTCACCGCGTGCGGGCTCGATTTCGGGGTCAGAGCATGTGATCGACGGGGGTACGGTGCCCACCATTTGAGGTGGGCTGGACAGGTCTACACTGCTGCCGTCGCACGCAAGGGTTCGACCGGGATTGGCGTCCCGTGCACTGTGGCTGAGAAGCCGCAACATCAAAAACCTTGCGGCTTCTTCGAGTTCATGCCATTGCAACCCCGTGAGGGTAGCGGTGGTGTTCACATCGACAGAGAAGCCAACACATGCAAACCAAACCATCCACCCCCCGGCCCAGGCTGGCCGTGCTGATCGACGCCGAAAACGCCCAAGCGGCACAAGCCACGCGGCTCATGACGCGCATATGCGGGTACGGCAAACCCACCGTGCGCCGCGCGTACGGCGACTGGACCACCACGCAACTCGCGCCGTGGAAAAAAATCCTTCATGCCCACGCCATTCGCCCCTGCCCGCAATTCCGTTACATCAAAGGCAAAAACTCCACCGACTCCGCCCTCATCATGGACGCCATGGACTGCTCCACACCCGCAGCGTGTACGGCTTCTGCAGCGTCTCGTCCGACAGCGACTACGCGGGGCTGGCTGGGCGGATTCAGGAGGCGGGGATGATGGTCTACGGGTTCGGGCTGAGCACCGCGGCGGCTGCGTTCGTGGCGGCTTGTGACGCGTTTGTGTTTCTGGATTCGGCGGCTGTGGCGCCCTTGGCGGAGTCGGCTTGAGGGCCTGCAATGCAGCGGTAGCCGACGGTCGTGCTCACGAGCTGGGTCACGCTGGCTGGCACGAAGCCGTCATCGACTCACCCGGCAGCGATACGGCAACAACGACGGGTATTGAGGAAGCTGCAGTCATCCAGCGTGGCAGGTCGCCGGTTGAATCGCCCCGTGTTTCGTGGAGGGCCGTTCGCATTCGAGGACTGCGCAACACTGGAAAGAAGCTACGGCCTGTTCGATTAGACGGTGCTTCCGGCTGGGCCACCCCCGCATGTACAGCGCGTCTAAAGGTGTTTTTAGAACCACGACCTCCTCTGCTGCAGGGCCGTAGCCCCGCTCCAGGAAGTCGATTTGGGCCCTAGGCTCAGTACCGACCAGTAAAGTGGCCGTGCTGCCAAGAAGTCCGCCATGTGACTGCGAGAGGGAAGGCCCAAGAGGGGCAGCAGGCGATCGATTCACGACCCGGTTTTCCGAATCGGGTTCTCGAAACCGAAGCGTTCACCTGCCTTCCATGCATTGCGGTCGTTGCCTTGATTTGGGATGCCGCCAGCACTCTTCAGCATCTTCGCGAGGTGCATGCAGTTCCAGGTCATGATTGTCGTGTTGCGTTGCGTGAAATCGTTGTTGAAGCCGGCTCGGCTGCCATCGTCATTCTCATCGCCATATGAAGCGCCCGGGCCGGCCTCACCAATCCATCCACAATCGGCCTGCGGGGGGATCGTGTAGCCAAGGTGGTTGAGGGCGAAGGCAATCGTCATCGCCACGTGTTTGACTCCGTCCTCATTGCCGGTGATGACGGCGCCGCCGACCTTGTTGTAGTAGATGGACTGGCCGAGGGTATTCAGTTCACCGGACATGGCGTAGAGCCGCTCGATCAGAATGCGGCAAACCGAACTTTCCTCTCCGAGCCAGATTGGTGTGCCGATGATCAAGATGTGAGCTGCTTTGACTTTTTCCCAGATGGCTGGCCAATCATCCTTCGGCCAGCCGTGCTTAGTCATGTCGGGATAGATGCCGGGAGGACAGTCATACGCAACGAAATGCACATGCTCCACCACCACCCCGTTCTTCTTCATGATGGCAGATGCTGCATCAAGTAGCAGCCCGGTGTGACTGTTCTTGGGCTCGCGCGTGAGTGAAGTATTGATGAATAGTGCGCGCAGATCAGCGAAATCGGTCATGGCGTACCTTTCGGTGGACGACAGAGAGAAAAGAAGGTCGAAGCGCTTTTCAGGGTAAGCGAGAACCGCTTTTTTCCGCAAGATTCAGCTCACTTTAAAAAGCCGTTCGGACTTAGCGTGCGGATGTCGCCGGTTGTTGAGACCGTTCAACCAGGGCTCGCTGAGTTGCGAACCGCTACTTGACGATCGCCGTCCATCGAACGGATCGCGGCCGACGTCTACGTGTGCTCGCGTACCGACGGGGGTCGGCGGCCTGCAAGGCGCCGACGCGCGGCACGCACGGAGGTGCCCACTACTCCTTCGGTGCGCTCGGGTCCAGCAGGTCGTTCGCGGTGCGCGACTTCGGTTCAGCATCGATCTGCGGTGACAGGTCGTCGATGACGCTGGTGTCGACCGGGCCCATGGTCGAAGGCACACGCGGAGGCCGCGGCAGTGCCGGCGGCGCAGCCGCGAGCTCGGCGCGGTCGCTCAACTGCACCCGATAGATAGGCTCCGGCATGTCCATGTCGGCCGCTTCGAGCGCAAGCTTGACGGTGCGGATGGCTTCGCTCCGGACCATCAGGAAATCGTGCGAGCGCTGGTCGACCCAGCCGAGAAAACGCACCTGCACGTTCGAATCACCCAACGCAGCGATGTAGGCGCGCGGCGGCGGCGTCTGCATCACGCCCGGCAAACGTGACAGTTCTGCCGCGCCGATGTGCTGTGCCGCCACGAGGTCTTCGCCGACCCCGATGCCCACGTCGAACTCGAAACGCCGGCTCGGATTGCGCGTGTAGTTGAGCGTGACACTGCGGAACACCAGCGCGTTGGGCAACCGCAGGTGGTTGCCGTCGAGCGTCATCAGGATCGTGGCGCGCGAGGTCATCGATACCACGACGCCCTCGTTGCCGTCGATCACGACGTGATCGCGAGGCGAGAAGGGTTGGCGCAGGCTCATGAGGATGCCGGCGAGGTAGTTCTCCAGCGTGTCCTTGAACGCGAACCCGATCGCTACGCCCAGCACGCCAGCAGTGCCGAGCAACGCGCCGACGAGCGCGGTGGCGTCCAAGATCTCCAGCGCCACGAGCACGCCCAGTAGCGTCACGCCCCACCGCACGGTGGTGCGCGCCAGGTCGCGCATGAAGGGGTTGCGCCGCGACACGCGGTCCAGCAAAGTACGCCGCGAAAACCAGCCACCGAGCATCCAGCACACCCACACCGCCATGAGTGCCAGCGCCAGCAGAGGCAACGCTGCGATCAGTCCGTAGGCCTCGTTCAACAGGCGCTGAACGACGAGATCGAAGTCGAATGCGGGCACGGCCATAGCGAACTAGTTTAGACGCTGCGTACTGCAGCGCACGTCCAGCAGATCGGCCGAACTCGATCTTCCTGAAGCGCCTGCGCGCCCAGCCCCTCCAGCGCATGATGGTGTGTCTGCGCGACGATCGGGTCTGATCGTTCCCATTACAGAATGCCGTAGCGATGGACTGGCGGGTGGAACTACAGTTCGCTCAACCGCCGCACCGCGCGCCAGTGCGTCTGTTGTACAGGATCGTTGCGTTCAGCAGGCCCAGCGTCGACCCTGGCGCCTCGAATGCGAGCAGGCTGGGATCAAGACCTGCCCACGCGCGCGATGACGACAGCCGCGATGGCCAGCAGCAAGATGGCGCCGGCCTCGAATGCGATGTTCTCGGGCGCCATTTCCTTGCCCTGCAAGACAATCAAACGCGCAAGGGCTGTGATGGCGATGAAGATGGGATAGACAAAGGGCGAGCCGCGTCCCGTGTAGAAGACCGCGACCATGCCGATGACCTCGGTGTACAGAAACATCAGCAAGATGTCGGCGAGGTCGATTCTCCGGGTCTCGATCACACCCCACAAGTCCGCAGCGGCCGCGCCAAGGGTCATCAGGGCGACAGCTATCAACAGGGCTCTTTCCACAACGCGCAGGCCGCCGATGACCAGCGCGTGCTCGTCCTTTCCGACCTTGGGCGTAGCGGGATCGCCGATCTCGTTCGGTTCGTTACTAGCAGGTTTGTTGTTCGCACTCATGCATGGACGGTAGCATGACCGGACGTGGAAGTGGATACGACCCAACAGGCAGCAAGAACGCCAACGTTTGAGGGCGCGCGCGATGACATCACGCAAAGCTGCTCAATGGTGACCTGGTGGCTCCTCCACCGGCACAGGAGTGTGCGGTGGCGGCGGCGGATCTGACACTGGCGGTTCGTTTGGGTACGGTTTCGGGTCGCGGATTTTGGGCGGCGCCGAGGGGGGCCGGCGCTCTTGCGGCAGAGGCGGGATCGGCATTGGCGGTGGTACAGGTGCCATGTCACGGGCGCTCCTGGTATTGCGCAGCCGTACACGCCGCCTTGGCTGTGTATCGACACGCTTGGATTTACACCTTTTTAAGGATAGCCAGAACCCGAGAAAGTTCAAAACATCGCCTGATCTCGCAGATGCTGGGCTGTCGGTCATGTC
>SXGT01222356.1_pt1 | contig 11949 bp, 13 predicted proteins | sample 3176221 | NCBI WGS metagenome assembly SXGT01 (sample SAMN11356862, study PRJNA531348) | freshwater metagenome | isolation source: freshwater sample F1-120 | place: China: Fuxian Lake, Yuxi | collected 2017-12-25
GATTGGCCTTCAGGTGGGCGACCAGCTCGGCCATGGTTTTAGCCACCTGGCCAGGGTGGATCGCCATGATATTGGCCACCGTGGCCAGGTTGGTGATCGGCGCCAGATCGCGCAGCACGTCGTAGGCGAGATTACGGTAAACGGCCGGGTTGATCGCCAGCGTCGAGGCGGTGCCCATGCCGATGGTGTAGCCGTCCGGCGGCGCCTTCGCGATCGCCGCGGTGCCCGTGCTGCCGCCCGCGCCGGCCCGGTTGTCGACCACGATCGACTGCCCGCCGAGGCCGGCGCGCATCGCATCCGCCATCACGCGGGCGATCACGTCGGTCGAGCCGCCGGGCGCGAACGGGACAATTAGTGTAATGGTTCTCGTGGGATAGCTGGTCTGAGCGGCGGCGGGGGCGGATGCGCCGAGGGCTGCGAGGCCGAGCATCGCGGTTGCGAGTGTCAGGCAAATCGCGGGGCGCTGGCGCATCGGGCGTCTCCTGTCGGGCGAGGGCGGCAAAGCCTGCCACGGCGTTCGCGCGTCCGCAATCGGCGGGTGGGAAGCGGGCGATCACGCGTCGGTAAAGTCTCGCTGACGCGCAGTTGCATTGAACGTGAGTCAGTTCGGTGGCACATACGCCTCATCAGACGGCGAGCAAACATGATCCTGAGCAAAGAGAAGAAAAACACGCCGTCTTAAAAGGAGAAGATCATGAAAAAGAAGATCTACGGATCGGCTTTTGCCTTGATCGTCATGGCGATGACAATGCCGGTACAGGCGGACGTCATTGCAGACCAGAGCCGGATCAAGTTCTCGTCGCCGCTGTCGCCGAGCCTTGATCAGGTGATGCTGCCAAGCGGGGCGCTGTTGCTACTTCGATAGTGCGGACTGCTGGAAGCATAGACTGCAATCAAAGGTCGCAAAGACCACAACCAAAACAGGAGATGAGCATGAAAAAGATCGTTCTAACCGCGACACTTATCGCATCGGTTCTGGCAACTGCGGTGTCGGCGCAGACCAACCGATACATCGATCCGAACGCGCCGTTCGACGCGGCGAAGTTCTTCAATTCGCTCCCTTCAGGCCAGTAATTCAGGCCCTTAGGGTACGCGCGGCGGCGGAGCCTTCCTCCCGTGGGCTCCGCCGCCTGCGCATTGGAGCCGCCATGTCCCTGCAGAACCGCGTCCGGCCCGATGGCGAGATCGTCGCCGATGCCGCGTGCGGGGAGATGATGGGCAACCGCGGCGGCGCGCTGCACGGGACGGATCGCACGCTCGGCAAGCGGCGTTGGGTGTCGCGGCAGTGGATCTGCTGCCGGCTCCAGTTCAACGGCCGGCATCGCGAGATCATGGCGCCCGGCCGCTACACCGAGCTGTTCGTCCTCGACGAGGCGACGGCGCTGGCGGCCGGCCACCGCCCCTGCTTCGAGTGCCGCCGGGCCGACGCGACGTCGTTCGCGCGGCATTGGTCTGCCGCCCGCGGGCTCGACGTGGCCGCCGCCGCAGCCGAGATCGACCGTGAGCTGCATGCCGAGCGGCTCGATCAAACGAACGGCGCCAAGCGGCTGCACGCGCTCGATATCGCCGACTTGCCGGCCGGCGCCATCTTCCGCGACCAGATTTCGGGTGAGCCCCGTCTCGTGCTCGCCGACTGCATCCGGCCTTGGACAGCCAATGGCTATGGTGCCCGCATACAGCGCCCGCGCGGTGGCAAGGTCGCGGCATTAACACCGTCCAGCACAATTGCCGCCTTGAATTCAGGCTATTTGCCCCTGATGCATGTGTCCGCACGCGATCCGGGGTAGGGGAACGGATCGCGCCCGCAGCCCTTCCCTCCGCCCACATCTCCCGGCCGCACCGGATTGCCATGACCCGTCACAGCCTTCGCCTGACCCTCGTCCGCCTCTACGTGTTCCTCGGCGCCATTCTTGCCATCTCGCTGCTGGCGAAGTTCGCCGACCACATCCCTCTGCTCAAGTATCTGGGCCTCGAGGCAGCGCTCAAGGACATCTACGAGTTCCTGCGCGACATGAGCCTGCTGATCGCGACCGGCGGCGTCGCCTACATCTCGAACGTCTACCAGAAGCGCTCGAGCTTCGTGTCGAGCCTGGAGCAGGAATGGCGCGCGCTCGTGGCGACCAAGAACGCCCTCTATGCGTTCTGCGAGAAGCCCTATCCGACGCCGGACGACTATATTGAGGCGTTCTGCCGGCTGTCGGAATCGATCGACAACATGCGCATCGTCTATCGCAACGTCGGTGAGACGGACGAGCTGATCGGGCTCTACCCTTATGCGCCGCTGCACGACATGCGCCGGGCGCTGATGACGCTCGATCCGCGCAAGACCAAGGACATCACACCGGAATACCGCAAGCTCGTACGCGATGCGGTGCTGCAATCGTTCTATGCGCTGCGCGAGACCTTCCTTGAGGAACTCGACCTCGAGCAGCCAGGCCATCCACTGCTGATCTCCGGCGGGCGACGTCTCAAGACGCCGGGCGCGCAGCCGGCTGCCACGCGCATGCAGGAGCGCCAGCGCCAGCACCAGGACCAGCAGACGCCGGCCAATGCCCCGGCACGCAACGACGAGATCGATGCGCTGCTGTCCGAGCTCTACAAGCGAGAGCAGGGCGGCTGAGGCCGCGGCACATCATGCACCCGGCTTATCGGTGTCGGTATCGGCGACGGTTGCGGCCGTCAGCGATCGGATGATCCAGAAGTACAGCGGGTAGGGCAGCACCCGCCCGAGCTTCACGAGTGCTACCATCTGCCAGGGAAACGCGATCTCGAAGCGCCCCTTGACGAGGCCGCGCACGATGCGCCGCGCCGCGTCTTCCACGGGAATGATGAACGGCATCGGGAATGTGTTGCCCGATGTCATCGGCGTCTCGACGAAGCCGGGGTTGATGATGCTGACCTTCAAGCCGTGGCGCGGCAGCTCGATCTGCAAGGCCTCGGCCAGATTGATCGCCGCGGCTTTGCTCGGACCGTAGTATGCCCCCTTCGGCAGTCCCCTGTAGCCTGCCACGGAGGATACGATCGCGATGTGACCTGCGCGGCGTGTCACCATCGGCGGAACCAGCGGCTCGAGAGCGTTGAGGATGCCCGCATGGTTCACTGCCATCGTCTGCGCCGCCTGGGCAGCATCGATGCGCGAAGCCCGCGCCGGCTCCCAGATGCCGGCATTGAGGATTGCAAGGTCGATCGGGCCCATCGCCTCAACGATGCGATCATGCGCATTGCGCATCTGCGACGGGTTAGTCACGTCGGCGGGGAACGCTGTTACGCCCGGCGCTTGCCGCTCCAGCTCGGCGAGCTTCCCCGCATCGCGGGCCGTTGCGGCGACGCGTACGCCGGCTGCTGCAAGCTGGATCGAGAGCTCGCGGCCAATGCCGGTGCTCGCTCCGGTAATCCAGGCGGTGCTCCAGGGGAGTGCCATGGCGGTCGGCTCCTCTACTTCCTCGTTCGCATGATGGAGCGCTGCCGGCGGTCGTCGTCGGCGGCAACGGTCCAGCATGCGGCTGTCCAGCCGTCTTGCGCTGCCGGCGCCGGCAGGGCAAGGCTTGCTCACTCCTGCTTTCCCCCAGCAGAACGGGAGTGGCCCGGCTCTGCGCGCTCCTCCCATCGGTCGGAGTGATCGTGCGGGGAAGCAACCGATGAGATGTGCGGGCAATCTGCTGCCCGTCATGGCGACAGCGAGAAACACACCGTGCGATTGATCTTCGACATCGTCGGCTTCCAGCTGTCCTGGTGGGCGAGTGCGCTGGGGGCCGGCGCCGGCCGGTGGGAGCCGGGTCTCGCCGTTGGTGCGGCGGTCGTTGCATTGCAGCTCGGCTTGGCGAAGGCACGGCTTGCGACGTTTGCAGTGGTGCTGGCAGCAGCTTTCATGGGGCTGGTGGCGGAGACGGCGATGATCGCCGCCGGTCTGGTTCGTTATTCGGCGGCATGGCCCGCGGCGTGGTTGCCGCCGGTTTGGCTGATCACGCTGTGGATGGTGTTCGGCACTTGCATCGAGGCGACGGCACGGATGCTGGGCGAGCGGCCGTTGTTGAAGGGGGCCGTTCTCGGCGCAGTGATCGCGCCGCCGACCTACTGGGCGGGACAGGGGCTCTCGGCGTTGAGCTTCGCGGAGCCGATCTGGATGCCCCTCGCCGCGACAGCGATTGCCTGGGCGATCGCGACGCCGCTGATGCTGATGGTGTTCGCCAAGCTCGCACCCGCGCGGTGATCACTGCGGCTGGCGCGCGGCGGCGAGATCCTTGCGGTAGTCCTGCAGCGCCTCGAGCAGGGTGAAACGCGGCGCCCAGCCGAGATGCTTCGACGCGCGGGAGATGTCCATGGGCTCGGTCTTGGGCAGCGGCCTGTCGCCGGACTCGATCTCGATCTGCAGGCCCGGATAGACCTGCCGCACGCACGCCAGCAGCTCCTCGAAGCGCGTGACCCGGCCGTTGCCGATGTTGAAGACGTGCTCCTTCGGCATCGGCACGGTGGCGGCCAGATCGATCGCAGCGCCCATGTCCTTGGCGTAGACGTACTCGACATCCTGCGTATCGTAGGCGGGAATGCGGGCGACACGACCGGCAATGCCGGCCTCCATCAACTCCTGCATCTTGGCGCCGCCCGACGAGCCGCCCCAGAAATGGCCGAGCCCGAAAACGTTGGCCGGCCTCAGCATGATCAGCTCGAACTTGTATTGGCCGGCGTAGGCCTCGAGGATCATCTCCTTCGCGGCCTTGAAGTTGCCGTATGCGCGCCCGGGCCCGAGCGGAAAGTCCTCCGTCACCGGGCCAACGAGCGGGCGGCGCCAATCGTAGGCGCCGAAGGTCGACAGGTGCACCAGCCGCTTGACGCCCGCCAATCGCACCGCTTCTGCCACGTTGCGGGTACCGACGATGTTGACGTCGAAGGCGCGGCTGATCTCCCGCTGCACCCGGCCGCCGATCAGGCCGGCGGTGTGGACCACCGTTGTGATGCGCTGCGTCTCGATCGCGTCCAGCAGCTCGGCGAGGCTGCGCACGTCGCCGCGAATGAGGCGATGCCCGCCGTCGCCGAGCTTCAACCTGAGGAAGTCCGCGCGCGGCTCGGGATCGAAGAACACGACCGTCTCCCCGCGCGCCTTGGCAGCCTCAGCGAAAGACGTGCCGAGCAGTCCGGCACCGGTGACGAGCGTGGTCATGTCAAATTCCTTCACAGCTTTGTTTCGCGGTGCCCGTTATCAGCCCCAGATTTCCATCCGGAGGCCCTTGGCGTCCAGTGGGGGATCGCTGGGAAAGCGGCAGCCCTTGCCGCGAGCGATGCGCGCAGCACTCCAGGCGCAGACCGCGGCATCGAGCAGATCGTCGGGGCCTACCACGCTGGCGCGGTAGCAAGACGTGTCGCGCAGGAAGCCCTGATCGTATCCCGCTGCAGCGAGCAGGCCGCGGCGCAGCTCCAGCCCCGGTGGATGGGGCCTGGACTTCACCTTCTTGGCCTCGCCGAGCGGCTGCTTGCCATTGAGCGCCCAGAACGCCAGCTCTGGATGAGTCTCGAATACGCGCTGCTGCAGCAATGGGGCCATCAATGCGTCGATCTCGCGGATCTTCGGGAACAGGTTGAAGCACTGCTTGGAGACCTTGCGGGGCGGATCAGAGGTGGCCAGCGCTGCCGCGCACGCCTCGCGGTAGTCGGTGCACATGACGGCTGCGCGCGAAGGCACGGCGAACACCGACGATTGGCGGGCGCCGAGATTGGCGCGTGCCTCGATGTCGGCAGTGCGTCCACCGATGCGGGACGTCTCGGGCAGGCCGATCGGCATGTCGACGCCGATGATCTCGAGCTGCGGCGCAATCGCGAGCACCTGCGCGAACGTGCGCACGAGCTTGGCGCATGCTGCCGCTGGTTCCGCGAGCGGGTGTAGCACCACCAGCCAACCGCCGGGGCATCCGTCCACACCGGCAACCCAGCGCGGCGCACTCATATCACGTTGACCTCAGCCAACGGCTCGCCGCGGGCGATGCGTTCGAAGCCGAGCCGCGTCAGATCAAGGGTCACGAAGCGCCCGTGCACGATCAGCTCCGCGATCGCGCGCCCCACCGCTGGCGCCTGCTGCAGCCCGTGCCCGGAGAAGCCGTTGGCGAGATAGAGGTTCGCGAGCTGCGGATGCCGGCCGACGATGCCGTTCTGGTCGAGCGTGTTGTAGTCGTAGAGGCCGGCCCAGGCGTTGATCACCTTGGCCGCCTCGAACGCCGGCACGCGTGCTGCGAGCCCAGGCCAGATCGCGTTGTCGAAATAGTCGTGATCGATGCGCTCGAGATCGGCGTCGGCGGGCTCGTCCGCCGGATCGGGCGAGCGGCCCGCGATGAAGGTGCGGCCCTCCGGCCGGAACCAGATGCCGCTTGAATCGACGGTGAGCGGCGCCGCGGCGAGCCCGGGCGGTGGTGCGCGCAAGTCGAGCACATAGACGTAGCGTTTGCGCGGCGCGACGGGCAGATCGACGCCGGCCAACCGGGCAAGCATGCCGGCCCAGGGACCTGCAGCATTGATCAGCGCGCCGCAGGCGATGCGGGTGCCGTCGGCAAGGCGGACGGCCTCGATGCGCGATGCGCTGGCCTCGATGCCCGCTACCTCGCCGTGCACGACCTCGACACCGAGACGGCGCGCCTCGCGCCGCATCGCCGACATCAGGCTCGCGGGATCGATCCAACCTTCGCCACTGAGGCCCAGCGCACCGGCGGCGATGCCTTCCACTTCGAGCCAAGGAAAACGCGCCACCAAAGCCGCGGCGTTCTCCAGCACGATGCTTGCACCCTCCTTCTGCTGCAGCGCGACGTTGGCCTGCAGCACCGGCATTCCGTCTGCGCTGGCAAGGATGAGATAGCCCTGCTCGCGAAAACCGACCTCGCCGGTGAGCCCCAGCTCGCGGATCAGCGCCAGGCTGGCGCGTGAAAGCGCGATGTTCTCAGGAGTCGAGAACTGCGTGCGGATGCCGCCGGCCGAGCGTGCCGTAGCCGACGGCGCGTAACCCGGATCGCGCTCGACGATCACGACCTTGCCGGCGAACCCGAGCCGCTTCAGGAACAAGGCACACGCACTGCCGACGACGGCGCCGCCGACGATCACGATTTCAGCGGACATAGTCATGGGTGCGGCACCAGTGCAGGTCGAAGCCACTATTGCGGCTGGATGCCTGCCGCCTTCAGATTGCGATCCCAGATCGGGCCGTCGCGGTCGAGGCGGCGGTTCATCTCGGCGGCGCTGATCGAGACCGGCACAAGCACGAGCGGATCGAGCGCCTTGGCGATCTCGTCGGACCGCGCGACCTTCTCGAACCAGCCCGTCACCCGGTCGATGATCGGCTTCGGCGTGGCGGCTGGAAGATACACGCCCCACCACGGATTGAACTCGTAGTCCTTGAAGCCGGCCTCGATCATGGTCGGCACCGCGGGCAGCGCCTTGACGCGATAGGCGCTGGTCACCGCGAGCGGCCGCAGCTTGCCGGCCTTGATGTGCGCGATGACGAATGCGCCGTCGAAGATCATGAAGTCGAGCGTGCCGTTCTCGACGTCGACCAGCGCATCGGCGGCGCCCTTGTAGCTGACCGCCTCTGCATCGAAACCGGCGATCGAGCGTAGATACGCTGTTGCCACTACGTTGGCCGGGTTGTTGGTGCCGTAGCGGTTCTTGCCCTTCTTCTTGAGGTGATCGATCAGTTCCGCCACGGTCTTGATGGGCGAGGAGGCTGCCACCGTCACGATGAACGGCGTCTCGGCGATGGTGGTGGTCGGCACGAAGCTCTTGCGATCGAACGGCAGGTTTTTCACGAACGAGCCGCCAGACGACATCAGCGCGTTGCCGGCCATCAGGAAGGTGTAGCCATCGGGCTTCGAGGTGGCGACCTGCGCATACGACAGGCTGCCGAACGCGCCGGGCTTGTTGACCATCACGATGCTCTGCCCCGCGAGTTCCTGCACCTTGTTGGTGAAGGTGCGGCACATGATGTCGGCACCGCTGCCAGCCGGGAAGCCGATCACCGCCTGCATTGAGCGAGACGGGAAGTCCTGCTGGGCGCCGGCGTTGCCGATGCCGCCAAGCATCAGTGCTGCAGCGCCGGCGAAGGCTAGAAGTGAAAGCTTCCTTGTCATGGTGTCGTCTCCACCCGGAACAGCTTTTGTCTGCAAGCACCGCAGCCAACCGGCGTTGCGGTGACGACTGTCGCATTGCTTGTGGCGGCCTTCAACCTTCACTCAGGCGAAGGTCAGGCGGAGAAGCCACCACAATGCCAGCGCTGCAAGGCACGTCACGATGAACAGGTCGAGCACGCGGAACGCCAGCGACGGCAGGATCTGACGTGGCTCCGGCTCGATCTCGTCGGCGCGCAGCAGAGCGGCGTCGCTGGCGTGAACACGAGCCGCGCTTAGCGTCGGCGCGCGCGACAGCTCGGGGGCGCGGGCAGCGACGATCCAGCCGAGCAATGCGGCCAGCGGCAGCTCCAGTCCGCGGCCGAGCACGAGATGCCCGAGCGTGCCTTCGAGCCGCAGCGCCGCACCCGCCGGCATGCGCGCGAAATCCAGCGGCAGGCTCACCTTCTGGATCGGATTGCCGGGGGCGGCAACCAGCACCGCAAGCAAGGTCGGCAAGGCCAGTCCAGCGACGAGATACGTGATCATAAGCCCCATAAAAGCGCGCCGGCCATGCAGCGCGCCGGCCGTGAAGCCGACCAGCATGCACAGGTACAGAAACTGCGGATGGAGGGTGAGCAGCGTGCGCACCTCCGCGCCCGACCTCACGCCATAGGTGATGCCCAAGGCGAAACACCACACGCCAAGGCCGAGTGCCGTTAATGCGATCAAACCTGCCGGGGTCGTCAGCAGTCTGCCGAGCCGGCTCGGTCGGTCGGTTGCCGCCCCCGCCCACATCCGCTGGCGCAGCCCGCGACCGAGCAATGCGGCAAGGGCGAGATTGATCGCATGCATCGGCGCGACCAGCGGCAGGCTCGCGCGCAAGCCGAACGGCATCGGCAGGGTCGACAAATGTCCCGTCGGCGCGAGGCCGGCCATTGCCGCGAGCATGGATGATCCAGCGATCACCGCCAGCGCGGCGCCCACGCCCGCAAGGGGAATTTGCGAAAGCCCCAGCAGAAACGCGATCAGCAGCAGCCAGGCGTATGCCCACGTCGTGGACGAAAGGCCGGCCACGGCAGGCGTCGCCACCGTGAGCAGCGCCAGTGCGGCGAGCATCAGCGCCTGCCGCGTCGGCAGCCAGCTCGCGCGCAGTATCAGCCGCAGCCGATGCTGCTGGGCGAACAGGAAGCCGATCGAGAGCAGGGCCGCCGCCTCGCCCAGCGAGCCGCGGTGAATGACGCGCAGCTGCGGCAATCCCGGCAGCTCGAACTGTCCGGCATAGCGCAAGCACTTCAGGACCGCGGCGAGCGCGATCACGGCGACCCCGGTCAGGCCACCCCATGCCCCGAGCGCGGCCGCGGCCAGGTACTGCAGCGGCTCGAGATCAATCCATGCCACGCCATGGCGCGTCGGGTGTGCGAGCGTGATGCCGAGAAGGAGCAGCACCGGCAGACCCAGCAGCACCGCGAAACGGCTCGGCTTCCAGGGTGCCGCCCATGCACTGTTGGAGCTGAAGCGCGGTTCCTCGCTCGTGACAATGCTGCCGTCGGCGGACTTCTTCTGGCCGTGCACGATCCATTCGGCGAGCTTCTTGTGGATGCGGGCGTCGTCGTAGATGGCGGTGTGGGCCATCCACTTGCCTTTGCCGAAAGCGCCGATCGGGATCTCGAAGTGCTCCGCCGCACGCACCTTCAGGGATGTCGGCCGATCGATCGGGGCGACGTCCAGCATCAGCGCGAGCGACGGCCGCTCCCAACCGTAGGCCCAGGGATTGCCGCGCATCAGTGGCAGCAACAGAGCGAGAGGGGCGGTCAGTACGAACAGCCCGACCAAGAAGGTCAGGGCGTTGCCGAGCAGCGCCAAACCCGGCCCGCCGCGCAGCTCGAACCATTGCGACAACCAATGATGCAGGACGCTCGCCTGCGAGGGCACGAGCAGCAGCGCAAGAAAGCCGAGCAACATGGTGGCGACGAACAGCGCGGCCGCACCGGCGCCGATCTCGAGCAGGCCCCACACGAACCGAGATGGCCGCGTCGCCAGCATGTCCATCAGGCGCAGGAAGCGCTCCGCCTCGTCGAATCGATAGGCCAGGCTCAGCACATGCGTTGCCGGCAGCGGCTTCCAGCCGAGCTGGGAGACGCGCTCCGACAGGACGCGATCGGCGAGGCCGTGAGCAGCAGGAAGATTGCGCCGATTGCGGACAACAGCAATGCGAGCTGCAGGGGCGAGGTGAGAAAACCAGCAATGATGTTGGCTTCGCCTTCGCGCAACTCCGGTGGGCTTCGCAGCTGGCCGAACGACAGCACCGAGGCGAACAGATAGACCATCGTGCCAAGCGCTGCGCTGGCCGCGCCGATGCCAAGCATCCATCGGATGGGATTGCGCAGCGGCTCGCAACGCAGGAACGGGGTGGCGAGACAGGCCAGGTGGGCCAGGCTGTTGGGACGTTCAACCTGGCTTGCCGCATAGATCGCAACATTGCCGCCGTGGCTGTGGGCGATCACCACACGCTTGGCGTCTGGCAAGCGGTCGGCAAGTCCGTCGAGATGGCGCGCGAGGTCGCGGCCGGCGGCAAGGCGGGCGGTGTGACTATTGTGGCCCGTCCAATGGAACACGTCGAAATGGACGTTGCCGATGCGCGCGAGCGAATTGCGCAGGGCAGAGCCGTCCTTCACCCAGCCGGCCTCCCGCGCGAACGTGCCGTGCACCAGCGTGACGACGTAGCTCACATCGTCAGCGCCGCGCGGGCCCGTCTCGACGGGGGCGCTTTCGGCCATATCGGCACGCTCCGGAAAAGCACTGTTGCTGGAATACAGGCTAAACTTGCAACGTCGTGGCGGTCTCGGGCAATGCCGGAAGCACGTAAATCAATAACTTGGATCGCAGCGTTGCAGTTTGGTCGCGCAAAGGGATACCGCCTGGACAGCTCCAATTCGCGGCCCCCGGACAATCACGGCAGCATCGGTCGATGACTCATCGACTTGACGCGATCGTACATGACGATCGCCGCCGCGATGGCAACGTTGACGCAGAAGCGAGTAGGAATGCGCACGACGTGATCGCATCGGGCGAGCAGCTCGGGCGACAGCGATCCGCGCTCCGGTCCAAGGACGTAGGCCGCCCTGAGCGGATGCCTGAAGCGCGGCAGCTCGACCGCATCGTCGGTCAGCTCCACGCCAACCAGCTCGCAAGCCTGCGGCAGCGCCAGCTCGCCGAGCGTGGTCCAGTTGTAGTGGGGCAGATGCCACTGCCCCTTCGAGGTGTCGGCGCGGGCCTCCATCGCCTGGTAGCTTGCGCCGACCGTGAACGTGAAGCTCGCCCCGAATGCGTGCGCGGAACGCATGATGTTGCCGAGGTTGAGCGCCTTGGAGATGCGCTCTGCACCGACGGCGTAGTAGCCACGCGGCGACGGCGAGGGTAGCGGGGTAGAACCGTCAAAGGACATGATGCAGCTCTCCCGCGTGGATCGGTAATGGCGATGGAAGCCAACAACGGAGGCGCCGGGGCAGCTCTGCTGGGCTCGAGCGCTTCATAACCTCGCCGGGGTGATACGGCGAGTGGGCTCGTGGCCTGCACCGGAGGACTGGTGCGCGCGGCCCGCAATTTTTCTTGAGGAGGTGCGGTCGCAGGTCCTGCCCACTGGGCGATACAACCATTTTGTCCATGCTTTACGTCGAGCAGAAGGACAACGGGAGCGGGGCGGCGGGAGGCTGCCTCACTTTGAATGCAATGTGGCGGCTTCCCGCCGCCCCGCGCAGATTTTTGCGCCTACCCGCGCCGTTTGACGGGTTCTCCGGCCAGGATTCACACCTGGCGGACGCGGCGAGCGTCTGAGCCGGCGACCGCGTTGCCGCCTGCCCGATCTGCA
>SXGT01772524.1_pt1 | contig 11948 bp, 7 predicted proteins | sample 3176221 | NCBI WGS metagenome assembly SXGT01 (sample SAMN11356862, study PRJNA531348) | freshwater metagenome | isolation source: freshwater sample F1-120 | place: China: Fuxian Lake, Yuxi | collected 2017-12-25
ATGAGGAAGACGCGCGGCCCATCGGGTCGCTGGAAGCGCTCGATGACGCCGCTGCGATCGCGGGTGCTGCCGTCGAGCGTGCAGCTCTCCACGCCGATCTCGTCGAGCTCTGCGCGGATGATCCGCAGCATCGAGGTCCACTGCGAGAACACCAGCACCCGGCGCCCCTCATCGAGCAGCTCGGCCAGCACGCGGAGGAACATCCGGGTCTTGGCCGACTCGCCGACCTTGCGCGCCTCGTCAAAAGGCAACAGGTCGGGGTGACAGGCGGCCTGACGCAATCGCAGCAGGGCCTCCAGCACGCCCAGGCGCGACCGCTCGATGCCTTGGCTGTCGACCAGGGCCAACACGCGCGACCGGTAGGTGTTGCGCACGCGCTCGTAGAGGCGGCGTTGGGCGTCGCCGAGCTGGCAGCGCAGCGTCATCTCGGTGATGGGCGGCAGCTCCTGGTCGACGTCGGCCTTGAGGCGGCGCAGCACGAAGGGGCGCAGACGGGCACGCAGCTCGGCGCCCGAGCCCTTGCGGTTGGCGTCGGGACCGAGCGCGCCGTAGCGGCGGACGAAGCGGGCGCGGCTGCCGAAGAACCCCGGCATCAAGAACTCCAGCTGGCTCCACAACTCCAGGAGGTTGTTCTCGATCGGCGTTCCGGTCAGCGTCAGCCGGTGGGCACCACGCAGGCCGCGGGCGGCACGAGCGGTCTGACTGTTCGGGTTCTTGACCGCCTGGGCCTCGTCGAGCACGAGGTCGTGGAAGCTCACGGCGGCGAGCGCCTCGGCGTCTTGGCGAAGCAGGGCGTAGGAGGTGACGACGAGGTCGACGCGCTCAAGGTCCTGGAGCGCCAGCTGACGCGCGCTGCGATCTTCGCCGCCGAGGCGGAGCACGCGCAGCGAGGGGGCGAATCGAGCGGCCTCATCGACCCAGTTCTGCACGACCGAGGTCGGCGCCACGACCAACGAGGGCAGCTTGGCGCGGCCCGACTCGCGGTCGGCGAGCATCAGCGCCAGGGTCTGCACGGTCTTGCCGAGGCCCATGTCGTCAGCGAGGCAGCCGTGCAGGCCGAGCTCGCGCAGGGCGCAGAGCCAAGCGAAGCCGTGGCGTTGGTAGCTCCGAAGCTCGGCGTTCAGGCCGACCGGCAGCGGCCGGTCCTCGATGCCGTTGAAGGTGTCCAGCCGCCCGGTCAGGCGCTGCCAGCCGGCGTCGGGCGCCGCCTCCGCGGCGAGGCCGCTGAGTCCCGGCACCAAGAAGGCGTCGACGTGCCAGCTGCCGTCTTCCTGGCGGCGACCGAGGTCGCGCAGGTCCTGCAGGGCGCCGAGGTGACGGTTCAGCCAAGCCGTCGGTAGACGGACGAGCTCGCCGGAGTCCAGACGGACGCTGCGCTGACCGCGGCTCCAGGCGCTGAGCACGGTGTCGAGGTCGAGGGCCACCGCGCCGGCGTGCATCTCGACCCGCACCCCGAACCAGTCGATGCCGCTGGACACCCGCACATGGGCGGTGACGCCGTGACCATGCGGACGTAGCGCCATCAGCGCTTCACGGCCATAGACGCGGGCGCCGATGCGCTCGAGCTCAGGCACGGCGTCGACGAGGAAGTCGAGCGCCTCGTCGACGGCCAAGGTCGCGGGGATGCCGGCGTGCACCGAGTCGGCCAGCCGCTCGACCCAGAGCGCCTCAAAGGCCTCGTCGCGCTGCCAGAGCACGGCGCTGCCATCGGCGCCGAGGCGACGGGCGAAGATGCGAGGGCCGGCGTTGGGCTCGAAGACGAAGTGGCCGAGCGGATCGCGCTCCACGCCTGCTTCCCCGTCGAGGGCGGCGTCGCCATCGGCGGTTCCGGGCGGCGTCGGGTAGGCGAAGCGCAGCTCAATCGAGAGGTTGCCGTCGACCTCGTCGAGCATGATGCGCGCCTCGGGCTCGGCGATGCGCAGCGGCGGCAGGCGCTCAGACCGCTCGCGCAGGTCGGCCTCGGTGCGCAGCAGCGGCAGCACATCGCGGCAGAAGGCGTCGACCTCGTCGGACGGCACATGGACGCGGCGTCGGCGCAACAGCTCGAGCAGCAACGTCGAGCTAGCGCGCGGCCGCACCACGGCGTGCTCGCGGCGCAGGTAGAGCCACGGCACCGGGCCGGGCAAGGGCACTAGGTTGCTGTCGTCGCTGCCGGCCGCGAGGCTGTGCAGTCGGGCGCGCACCTCGAGACCGCCGTCGGCGGCGTCCTCGATCCAGACCGTCACCGGGCGTTCGGCGCCCTCGACCGTGGCGTCCTCGCCGTCGATGCGCAGGGCGAAGGGCTCAGCGTCGACGAAGAGGCGCAAGAAGACGTCGACAAAGCCGGGCTGCAGGGTCCGTACCCGGAGGTCGTGACGGTTGACGACGCAGAGCACGGGGATGAGGTCGTCGCGGTTGCGCGAAGGGTCGGAGCCCGTCCGGTAGCCGTGCGAACCGACCGGCGAGGGCGTCCAGCCGAGCACCGTGCCGCCGCGGGCTTGGCCGCGATCGCCCATGGAGCGTTTGCGCCGCACGACGCTGATCACGGTCTCGGCGTCGGCGTTGCCGAGCGTCAGGTCGTAGCAGGTCCAGGAGGTGCGACCGGTGTCGCCGCCGCTACGGCCGCGGTCGAGCAGCTCGCGCCAGCCAGCGTCCGCGGCGACATCGGCGCCGTCGCTGCGCCCGAGCACGTCGCGCACCGAGAGGGCGGCCGCGACGGCGTGGGCGCAGGCCCCTTCTCCGGCGCTGCAGGTGCAGGTCCACTCCTCAAGCACGGCGATGGCGGCGTTGGCGAAGTCGAGCGACAGCACCACTTGGTGCCGGCCCGGCTCGCTGTCGCCGTCGTCGCTGTCGGTGGCGTCGACCACGACCTCGTAGCCGTCGGTGCCGTCTTCTTCGGCGTCGCGACGGGCCAGGCGCGTCACCTTTCCGGCGCGCCACAGCTCGCGGCCGTGGCGCCAGGTGTGACCGCGTGAGCCCGACTCGAGCAGGCCCAGGTTTAGGCGCATGGTGCCCCCAGCTCGTGTTGAGCCCCGGTCGGAGCGGCCAACGTCCACGCGGCGTCGGGGTGCCGCGAATCGGCGTTGGGCCCGGGCTCGTTCAAGGCGGCGAGCGCCGGCCCTGCGGCGTCTGATTGCGCCTCATCATCGGCGGCGGCGGCGAAGGCGTCGCCTTCGGAGGCGTGCGGCCCGAGCAGCTCGTGCAGGAGCACCGTAGCGAAGCTGCCGGCGGGCAAGCCAAAGCGGACCACGACGTCGTCCCCGTCCCACTCGGCGGCGAGGTCTTCGGGGCGGACACGGAGCGGCCGCCGGGTGCCCTCTGCAAGCGCGCCGATTCGACGGAACGACGCCTCGTCGAGGCCAGATGCCGTCAGCACGGCCGCTTCCAGGGCTGCAGCCTCGCCCTGCGGCCGCGGCATCTTGGGCCCCCACATCGGCCCGGTGATCTCGAGCTCACCGCGGTCGAGGCGCTGCTGCTCGCGCGCCGGATCGTCGGTGACGAAGCTGCCGCCGGTGTCGACCTTGCGGCAGTGATCGCCCTCAAGCACCCGGTCGAGACAGCCGCGCGCCATGCGCTCAGCGACGACGCGGTTGAAGAGCTCGGACTGCAGCGCGCTCGCCGCGAGCCGGCGCAGGGTGCGATCGTGCAGCGGCAGCAGGTGGGCGCCGCCGTCGGCGGTGACGACCCTCACGCGGCCCTGCAGGCCCTGGCCGAGCGCCCAGCCAGCGGCCAACGTCGCGCCGCCGTGCCCCATGCGTTGCTCGCCGTAGAAATTCGGCATGCCGACGGCACGCAGGCGCTCGATCTTGGCGGCGAGGGCGGCGTGGGCGCTGGGGGCCTCGATCGAGCCGCCGGCGCTGACCGAGGCGCCGCGGACGCGGATGCAGAAGCGGTTGCCCTTGAGGTGACCGGTCCGCAGCTTGTTGGCGTGGCGGCTGGCGAGCAGCACCCGCAGCCGTGGCGCGGCGCCGGCGAGCGCACGCTCGGCCCGCTCGGGATCGACCGCCCGGGCGGGCACGCTCAGCCACTGCCGGGTCAGGGCCCGCCTGTCTTTGAGGCCGGCCATGCCGATGTCGCCGGCGTCAATGCGAAGCAACTCAGCGAGCAGACGCCTCAGCATGGGCCCGGAGAGGTCGCGCTTCTCGATCCAGAGCCACGTGTGGTCGCCCTGGCCGCTCGGCAGGTAGGCGGGCAGCTCCTCGACCTCGAAGTCTTCGATCTGCGTGCGCAAGCGGCCACCGATGCCGGCGAGCTCAGCGGTCAGGCGCGGCAGGGGCGCCAGCGGAGACCAGGGGCAGATCGGGTCGGTGGGTGCGGACATGGCCGGGGAGGGTGCCCGTTCCAGGTTGGGTTGGCAAACCAGGGGCAGCGCGCTGATCGGGCCACACGCAGCCAGCTCGCTGTCTTCGCAGCGCTTCCTGCCGCCGCGCGGCCTGCCAGCGCGGCACGATCGAGCGTCGACCACTGACGGCGGGCGCGGCGGGTGGCCTTTGTCGACGGCCCGCGGCTGTGCTACCTTCGGCGGCCAGCGGCGGGGCCGCGCAGGGGGGCGAGGCGATGGACGAGGCACAGGCCAGAGAGACCATCTGCGAGCTCTGCCGGCTCTTTTGGCAGCTCGGCTGGGCCAGCGGCACCGGCGGCGGCATCTCTGTCCGCGTCGGTGAGCGCATCTTCATGGCCCCGTCGGGGGTCGAGAAGGAGAAGCTGCGGCCTGAGGACATCTTCGAGGTCGACGCCGCTGGGCGCGTCTGCCAGGACCCGGGCGGCGGACGGCGCCTGACGGCCTGCGCGCCGCTCTTTCTCTCGGCCTACCGTCACCGCAACGCCGGCGCCGTGCTGCACAGCCACAGCCTCGACGTGGTGCTGGCCTCGATGCTGGTGCCTCCGGGCGAGCCGCTGACGCTGACGCGGCTTGAGATGATGAAAGGGCTGGAAGGCGTGGGCTATTTCGATCTGCACCGCGTCCCGGTCATCGACAACACGGCGCTGGAGCACGAGCTTGAAGAGCGCCTGGACGCCGCCGTGCAGGCGTGGCCCAAGGCCAACGCCGTCATCGTCCGCAACCACGGTGTCTACATCTGGGGCAAAGACGCCGCCCACGCCAAGACGCAGGCCGAGTGTCTCGACTACTTGTGCCGCGCCGTGGTGCGCATGCACGCTGCGGGCATCAACCACCTGCGTCATGACCGCAGCGAGCCGTCGTCTGCCCTGGCCGCCTGAGCCGCGCCGCCGCGCCAAGGAGTCTATTGATGCACGCCTATCTGCTCGACGCACCTGATCACGCCCTCGACGCCGCAGATCTGGCGCGGGAGGGCATTCTGCACTGGTCGCTGCCCACTGACCCGGCGGCGTACGCCGCGCCGTTGGCGGCGATTCGTGACGACCGCGGCTACGTCCAGATGGACGAGGTCTACCTCGGCGCCAGCACGCCGGATCTTGAGGCGTTGTGCACCAAGTTCTTTGGTGAACACCTGCACACCGACGAGGAGATCCGCTTTGTCGTCGAGGGCGCCGGCATCTTCGACCTGCGCGACGCTGCCGATCGTTGGATGCGTGTCCATGTCGGCCCGGGCGACCTGATCATCGTGCCGGCCAACCGCTACCACCGCTTTACGCTCGACGAGCAGCGGACCATCCACTGCAAGCGCCTGTTTCAGGACAACTTGGGCTGGACCGCGGTGCCGCGCGTCGCCACCGGTGCCTAGCCGAGCGCGCTTGGGCGGTCGGGGCGAGCGCAGGGCGCCGCGAAGCCGCGACCCGTCGACAAGCCCCAACAGCAAGCTGAGAGCGCCGCGGGGCCCGCGGTCGGAGGTCCTGATGTCGAAGCCACCCGCCTTTGCCCTGCAGCCGGCGCCCTTTGGCGCCACATCGCCCGCCACACCCAGCACAACCCGAAGCGGCGGGCTGTACGCCGAGCTATCGGCGCCCCTGCGCACGACCCTGCGCGCGACCCTCTCCGCTTTGCTATGCCTCGGCCTCGTCGGCTGCGGCAAGGAAGCGCCGCCAGCCCCGCCCGCGGCCGCACCGCCAGCGCCGGCGCCCGCCGAGGCCCCCGAGCCGCCCGCAGCGGCCAAAGCGGCGGCGCCAAGCAGCGCGGCTGATATCGACCTAGTGGCCTTGGGCGCCAGGCCTGACGACTTCAAGGGCATGACCTACCGGTGCAAGCTGCTGCTGGCGCCTTCGCCTGTCGCGCTGGCCAGCAACGAGGCGGCCCACGCACAGTCGGTGGCGGCGGGCGAGATCGATGACCGCCGCGCCACCTTCTTCTGCAAGACCGCTGAAGAAGGCCTCAAGGCGACGCCCGTGCTGGTCTGGTTCCCGTCAGGCGAGAAGGGGAGCGTCCTCGACGTCGACCGCGACACGGTCGCCGCGCTGCGCGCCCACGGCAGCTTTGGCGGGCAGCCGGTCGCGCTCTTCGCCGGCATCGTCGAGGGGCCACGGCGGCCGGGCCCCGGCAAGGACAAGCCCGACCTGCTGTCGGCGCTGGTGTGGCCAGACAAGCTCGTCGGCGAGACCGTGCGCTGCAAAGCGACCATGCCGGCGCTGCCGGCGCCGCTCGACGATGGCGACGAGGCGCTCAAGGCGACGCTCGGCGGCGATCTGGCGCCGCGCAAGGCCCTGTTGCGCTGTGAGGACGCCCGCGGCGGCGCGGTGCCGGTCGCGCTTTACGTCGCCAAGGAGAAGGCCTCGCAGTTGCTGCAGATCGGCGGCAACACCGAGCTCGACGTCGTGCTGCACGGCTTCGCGCAGAACCAGCTGATCGGCAAGCTGGTGGCGATCGAGAAGGGCGCGCTACAGGCCGGCGGCGAGGGCGACGCGCTGCGGAGTTTTCTGCTCGACCCGACGCCGCTCATCGGCAAGACGGTGCCGTGCCGGGTCCTGATCGCGCCGACCCCGCTGCCCGCCTCGCCGGGCGATGCCACGATGCGGGCGCTGCTGCGAGCGCCGGCCGCCGCCGGACACACCCGCCTCGCCTGCGCCGCGGCCAGCGGCAACGTGCCAGTCGAGCTGTTCGTGCCAGCCAACCGCGCCGCGGACCTGCTGCAGATCTCGGCCGACAGCGAGCTCAAGATCGAGCTGCAGGGCGTCGACGCCAGCCGTATCGTCGCCACGTTGCAGTCCATCGAGCGCGGCGCCGTCGCGGCACCTCCCGCCCTCGACTGGCGTGCGCTGGCGCTCGACCCGACCCCAGGCGCGGGCAAGCGCGTGGCCTGCGAGCCCATGGTGCGGCCCTTTGTCGGGCCCCGCCGCGGTCCCGCCGCCGACCACGAGCCGCTCTTCGCGGCAGACGGGCCGCTGGCCGAGACGATGGCGGTGCTCAACTGCAAGGACCACACCGCGGCGCCCGGCGGGACTCGGGTGGAGGTCTACTTTCGCGCCGCCGATGCCGCCGCCGCGGCCGGCCTGGAGGCAGGCAAGCCGGTGCAGCTGTGGGTCAGAGGCGCCGGCCATGGCATGGTGCTGGCGCTGGCAGCGCCGGCGGGCGGCGGCAAGTGATGCAGGAGACAGCCACCGGCATCGCGGCCTCCGCCGCGCCGCAAGTGGAGCGCCCGAGTCGCATGCAGGTGGCGGTGGTGGGGGCGCTGCTGCTCGCCGTCGCGGTCGCGCTGACCATCGGCGTGCCGCACGTGATGCGCCTTCAGCATGGCGTCGAGGCGATGGAGGGGCTCGGGCGGGTGGCCCGAGGCGCCGCCATCTACTACGTCAAGCCGCGCGGCACCGAGGACGGCCAACGCATGGCCTGCCAGTTCCCGCGTGGCGTGGCCAAGGTCACCGACGCCGAGAGCTGCTGTGACCCGCGCGTCAACCTGCCCGGCACGTCGCTCTGCGATCCGGCGAAGCTCGACTGGAACAAGCCGATCTGGAACGCCCTCAGCACTAGCGTGGGCGAGCCGCAGCCATTCATCTGGGTCTATGAGGCAGCCGGCACCTTCGCCGACGCCAAGTATCAGATCAGCGCCTACGCCGACATCGACTGCGACGGCGTCTTCTCGACCTTCCGCATGGTCGGTCAGGGCGATCCCCAAGCGAAGGCGGATGACTGCGTGCTGAAGACCCGCCCGACCTTCGAGTTCCACCGAGCCGACGAGTAGCGCTTGGCGGCGACGCCGGCCAGCGGGTCGACCGGCTCAGCGCCCGGTCACCTGCGTTGTGCCCAAATTGGGCGTCGTGGGCGCCATGGGCACGGTGGGCGCCGTCGGCGCCAAATTGGGCGGGGATCTGCCTGGACAATCCCGGAACAATGACGCTTTTTCTGGCAGGGAGTGGCCGAGCCCCCAATCCGTCGCCGAGAGACGCGGCCTAGCATCATCGCTCGCGGCGTTGGCGGCCAATCGCCTGGCTCATGGCACTTCGGCCCGGCTCAAGGCGCGGTGGGCGTCGCGACCGCGGCGAGGGGTGGGGCGCGGACCGTGGGCAGCGTCGAGGCGTAGTGCAGGGTCAGGCCCGTCAGCACCGCGGCGTCGGCGCGCAGCGGCCGAAGACAGATCCTATCGAGGCGCGCGGCCTCAGCGGTCGGCGCCGGCGTGGCGGCGAAGCTGCAGCAGCGCTCAGCGCAGCCAGTCAGGGTCGGCACCTGCAGCTTGAGCGCGCCGACGGGCGTGACGCGAGCGTCGAAGCGCCCGGCGATCTTGGCCAGCATCAGCGGCCCACGCAGCGTCCGCGACTCCGGCGTGCGCTTGTCAATCGACGGGCAGGTCGGGCACACCCGGACCAGGTCGAAAGTCACATCCGGATGCGCCAGGCGCTCGAAGGCCTTGCCGTCAAATGCAGCGATGGCCGCCGCCGCGTCGGCCGCCCACTTCGCCCAGGGCAGCGCAAGGTCAGCGATGGCGCTGTGCAAGTCAGAAGCCTCGCGGCTCGCCCAGAGAGGCGCCAGCTCGGGGTCAGCGCGGGCGGCGATGAGGGCCTCGACGCACGTTCCGCAGGCCGCTCCGGCGTCGTAGGCGGTCTGCAAGAGCTGCAGCGCGACGCTACCAAGACCAGCGCGGACGTAGATGCGGGCCAACTCCAGGCGCGGCAGGGCGTCGCTCGGATCGAGGGTGCAGGCCAAGGTCGCGGCGGCGGCGGCGGCCGTCAGGTCTTTGCGCTGCAGGGCCGTGTTGGCCTCATCAGCGTGGTCGCGGGCGCGCGCCGCCTGGGCCGGCGCCACAGGATCGCCACCGACCGCTGGCAGCGACGTCGGTCGAGGCAACGCCGGTTCGGCGCGATCGAGCGGCTCGTGGCAGGCAGTAGCCAGCCAGATCAGCGTCAGGCACGCCCAACGCAGGCCGGCAGCGGCGCCGTGGTCCCTCTGCCAGCGCGCCCGCATGGCCAGCCCAGTTGTCGTGGGCCTCTGGCCGATCGGTCCGCCGGTGAACGACAGCCGCCGCGCCGCGCTGCCGCGCCTCTGGTGAGCCGAGTCTTGGTGAACCGAGTCCTGGCGAATCGGGGTTGCGCTTGCCATCCTCAAAACGCCTCGTCGAAGGCGACGTCGCCCGAGACGCCGACCTGATAGGCCGATGGGCGCCGCTCGAAGAAGTTGGTGAGCTCTTGTACGTCCTGCTGGTTCATGAAGGAGAACGGGTTTTTGGCGTGAAACATCGGCTCCATGCCCAGGTTGGCGAGCCGCTGATCGGCGACGAACTTCAGGTAAGTGTGCATGTCGGTCATCGACAGGCCGGGCACCCCTTGCGAGAGCAGGTCTTCGGCGAATTGCAGCTCGCAGGCGATGGCGTCGCGCAACATCTCGCGCACACGCAGCTGAAAGTCGATGTCAAAGAGCTCGGGCTCCTCGGCCCGCACCTGCTGCACGACCTCAAAGGCGAACATCATGTGGCAAGACTCGTCGCGAAACACCCAGTTGGTGCCATCGGCGAGGCCCTGCAGCAGGCCCTTGCTGCGCAGAAAGTAGACATAGGCAAAGGCGGCGAAGAAGAAGAGCCCCTCGATGCAGGCCGCGAAACAGACGAGGTTGAGCAGGAAGGCGCGGCGGTCGGCTGGCGTCCGCACGACGTCGAGCTGGCCGATGCTCTCCATCCACTTGAAGCAGAAGTCTGCTTTGGTCTTGACGGACGGGATGTTGTGAATCGCCGCGAACGCCTGCTCCCGCTCGTGCACGTCGGGCAGGTAGACATCCAACAGCGTCAGGTAGAACTGGACGTGGAGCGCCTCCTCGTAGAGCTGCCGCGAGAGGTACATCCGCGCCTCGGGGGCGTTGACGTGCTTGTAGAGGTTGAGGACCAAGTTGTTGGAGACGATCGAGTCGCCGGTGGCGAAGAAGGCGATCAGCCGCCCCAGCATGTGGCGCTCAGCGGGCTGCAGCTTGGTCTGGATGTCGTTGACGTCGCGGGCGAAATCGATCTCTTCGACGGTCCAGGTGTTGCGGATCGCCGCCTTGTACATCTCGTAGAAGCTGGGGTAGCGCATCGGCCGCAGCGTCAAGTTCAGGCCTGGGTCGAGGAGCATGGATGGATCCTTGGGTTGGGCAGAGGCGCCGTGCCGGATCGGGCTGGCCGTCTTGACGTTGGCGGCTGGTGGTCTGCGTCGGGCGCCGGCGGGCGTCCTGGGCCGGCGGGCCGGCCGTGCCCTACTGGCAGGCCTCGCAGGCCTCGGGGTTCTCAAGCGAGCAGGCGATGGCGTCGCTGTCGGAGCCGGCCCAGACGGTCGGCGCGGCGGACGCTGCCTTGGCCGCTTGGCCTGGCAGCACCAGCTGGTCGCCCTCGGCGGAGACCGCAGCGGTCGGGCGCGGCGCGGCGGTGGTCTGCGCGATGCGGGTGGCAGGCCGCGAACGCAGATAGTAGGTGGTCTTGAGCCCCTTGCGCCAGGCGTGCATGTACATCGACGACAGCTTGCCGATGGTCGGGGTCTCGAGGAAGAGGTTGAGCGAGGCGCTCTGGTCGATGAAGGGGCTGCGCGCCGCCGCCATCTCGATGAGGTCGCGCTGCGAGAGCTCCCAAGCCGTGCGGTAGACGTGGCGAAGCTGCTCGGGGATCGCCTCGACGTGCTGGATTGAGCCGTTGCCGCGCTTGATGTCGTCGCGGATCTCCTCGGTCCACAGCCCGAGCCGCAGCAGCTCGGCGACCAGGTATTGGTTGACCTGCAGGAAGTCGCCCGACAGCGTCTCGCGCTTGAAGAGGTTGCTGACCATCGGCTCGATGCACTCGTAGCAGCCGGCGATGCTGGCGATCGTCGCCGTCGGCGCGATGGCGATGAGCAGTGAGTTGCGGAGCCCCACGCGCTGGATGCGGCTGCGCAGGGCGTCCCAACGCTCGAGATCGTGCGGCTGCACGCCCCAGGCGTCGAATTGCAGCTCGCCGCGCGCCGCCCGGGTCTCGGCGAAGGCGATGTGGGCGCCCTCGCGCTCGGCGATGTCGCACGACGTCGTCAAGGCCTGGAAGTAGATCTCCTCCTGAATGCGCGCCGAGATATGGCTGGCTTCGGGCGAGTCGAAGGCGACGCCGAGCTGGAAGAACACGTCCTGCAGGCCCATCAGGCCAAGGCCCACCGGCCGCCAGCGCTGGTTGGAGGCGCGGGACGCGTCCGTCGGGTAGTAGTTGAGGTCGATGACGCGGTCGAGGAACTTGACGGCGACGGCGACGCGATCGCGCAGACGCTCAAGATCGACCTCCCCGTCACAGACGAAGCGCGACAGGTTGACCGAGCCGAGATTGCAGACCGCCGTCTCGCCGGCGTTGGTCACCTCGATGATCTCGGTGCAGAGGTTGCTGCTGTGCACCACGTTGTGCGGCAGCGCCGTCTGGTTGCTGGTGCGGTTGCAGGCGTCCTTGAAGGTCATCCAGCCGTTGCCGGTCTCGGCCAGCGTCCGCATCATTCGACCGTAGAGATCGCGCGCCTTGGTCGTGCGCTTGGCCTTGCCGCTGCGCTCCAGCTCCGTGTAGCGCTTCTCGAAGGCGTCCCCCCAGAGGTCGACCAGCTCGGGCGTCTCCTTGGGGTCAAAGAGCGACCAGTCGCCGTCGACCGACACCCGC
>SXGT01178803.1_pt1 | contig 11947 bp, 10 predicted proteins | sample 3176221 | NCBI WGS metagenome assembly SXGT01 (sample SAMN11356862, study PRJNA531348) | freshwater metagenome | isolation source: freshwater sample F1-120 | place: China: Fuxian Lake, Yuxi | collected 2017-12-25
AGAGGTCGAGGTTCATCCGCAGGTGCGGGCTGCCGACCGCGCGCACGAGCGCGAGCGTGTCGGCCGCCCTCGCGAACGGCGTTCCGGGGTGGTCCACCTCGAGGTTGAGGTTCTCGATGACGTACGTGACGTCGTGCCGCTCGGCGAGCTCGGCCAGGCGCGAGAGCGTCGCGACCGCAGCGAGCCACATGTCGCCCGTGACGACCTCGACCGGATCGACCGGCAGACCGCCCTCACCGAGGCCGGTGCCGTGGACGTTGAGCGTCGGGCACCCGAGCTCGCGGGCGAACCCGATGGACTCCTCGGCGGTGCGCAGGAGGGCGTCGGCGCCCTCGGGTGTGACGAGGTCGCCCCGCAGGTAGCCCGTCATCGAGGTGAAGCGGGCCCCGGTGGCGCGAAGCGCTGCGGCGTCCTTGCCGGACCAGTCCCAGATCTCGGCCGCGAACCCGCGATCGTGGATCCGTGCGACCCGCTCGAGGTGGGGCAGGTCGGTGTAGACCATCTCCGAGCACACCGCCAACGTGAAGCTCATCGGTGCAGGTCCGCGTCGTACAGCCCGGGCCGATCCGGGACGTCGACCCCCTCGCGGGTGCCCCCCTCCAGGGCAACGACCCCGGCAGCGGCGACGAGGTTGGCGACGTAGCCGTCCCACGCCGAGGCGCCGACGACGTCCCCCCGCAGGGAGGCGTCGACCCACGAACCGAGCTCGAGCCGGTAGGACTCCACGAAGTGCTCGACGAAGTCGCTGCCGATGCTGGAGCCACCCTGACCCGCCAGCCGGCGGACGACGGGCGTGCGGGGCTCCAGGCTCGCCGAGCCCCCGTCACCCACGACCTCGACCCGGACGTCGTAGCCGTAGGCGGCGTTGACGTACACCTCGGCGGTGATCATCGGCCCGGACGCCATCCACAGCGTCGCGACCTGAGGGTCCTTGAAACCCTCGAGGACCGGGGACTCGACGCGCACCGCGACGATCTCGTCGTCGAGCAGCCACCGGAAGGTGTCGAACTCGTGGATCATCGAGCCGGTCACGAGCGTCGAGGAGTCGGTGCTGGTGAGGTTCGAGGCGTTGCGGTGGATGCCGTGCAGCAGCTTGACCGCGCCGAGCGTGCCGTCGGCCACGGAGCCCTTCAGGCTCGTGAAGCCGGGGTCGAAGCGACGGTTGAAGCCGACCTGGACGAAGCGTCGGCCGGCCGCGACCTCGGCGTCGACGACGCGGCGGGCGTCGTCGGCGGTGACGGCGAGGGGCTTCTCGCACAGGACGTGCTTGCCCGCCTCGATCCCGGCGATCGCGAGGTCGGCGTGGGTGAAGTCGGGAGAGGCGACCACGAAGGCGTCGACGTCGGCGACGAGCGCCTCCGGCGACGCCGCTGCCTCGCCACCGACCTCCGCGGCCACGGCCGCGGCCCGCTCGGTGTCCATGTCGAAGACCCGCGTCACCTCGGCCCCGGGGACGGTGGTGGCGAGGGTGCGGGCGTGCGCTGCGCCCATCGCGCCGGCGCCGATGACGCCGACCTTCAGGCGGGGGCGGGAGGTGCTCACAGGGTGACCCACTTTCGTTCGTCGGAGGAGGTGATCATCGCGTCGATGACACGTGCGGCGGCGAGGGCGTCGGCGATGGTGGCGCCCTCGGCGACCCCGGAGGCGATCGACCCGACGAGTCGCCGGGCCTCGACGACCTTGAGGTCGTCGAATCCGAGGGGGTTGTTGGTGCCGGGCTGGAACACGCCGATCTCGCCGTCGCCCGGCCCGGCGTACTGCGTGGCGTAGTACGTGTCGAGGTAGGTCTCGCCATCGGCCGTCGCGACCCGCAGCTCGTTCATCCGTCGGAAGTCCCACTTGAGCGCGCCGCGGGTCCCGTGGACCTCGAAGCCGTAGGTGTTCTGCTCGCCGACGGCGACGCGGCTGGACTCCAGCACGGCTCGCGAGCCGTCCTCGAGCCGCAGGAGCGCACTCACGTAGTCCTCGTTCTCGACGTCGCCCAGCGCACCGGCACCCTGCTCGTAGTGCATCGCCCCCGGGACCGCCTCGCGGCGCTGGTCGATGAAGGTGGCCCGCTCCACGACGAGCTCGCGGACGGGCGAGACGACGTGGGCCAGCAGGTCGGTCGCGTGGCTCACGAGGTCACCGAGCACGCCGGTGCCGGACAGGTCGCTGCGGAAGCGCCACGACAGGGCCGCGGCCGGGTCGGCGGAGTAGTCGGCGAGGAACCGCACCGTGGAGTGCTCCACCGCTCCGATCGCCCCGGACGCCACGAGCCGCCTGGCTCGCTGTACGGCCGGCACGTTGCGGTAGTTGAAGCCGGTCGCGGCCTGGACGCCGGCGGCCTCGACGGCGGCCGCGATCTCCGCGGTCTCGGCGGCGTCCCGACCTGCGGGCTTCTCGACCCACAGGTGCTTGCCGGCCTCGGCCGCGGCGACGGCCACGTCGCGGTGGATGAAGTTCGGTCCGGTCACGCACACGAGGTCGACGTCGTCACGAGCGACGAGCTCGCGCCAGTCGGTCAGCACGTGGGCGAACCCGTAGGCGCGCGCTGCGCGGGTGGTGCGGTCGTCGGGCGCGTTGTCGGCGACGGCCACCAGGCGTGGCCGCAGCGGAGCGTCGGGGTAGTGCTGGACGAGACGGCTCAGGGCACGGGCGTGCACCTGGCCCATCCAGCCGAAGCCGACCACGCCGACCCTCAGCGCGGGAACACTCACGGGTCCTGCCTTCCCGCCGTTCGTGACAACGGCACTGTTCGGTCCAGCCGTGCCGACGGCACTTCTGGTCGCGGGGCGGCCGCGAGGCCGACCCGAGCGAGGGGTGCGCGCGGCCTCAGCCGTCGCCGCGCACCTCGTCAGCGGCGTCCTGGCCCATCGTCTGGGCGAGCTCGTGGGCGAGGGACTCCAGCTCCGCCCCTCCGGCCATCATCGAGGTGAGCTCGTCGACGGTGATCTCGGACTTGGGGTAGTCACCCATGCTCTTGCCGCGGCGCAGCAGCATGAACCGGTCGCCGACCGGGTAGGCGTGGTGCGGGTTGTGCGTGATGAACACGACGCCGAGACCGCGCTCTCGAGCCTTGGCGATGTACTTGAGCACGACGCCGGACTGCTTGACGCCGAGTGCGGCCGTGGGCTCGTCGAGGATGAGCACGCGGGCGCCGAAGTAGACGGCCCGCGCGATCGCGACGCACTGACGCTCCCCGCCGGACAGGGTGCCGATGGGCTGCTCCACGTCGCGCAGGTCGATGCCCATCGCGGCGAGCTCGCTCTTGGTGGTCTTCTTCATGAAGTCCATGTCGAGGCTCTTCAACGGCCCGACGCCCTTGCGGACCTCGCTGCCGAGGAAGAAGTTTCGCCACACCGGCATGAGGGGCACCACCGCGAGGTCCTGGTAGACGGTCGCGATGCCGACGTCCAGCGCCTGGCGAGGGTTGGAGAACGTCGTCGGCTCGCCGTCGACGAGCAGCGTCCCGTCGGTGTGCTGGTGCGCACCGGCCAGGATCTTGATGAACGTGGACTTGCCGGCACCGTTGTCACCGAGGACGCACGTGACCTCACCGGCCTTGACCGAGGTGGACACCTCCGACAGGGCGATGATGTTGCCGTACCGCTTGCCGATGTCCTGGACCTCGACGATCGTCGTGCCGCGGGCAGGCGGCTCGGTCGTCGTGACGGTCTCGGGGGTGGTGTTCTTGCTCATCGCGACAGCTCCGCTCGCTTGCGTACCCATTCGTTCAGCAGGACCGCCCCCAGCAGCATGATGCCGAGGAAGGCGCGCAGCCAGTTGTTGTCCCAGCCGGAGTAGACGATGCCCTGGTTGGCCATGCCGTAGATGAGGGCACCGAAGGCCGCGCCGATCGCCGACCCGTAGCCGCCCATGAGCAGGCACCCGCCGACGACGGCGCAGATGATGTAGATGAACTCCTGGCCGACGCCGGTGTTCGACTGGACGGTGGAGGTGGTGAACAGCAGGAGCATGCCGACGAGCCAGCCGGCTCCGGAGGTGGTCATGAACAGGCCGACCTTCGTCTTGAAGACGGGGACGCCGACCTGCCGTGCGGAGACCTGGGCCCCGCCGACGGCGAAGATCCAGTTGCCGACGCGCGTGCGCAGGAGCACCCAGGTGGCGACGGCGGTGACCGCGAGCCACCACCACACCGACGCGAACACCGCGCCCCCGGCGATGGAGACCGACGAGCCGAAGACGGCCTTCGGCTGCTCGTAGAACGGCACCTGCGCCATGCCCTGGATCGCCACCTGGCCGGTGAGCGCCTTGGTGAGGGCGAGGTTGAGGCCCTGGAGCACGAAGAACGTGCCGAGGGTGACGATGAAGCTCGGTAGCCCGGTGCGCATGACCATGACCCCGTTGACGAACCCGACGACGAGGGCGAGTGCGAGCGCGACGAGGATCGCGACCCAGATGTTGAGTCCGTACTGCGTGCACAGGATGCCGACGGTCAGGCCGGTGAACCCGGTCATGGCGCCGGCGGAGAGGTCGAACTCGCCGCCGATCATCAGGAGGGCGACCGCGACGGCCATGATGCCGATGGTCGAGGCCGAGCGCAGCCACGTGCTGGCACCGCTGGCCGTGGCGAAGGCGTCGGTGGTGAGGGCGAAGAAGGCGAAGATCACGATGGCGGCGACGAGGGCGCCGATCTCCGGGCGCTTGAGCAGCGTGCTGAGCATCGAGCTCTGGGCGATCCGTTCGTCGGTCGCGGTGGCTGTCGACATGGGGTGCCTTTCGGGTGGAGCGGGGGGCGGGTGGGGCCCGACCGGGGGCCGGGCCCCACCCGCGGTCCGCTGGGTCAGCGGGTTCCGTTGGCCGCGAAGGTCGCGACGTCGGCCGCGTTCTCCTCGGTGACGAAGGCCGGGCCGGAGTTGATCGGCTGGCCGCCGCCCACGTCGTTGCCGTTGGTGTCCTTCAGGAACAGCGTGGTGACGCCGAGGAAGCCCTGGACGTACGGCTGCTGGTCGACGGCGAACAGGATGGTCCCGTCCTCGATGGCCTGGACGACGTCGGCGGAGAGGTCGAACGTCGCGACCTCCGCCTCGCTGCCGGCCTGGTCGACGGCGGACACGGCCGCGACGGCGTACTGGCCGCCGAGCGTCAGGACGACGTCGATGTCGGACTCGGCCTGCAGCTTGGAGGTGATGGTGGAGGTGACGGCGTTGTCGTCGGTGCCGTCGACCTGGAGGTTCTCCATCTCACCGTCGAAGGTCCCGGCGGCGGCGCTGCACCGCTCCTCCAGGCCGACGTTGCCGGCCTCCTGCACGACGCAGATGGCCTTGGTCTTGCCCTCCTCGGAGAGGCGCTCCCCCACGGCCTCTCCGGCGACGGTCTCGGACTGCCCGATGTGCGTGAGGGCCCCGAACTCCTGCCAGCGGTCGATGCCGGAGTTGATCGAGACGACCGGCACTCCCTCGGCGACCGCGCGCTTGACGGCCTCCTCGAGACCGTCGGGGTTGGCCATGGAGACGACGATGCCGTCGACGCCGTCGGCCACCGCACCGTCGATCAGCTGCGACTGACGGGCCGGATCGGGGTCGTTGCTGTAGTTGACGGTGACGTCGTAGTCCTCGCCGGCCTGCTCGGCTCCGGACTTGACCCGGTCCCAGAAGGCGTCGCCGGGGCTGGAGTGCGTGATGACGGCGTAGGTGAGGTCGCGGTCCTCGGCGTCGGCGGTCTCCTGACCCGTGCCGCTGCAAGCGGCGAGCAGGGCTGCGACGGCGACGGCCGTGCCTGCGAGCGTGAACTTCTTCATGCGGGGATTCTCCTGTCGTGCGGCCTGTCAGGACCGTCCCGCGGGGGCGGGGGTGCCGACGCGGTGTGCCCCACTTCACAACACCCCACGTGAATATGTCAAGACATATTGACGAACTGCTCGACACACGGTTCGATGGAGCCTCACAAAGAGAGGAGTTTGATCGTGTCGGATACCGCCGAGCACATCAAGCTCGACCGTTCGAGCCCCGTGCCGCTGTACTTCCAGGTCGCCGCACAGCTGGAGCGCGCCATCCTCGACGGACATCTCGGCGCCGGCGCCCGCATCAGCGACGAGATCAGTCTCGCCGGAAGCCTCGGACTCTCTCGCCCCACCGTCCGCCAGGCCATCCAGGTGCTGGTCGACAAGGGGATGCTCGTGCGCAAGCGCGGGGTCGGCACCCAGGTGGTGCACGGCAAGATCAACCGTTCGGTGGAGCTGACCAGCCTGTTCGACGACCTCGCGGCCGCCGGCCAGGACCCCCACACGGTGGTCCAGTCGTGCGCCCGGGTGCCGGCGACCGAGGAGGTCGCCGCGCACCTGCGGGTCGCGCCCGGCGAGGAGGTCTGGTCCCTCGAGCGGGTCCGCCACATCGGCGCCGAGCCGCTCGCCCTCCTGCACAACTACCTGCCGGTCGACCTGATCGACCTCGAGGCGGTGGACCTCGCCGAGCACGGGCTCTACGAGACGCTGCGCGAGCGCGGCGTCCTGATGCGCGTGGCCAAGCAGCGCATCGGCGCCCGCAAGGGCGACGCCCGCGAGTGCGAGCTGCTCGGCGAGAAGCGCTCCGCCCCCCTGCTGACGATGCAGCGCACCTCTTACGACGACGCCGGCGGCGCCGTGGAGTTCGGCACCCACCTGTACCGACCAGATCTCTACACCTTCGAGCTCACGCTCGTCGACCGATGACGAGGCAACTTTGTCAAGACAATACTTTGTCATGACAAAGTATTGACAGGGCCAGCGGCTCCCTCGTACCGTCGACCACGCCAGCATCCGCACCGCAGATCCGCCCCGCACCACCGCCCCACAGAACGGCAGAGCCGGGTACAGAGAGGCCGCCATGAGCACCACACCCGAGGTCCTGACCTACGGTCGGGCGGGCGTCGACGTCTACCCCCTGCAGATCGGGGTCGGGCTCGAGGACGTGGAGTCGTTCGGCAAGTTCCTCGGCGGCACGACGGCGAACGTCGCCGTCGCCGCGGCACGTCTGGGCCACCGCGTGGCAGCGGTCACCGGCGTCGGGGACGACCCGTTCGGACGCTTCGTCCGCCGGGCGCTCCGCGACCTCGGCGTCGACGACTCCCCGGTGGTCGTCGTGCCGGACCTGCCCACCCCGGTCACCTTCTGCGAGATCGTCCCACCCGACGACTTCCCCCTGTACTTCTACCGCCGCCCCAGCGCGCCGGACATGAACCTGACCGTCGACGACGTCGACCTCGACCTCGTGCGCGACGTCGACCTGCTGTGGGTCACCACGAGCGGTCTCTCCGAGGAGCCGAGCCGGTCCACGCAGATCGCGATGCTCGAGGCGCGCCACCACTCCGCGCGACCGGGGACGAACGGACACCACACCGTCCTCGACCTGGACTACCGGCCGATGTTCTGGGCCGACGCGGCCGCCGCCACCGAGCAGGTCCAGCAGATCCTCGGCATGGTCACCGTCGCCGTCGGCAACCGCGAGGAGTGCGAGGTGGCGGTGGGCGAGTCCGATCCTGACCGCGCCGCCGACGCCCTGCTCGACGCCGGGGTCGAGCTCGCGGTCGTCAAGCAGGGCCCCAAGGGCGTCCTCGCGAAGACCCGGACCGAGCGCGTGGAGTCCCCACCCATCCCGATCGAGCCGGTCAACGGCCTGGGCGCCGGCGACAGCTTCGGCGGCTCGCTCGTGCACGGGCTGCTGGCCGGTCTGCCGCTGGAGGCGGTCCTGCGCAACGCGAACGCCGCGGGCGCGATCGTCGCGTCGCGGTTGGAGTGCTCCACGGCCATGCCCACCCAGGACGAGGTCGACGCGCTCGTCCTCGAGCACTTCGCGCAGGAGACCCGATGACCACCCACGTCCCGACCGACGCGCCCGACACGGCCGCGACGCGGCCGTTCGTGCGTTCCGTCGCGGACCTGCACGAGGTGCGGGCCACCGACCCGCGACGCGTCGCCCGACTGCTCGCCTCGCGCCGCCGTAGGCCGCTGCTGCCGCCCGACGGTCGGCTGATGATCGTCGCCTGCGACCACCCGGCGCGGGGCGCGCTGGCCGCCACCGGTCGTCCGACGGCGATGGCCGACCGGCACGAGGTGCTGGCCCGCCTGGTCACCGCACTGGGACGACCCGGCGTGGACGGCGTGCTCGCCACCGCCGACGTGCTCGAGGACCTGCTGCTGCTCGGGGCCCTGGAGGACAAGGTGGTGTTCACGTCGATGAACCGCGGCGGACTCGCGGGGTCGACGTACGAGATGGACGACCGGATGACCGGCTACGACGTGCGCGGCACGATCGAGTCCGGGTTCGAGGGCGCGAAGATGCTCACCCGCATCGACCTGGAGGACCCGGGCACGCTGCGGACCCTGGAGACCCAGGCCGCCGCCGTCAGCGAGCTCAACCGCGCCGAGGTGATCGCGATGGTCGAGCCCTTCATGTCCAGCCGCCGAGAGGGCAAGGTCGTCAACGACCTCTCCCCCGACGCCGTGATCAAGTCCGTCGCGATCGCGCAGGGTCTCGGCGCCGCCAGCGCGTTCACGTGGCTCAAGCTGCCGGTCGTCGAGGAGATGGAGCGCGTGATGCGCTCGACGACGTTGCCCACGCTGCTGCTCGGCGGCGACCCCACCGGGCACCCGGAGGTCGTCTACCGCAGCTGGGAGCGTGCCCTCGCGCAGCCCGGGGTGCGGGGCCTGATGGTCGGCCGCACGATGCTCTTCCCGCACGACGACGACGTCGCCGGCGCCGTCGACACCGCCGTGGGGCTGGTCCGATGAGCGAGCAGTGGGTCGTCCCCGCCGGGACGGGCGCGGGCGACGGCTTCGACGTCGCGGTCGTGGCCGGCGAGCGCGACGGGTGGTCGCACACCAGCCTCTGGACCCTCACGTTGTCCGCGGGTGGACGTCGCACCGTCTCGGCGCCGGACCAGGAGCTCCTGGTCGTGCCGCTGGCCGGGGCGGTCGACGTCGAGGTCGACGGTCGCAGCCACGCGCTCGAGGGGCGCCGCGACGTCTTCGCCGGACCCACCGACGTCCTCTACGCGACGGTCGGCCACGACGTCACCCTGTCCTCGGCCGGCGGTGGTCGGTTCGCCGTGTGCGGCGCCCCGACCGACGTCGAGCTCCCCACCCGACGCCTGCCGGCCGCCGAGGTGCCCGTCGAGCTGCGCGGCGCCGGTCAGAGCAGTCGGCAGGTGCGCAACTTCGGGATGGTCGGCGTGCTCGAGGCCGGCTCGATCATCGCGTGCGAGGTGATCACCCCGGGCGGCAACTGGTCGAGCTACCCGGCCCACAAGCACGACGAGGCGTCCGAGCACGAGAGCGAGCTCGAGGAGATCTACTACTTCGAGGTCGCCGCCGGACCCGAGGGGCAGCCGGGTCTCGGCTTCCACCGCACGAGCTCCACCCCGGCCGGCGAGATCGACGTCCTGCACGAGGTCCGCGACCGCGACACCGTGCTCGTCCCCCACGGCTGGCACGGTCCGTGCACCGCCGCACCGGGACACGACATGTACTACCTGAACGTGATGGCCGGCCCGGCTCCCGACCGCGCCTGGCTCATCTCCGACCACCCCGACCAGGCCTGGATCCGCTCCACGTGGGAGCACCAGGAGATCGACCCCCGACTCACCGGAGGCAGCTGAGATGTCGCAGACCCGACGGCTCACCGTCGCCCAGGCCACCGTCGCCTTCCTCGGCGCGCAGTACTCCGAGCGCGACGGCGTCGAGCACAAGCTCGTCGCCGGAGCGTTCGGCATATTCGGCCACGGCAACGTCGCCGGACTCGGCCAGGCGCTCCTGCAGGCCGAGCTCGAGGACCCGGACCTGCTGCCCTACGTGCTCGGTCGCAACGAGCAGGCCATGGTGCACTCGGCCGTGGCCTACGCCCGTCAGAAGGACCGGCTGCAGACGTGGGCGGTCACGACGAGCGTCGGACCGGGCGCGACGAACATGGTCACCGGCGCCGCCCTGGCCACGATCAACCGCCTGCCCGTGCTGCTGCTCCCGGCCGACACCTTCGCCGACCGCAGCGCGTCGCCCCTGCTGCAGGAGCTCGAGCTGCCGCAGTCCGGCGACGTCACGGTCAACGACACGTTCCGTCCCGTCTCGCGCTACTTCGACCGCGTCTGGCGGCCCGAGCAGCTGCCCGCCGCCCTGCTCGCGGCCATGCGGGTGCTCACCGACCCGGCCGAGACCGGCGCCGTGACCGTCTGCTTCCCCCAGGACGTGCAGGCCCAGGCCCACGACTGGCCCGTCGAGCTGTTCGAGAAGCGCGTCTGGCACGTGGCGCGGCCGGTGCCTGAGCGCTCGCGCATCGAGCTGGCGGCCGAGCTGATCCGCACCGCCGAGCGTCCGCTCGTCGTCGCCGGCGGCGGCGTGCACCACAGCGAGGCCACCGAGGCCCTCGCGGCGTTCTGCGAGGCCACCGGCATCCCCGTCGGCCAGAGCCAGGCCGGCAAGGGCACGCTCGTCTTCGACCACCCGCAGTGCCTCGGCGCGATCGGCTCCACCGGCACGACCGCAGCCAACGCGATCGCCCGCGAGGCCGACCTCGTCATCGGCGTCGGCACCCGCTACTCCGACTTCACCACGGCCAGCCGCACGGCGTTCGCCGCCGGGGGCGTGCGGTTCGTCAACGTCAACGTCGCCGCACTCGACTCGGTCAAGCACTCCGGTCTGGCGATCACCGCCGACGCACGAGAGAGCCTCGACGCACTGCGCGAGACGCTCGCCGGACACCGCGTCGACGACGAGTACGTCGCGCGCTACCAGCGCCTCGCAGCCGACTGGGACGCCACGGTCGAGGCCACCTACTCCCCCGAGGTCGCCGACCGCGGGGCCGGCGGCCTGCCCACGCAGGGCGAGGTGCTCGGCCTGGTCAACGAGCTGTCCGACCCCCGCGACGTCGTGCTGTGCGCCGCCGGCTCCATGCCCGGCGACCTCCACAAGCTGTGGCGCACCCGCGACAGCAAGGGCGACCACGTCGAGTACGGCTACTCCTGCCTGGGATACGAGATCGCGGGCGGGATCGGCGCGGCCATGGCCGAGCAGGGAGATCGCGACGTCTTCGTCAGGGTCGGCGACGGCTCCTACCTGAGGATGGCCACCGAGCTCGCCACCGCCGTGCAGGAGGGCGTCAAGATCATCGTCGTGCTCGTGCAGAACCACGGGTACGCGTCGATCGGCTCGCTGTCGGAGAGCCTCGGCTCGCAACGGTTCGGCACCCGCTACCGCTACCGCTCCCCCGAGTCCGGCCGTCTCGACGGCGACCGCCTGCCGGTCGACCTCGCGGCGAACGCCGAGAGCCTGGGCGTCGACGTCGTGAGGGTCGAGTCCGCCAAGGCGCTCGGGGAGGCCGTGATCGCTGCCAAGGCGTCACCCACCAGCACCGTCATCCACGTCGAGACCGATCCGCGGATCGGTGCGCCCGACAGCGAGTCCTGGTGGGACGTCCCCGTCAGCCAGGTCTCGACCCTCGACTCGACCCAGCAGGCCTTCGCGACCTACCGCGAGGCCAAGGCGGCCCAGCGTCCCTTCCTCGGCCCGCCGCCCACCAGCGCCACCTGACCACACCACCCCCTCAGCGAGGAGCCACCTCCCATGGCCACGACCCAGCCCACCACCGTTCACCACTGGATCGACGGGTCGTCCGTCGATGGCACCAGCGGACGTCATGGCGACGTCACCAACCCCGCCACCGGCGAGGTCTCGTCGACGGTCGCGTTCGCGTCGCCGGACGACGTCGAGCGCGCCGTCGCCGCCGCCACGGCCGCCTTCCCGGCCTGGCGCGACACGTCGCTGGCGCGCCGCACGCAGGTCCTCTTCGCGTTCCGGGAGCTGCTGAACGCCCGCGCCGACGAGCTCGCCGCGATCATCACCGCCGAGCACGGCAAGGTGCTCTCCGACGCCGCGGGCGAGGTCGCGCGGGGCCAGGAGGTCGTCGAGTTCGCGTGCGGCATCCCCCACCTGCTCAAGGGCGGGTTCACCGAGAACGCGTCCACGAAGGTCGACGTC
>SXGT01275151.1_pt1 | contig 11947 bp, 10 predicted proteins | sample 3176221 | NCBI WGS metagenome assembly SXGT01 (sample SAMN11356862, study PRJNA531348) | freshwater metagenome | isolation source: freshwater sample F1-120 | place: China: Fuxian Lake, Yuxi | collected 2017-12-25
CGCCGCCGCCGCCGCCCCCAGGCTCAACACCACCAACACACGCCCGAGGAACTTCCGCATCGCCAACCTCCCGAGGTCCCAAGGGGTAAACACGGCGCCGAGCATGGCACACCCGGGGCGCGTCGGGCGAGCCTGTCGCAGACCTCGCGTGGTCGTCCCCGCCCACTTTCGCAGGCCGCGCGCGTGTGCTAGCGTGGCCGCTCGCCGCCGAAGTCCGGTCGCCGTCACGTGCGAGGAGCTGCGTCCCCATGAACGCACCCGCCCACCGAACATATGGTCAGTGCGCCGTCCGGCGACCGCCGGGTGCTAAAGACCCTGCGTAAGCGCCGTGCCAGCGGACGCCTACGATGGGCGCGCGCGGCGATACGCGGCGAGCGCGGCCAGAGTGCCTGCGCCTCAGTAGGAGGAGGAAGCGATGCCGAGGAAGATCGATAGAAGCGAGACCCTTGCCGACCTGCACGCCGAGGTCGATTACACGATTGCGCGAATTGCGGACGAGGCGCTCGCGGCCGATCAGGTCGCCGCGGTCGAGGCGTGGAAGGTCCCGATCGACGCGGCCGAGAAGCTGGCGCGCGACATCGATCGCGAGGAGGCTCACTGCGAGGCGGCGCGCCAGGGCTCGAACCTGGCGCTCGACGCGGCGGTCGTGAACTTCGGCGACGACCTCCATAAGGATGTCGGCAAGGACCGGGCTCACCCACGCGTGCGCGGGCACTTCCGCGAGCTCAGCATCTCGGCGTTCAACCGGCAGGACTTCACGGTGCAGGTCCCGACCGTGCGCGCGTGGCTGACCGAGTCCAAGGACCCGGCGCTCGAAGCGCACCGCGCGGCGTTGGAGGAGGCGACGGCGCGCAGTGAGCGCGCGCTAGTGCGAACGAACGCGCTCGCGACGAAGCGGACGAGCGTATGGGAGGCGCGCGCCGATCTCGCGGCGTCCCTCACCGAGAAACGCGACGCGCGGCACGACGACCTGTCGCGGGTTGGGCGTGCGAACAAGCTGCCGCGGGGCTGGGCCGACTCGTTCTTCCGGACGGGCGCTAGCAAGAAGAAGCCGGCGACCAACACCGCGCCAGGCGGGACGCCCGACGGCGGGACCCCGCCCGCGTGACGCGAGGCGTGCCCCAGAGGCGCTCGGGATCCGTCGTGCAGAGCGTGCATGGCGGATCCCCGACTCCCGGATCCCGGGTGCATGCCGTGCATGGGGCACCCGGGGCTCCGGGGTTCCCCGGGCATGCCGTGCATGGGGCACCCGCAACGCCCGGATCCCGCGTGCACGCCGTGCATGGGGCACCCGCAACGCCCGGATCCCGCGTGCACGCCGTGCATGGGGCACCCGCAACGCCCGGATCCCGCGTGCAAGCGTTGCGCGCGGGATCCTGGCCCGCACGTACGTCCCCGCACAGCCCTGCGCCCGCCGTAACCGGCATCCAGCTTCCCTCGTAGTATGCGGCTATCGTTCACGTTTTCTCTGAACCTCGAGACCCAGACCGCAAGGTGACCCATGACGCAACCTCCGTCCCTCACGCTCGCTCTCCTGCAACAAGCCGTCGACGGTTCCTTCGCGGCGATTCGTTCGATCACCCGGCTCGAGCCCGCGGGAGGCTCGGGCGACAAAGTCTTCCCTCCGACCTATCTCAAGGAGCGCGGCGCGCAGACCAAGTACGCGATGGAAGAGCGCATGGTCGAGGGCCGGCGCATCCAGACCGTGCTCCTCGACTCGGTCGCATCCCAGGCCAACCGGATGGAGGAAGCCCTGCTGGATGGCCTCCGCCGGAAGGAGCTCGCGTTCCCGGTTGTCGCCGTGGACTTCACGCAGGTTCAGGGCCTCGGGGACCTCGATCGCATCACCTCGCTCTCTGCGCCTCACCGCATCGCCGACGCCCTGCTACGCGACAGCCTGGCGGCGGACGGAACGCCGTTTCGCCAGACGAAAGCCGGCAAGGAGTTCACGGACGCGCGGCCGAATCATGCCACCGGCATGTACAAACACTGCCCGACGGCGCTCGTCTTCGGATGCTGGGACTCGACGGGCCCCAAGGGTGGTCTCGGCTCGAAGTTCCAGCGCAGCCTTGTGTCCGAGATTGTGGGGTACGACGTCGTCGCTGGCGTGAAGACGGCCTCGCGCATCGACCCCGCGGCCATCGAGAAGGGCGCCGGGCCCGTCTTCGAGTCCAAGGCGGACAAGAACGACTGGACCACGATCGAATCCGAAGCGGCGCTCGAGAAGGGCAAGTTGAAGCTGTTCAGCCGCAAGGGGACTGACAGCAAAGGCGACAAGGAGAAAGGGACGCCGGCGGGCATCAACCACGGCAACATCCCCCCGAGCATCGACGCCACGGCCGGGGGGGTGACGATGAGCCACGCCATCCAGACCACGGTTCTCTCCTTGGCCGGCCTGCGGCGACTCCGCTTCCAGACGAAGGTCGACGGTAGCCGCATCGCCGATGCGGACCGGGACGCGGCCGAGCTCGCGGCGCGCACGGCCCTCGCGGCGCTTGCGCTTGCGGCCATCGTGTATCAGCGAGAGAACGACTTCGATCTTCGCTCGCGCTCGTTGCTGGTCGCAAAGAACCCCTTGGTCTTTGAGCTCGTCGGCCGAAACGGGGAGCCGCCGACCGAGGTCACGCTCGACCGGGCCGCCGCCGCGAAGCTGCTCGCAGCCGCGAGCGCCGCAGCGCAGGCCAAAGAACTCGGCTGGGCCGGCGAGGCGATCACGCTGACGCCGGCGCCCAAGCTCTCGAAGCTGATCCAGGTGAGTCGCGAGCGCGCCGCCGCGGGCGAGGGCGAGGAGGCCGAATCCTGATGCTGGCCATCGAGGTCTCGTTCCTGACAGGTCGCTATGTGGCGACCGCGTACAACTCCCGACGCGAGAGCGAGTGGCCGCCGCACCCGGCCCGACTCTTTTCGGCGCTCGTCGCGACGCACGCAGCCAACGATCGCGCCGGGTCGGCGGAGCACCAGCGTGAGCGCGCCGTCCTCGAGTGGCTCGAAGCCCTCGATGCTCCGGGGATCGCGGCGAGCGAGGCGAGCGAACGCGAGGTCGTGACGGTCTTCGTCCCCGTGAACGACGCCAGCGTGCTGCCGGATTTCGATGGCGCCCAGACGCGCCTCGACGCCTGCCACGCAGCGCTCGAAGGCACCCTCGCGGCGCTGGCGGCCACGGACGTTCCCGCAGCGCAGTGCAAGCAACTCGAGAAGGACCGGAAGAGCCAGACGCGAGATCTCGAGAAGGCCACGACCAAGCTCCGCGAGGCCTTCGCGAAGGAGACCGCCGCGCCCGCGTCGATCTCGAAGCAGGGCCCACGCGATGCCATGGCCGTCCTTCCCGAGCATCGGACCCGGCAACCCCGGACTTTCCCGTCCATGACGCCGTCGGACCCCCGCGTCACGTTCGTTTGGGAAGCCGCGACCCCGACGCGCGATCAGGTCGCGACGCTGGACCGCCTCCTCGCGCGGCTCGTCCGGGTCGGGCACTCGTCCTCGCTGGTCACGGCGCGCGTTGTCGATCCGCCACCGCGGGCGCAGCTCGTTCCGGGCGAGACGGGCCGACCGCTCCGCGTGGTCCGCGCGGGTCAACTCGCGGCTCTGGAGAATGCCTTCGCTCTTCATCAGGAGACCGAGCCACGCGTGATGCCGGCGCGGTTCCAATTGTACGAGACGCGGCGAGCACCGCAGACGGAGCCGTGTCCAACGAGCATCTTTTCGCCAGATTGGCTCGTGCTCCGGCGCGTCGGCGGACCGGTGCTGCCGAGCACGTCGGCGGCCGGCGTCGCCCGCACCATCCGCAAGGCGCTCATGCGCTACTGCGAAGCACCGATTCCGATGATGCTGTCGGGACATCAGCCCGATGGCGCGCGGACGGCCGGGGACCACCTCGCGATTGTTCCGCTGCCGTTCGTCGGATCGCAGCACGCCGACGGGTCGCTGCTCGGCGTGGCGCTCGTCCTGCCGGAGAACGCGCCAGAGGCCGACCGCCGCGCGATCTTCCGTGCCGTGGCCGCCTGGGAACACGAGGCGCGCAACGACGACGAGGACGCTCCGGCGCTCCCGATCCACCTCGGACCGGCAAGCGTCTGGGAGGTCGAACGTATCGAAGGCCTCGCCCCGCGCTCGAACCTGCGTGCCGAGACCTGGTGTCGGCCGGCGACCACGTGGCTCTCGGCGACCCCCGTCGCCCTGGACCGGCACCCCGGCAACCTGCACGAGCGTGATCCGAAGCGCCTCGCCAAGGCCTTGCGCGAAGCCGAGGAAACCGTCCGCAGGGCGTGCGTGCGGATTGGCCTACCCGAGCCCACGCACGTCGAGATCCTGCCGGCGGCGCCGCTGGTCGGGGCCAGCAAGGCCAAGCACTTCCCGACCTTCGCGCAAGGCGGAGATCAGGGGGTCGAGCGCGTCCGGACCCACGTCCGGCTCGAGTTCGAGGTCGCCGTCCGAGGTCCCATCCTCCTCGGGGCCGGCCGCTACCACGGTCTCGGCCTCTTCCGCCCGGAGTCCCGCGATGTCTGAGGCCTTGTCCGTCGCCGAGTTCCCGGCCTTCTTCGAAGCCGTGCACGGCCACGCGCCCTTCCCTTGGCAGGTCCGCCTCACGGAACAGCTCGTGAGACAGGGGCACTGGCCGGACCTGCTCGACCTGCCGACGGGCACCGGGAAGACCGCGGCCCTCGATTGCGCCGTCTTCCACCTGGCACTGGAGGCGGGTCGCCCGGACCGGAAGGCCCCGCTCCGGGTCTTGTTCGTGGTCGATCGCCGGACCATCGTCGATCAGGCGCATCGCCGGGCCGAGAGCCTGCGAAAGGCCATCACCGGCGCCCAGTCCGGCATCCTTGCGCGCGTCAAAGAGCGGCTCTGCAGCTTCTCGAAGGATGGGGAGGCCCTGGCGGTTGCCATCCTGCGTGGCGGGATCCCGCGCGGCGACGACTGGGCGAGGACCCCGGACCAGCCGCTCCTCGTCATCTCCACCGTCGACCAGGTCGGCTCGCGCCTGCTCTTTCGTGGCTATGGCGTGTCAGACGCGATGAAGTCGATCCACGCCGGACTGCTTGGCAATGACACGCTCTGGCTCCTGGACGAGGTTCACCTCTCTGAGCCGTTCCGCGAGACCCTCGCGGCCGTCGCGGACACGTGGCGCGGCTGGGCTGCGGCGCCTCTGCCCTCGAGGTTTCAGGTTGTCGAGATGTCCGCGACGCCCGGGCACGAACAGCCCGAGCGTCAGATCTTCGGGCTCGCAGCGGACGATCGGGTGCACCGCGTCCTCGAGCGGCGCCTCGAGGCCCGCAAGCCCGTCTCGCTGAAGGCCGAGCTCCGGACCGCCGCCTTCGTCGGCGAGTGCGCGCGGACCGCGGCGACCTTCGCCCACAATCCGGGCGCCTCGGTCGCGGTCGTCGTGAATCGCGTGCGCACGGCGCGCGACGTGGCCGCCGAGCTCACGCGGACCATCCATGATAACGCCGACGTCGTGCTCGTGACCGGCCGCATGCGCCCGCTCGACCGCGATCGGGTGGCGGCTCTGATCGAGCCGCGTGTCGCCGCGGGTCGCGAGCGAGACTCGGCTGGGCGTCCGCTGATCGTCGTCGCGACGCAATGCATCGAGGCAGGCGCCGACTACGACTTCGACGCATTGGTGACCGAGTGCGCGAGCATCGACGCGCTCCGTCAGCGCTTCGGACGCTTGAACCGCCTCGGCGACCTCGGTCACACGCCCGGTGTCATTCTGGGTCGCGCCGGCGATCTCGCGGACGACCCGGTCTACGGAAACGCCCTTCAGGCGACCCTCCAGTGGCTTCGCGCGCAACCGTCGGACCCGCCGCTCGACTTCGGACCGGGCATGACGTTGCCCGCGCCCGACGCGATGGCCACGATGCTCGCACCGCGACCTCACGCACCGATCCTCTTGCCCGCGCACCTCGACGCCTGGACCCAGACGGCGCCCGTGCCGGAGCCCGACCCCGATGTCTCGCTCTGGCTCCATGGACCCAAGCGCGGCCCCGCGGACGTGCAGTTCATCTGGCGGGCTGACCTCGACGGCGCGGTGCTCGCGCGCGCTCATGGGGACGAAGCGATCACCGAGGCTGTGGTCGCCATCGTCCAGGCGGTACCGCCCGCGAACGGCGAGGCGATGGCTGTCCCCTTCGTGGCGGCGAAGCGCTGGCTCGGTGGACTGCCTGAGCCTGACGCCGGCGACGCGGACGTCGAGGGCATGCTCCTGGATCCGGACGACGAGCCGCGCGCGACTGAATCCAGCGGACCGCGTCCGGTTCTCGTGTGGCGCGGCGATGACTCGTACGTGTTGCTCGAAGGTGACGGCGACACGCGCCTCCGACCGGGCGACACGGTGATCGCGCCGGCCAGCTACGGCGGTATCTCGAAAGGCACGTGGTCCCCCGGCAACGGCCACCCGGTGCCGGATCTCGCCGAGGCGGCGACGCTCGTTCAGCGGGGACGCGTCGTGCTGCGTATGCACCCGGAGGTGCTGCGCCCGACCTTCGGTGACGCGTGGGCTTCGTCAGTGCCCCGTCCGAACGACGAGACGCCGGATCGCGACGCCGTGCTCGCATGGCTCGAGCGCGTGGCCGACGCCGCCGATGCACCCGAGGGACTCGCGGAGGCGGCGCGTCGGCTCCTGTCGGAACGCAAGCGGTTCCGGATCGCGCGCGTTCCGGCGCTGGAGGTTACCGCAGATCCCGGCGAGCCCCGGATCACCGAGCGCGAAGTCTGGACGCTCACCAGTCGCAAGCGATGGACGACCGCCGAAGGCGATGCGACCACCGAGGAAGAGGAGGGCTCGTTCACCGGCCGCAAGGTGCCTCTCGCGGACCATCTCCGAGGAGTCGCCGAGTTCGCGGCCGACTTCGCCGAGCGTCTCAGCTTGCCCCGAACCCTTGTCGAGGACCTGCGGCTCGCGGGGTGGTGGCACGACGTCGGGAAAGCTGATCGCCGGTTCCAAAGGCTCCTCCATGGGGGAAGCGCCTACAAGACCGAGAGCGCGACCGAGCCGATCGCGAAGTCCGCGACGGACCGCAACGATCGGCGCGCGCGGCGTCGTGCGCAGTTGCTTTCGGGGTACCCGCGCGGGCAGCGCCACGAGGTGACCTCGGTCGCAATGATGCGAAGCTGCGAAGCCGAGCTGTCGAGCCGTGCCCACGACTGGGACCTCGTCCTGCACCTCGTCGCGTCGCACCACGGGCATTGTCGGCCCTTGGCGCCGTTCGTCGAGGACCCGACGCCGGTCGATGTCACGCTCGAGCATGATGGCCTTCGCGCGACGAGCTCGAGCGCGACCGGACTCGAGCGCCTCGACTCCGGCATCGGCGATCGCTTCTGGGGGCTCGTGCGGAAGTACGGCTGGTGGGGTCTTGCCTGGTTGGAGGCGATCATCCGGCTCGGAGACCATCGGCGCAGCGAGGCGGAGCAAGCCGCCGGAGGTGACGCATGAGCGAGCTCATCTTGACGGGGTTGGACGGTGCCAATCCCCTGGGGTTCCTGGCAGCCATCGGGGTGGTCGAAGCGCTGGAGGCACAGGGGTTCGCGGCGCGGCTTGCGTGGGAGGATCGCGGCGTATGGCAGCCGACGCTGCGGGGCGTGCGCGACGCGGATGAGCTCATCGAGGTCCTCGACGAGGATCGCCTGAGCTGCGCCTCGGACTCGATGCTGCTGTTCGAGTACGACGGAACCTACGATCTCAAACCGCCGCCCGGCGTCTTCCGAGCTAAGCTGAAAACGCTAACCCGAGACGCGCGCCGAGACGCGCGCCGCGCGGTCGACTGGGCCGCCGCGTTTGCCACCGATATCGCCGTTGACAACAACGGGAACACAAAGCCCACGGCACTCCACTTCACAGCGGGCCAACAGACCTTCCTGCAGGTCGCGCGCGAGGTCCAGGCCGGTGTGACCCCCGAGGATCTCCGCGAAGCGCTCTTTGGACCCTGGCGGCGCGAGCGCGGACTCAAGATGTTCGGCTGGGACGCGACAGGCTCGCGGGACTACGCGTTGCGGGCCACGAATCCGAGCACAGACAAGAAGAAGGGCGTTCCTGGCGCCGATTGGCTAGCACTTCGCGGGTTAGTGGCGATCCCGGTCGTCCCGCGCGGACTGCGAATCGTGACCACAGGTTGCCGCGGCGAATGGAAGAGCGAGCGGTTCCGTTGGCCGCTTTGGCGAGCCTGGCTCTCGCGCGACGTAATCCGGACCGTGATGCGAATGCCTGGACTGAACCGGATCTCGAGTGTCGAGCGAACCGCGCGTGGGATTGCGGCGATCTTCGAGTGCGGAATCCGGCGGAGCGATCAAGGCGGATATGGCAGCTTCTCACCGGCCGCGGTCATCTGATTTCCTGGGCGCAGCAAGCAGAACTTTGACGGAGGTTCCATGACCCAAGTCACCATCTCACTCCCCGACGGCGCCCTGGCGTCGGCACGCAAGTCCCCCGATGAAGTCGCCCGCGACATGCGTGTGGCGGTCGCCGTGCGCTGGTACGCCCAAGGCGTCGTCACGCAGGGGGCGGCCGCCGAAATCGCGGGGATGAGTCGGTCCGAGTTCCTCGATACCCTCGGCGATTTCGGTGTCTCGGCGACACAGGAGACGGCCGACGAAATCCGCGAGGTCTTGCGCCGTGGCTGAGGTCTACGTGTTCAACGCGTCGCCGCTGATCCTCCTCTCGCGGATCGATGGCCTGCCGTGGCTTGCCGCAATCGGAAGCGAGCGACTCGTGCCGGCCCGGGTACTCGAGGAGCTGCGCGCGGGCGCCGCACGGGACGCCGCCGCCGCGGAGGTCGCTGCGGCGTCGGGGCTCACGGTGGTCGACGTCGGCGCCATCGATCCGAGGGTCGTCGCGTGGGGGCTCGACCCCGGCGAATCGCATGTTCTGACGTTGGCGCTCGCGCGCGACGCGATCGCTGTCTTGGACGATCGGGCGGCCCGCAGGGCGGCGTCGGCGCTCGGCATTCGGATCGCAGGGACGCTCGGAACGATCGCGCTCTTGGCCCGGCTCGGGGTCGTCGCGGACGCTGCATCCGTCTTCGCACGGCTTCGCGAGGCAGGCCTCTACCTCGATGACGACCTCGTCGCGCGGGTCCTCGCCGAAATCGCGAAGGCCCCATGACGCCCGGCGCCCGTCAGTCTCCCCACGCGTCGCGTTCTTCTTGGATCCGCCGGTCCAGCTCGGCCTTCGGGGTGTGCGGTCCGGTCTCCACGAGGTGGTCGAAGAGCGCGTCGAGTCGCGCCTGGCGCGCTTCATCGGAATCCGCCGACGGGGATGGGGTGTGCGGCGGATGCAGGACCACGGTCACGTCCACCACCGCGCCCTCGGACCCCGGCGGCAGCTCGATGACGAGCTGTCGCGAAGCGCCGACCGACAGCTGGAACTTGAGCGTCTGCATGGATGCCCTCCTTGCGCATGCAAGCGTACACCGCGGTGCCGGAGCTCGTCATGGATGTGGCCAGCGACAGTGAGCAAGAGCCGGAAGCACCACTGATTCCGGCGCGCATGCTGAACGAGTTCACTTACTGTCCGCGGCTCGGCGTCCTGATGTGGGTCGAGGATGCGTGGGCCCCGAGCCATGACACCGTCGAGGGAACCCACCACCACCGACGCGTCGACGTTCCCGGGCCCGACCTTCCGAGTCCAGCGCCTGCCGAAGGCGCCCTCGACGAATCGGACGTCTCGGGCGGGGCCCCCGTCGCACACCCCGGCCAGCCCTCCCCCGATGCGCCTTTCGTGACCCGCTCCGTGTGGCTTTCCGCCGAGTCCGAGCAGCTCACGTGCAAGATGGATCTCGTCGCGGCCACCGACGATGAAGCGGTCCCGGTCGACACGAAACGGGGCGCCGTTCCGAATATCCCCGAGGGCGCCTGGGAGCCCGAACGCGTCCAACTCTGCGCCCAGGGGCTCGTCCTCCGCGCGAACGGCTGGCGCTGCACGCACGGTTTCATCTACTACGCGGCCTCGCGGCGACGCGTGCGCATCGAGTTCGACGACGCGCTCGTCACGCGGACGCGCGAGCTCGTTCTCGCCTTTCGCGAGGCGGCGCAGAAGAAGGAGCTACCAGCGCCGCTCGAAGATTCGCCGAAGTGTCCGCGCTGCAGCCTGGTCGGGATCTGCCTGCCGGATGAGACGCGCCTCCTCGCCGAGATGAACGCGCAGCTCCCGTTGGATCCGGCCCGGCCGCACCGGCAACTCCTGACGCCGGCACCCGACACGGCGCCGCTCTATGTGACGACCCAGGGCGCGCGGATCGGGGTGCGCCACAGTGAGTTCGTCATCTCGGCGCGCGAAGCTTCCGACTCCGCCGTGCCCTCGTCGAAACCCGAGAAAGACACCGAGATCGGGCGCGCCCGCATCGGTGAGACCTCTCAGATCGCGGTCGTCGGCAACGTCCAACTGAGCACGCAAGCGATCGGCGCGGCGATGCGCGAGGACATCCCGGTCTGCTTCTTTTCCTATGGCGGATGGTTCAACGGCATCGCCCGCGGCATGACCCACAAGCATGTGCAGCTGCGCATCGAGCAGTATCGGGCCGCCGATGATACGGCACGGTCTCTCGCCATCGCGCGCACCATCGTCCGCTCGAAGATCCGAAACCAACGGACGCTGGTCCGCCGGAACGCCGAGGCGGACAACGAGCTGGCGCTGCGAGAGATGGCGCGGTTCGCCGAGCTGGCTACGGTGGCGGAGTCGCCGGAGGTCTTGCTCGGCCTCGAGGGCATGGCCGCAAGACACTACTTCCAATCGCTGCCGAACATGCTGAAACCCGAAGCCGGCATGGGCTTCGACTTCGCAACGCGGAATCGCCGGCCGCCGCGCGACCCGGTCAACGCGCTGCTGAGCTTTGCATATAGCCTGCTCACGAAGGACGCGCATGTAGCGCTGGAGGCCGTCGGGTTCGACCCTTATCTCGGCTTCTATCATAAACCGCGATATGGGCGGCCGGCGTTGGCGCTGGATCTCATCGAAGAGTTCCGGCCACTCATCGGGGACTCGACGGTGCTCACCGCCATCAACAACGGCGAGCTGAGCCAGAGCAGCTTCGTCCTGCGTGCCGACGGCTGCGCTCTGACCACGACTGGTCGCCGAGCGTTTGTCTCGACCTATGAGCGCCGGATGGAGCAGCTCATCCAACATCCGCTCTTCGGCTACAAGGTGAGCTGGCGGCGCGTCATCGAGGTCCAAGCGCGGCTCCTGGCTCGACACGTGCTCGGCGAAATCCCGCGCTATGTGCCCATCGAAACGCGCTGAGGAGCTCCGGCGTGCAGCGCATCACCCATATCGTGACCTACGACATATGCGACCCCAAACGCCTCCGCGAGGTCTACCTCATATGCCGGGGATTCGGGGACCACCTGCAGTATAGCGTCTTCCGCTGCGAGCTGACGCCGATAGGCCGGGCCCGCATGATCGCCGCCCTCGACGAGGTCATCCACCATAGCGAGGACCAGGTCCTCTTCGTCGCCCTTGGCCCGAGCGATGGCCACGTGGACGACGCGTTCGAGGCGCTGGGGCGCCCATACCGTACGAAGAAATCCCGGACGACCATCTTTTAGCCGCTAGACGCGCCGAAAAACCTGCGGCATGCTGCTCTTGGACAAGTGAAGAGCCTTCGAGCGCTCCGGTGGTCGCCCAAACCCCTGACAGCGCTCGAAACCCGGAAACCCGCGGAGATGCCCGCAAAGGCAACTCCACGACCGGCCCATAAGGTGTCACGCGCGTGACGTTTAGTGCCCTCCGAAGAACCGTTCGAAACGAGCCCGCCAGGCCCGCGAAAGTAGGCCAGGATGGTGGCGAGCCCGATAACCGGCTTTATGTAAGCCGGCCCCATTGAAGCACACTAGGCGGAAATGTCTCATCGCACCGCCGAGGCGATAACCGGCTTTATGTAAGCCGGCCCCATTGAAGCAGGTGTCTCCGAGCGAGACAAGGCACCTGGCCACGTCGATAACCGGCTTTATGTAAGCC
>SXGT01634622.1_pt1 | contig 11947 bp, 10 predicted proteins | sample 3176221 | NCBI WGS metagenome assembly SXGT01 (sample SAMN11356862, study PRJNA531348) | freshwater metagenome | isolation source: freshwater sample F1-120 | place: China: Fuxian Lake, Yuxi | collected 2017-12-25
ACAGCGGCGCCATCGCCACCTTCGGGATCATGTTGAGGGTGACGAGCAGCGGCATCAGCAGGTTGCGCAGCGGCCGGAACCAGGAGAAGGCCAGCGCCAGCGCGATGCCGACGGCGACGGCCAGCACATAGCCGCCGAACACCTCGGCCGAGGTCGTGCCGATGTGCAGGCCCCAGTTATAGCTCGGCTGCCAGAGCGTCTCGAGCACCGCCATCGGCGAGGGCAGGATGTAGGCCGGCAGGCGCATGCTGGCGGCCTGCCAGAGGGCGAGCAGGGCGAGGTGCGAGAGCACCGCCGGCAGCGCGCGGACGAGCCACGCGCCGACCGCGCCGGCATCGACGCCGCGCCGCTCCGGGGCTGTGCCGGCACGTCCGGCATCGAGGGTGGTGGGCGACATGGGCGGCGGGGCCTCCGCGTCGGTCGTGCGGTTTCGCGTGGGCGGGGGAAGCGTGCGGTCGGGAGCCCCCGGCTCAGAAGACGCCGGAGCGGACCTCGAACTTGCTGGGCTTGCCGTAGGCTTGCCTGCCGCTCTTCACCCACTCCGCGACCCAGCGGACCATGGTGTTGATCGGCACCACCGGGTTGCCGAGCAGGTCGGCGGCCGCGTCGCAGTTGACGTAGAGGCAGTCGGCCTGTTCCTCGCCGACGAAGGTCGGCTCGATGCCGAAGTGCTCGCCGAAGGCGGTGGCGATGCGGCGGACGCTGACGCACTCCGGCCCGCCGATGTTGATCGGCGACGACGGCACCTCGCAGTGGAGAAGCAGGCGGGCGATCTGGGCGGCGGCGTCGCCCTGCCAGATGACGTTGACGTGGCCCGTGGCGAGCGGCACCGGCTTGCGGTTCAGCACCCAGCCGGCGATCTCCTGGAAGACGCCGTAGCGCATGTCGATCGCGTAGACGAGGCGGGCGATGCGGCCGGGCGTGTCGGTCAGGCGCGAGTAGTGCTGGAAGACGCGCTCGCGGCCGACGACGGAGTTGGCGTACTCGCCGGGCCGCGCGAACGGCGGAGAGGCCTCGGTGACGCCGCCGTGCAGCGGGTTACCCCACGGATAGACGTGGATGGTCGAGAAGGCGACGATGCGCGAGCCGGCGAAGTGCTTCGCCACGATCGCCGGCGCCAGAACGTTCATCGCCCAGAGCAGGTCCTCACGCCCTTTGTAGTCGAACTTCAGGCCGGCCATGTAGATGACGTTCTTCAACTTCGGCAGCTCGCCGACGGCCTTCTCGTCGAGGAGATCGCAGCGGATCGTCTCGACGCCGGCGCGCTGGAGGTTCTCGGCGAGGCCGGCCTCGGAGAAGCGTGCGACACCGACGACGCGCTTTTCGGGGGCGGCGCGCTTGATCATCCGGGCGAGGCAGATGCCGACCTTGCCGGCGACGCCGAGGATGATGACGTCGCCGTCGATGCGGGCGAGGTCCTCGACCAGCGCCGCCGTCGGCGTCGACATGAAGTCCTCGAGGTGGGCGACGTCCTCGAAATGCATCGGGAACATCGAGGGGTCGAGGGTGACCGGGGTCGAGGGTCGGTCGAGCATGGGGTCCTCCCGGGCGTCTTGTTGGTCGAAGCGGATGGATTAGGCGACGCGCGGCAGGGCGGCGCCGCGGTCGGACAGCCAGCGGTCGCGGTGCTCCGCCACGAAGGCGTCGTCGTTCATCTCGGGATACTGGGCGTAGACGCGGTCGATCGCCGCCGTCTGCCCCGGGCTCATCGTCTCGGCCGGGTCGAGGCACCAGGTGCCGGCGACGAGGCCCTGCCGGCGCAGCACCTCGAGGCAGCCGGGGATGCAGCCCTTGAGGTCGTGGTGGGCGTCGTAGATGGCGCCGTTGCAGTCGGTGACGATGGAATCGAGGGCGAGGAGGTCCGCCGGCACGTCGGCATCGTCGGCGAGCGTGTGGATGCGGGCGAGCATTTCGACCGCCGACTTCGTCCAGACACTCCAGTGGCCGAGCAGGCCGCCGCGGATGCGCACGCGGCGCTCGCCACCCTTGCCGTCGCGCACCACGAACGGTGCGAGGAGGTCGAGGACGATGTGGTCGTCGTTGCCGGTGTAGCGGGTGACGCGATCCTCCGCGCCGGCGTCGGCGACGGCGCGGACCACGTCGATCGTCCGGTAGCGGTCGAACGGCGCCATCTTGATGGCCACCGCATTGTCGATCGCCGCGAAGCCGCGCCAGAAATCATAGGACAGGTGGATGCCACCGACGGCCGGCAGCAGCGCGAAGCCGATGATCGGCATGATGCCGGCGATGGCCCGGCAGTGCTCCAGGATCTCGTCCTCGCCGGCGCCGCGGAAGGCGGCGACGTTGACGAGGGCCGCATGGTAGCCGAGGCCGCGCGCCACCTCCGCCTCAGCCTTCGCCTGCTCCGTCCGTCCGGTCACGCCGGCGACGAGCACGGCGTTACCGCCGCTCCAGTCGGCCGCGGTCTCGGCTGCCAGCGCCAGCACCGGCTCGTAGAGGCCGGCCTTGCGGATGGCGAACTGGGTGGTGTGGACGCCGACGGCGACGCCGTGGGCGCCGGCGTCGATGTAGTAGCGGGTGAGCGCGCGCTGGCGGACCCGGTCGAGCTTGCGGGACGCATCCAGCGCCAGCGGATGGGCGGGCAGCACCGCGCCGCGGCGGATCGCGGCCAGGATCGGCGCCGGGATGTCGCTGATGGTTCGGATCATGGGCGGCCTCCCAAGGGGTGCGTGCGGAACTGGTCTCTTCAGCGGACCAGTGGTCGCGGATCAGACGGCGGTGGCGAGCGGCGCGGCGGGTGCGGTGAACAGCGCCGGGTCCATCACCGGCAGCGGGTCGAGGATGCGCACCGGCGCATACTCCATGCGGTCGAGCACGTGCGCCCGGACGTCGACGCCAGGGGCGATCTCGGTGAGGACGAGGCCGTCCTCGGCGACCTCGAACACCGCCCGCTCGGTGACGATCATCGCCTGCTGGCCGCGGTTCCGCACCCCGTCGCGGACGCGGTAGGTGATGCTCTCGGCGCTTCTCACGAACTTCGACACCTTGCCGTCGCGGACGATCCGGAGCCGGCCGTCCTCGATCACCGTCTCGAGCCCGGCGGTGGTGAAGGTGCCGGTGAAGACGAGGCGAGCGGCGTTCTGGGCGATGTCGGTGAAGCCGCCGGCGCCGGGATTGGCGGTGCCGAAGCGGCTGACATTGACGACGCCGTCGCCGTCGAACTGCGCGAAGGCGAGCGCCGCGAACCGGCAGAGGCCGCCGTCGATGACGTCGAACTGGTAGAGCCCGTCGAGGATCGCGTCCGGGTTGATGTTGGCGGAGAACTGCCAGCCCGACATGACGACGCCGCCGAACGAGCCGTGCTCGGTGGTGAACCAGTAGTCCGCGAGGCGCCCATCGTCGAACAGGCCCTGCTCGGCCATGACGAGGGGAATGTCCGCGGCGGCGCCGAAGCCGAAGATCGACAGCTCGCGCGGCCTGACCTCGCGCGCCGCCCGGGCGGCGATCAGCCGGTCGGGACCGGCCTCCGGCCGCGGCAGCTCGTGGAGCGGCCGGCGCTGGCCGGAGAAGTAGGCGGGGTCGAACGGCGTGCCGGTACCCATCATCATGCCGGCATCGACGACGATCTGATCGACCAGCATGCCGGGGATGCGCACGTCCGGCGCGGCCCGCGCGCCGGCCTCGACGATGCGGCGCACCTGCGCGATCACCCGGCCGCCGGAGGCCTTGGCGGCGAGCGCCAGGCCGATGTTGGAGGAGACCAGCGCCTCGTCCTCGAAGGAGAGGTTGCCGTGCTCGTCGGCGCTGGAGGCGCGCAGTATGGCGACGTCGATCGGCCAGGTCGGATAGTAGAGGAATTCCTCGCCCTCGAAGCTGACCTTACGGACGAGCTCGTCGCGGGCGCGCTCGGTGAAGCGGCCGCCGCCGTGGTCGGGGTCGATGTAGGTGCCGAGGCCGACGCGGGTGAGGTAGCCCGGGCCGCGGCGCGCCACCTCGCGCAGCCAGTGCATCGAGGCGCCGATCGGCCAGGAATAGGCCTCGATGCGGTTCTCGCGGATGAGCCGCATCAGCTCCGGCCGGCGGCCGGTGGCGGGATCGACGGGGTTGATGTAGGAACCCGAGACGATCCGCTTCATCAGCCCTTCGCGGGCGACGTGGTCCATGCCGCGGATGCCCTGGGCGTCGCCGGTGCCGCACGGGAAGTAGAAGGTGAGGTCGCGCGGCGCGGCGGTGGCGGCGAAGCGGTCGCCGAGCGCCTTCAGCACGCGGTCCGGCGTGATCCAGCCGATGACGCCGACGGAGGCGACGGTTGCGCCGTTGGGAATGGCGGCGACGGCGGCCTCGGCGGACACCACCTTGGCGCTGCGGCCGGCACTGCTGCGGGACACGTGCGTGTTCATGCCTTCACCGTGAAGCGGGCGAGCGTCGTGCGGGCTTCTTCGCTTTCGCACTCGGCGACGAAGCGGCGGCCGGCCTCGCGGTCGAGCCGCTCGCCCTCGGCCGCCACCAGCGGCTCGAAGAAGCGCTTGGTCGAGACGGCGGCCGCGCGCGGCAGCGCCGCCAGCCGCTCGGCGAGCGTGGTGGCGCGGGCGAGCGCCTCGCCCTTCGGTGAGAGCACGTCGGCGACGCCGAGGCGGTGGGCCTCCGTGCCGTCGATCGGCTCCGCGCCCCAGACGAGGGCGCGGGCGCGTACCGGCCCGACACGGGCGGCGAGCGCCCCGAGCCCCCACGGTGGCAGCCAGCCGTTGACGACCTCCGGCAGGTGCCAGCGGGTGTCGGCGGCGGTGACGACGAGATCGCAGGAGATCGCCAGGATGAAGCCGCCCCCGAGGGCGTAGCCTTCGACCGCGGCAACGACCGGCACGTCGAGCGCCCCGATGGCGCGGGCGACGGCGGCCGTCTCGGCCTCGTGGCGGCCCATGCCGGCGACGTCGAGGCGGCCGAGCTCCTTCAGGTCGCTGCCGGCGCAGAAGGCCGGCGGCGCGCCGGTGAGCACGACGGCACCGACGGCTGGATCAGCGTCGGCGGCGGCCAGCGCGTCGGCGAGACGGGCCATCAGCGCGGTGCCGAGCGCATTGCGCCGCTCGCTCCGGTCGATGGTGAGCCGCATCACGCCGCCCTGTCGTTCGCTCAGGATCATCTCGGAACTCTCGTCAGTCGAGGCGGGCGCCGTCGCGGTTGAGGAGGAGGCGGAGGTCGGCGCCGTCGATCGCCCGCGGGGCGACGCGGTCGCGCACCGCGATCGCCGCCGCGTGGCCGATGGCGTGGCCGTAGCCGAAGCACTGGGCGGTGACGCGGGCCGAGGCGACGGCCTCGTGCTCGGCCGACAGGCAGCGCCCGGCGGCCAGCAGCCCCTCGCCCTGGACGGGCACGAAGCAGCCATAGGGCACCTCGTAGACGTCCTCGATCAGCCACTCGACCTTGGGCTTCGCGCCGGCGTGCAGCTCGATCGGCCAGGGTGAGCGGGCGATGCCGTCGCGGACTTTTGTCCCGGCGACGACGTCGGCGTTGGTCAGCTTGGCGACGCCCTCGATCTGCCGGGTCTGGCGGACGCCGACCTGCACGCCGGTGTCCTCGACGAAGGCCTCCTCGCAGCCGGCGAGGTGGTCGCGGAAGAAGCGCGCGTACTCGCGGATCTGCAGGCGGCCCTCGATCTCGGCCTCGGTGAAGTCGTCGCGAAGGAGCGGGTTGAGCTCGCGGCCGTCGGCGCCGATCACCCGCGTGCAGTTGCACAGGAGCTCGCCGGGACGGGTGGTGGTGAACAGCCAGATTTTTGCACGCGGGAGCCGGTAGTTGTTGCCGGCCCCGGCCTCCTGGATGAGCGCGGTCACCTCCGCCGGCATGATGGTGTCGGTGCCGTAGCGGGCCAGAAACCGGGCGGTATCGACGCCGAGCATGCGGAAGATCATCGTCGGGTTCTGCACCCGGCCGTGGTCACCGATGAAGGCGGGCAGGCCGGCCATCGCGACGACGTCGGCGTCGCCGCTGGCGTCGATGGTGACGGGGGCGCGCAGGTCGAGCGGGCCCTGCTTGGTCCACACCTCGAGGCCGTCGACGCGGTCGCCGTCGAGATGGACGCCGGTCGCGACCGCGTGGAAGATCACCTTCACGCCCGCCTCGGCCAGAAGCGCGTCGGCCGTCTCGCGCCAGACCAGCGGATCGTGCACGCGGGTGTAGGTCTTGCCGTAGCGGACCGGCGGGGCGAGGCCGCCCATCGCCGCCAGGCGGTCGGCGAAGGTGGCGGCGAAGCCGAAGACGACCTGGCGCGGCGGTGCGCCTGCGTCGTCGCTCGCCTCGTAGAGGCCGCAGATGGTGCCGGAGTGGCCGGCCACCGCCCCGCCGCCGCAAAAGCCGTAGCGCTCGACGAGGGCGACGCGGAGCCCCTGCCCGGCCGCGGTCACCGCCGCCGCGACGCCGGCCGCACCGCCGCCGAGAACGGCGACGTCGACACTGAGGCGCTCGCGGGGACGGCGATCCATGACAGCGTTTCCTCGACCCGAACCGGCGGCGCTTGTGGTCGCACCGTCCTTGCTATGCAACTGACATATCAGTTGTGCCGATTGATGGTCAAGTCGTATGTTGCGGGCGTCGCACCCCGTGCAGCAGGTGGCTCGATGCCGGTCCCGAACCTCTCCCCGACACCGCCCGCCCCCGATGCGGCGCCGGAATCGCTCGCCGAGTTCGCCTATCGCCGCATCGAGGAGATGATCGTCACGCGGGCGCTGCCGCCGGGCTCGATGATCTCGGAGAACGGTCTGGCCGAGGAGCTGAAGTGCGGCCGCACGCCGGTGCGCGAGGCGCTGCAGCGGCTGCGCAACGAGGGCTTCGTCGAGATCCACCCGCGCCGCGGCGCGCTGGTGAGCTCGATCGACGTGATGCGCCAGATCGAGCTTCTCGAGGTGCGGCGCTCGCTGGAGGACCTCGTGGTGCGCCTCGCCGCCGAGCGCGCCAACGCCGCCGAGCGGGCGGAGATGCTGCGGCTCGCCGACGCCATCGTGGCGGCCGCAGCAGCGGCGGACCAGGCGGGCTACCTCGCCGCCAACCGGTCGATCCACGAGATCGAGGCGCGGGCGGCGCGCAACGCCGTGCTCGCCAAGACCATCGGCGTCATCCACGGCCTGTCGCGGCGGTTCTGGTACGCCTATATCGAGGACACCGGCACCTTCGACACCGGCGCCCGCCTGCACGCGGTGACCTTGCGGGCGATCGCGGCGGGTGACGCCGCCGGCGCGGCCGACGGGGCGGCGCGCCTGCTCGATTTCCTCAACGACCTCACCCAGCGGGCGCTGCACCGGCGGCTGTGACCGGCGACAGCGTCAGACGGTCTCGGCGGTGGGTCTCGGGAGGCGTTGGCGACGGCCGGCGTCCCAGTGGGGGACGGCGCGCTGGATGATGTTGCCGGCATCCGAGATGTCGGCGCTGACGGCGCGGCGGGCGCGGGCGCCGTCGCCGATGTCGAGCGCCTCCAGGATCTCGGTGTGATGGTCGAGGCCCTGGCGGATCGTCGCCTCCTGCCGCATGACGTTGAGGAGCGGGCCGGCGCGCAGCCACAGCCGCTCGATGATCGGCAACAGCCCCTGCGAGCGCGCCGCCCGGTAGATCTTGAAGTGGAAGCGGCGGTTGAGGGCGAGGTAGTCCGCGACGCCGCCCGACTGCACGCAGAGCTTCATCGCCTCGTTGATCGCATGGATTTCCCGGCGCTCCTCGGGGCTGATGGTCGAGGCCGCCCACTCGGCCGCCGACCCCTCGATGGCGCAGCGGATGCGGAAGAGGTCGGCGACCTGGGCGACGTCGACGTCGGGCACCGAGACACCGCGGTTCGGGTGATCGATCAGCGCCTCGTCGTTGACGAGCTGGCGGAGCGCCTCCCGGACCGGCATCGCGCTGGTGCTGAAGCGCTGCGAGAGTTCGCGCACCACCAGGCGGTCGCCGGGCTTGAGGTCGCCGTTCATCAGCGCCGCCTTGAGCTCGGCATAGATCGCCGCGTGGGCGGTGCCACGCACCTCGCGGCCCGCCTCGGGCGCGGCCGGGGGCATCGCCGGCTTTGCCGCGGTCATCCGGTCACCGTCGGCAGGAGGGACCGGTTGACGGTGACGATCTCGTCGACGGCGTCCACGAAGGCCTTCGCCTCGGCGTCGCCGAACGGGATCGACAGGGCGATCATGCCGCGCGGGGCGATGTAGAAGCCGCGCAGCAGCAGCTCGACGTGCAGCAGGGCGAGATACTGCGGATCCACGGCATCGAGGACGTGCGGGTCGTCGACCGGGCCGGCGATGAAGTGGATGTTCATCAGGGAGCCGACGCCGGTGACGGTGGCCGCGATGCCGTGCCGGTCGAAGCAAGCCTGCAGGTCGGCGCGCAGGCGGTCGCCCGCATCGTTCACGTGCCGGCTCGCCGCTTCCGTCAGCACGTCGGTAAAGCCGGCCATGCCGCCGGCCATGCTGAGCAGGTTGTTGTTGAAGGTGCCGCCGTGGGAGAAGGCCCCGGGTCGCGAGGGGTCGAAGCGGTCGAGGACGTCGGCGCGGCCGCCGAAGCAGCCGAAGCTCGCGCCACCGCCGAGATATTTGCCCATGGTGACGAGGTCCGGCGTCAGGCCGTGGCGGCCGTGCAGCCCGCGGAAATCGAGGCGCGAGGTCATCACCTCGTCGAGGATCATCAGCGCCCCGCAGGCCTCCGTCTCCGCCCGGACGAGGTCGAGGAAGTCCTTCGTCGCCGGGATGCAGCCGCCGCCGCCCATCATCGGCTCGAGGATCACCGCGGCGAGGTCGGCGGCGTGGGCGCGGATGAGCGCACGCGTTCCCTCGAGGTCGTTGTAGTCGGCGAAGACGAAGGGATAGGGCAGGTTCAGCGGCGAGCCGCCGTGGGCGAAGGTCAGCACGCCGCCGTGATAGCCCTCGTGCATGGCGATCACCGTCGACCGGCCGGTCACGGCGCGGGCGGTGGCGATCGCCATGATGTTCGCCTCGGTGCCGGAATTGCAGAAGCGGACACGCTCGAAGGCCGGGAAGCGCTCGACGAGGGCGCGGGCGTACTCGGCCTCGATGATGTTGGGCGCGCCGAGCGACAGGCCGCCGTCGATGATCGCCTTTTGCGCGGCGGCGATCACCGGGTTGGAGTGGCCGTAGAGCGCGGCGGAATACTCGGAGATCAGGTCGACGTGGACGTGGCCGTCGAGGTCGGTGACGCGGCAGCCCTCGCCGCCGACGAAGGTGAGCGGGAACGGCGGATAGTAGAGGACGGCGCGGGTGTTGCCGCCGGGCAGCACGTCCATCGCGGCGCGGTGGCGGTCGTGGCTCTTCGGGTTCGCCGCCGTGTAGCGGGCGTAGGCGTCGGCGATCGCCTGTCCGAGATCGGCATTGCGGCGGAGCGGCGCGGCGTTGCTCATGGCTGCTGTGTATCCCGTTGGTTCAGCCTCGCGGCCGCCTCGCGGCTGCGACGGTCGTTGCGCCAGGCGGCGAGGCGCTTGGCGAGGTCCGGCGCCTCGACGAGCACGACGAGGAGGAGGATGCCGCCGCGGGCGAGGTCGATCACCCAGGTCGGCATCGCGAGCTGGATGAAGATCGTGTCGAGCAGGCTCAGGGCGAGGACGCCGACGAGGATGCCGATGACGCTGCCCCGCCCGCCGCGCACGTCGATGCCGCCGACCAGCACCGCGGTGACGGCGAAGATGAACGGGTCGAGGCCGAGATCGTACTTCGCGGCCGTCGTCGAGTAGGCGAACAGCGCGCCACCGAGACCGCAGAGCGCGCCCGAGAGGATGAAGACACCGCCGACGACGCGGCCCGCCGGCACGCCCGACGCCCGCGCCGCGCGGCGGTCGGCGCCGGCGGCGCGGAGCATCGGGCCGACAGCCGTGTGCCGCATCGCGACCCACACCAGCGCGAACACGGCGAGCACGATCAGGCTGCGGGGCGAGAAGACCCAAGCCACCGTGTCGTCGAGCCAGAGGCCGACGTCGTAGTTGCCGTAGGCGAGGATGCCCTCGCCCGCCACGATGTGGCAGAGGCCGGCGACGACGATGTAGCCGCCGAGCGTCAGCGGCACCGAGCTGATGCCGGTGGCGGCCTGAATGCCCCCCTGCACGGCGCCGATGACGATGCCGGCGCCGACAGCGACGGCGATGCCGAGAAATGGCGAGGCCTCGCCGAACTTCACCGCCAGCAGCCCGCCGAGGGTGAAGACGGCGATCGTCGAGAGGTCGAACTCGCCCGCCATTACGGTGAGGCCGACGGCGAGCGCGACGAGCCCGAGGGTTGCCGCGTTCTGGACGGTGTTGAAGACGGAGAAGGTCGTCAGCGGCACGCCGGCCGAGAGCGGCACGGTGACCGCGAGGACCGCAATCACCGCCAGGATCGTCGGGGGCAGGATCGCCCGCATGCGCCGCTGCCGGGCGGCGGAGGTGGCGGCGGCCGCGCTCATCGGCGCTGCTCCTGGCGCAGGTGCGCCGCCAGCGCGAAGGCGATTACCACGAGGCCCTTCAGGAGGATCTGCGATCCGGTCGAGAACCCGCGCAGCAGCACGAGGTCGTTGACGACGGCGATGACGGCGACGCCGATCATCGTGGCGAACACCGTGCCGCGGCCCCCGGAAATGGCGGCACCGCCGATCAGCACCGCGGCGATGGCGTCGAAGCCGAGGCTGCCGCGGTTGAGCAGCAGCGACGCCGAGTGGTTGAAGCTCGCCATGAACATGCCAGCCATCGCTGCCGAGACGCCGGCGATGGCGAAGACGCCGGCGCCGATGCGGTCGACCGGCAGGCCGGCGGCGACGGCGGCGACGCGGTTGTCGCCCATCAGGTAGATCATCGGGCCGAGCCGGGTGAAGCGCAGCATCGCCTCCGTCAGCACGACGAGGCCGGCGAGCGCGAACAGGCCGACCGGCAGACCGAGCAGGCGGCCGTTCAGCATCTGGTAGGACGTGTTCGCCGGATTGATGGTGGCGCCCTGCGAGAAGGCGACGGCGACGCCCTCCAGCACCGCCGCCGCGGCGATCGTGACGATGATCGGGTTGGCATTCCAGCCGCTGATGACGACGCCCTGCACGGCACTCACGGCCAGCGCCGCCACGAGCGTCAGCGCGATGGCGGCCGGCAGGCCGAGCGACAGGCTCGCCATGAAGATCATCGCCGACACCGTCGCGGTGGTGGCGAGCGCCAGCGAGACAAAGGCGCCGGAGACCATCACCAGCGTCATGCCGACCGACACCATGCCGACGAAGATCATCGACGACAGGATCGCCTGCAGGTTGGCGAGCGTGAAGAAGCCCTGGGTCGTCACGGCTGTCGCGAGGATGGCGACGACGAGGACGGCGACCAGCGCCGGCAGCAGCGCGCGCCGCACGGTGGCGGACCAGGATGCGCGCTGGCGGATGGTGGCGGGCGACAGCGTGGCCTCGCTCATGGCACCACCGCCTCCCCGCCGTGCGTCATGTCCGACAAGAGCCGGACGCTGTCGGTGTCCGTCACGGGGCGGCGCGAGACGATGCGGCCGGCGCGCATCACCACCACCTCGTGGGCGAGCGCCAGCACCTCGTCGAGGTCGGAGGAGGCGAAGACGACCGCGACGCCGTTCGCCGCGAGGCCGCGCAGGAGCGCGTGGATGTCGGCCCGTCCGCCGACGTCGACGCCGCTCGTCTGTTCGTCGAGGAGCAGCACGAGCACGTCGTCGCGCTCGAGGCAGCGGCCGAGGAAGGTCTTCTGCTGGTTGCCGCCGCTGAGGCGCCCGACCGCCTCGCCGAGGCGGGTGCGGTCGACGCCCGCGCGCTCGGCGATCCGGCGGGCCGTGTCGCGGACGCGGCGGCGTGACAGCAGGCCCCCCGGCGACAGCGCCGGGAGCCGCGTCGCCACGAGGTTCTCGGCGATCGACCGCGTCAGGAACAGGCCTTCCGCCTTGCGGTCCGACGACAGGAAGCCGATGCCGGCGGCGAGCGAGGCGCGCGGGTCACCGAGCGGCACGCGGCGCCCGGCGACGCGGATGTCGCCGACGGC
>SXGT01088906.1_pt1 | contig 11945 bp, 14 predicted proteins | sample 3176221 | NCBI WGS metagenome assembly SXGT01 (sample SAMN11356862, study PRJNA531348) | freshwater metagenome | isolation source: freshwater sample F1-120 | place: China: Fuxian Lake, Yuxi | collected 2017-12-25
GGCCACCGAGGTCCGGGCGCTGGCCCAGCGAGCCGCCACGGCCGCCAAGGAGATCAACGCCCTGATCTCGACCTCATCGAGCCAGGTGCGTGAGGGCGTGGGCCTCGTCGACCAGACGGGACAGTCGCTCGTCACCATCGTCGGGCAGGTCGGCGCGCTGCACGAGATGGTGGCTGAGATCGTGGCCTCCGCGCAGGAGCAGTCCAGCGCCCTGGCCGAGGTCAATGTGGCCGTCAATCAGATGGACCAGACGACCCAGCAGAACGCCGCCATGGTGGAGCAGTCCACGGCCGCCAGCCACAATCTGCTGCGCGACGCCGCCGAGCTGCATCGGCTGATCCGGCGGTTCCAGGTGTCGGCGAACCGGGCCATGCAGGACGGGGCCGACGCCTCTGTGCTGGCGGCCTGATCCGCGCCGGAGGCGGGTCCGCCCTTCTTTCCCCGCTCGTCCATCCCCCCGCGACATCGGCGGTGATTACGGATATGGGGGCGCGATGGAATTGGTTTCGTTTTCGGTGGGTTGCAGAACGGTCGGGCGTGAAGGCGCCCGGGGGGCGCGGACGTGAGCGCGTTCTGGGAGACCAAGTCGCTGCAGGAGATGACCGCCGCCGAATGGGAGAGCCTGTGCGACGGGTGCGGGCTGTGCTGTCTGGTGCGGTTCGAGGATGAGGACACCGGCGAGGTGATCCCCACGCGGGTGCACTGCAAGCTGTTCGATTCCACGGCCTGCGCCTGTTCGGACTACGCCGGGCGGCAGGCCCAGGTGCCGGACTGTGTGAAGTTGAGCCCCGCCAATATCGGCGGGCTGAAATGGATCCCGAAGTCATGCGCCTACCGCAGGCTGCACGAGGGGCGGGGGCTGGCGGAGTGGCATCCGCTGATCTCGGGCGATCCGGAGAGCGTGCACCGGGCCGGGGTGTCGATCCGGGGCCAGACCATCAACGAAATGACCCTGAACGAGCCCGAGGACGCCCTGGACTTCGAGGCGCCCGAATGGATGGCGGAGCGGGGCCTGCCCGGTAGAAAAAACCGCGCTCGCTAAGAAAGCCTTTGTCTTATGGCGCCAGTCTCCCGCGCTGAGGGAGGGACGGTGTTTGTCGGACGGAGACTCGCACACCAAACAGGCGGAGACCGGCGAGGCGTCGCCGTTCGACCGGCTGACCAGTCTGGCGGCGACCCTGTTCGAGGCGCCCGCCGCGCTGGTGTCGATCACCGACGGGCATCGTCTGCGGTTCCGGTCGCGTCTGGGCATCGACGTGGCGGAGGTGGACCGCGAGACCGCCTTTACGCCCCATGCGGTGGAGCTGGGGCAGGGCGGCGTGCTGGTGGTCGAGGACGCCAGCCTGGATCCCCGGTTCGAGAACAGCCCCCATGTGGCCGGCGATGGCTGTGTGCGGTTCTACGCCGGTGCGGTCATCACCACGCGGGACGGGCGCAACGTTGGCGCGCTGTGCGTGCTGGACGACAAGCCGAGGCCCCGGCCGGATGAGGCGAAGCTGAAGGCGCTGAGGAGCATGGCGCAGCTGGCCGCAGACATGCTGGAGAAGCGCGAGGAAGCCCTGTCGGCGCGCGAGAGCCTGGAGATGCTGGACATGGCCGAGGCCGTGTCAGGGGTCGGCCACTGGCGCGTGGATGCGCTGACCGGCGAACTGAAATGGTCGGAGCAGGTCTATCACGTGCACGGGGTGGACCCGGACAGCTTCGAGCTGACCGTGGCGAACGCCCTGGCCCTCTATCACCCCGATGACCGGGCCGAGGCGGAGGCCAAGGTTCGCGGCAGTCTGGAGACAGGCGAGCCCTACGCCTTCAAGCTGAGGATCGTGCGGCCGGACGGGGAGGTGCGCCTGGTGCAGTCGCAGGCGGTGACCCAGTCGGACGCACAGGGGCGGGTGACCGCCCTGTTCGGCGTCTATCAGGACATCACCGACCGGGAGGAGGCCCTGAACCGGGCCCGCAGGAACGAGAACCGTTACCGCCTGCTGGCCGACAACATCAGCGACGTCATCACCCGGGTGAAGGCGGACGGCAGCAGCAACTACATCTCGCCGGCGGTGGAGCGGGTGATCGGCTGGTCACCGATGGAGATGGCCGGGAAGAAGGCCCAGGACTTTCTGCTGGAGGAAGACCGGCCGATCTTCCTGAACGCCCTGGCCGAGGTGCTGAAGACCGGCGAGCCGCGCCGGGTGCAGTACCGGGCCCAGCACCGGAACGGCGAGATCCGCTGGGCCGAGAACAACATGCAGCGGGTGCAGAACAGCCGGGGCGAGCATGAGGTGGTGTGCTGCATCCGCACCATCGACGACCGCAAGGCCCTGGAGGACGAACTGGTCCAGACGCTGGAGAAGAGTCGTCGGCAGGGCAGCCGCTATCGTCTTCTGGCCGAGAACATGGCGGACGTGATCTGCCGGGTGCGGCCGGACGGGACGTGCCCCTATCTGTCGCCGGCCGGCGAGCAGATCCTGGGCCTGAGCCGCGAGGAGATGATCGGGCGCAAGGCCCAGGACTTCCTGGTCGAGGCGGACCGGCCCAGGCTGTTGCGCGTGCTGGCCGAGGTGCACCGGACCGGCAAGAGCGCGACCCTGGAGTACCGGGTGCAGCCCAAGGGCGGTGAGCCGGTGTGGGTGGAGGGCAGCTTCCGCAAGGTGGCGGAGGACGACCCGGAAGGCGAACTGATTGCGGTGATCCGCGAGATCGGCCCGCGCAAGGTGCTGGAGGCCGAGCTGACGGCGGCGAAGGATCGGGCCGAGGCGGCGGCCAAGGCCAAGAGCGAGTTCCTGGCGAACATGAGCCACGAACTGAGGACGCCCCTGACCAGCGTGGTCGGCTTCGCCGGACTGCTGGGCCAGAGCCGGTCGCTGGGCGACGAGGAGCGGCGCTATGTGGAGCGGATCGCGGCGGGCAGCGAGGCCCTGCTGGCGGTCATCAACGACATTCTGGACTACTCCAAGCTGGAGGCGGGGGCGGTGGAGCTGGACCCGCACAGGTTCGACCCGCTGGCCCTGGCCCAGGCGGGCGTGGAGCTGATGGAGGGCCAGTGCCGGGCCAAGGGCCTGTACCTGAAGCTGGAGACCGACCCGGACCTGCCCCCGGGCCTGATCGGGGATTCGGGGCGGTTGCGGCAGGTTCTGCTGAATTTGTTGTCCAACGCCGTGAAATTCACGACCGAGGGCGGGGTGATGGTGACCGCGTCCTGCGAGCCGGGGACGGACGGGCGGGTGTGGCTGTCGCTGTCGGTGAAGGACACCGGCGTGGGGGTGTCCGACGCCCAGGTGGAGCAGCTGTTCGACCGCTTCACCCAGGCGGACGCCTCGACCACGCGGACCTTCGGCGGGACCGGGCTGGGCCTGGCCATCTCGCGCCAGCTGGTGGAGATGATGGGCGGCGAGATCAGCGCCTTCGGGACGCCGGGCGAGGGTTCGACCTTCTGGTTGCAGGTTCCGCTGCCCATGGCGGACGGGGCGGAGGATCAGGCCGAGGGCGAGGCGGTGCGCGCCATCGGCGCGGCACGCATCCTGATGGCTGACGACGCCCCGGCGAACCGGGAGCTGGTCAGCGTGCTGCTGGGCGGCATGGGGCTGACGGTGGACACGGTGGAGAACGGCGCCGAGGCCGTGGAGGCGGTGCGCCAGGACGCCTATGACCTGGTGCTGATGGACGTGCACATGCCGGTCATGGACGGGCTGGACGCCACGCGGGCCATTCGCGGGCTGGGCGGCGGGATCGGGCGGATTCCGATCATCGCCCTGACCGCCAATGTGGGTCGCGAACAGGTGCAGACCTGTCTGGAAGCCGGGATGAACGGCCACCTCGCCAAGCCCATCGATGTGAACCAGATGGCCCGGACCCTGTCGGACTGGCTGAACGCCGACGAGGCCCGCCTGGCGGTGGGGTAGGGGCGTTGCATTCTCCTCCCCGCGAGCGGGGAGGAGAGCGCCAGATAGGGGCGGAAACCGCAGTTTGATCCCGCATTTTTCGGAGCCAATGCCAAGGCGCACAAGGGTCGGGCGGTTAATTTCGTCCGTTTTTCCGACCGTGGACGCTGGTCCCGTACTCTTGGGGCATGACGGGAAAAACCGAAGAGAGCGGGACGGGCGATGTGACGGCGTGGTGCCTGGACGAACTGGAAGCGATGCTGGCCGAACAGGTCCGGCTGCTGAAGAGCCAGAAGCCGAAAACCGACGAAGAGCGGCCCACCTACGTCCGCAGGCTGAAGGACCTGATCGTGGCGGCGCGGATGCTGGCCGTGGCCAAGGCGTCCATGGCGCGGGCCGTTCAGGCCGTGAGGCGGGCCGCGAGCGCCGGGGACGATCAGGCCGTGAGCCGCGCCGTTCGCGCGGGCCTTAAACAGGAGGGGGACGAGTTCCGGGCGAATGACCACGATCTCGAACGGCGTCAGGCCGCCATTAACGCTCGCTTCGCTGCGATGGCTCCAGGGCCTCACTGCGGCGGAGCGGGACGCCCTGGGAGCGGAGGTGACGAGCGCCCTGGAGCAGTCCTGGCTGTTGCGGGCGCGTGAGGACCAGAAGGGCCCGTACGACTCGCCCTCGGTCTGGCTGATGCTGGGCGGGCGGGGGTCGGGCAAGACCTTCGCCGGAGCCGGATGGGTGCTGGACCGGGCCTGGGAGGGCGCGCGCATCGCCCTGGTCGGACCCAGCCTGCACGACGTGCGCGAGGTGATGATCGAGGGGCCGTCGGGGGTGATGCAGCTGGCGCCGCCCGACGACCGGCCCCGGTGGGAAGGGTCGCGGCGGCGGCTGGTCTGGCAGGGCGGCGCGATCGCCTACGCCCTGTCGGCGGAGGACCCGGAGAGTTTGCGCGGACCCCAGTTCCATGCGGCCTGGGCCGATGAGCTGTGCGCCTGGCGCGAGCCGCAAAGGGTACTGGACACCCTGCGCTTCGGTCTGAGGCTGGGGCGGCGGCCGCGCCTGACGGTGACCACGACGCCCCGGCCGATCCCGGCCCTGAGGCGGTTGATGACGGCGCCGGGCACGACGGTGACGCGCATGGCCACGGCGGACAATGCGGCCAATCTGTCGCCCGGATTTCTGGAGCATCTGACGTCGCTCTATGGCGGCACGCGGCTGGCGGCGCAGGAGCTGGAAGGCCTGGTGACGGAGGGCGAGGGCGCCCTGTTCCGGGCCGGGGACCTGAGCCGGGCGCGGGAGGCGTTTGCGGGCGAGAGTCCCGAGCGGTTCGAGCGGGTGGTGGTGGCGGTGGATCCGCCCATCAGCGCGGGCGGGGACGCCTGCGGGATCGTGGCGGCCGGACGGCTGGAGGAGCGGGCCTGGGTGCTGGCGGACCGGTCGGTGCGGGGGCTGACCCCCGGCGGCTGGGCGGCGCGGGTGGCGGAGACGGCGCGAGCGTTCGGGGCCGACCGGGTGCTGGCCGAGGGCAACCAGGGCGGGGAAATGGTGTCGGCCGTGCTGAGGCAGGCCGGGTGTCCGGTGCGGGTGGATCTGGTCCACGCCAGCCGGGCCAAGCGGGCGCGAGCCGAGCCGGTGGCCATGCTCTACGAACAGGGGCGGGTGATCCACTGCGGCGCCTTCACCGAGCTGGAGGAGGAGCTGATGGCGCTGGGGTCCGAAGAGGGGCCGAAGCGCTCGCCGGACCGGGCCGATGCGCTGGTGTGGGCGGTGACGGATCTGATGCTGGCCAAGCGCGGCGAAGGGCCGAGGATCAGGGTGGTTTGAGGCGATGTCTCCTCCCCCATGACGCGAAGCGGCGTGGGGGAGGGGGACCGCCGTCAGGCGGTGGAGGGGGCAAACGCAAGCGCCGGCGGATGGGGCCGCCCCCACCACCACTTCGTGGTCCCCCTCCCCCGCGGGCGGGGGGAGAGAGGAGAATGATGTTTGAATTTCTGAAACGGCGGGCGCCGGAGGTGAAGGACTCGGCGGTGGGGCGGGTGATCGCCTGGACGCAGCAGGGGCGGGCGGTGTGGACGCCGCGGGACTATGAGAGCCTGGCGCGGGAGGGGTTCGGCAAGAACCCGGTGGCCTATCGCTGCGTGCGGATGATCGCCGAGGCGGCGGCGTCGGTGCCGCTGACCGTGTTTCAGGGCGGCGAGCGGGCGGGGGCGGATCATCCGCTGGTGCGCGTGCTGGCGCGGCCCAATCCGGAGCAGGGGCGGGCCGAGCTGTTCGAGGCGCTGTATGCGAACCTGCAGACGGCGGGCAACGCCCTATCTGGAGGCGGCGGGCGAGGGGCTGGATGAGGTCTATGGCCTGCGCCCGGACCGGGTGAAGGTTGTGCCGGGCCCCGGCGGATGGCCGGCGGCCTATGACTATACGGCGGCCGGGCGGACGGTGCGGCTGGGCCGGGCGGCGGACGGGTTCTCGCCGGTGCTGCACCTGAAGCTGCACAATCCGGTGGACGACTGGTACGGGTTTTCGCCGCTGGAGGCGGCGGCCTCCGCCATCGATGTGCACAACGCCTCGGGCGCCTGGAACAAGGCGCTGCTGGACAACGGGGCGCGGCCCTCGGGGGCGCTGGTCTACGGCGCGAAGGACGGCGAGCGGCTGACCAGCGAACAGTTCGCGGCGCTGAAGGCGGATCTGGGCGAGCGGCATCAGGGGGCGCTGAACGCCGGGCGGCCGCTGCTGCTGGAAGGCGGGCTGGAGTGGAAGCCCATGGCCTGGACACCGGCGGACATGGACTTCATCGCCGGCAAGCACGCGGCGGCGCGCGAGATCGCCTTGGCGTTCGGGGTGCCGCCGCAGCTGCTGGGGATCCCCGGGGACGCCACCTATTCCAACTATCGCGAGGCCAACGCCGCGTTCTGGCGCGGGACGGTGGTTCCGCTGGTGACCAAGACGGCGGGGGCCATGACGGCCTGGCTGGCGCCCCGGTTCGCGGACTGCCGCATCGAGGCGGATCTGGATCATGTTCCGGCGCTGCAGCCGGAGCGCGACGCCCTGTGGGCGCGGCTGGAGGCGGCGAGCTTCCTGAGCGAGGCGGAGCGGCGGGAAATGGCTGGAGTAGGTTCGAGGGTCTAGGGGTTAGGGGCCAGGGAGGGGGGCGGCTTCGTTCCCTAGAACCTGGTCCCTAGCACCCAGAACCTCGTCTGGAGGACGAGATGAGCGAACGAAAAATCCCCTGGGCGGTGATCGTCGCGGTGGCGGTGCAGACGGCGGCGGCGCTGATCTGGGCCGGGGGCGCGGCGGCGCGGATCGAGACGCTGGAGAGCCGGGTGGCGGAACAGCGGCTGGTGGCCGAGCGGCTGGCGCGGCTGGAGGAGCAGGCGGCGGCGACACGGGCGACGCTGGAGCGGATCGAGGCGAAGGTGAGTGGCGAGTGATCAGTGGCGAGTGGCGAGGGGTTCGGAGAGAGGGACGGGCATGACCATTCAAGACATGACGTCGGCGGCGTCCCGGGCGGACTCGCCACTGATCACTCGCCACTCGCCACTCCTCATCCAGGGCTACGCCTCGTTGTGGGGCGTGGCGGATCTGAACGGGGATGTGGTGGCGAAGGGGGCGTTCGCGGAGAGCCTGGCGCGCATGGGGGCGGCGGGGGTGAAGATGCTGCACCAGCACGAGGCGCGGGCGCTGGTGGGGGTGTGGGACGAGTTGGTCGAGGACGCGCGCGGACTGTTCGTGGCCGGGCGCATCATGGACTGGTCGCCCGAGGCGCGCTTCGCCGGGGCGCTGGCGCGGGCCGGGGCGCTGGATGGTTTGTCGATCGGCTTCCGGGCGGTGCGGGCGAGGAAGGACGGGCGGCTGCGGGTGCTCAGCGAGGTGGACCTGTGGGAGGTGTCGCTGGTGACGTTTCCGATGCTGCCGGGGGCGCGGTTTGGCTGTAGAATCGGCCGGGACCTCGAGCCATTGGAGAGACCATGACCCGGATCACGAGAAGCGGCGATTGCCGGAATTCGCCCAAGAACGCCTTCATGCAGGAGGTGGCGATCGGGCTTCTGACGGGTGCGGAAACGCTCGAAGCGAGCCTGGCCGAGACGGTGGTCCTGCGCCGCAACGGCCACGCGGACGTTACGGGTGCGGAGGCCGTCCGGACCTTGGCGGCGGACATGTTCCGCGATCACCATGACGCCCTGATTGTCCATCACGCCATTAGCCACGGCAAGGTGGGCGCGGCCAATGGCGTGGCTGTGAAGGGTGACGCGCGCACCGCCTTCGCGGTGGTGGTCGAATTCGCCACGGCCAAGGCGGACCGTGTCGCCGTCATCGATCTTTACGGGGTCTAGAAGCCGCCGGGGTGACCGCGCGTCTCAAGTTCCCTGATCTTCCTCGGGGGGCAGGGTGGTGGGCTCGGCCACGCCGGTTTCGCCGGCGTCGGGCGCCACGCCGTCCGCGTCGGCGACCGGGGCGCTGGTGTCCGGCATCATCTCGGCGACGTCCCGGCCGGCCGGGACAGGCTCTTCATTGCAGGCGGCGATCGCAAGGGCCGCGCCGGCGGCCAGGGCGATGGAAGCGAAACGAACGCGATTGGTCATGCTGATCCTCCGGTTACGGGAATTGAACCGGTGGGCGGGGGATGGGTTCCGGCTCAGGCCGCTCTATCTGTCTGAGCGTCCGGGCGGCCCACTGGCGCAGCTGGAGGGCCGCGAAGACCCCGCCGAGGACGGGAATGGCCGACCAGAGGGTCACGCCGGTGACGGCGAAGGCGGCGTTCCATGTGGTCTCGGCGAAGGACGGCGCGAAGGTCGCGGTCGCCAGGACCGCGAACGCCAGAAGCACGAAAGGGAGGAAGACATCGCTGATCCGGTCTTCGGCGCGTGCTCCGAGCGGGCGCCCGATCAGGCGCATGAGCCGGTCGACGACGGTTCCGCGCCAGAGGGGGTAATCCTCCACACCGGGCGGCTCGAAGAAATCCACTTCGTCGACGGATTCGACCCAGCCGTGGAGACGGTGAAGGGGGCTGTCGGACAGCCGACGCCGGGCGCGGATGCGCCGCAGGACGAACCGGAGCAGCCACAGGCCGACCAGGGCCGCGACAAGGACGATGACGGCCACCGGGACCCAGGAATCCAGGTCGGCCCGGGGGTGAATGGCGGGCAGGAAGAAGAACGGCCAGACGCCGAGGGCTGTTGTGATCAACAGGCGGGTCAGGGCGAAGGCGTGGGGGGTAGGATCGGGCGTCAGCCATCGGCGTGGGCCTTCGTGAGGCGAAGCAGCAGCCAGCGCAGCACGGTGAGGCCGATTACGGCGGGCACGAAGATGGCGAAGGCGGTATCGACGCCGAGGCCCGCCAGGCCCGGAATTCGCTCATTCAGGCCGAGGAAAAAGACGACGATGAAACCGACCACGGCGAAATCGAGGGCCATGAACAGGATGTTCAGCGGGAAGGGCAGGCGGGCGCTCTGAAGGCCTCCGGCCCGCTCAGGCGAATGGCGCTGTCCCCCCCTGAGGGCGAAGAGATCCTGCAGGTTGACCGGCGGCGGATCGGAGGTCGGCAAGGGGCCGGCGGGCTGCTGGATGGGATGCAGCGCGTTTGGCGTCGGCAGGACGGGCGCCGGGGACGTGACCGCGACGGACTCGCCCTCGGGCGTGATGCGGAACAGGCCGCCGAAGGGGGCGGTGGTGAAGTCGATGGCGGAGGCGTCCTGACCGTAGGTCTCGGTTTCGAGGGCGGTCAGATGGCCATGCTTGATGACGGCGCGGAAGCCGACGGGATCGGCGAGACCGGCGATGTCGGCGTGGATGGTGCCCAGCTGCGCGGGGGCGGACTCGATGGGCGCGGTGCGGGCGGGGTCGACCTGGATGTAAGTGATGAAGCCCGAGCCCGTGCGGGTGCGGTCGACGACGCGGGCGTCGGCGATCTGGCCCGGCAGCTCGGGCGCCTGCTCGACCGTCTCGTCGGCGATGGCGTCGAGGACGGCCAGTTCGAGGTCGGTGAAGTTAGGCATGACTACCCGGTCGGCTCTGGCGGCATGGGAGGCGTGAAGGTGGCTGTCATGAGATCGAGATCGCCGTATCCGTCGCCGAAACTGTACGCCTCCATCATGGTTGCATAGCCGTCGCGGACAAAGATTATGAACTCGAGTTCGTATCCGTCCGGTCCGACTTGGGAGACGACCCAGCCGACAGGGCTTTGGGAAGATGAGACGGGCGAGAGCGAGCGATCCACCTCGAACTCGGTGAAGAAGCCTTGGCCGGTGAATTCGCGGCTGGTCACCGTGGCCTTGTTCAACTGAGCCAGCAGGACGTCGGCCTCGTCGGCGAGATGACGGGTGATCGCGTGCGCTGCCGCCAGTTCAAGCTTTGTGAAATCCGACACGGGCGCCCCCAAAGCGTCTGAACGGGACCGGCGGCGAGCCGGATGACGAGGGTGCGGCTTGTCCCGCCCGTTTTCAACTGGAGACATGATGAAAGAGACCAAACAGGCCGCCGCCTCGCCCGAGGCGCGGGCGGCGATGCATGAGCTGATGGCGGCGTTCGAGGCGTTCAAGGCGGGTGCTTAACCCTTCTCAGTCCATCCCGCCCCTTTGCGCTTGCGCCCGCATGGCTTAACTGACGGCTTTGGCTTTATGGAGCAGGGTCGGACGTGGCGGGTGATCCCTACAAGGAACTGGGCGTGGCGCGGGGCGCCAGTCAGGACGATATCCGCAAGGCGTTCCGGAAGCTGGCCAAGGAATTCCATCCGGACAAGAACCCCGGCGACACGGCGGCCGAGGATCGGTTCAAGCGCATCACCGCCGCCTTCGACATTCTGGGCGACGAGGAGAAGCGCAAGAAATTTGACTGGGGCGAGATCGACGCGGACGGGCGCGAGCAGTTTCGCGGGTTCGGCGGCGGCGGCGGTGGGGCGCGTCCGGGCGGCGGCTTCGGGCAGGGCGGTTTCGGGCAAGGGCCGGGCACCGGCGGCGCCAGGGCCGGGTTCGAGGGCATCGATCTGGACGAACTGTTCGGCATGTTCGGCGGCGGCGCGGGCGCGAGACCTGGCGGCGGGCGCGGCGCGGCGCGCGGCCAGGACCTGAAGGCGACGCTGGACATCAGTCTTGAAGACGCGATCACCGGGGCGACCCGGCGCATCCAGTTCTCGGACGGGCGCACCCTGGACGTGACCATTCCCAAGGGCGCGGGCGACGGCCAGACCATCCGCCTGCGCGGACAGGGCATGCCGGGGCGTGGCGGCGAGGCCGGCGACGCCCTGATCGAGCTGAAGGTCCAGCCACACCCCCTTTATCGCCGCGAAGGCGCGGACCTGCACATGGATCTGCCGGTGTCGGTGCCCGACGCCGTGCTGGGCGGCAAGGTGACGGTGAAGACGCCGGACGGGGCGGTCAGCATGACCATTCCCAAGGCGTCCAACTCGGGCCAGGTGCTGCGGCTGAAGGGCAAGGGCGCGTTCGCGGGCGGCAAGCGCGGCGACCTGCTGGCGAAGCTGATGGTGACCTTGCCGGAGTATCAGGACCACAATCTGGTGAAGTTCGCCGAGAAATGGCGGGCGGACCGGCCCTATGCGCCGGGCAAGGCGTGATGACGCCGGGATCGAAGCCTTCCGTGAAGCCGGCGCGGCCGTGGTTCTCCGCCGGGCCGACCGCCAAGCGGCCGGGCTGGTCGCTGGCGGGCCTGCCCACCGATCTGCTGGGCCGGGGCATCCGGGCGCCCGAGGTGGTGGAGCGGTTCGCCTATGCCCTGCGGTTGACGCGCGAGGTGCTGCAGGTCCCGGATGACTATGTGGCCTGTTACCTGCCGGCGTCGGATACGGGGGCGGTGGAGGCGGCGCTGTGGGCCATGCTGGGGCAGCGGCCGGTGCAGGTGGTGGCCTTTGAGAATTTCGGCCTGACGTGGGCCGCGGACGTGCGCGACCACCTGAAGCTGGACCCGGAGGTCATCGAGGCGCCGTGGGGCGAGCTGCCGGACCTGTCGCGGGTCGATCCGGCGAAGGATGTGGTGTTTCCGTGGAACGGGACCACCTCGGGCGTGCGGGTTCCCAATGCCGACTTCATCAGCAATGAGCGCGAGGGGCTGAGCATCTGCGACGCCACC